>ERZ1031808.8-NODE-8-length-160666-cov-127.790805_pt1 | contig 160666 bp, 123 predicted proteins | sample MGYA00517103_ERZ1031808 | MGnify/ENA primary metagenome ERZ1031808 (study PRJEB33719, sample SAMN04261245) | wastewater metagenome | biome: rural village; feature: human; material: feces | host: Homo sapiens | place: El Salvador | collected 2013-01-14 ...
CTTCGAACACTTCCAACCCTAGACAAGGTGTTGCACTTCTATTTAGAACCCGGGTCGTCACTTCCACACGCGCCATACGCGAAATCACCCCCTCATTCATACCCCTGATTATCCCGAACGTGTTCGCTCTCAAAATACGTGAGGAACCACAACCCGTTCGCGCTCATTTTCCATAAGGTACGTCGAGCCCTTGCAGCTCAGTGGTCACTACGCTACAATGGTTTCCACACGTGTTCCTCACTGGGCTACCTCAGCCCACAGCGATATGAGGAACAGTGGATACAACCAAACATAGTCATTACTTAAACCGACTGGACTTAATTCTTAAGCCGACTTTACTCTGAAAGATAATGATGATGCGAGATTCTGATCGCCCTTGGCTTAGACGAGACACCATCTTCGCCTCGGCACCCGGGGGAGTGCTTATCTCCAATGCGACGACGGGTTGTGAAATCGCCGGTGAGTCCGCTTATGAGCTCTTCAGCCGTGTTTTCCCGCTCTTTAACGGTCAAGCGACGGTAGGCGAGATCAAGGGTGCGGTCGCCGAACGCAACTGGAAACTGATTGAGGCAATCGCGGCTCCGCTTGAAGAGAAGGGTTTCCTGCGATGGATTCCCGAATCCGACTATGAGCTTCTCGACAACGAGAAACGGGAAAAGTACGCGGACCAGATCGCCTTCCTAGCACAATTCACCGATGCTCCGCACGAGGCATTTCTGGCGTTCAATCAGGCGCAGATTTTAGTAGTTGGCAGCGACGAGGTCGCCGACTCGTTGCAGGCCAACCTGATCGATAACGGTGCGGAATTGGTGACGTCCGCCGAGTCGTTCGCCGTCGATCAGTTCGAAGAGCTCGCGCCCGACCTTACGGTGTTGGGTCCCACGGCGCTTAGCGGGATCGACCACCTCCGCAAGGCAGGAGTCCCCTTCCTAGGGGTGTGCCCGGCAGGAGACTACTTGTGGGCGCTACCAGTTGGGTGGACCGAAGGCAGTGCGAGCTGGCATTCAGCAGACAGTTCTCTGCGGCGGGGCTCCATGGGCAAAGAGTGGGCCGAGGCTATTGAGCAGGCTCAGGCCGGGCAGCCCCAGTGGACCTCGGCAACGTCCTCGCAGGCAGTCCAGCGCCTTTTTGGTGCACTCTTGGCCTACGAGGTATTCAAGGGTATCACGGGCGCCATCACACCAGAGACCAGCGAAAAGATTCTCGCGTTCAACGCGTTGACGGGCGCCACATCGACACATCCGATGACTCCGATCTACTCAGAGGTGTCGCCCGAAGTGCACGCTCAACTAGCCGGGGCACATCCGGAAGACGCCGGTAGCGAGACCCCGGCGAGCATCCACGTCTCACATGCGGATGAGTACGACGACGTGTGGGCGCCTTTGGTGGATAGGTTCACTATGCCCGCGTTCGACTTCGATGATCTCGATATCGATCAGGTGCCCGTCAAGGTCTCGTTGGTGGAAACGGCAACAGGCAAGGTTTTCGCGGCGAGCCCGTGGACCACGGCCGATGCCCGGATTGAAGCGCTCGCACGCGCCTATGGGCAGTCGCTTAGCTGGCACTGCACGTGGGCGTCAGACGCGCCGCGCGTGGTCGGCATCGGCACTACCCGAGCCGACGCGATTCGGCGCGGCGTCGAAGCAACAGTTCGCAGGGAAATGCTTTCCGGATCGGGGCTGACGGAGCCCGTGCAGAGCGTCCTCGGCGGTCGGCTAGGCACATTCGTCTCCGACGTCGCTGAAGGATCACTGGAGTTTTTCGCCCACGATCCATTAGCCGGCCAACACGTGGCGATCGCGTGCTGCGATGAGTACAGGGCGGTGGGCGCTGGAAGCAGCCAGGAAGAGGCGCAGGCGCGCGCGGCGATCGAAATTCTCGGGCGGCGCCAGGTGGGCCTCGTCGATACGGGTGATGCCCAGCCCATCGGCGGAGAGGTAGCACTCTCAACCGCCCGCATCGGGCAGTGGCACGTGGCGGTTGTCGCTCCGGCTGGCTCTCGGGCGTGCGCTGACGATTCAGCTCTCGAGGCTGTGCGATGACAGACACGATTCAGGGGTGGCGGCACGCAGTACTCCCAGGCAGTGACACGTGCATACGTTGCATGGCCGAGCAGATAGCAATGACGGATCGCTTCTTCATGCGGACGGGCCGGCAGCTCATCGCTACGTCACCGCGGCACGACAATCCCTTCTTCAAGGGCTGCGTGGAAGCCGGAGGCCGCCTGGGTTTAGCGCATGGCATCTCGATCGACCGCGCGAGCCTTCAGGTGAGGAGTGCCGCGACGGTATGCCGCCACGTTCGATCCGAGAAGATGCCCACCGAGGCAGGCGGCTACCGTGCCCGCACCCTCTCAAGCTACTTCCACGTTGCCCCGGTGGAGCGGTACGTGAGCCCGGTCCACGCAGTCATAGGTGCGGAGATCGATTTTGACGTCACCGGACTCGTCACGGCAAAGGCGTCAGGCTTTCTGATTCTCTACGTGGGAGACGACTACTACACCCGGCCGTGGGGCGGACATTGCGGCAAGCTGTCGGACGCGCTCTATTTGGGCGTGCTCGAAGGAGTTGAGCGCCTGAGCGGGGAGGCCGATCACGATGCGCAGGTCGCCGTGCAACCTCCAGCCAATACAAGGCTGATCGACCTCGACGCGTTTGGAGTGCCACGCGATTGCTGGAAAATCCCTCACCCGAAGGTCGGCGCATGGGTCAAGGCGAGTGTGATTACTTCGGGCCCAGACGGCGCTTTCTTGCTGGGGGAGACGGTGATGATCCCCGAACGTCTCGCATATTACCGCGCCGCACACGACCACGAGCCGTGGGTCCAGGACTCCTCGAACGGATGCGCCGTTGGTGGATCAGACGAGGAAGCGATTCTCTTCGGAATGCTGGAGGCAATTGAACGCGACGCGTTCATGATCGCATGGTACGGAAACCTTGACCTATCCCCGATCGACCCAGCGAGCATTCACGACGAGGAATCCTGTGCGTACCTTCGCCGAATGGAACTGTGCGGGGTCGACGTCATCTTCCTCGACGCGACGGTCGGCGTCGGCGTCCCTACGGTGATCGCTGTGTGTGCCGAGCCCTCCGGCGCTACTTGCGTGGGCGCCGGCGCGCACCCCGATCCAGAGCGCGCGTTGAAAAGTGCCCTCGTGGAGATTGCGTCGGACTTTCAGGTGGTCGCCGAACATGGGAAGGATCGCGCCGCAGAGATCGAGCGGATGCTCAACGACTTCTCACTCGTGCGAGCGATGGAGGATCACGCGGACCTGTTCGCGCTTCCCCAGGCGCGCCAGTACATTGACCACTGGCTGCATCCGATCCGCAGACACGTGACGCTAGATTCATTGCGCCGAGCTCCCGAGGCTGGAGTGAGCGTGCGCGACGATCTGGCTGCGACGCTGCACAGTTGCCGTGACGCCGGTTTCGAACCGTTGGCAGTCGATATGCGTTCCCAGATCGCGAACCGTATGGGACTAGCGTGTTGGAAGGTCGTCGTCCCCGGCCTCATCCCAATAGATTTTGGTTCCTATCAGCGGGCCGTGCACATGCCACGCCTAGCTAAGCGAGTAGCCGCCGTTACCGGCGCGCCCGCCTCGCCCGCCTCGTTCGTTGCGAACCCCGTACCCCACCCCTTTCCGTAGGAGCGAAAATGTCTCAGTGGTGTGAACCCGGAACAGCGGCCGTGACGTATGCGGACCTCATCTACCACCGCGTCCGCGACGGAATGCTGATTAATGACTGGACAGTGGACTGGTCAAAGGAACCGTTGACGCATTCATTCTATCCGGAGGCGGCTGCAATTAATCTCCCTCTTCCCGGGGAGGGCGCCGATGTTTTTCGTGGCGTTGCAGGAAACGCCCCAGAATTCCTCGCATCGCTATTGCATATCAGTTACGGAATCACCGGAGTGCGCCTCACAATCAACCGCAACGATCACATGCCGGTGTACCGCAACGCCGAATACGCGAAGTGGGGCCGCACCACCGCGTCTGGCGGGGGACGGTACTGCGTGGATTTCTATCTGGTCGACAGCGGAATAGGGCACGACCAGCTCGATGCGGGGATGTACCACTATACACCACTTCGCCACGCGTGGGAACTTCTTACCGCGGGCGACTTCACCGGCCGGGTCGCCCGCGCCCAGGGATATGCCCGCGCCGCCGATCGTTACCTCATCATGACGATCAACTACTGGCGCAGCGGATTCAAGTACAACGATTTCGCCTATCAGGCGACGGCGATGGACGTCGGGACAGTCATGGCGACTATGGCTGAAGCGGCCGGTGACAGGCTGGCCTCGAGCTGGGACATGTGGGTCAACGAAGATCAGCTTGCACCCTTGCTGGGCCTCGATCAAACCAAGGACGGTATCTACGCCGTCCAAGCGTGGGGAAACGAGCGTGACGTAAACGCCGGCTGCGAACCTGACGTCGCGGCCTTTCCCGGAAGGGTGACCTCCAACTACCCGGGCACGATTGATTTCACGACGACGATCGCCCTGCAAAACGACATGATGGGCTTTCCGCAGCGGCCCGCAGAGCTTCTTCCTAACGCCGTGTCGGACGAAAGCCCGAACGGCATCGCCGGAAACTGGTGGAGCGACCTCATGCGCCGCCAGTCGAGCTTCGGACGCTTCACGGGGCGGGGCTTTGGCAAAGAAGATTTGCTTGGCCTGCTATCGCGTGCCGATCGCGTGAGCGCCCTCGTTGCTCCGCCTTCGTCAGTCGTGTGGGAATACTTGGTGTATGTGGCGCGAGTCGACGACGTCGAACCCGGGCTCTACCGCTACCGGCCTTTTTCTGGCGATCTTGAGCTCGTCAGCACAGAGGACCAGAGCGAGTTCCTTGCCAGCACCTACTTCCTGAAGAACTACGACGGAAAGAAGGCTGCCGCAACCGTCATCCCGTGCGCGAACGTGTACAAGTGCGCACGCAGGTGGGGCGTTCGCGGATACCGCTTGGTCAACGCGGTGATTGGTGCGGCGTGCCAAGCGCTATCGGTTGAGGCTGCCCGGCGCGGCCTCGGTTCCGGAACGGCTCTGGGGTTCGACGCCGAAGCCCATGCGGACCATGCGGGCCTCGACAAAGAATCCATGACGCCCATGCTCATGATCATGACCGGCGTCGACGACCCTCTATCAGGGCAGTTCCACTCCAATGCGACGGCGCGGAGGTTGGTATGAGCGTTCTCGATCCCTACTGTCAGGTGCGCATTGGGGGGCTGGACTATAGCCACGCTTCTGAGCTGCTGGACCCCACACTGGCCGACCATGTTTCGCAGGTGCGTGAGGCGTACGCACGGCTGCAAGCCCATGCCGAGGACATCAGCGATCTCCTTTACCCCCTCATCGGAGGCGCGGAGGCAAGCACGAAGACGGGTCTTATCAACGTCCGCCGTCACCTGTATAACGGGAAGTATGCGCAGGCGTGGGAGCGCCTCGAGGAACTGGACGAGACCTCGCGGGAATCGGTTCGCGACGCCTTGGGATCCTTCGCTACCGACCTGCAGACCTTCATCACTGGGCTCGACTATGTGCGGAACCACTTTGACGATGCGCTCGCCTCGGAGCGCGAGAAGCTCGTGGCACACGTCGCCAACCCCCTCTTCATGGCGGGTATCGCGGTGTCATCCCCGTCGCTCGTTCCGGCCCTCCTCCGCCTAACATCGCACGTAAACAAGGGAAAGGTCGACAAGAAGGACAGGAAGGCTGAACGGTCTTTGCAGTCTTACGTGTTACGCGCCGCCACCAAGACGAGCCCCTTCTCAACGCTCGGCCCCATCGCTATCGGGTATACCCGGCAGGCTGAGGTAGAGCAGTCGCACCGAAGCGTCTCCTTGCCGTCGCTCTACCCGGTGGTTCGCGCCCTGCACGCGCTCGCGGAAGATCCTAAGAATTTGGCAGGCTTTGAGGTGCGGGTATCCGACTATGTTCGGGGCACTGATGGCGTCGTCTCCGTGGATCGCACCCAGTGGGACTTCAAGGACGCCTCGACCCGCACCGACTACGCGAAGCCAACCGAATCCAACGTGATAATCAACCAGCGGCCACTCGTTGACGCGGTGTATCAGATCCTTGGCGGCGCTCTGATGACGTTCGGCGAGCTCAATGACGAGCTATCGCGACAGAGCGGAATCCCTACCGAGACGACGCTCGAGCTCCTCGCCGACCTCATGAGGCTCGGGTACCTTCATGTTCCTGCGCTAAGTATCCACCCGCACGACGCGCCACGGATAGATGGCGTCGTGGATGAAGTTCGCCAGGCACACCCCGAATTGGGCTGTCTCATTGCGCAGTTCGTGGAAAGATCGCGCTCCTTTAGCCGACTTGAGGATCCTCGGATGCGCCAACGCGAGATTGGCGATATCCAAGAGCTCGTCGCTAGCATCTACTCGCTTGCGGGCGTCGACGGCGATATTCCCCGCTCGGTCCTCTATGAGGACGTCGTCGCCGGCGGATTCACAGGAAGCGAGCTTGCCCAACTCGAGCTGTCTGACTCAGAGGTCAGCGAGATCTTCTTGCTTCTCGACCTCCTGGACGATTCTCACGCGAAGTCAGCCCTCATGGAGGGGTATTTCGATAGTCGGCAGCGTCTGGAGATTTCCGCCACCGACTTCATCGACGGGTTCATCGACGAGCTTTTCGATTCTTTCGAGGCGTACGATCTGGGCGGCATCGCAGACGATGACCTCCCTGACGATCCGTGGCTTCGCTGGGGTGAGGCGTGGCGCTGGGTGCTCGCGCGGCGTCGTTTCGTCGATCACCTGAGTCGTTACGTCGCCACACACCCGCGGGGGAGCCACGCCGCGAATCTACGTGATGTGGGCGCGGTTGATATTTCCGAGGCTCTCGCCCAGGCCGCAGCCATTCTTCAGCGGCCCCAGCACGCGTTCCGGCACGCCAATATTCTTATTCAGTTCGACGGCGAGGCGGGGAGCGTCATTCTCAACGACGCGTTCGGGGGAATCGGCTTCCAGATCTCGCGATTCACGCATCTCCTTGATGAACCAGCTCACGAGTATCTCGCCGACGTCGAGCGGCTGGCGAAGAGTAAAGGTGTGCGGTTGGTCGAGCTCAGCGGCGGCGCACTGTTTTCAAACTTGAATCTTCATGAGCCGCTCTTCTCGACCAGCTTGGTGCTCCCTGGGGAGCCGGTCTCGTCACGCGACGTGCCCGCGATCCGGCTCGAGGACCTCGTGGTCACCAAACGAAACGGCGTGCTCGTGCTCACCGACGGCTGCGAGGATATCCATCCCGTGTATGCCGGATACCTCGTTCCGGCTGCCACTCCGCGCCGCAGCCAAGTGGTCAGCCTCTTCGCGCCTTCAGCGCAGATCAGTCGAAAGCTCACCAGCCTTGTGACGACGACGCCGGGCATCGAGACCATCGCAGTGATTCCGCGGCTCACGCTCGGACGCATTGTGGTGGCGCGGGCGCGCGCGATCATGGCTACCGATGCGCTACCTACAGACAGCCCGTTAGAGGCTGACGGCTATCTCGCTTGGCTGAGGTTCTGGGCAGATAACGGATTGCCGGAACGGTGCTTCGTCAAGATTATCGATGAAGCCGTTCAGGCCGAGAAGCCGAGCTACTTTGACATACGTTCTGTGATCTCGTGTTCGACACTCCTCAACGACGTCAAGAATGCGGAGGGCAAGGCGTACGTGGAGGTCGCAGAAGTCCTTCCCGCATCACCCACGGCGACCCATGACGGGAGATCGGTTGTCAACGAATACATGCTCGGAATCAGTCTGATAGGAGGAAGCGATGCCTGACACCATGGTCATCCCCGAGGTATTGGCGGACGAGGCTGAACTTCGCGCGACCCACGTGTGGCGTGCCTACCACATCTTCTATGGCGGAAATCCGCTGATCGTCTTGCGTGAATGCATCCTTCCCCTAGCAGAGGACCTGCAGAGGGAAGGCGTCATCCTGGACTACTTCTTCATCAACTACTGGCTCGAAGGCTCCCACGTCCGCCTGAGGCTGCGTGTTCGCCCCGAAAGGGTCGAGGAACTTGACGCTCGAGTTCTCGAGAGGGTCAGGCAGTATCTCGCCGCCTCGCCGTCGTATCACCCCATGGCAGAACTAGCCGACAACAACTTCTACGAGAGCCTGTTCGCCGGAGAGTTTACCGACGCCGATCGTCCGAAGTATTTCGATGCGAACGGCGATCCGATGTTCGCCGAGAATAACTCGATTGAGGTCCGCGAGTATGAGCCCGAATGGCTGCGCTATGGCGGGGAAGTCGGAATGCTCATCTCCGAGCGCCAGTTCGTGGAGTCGACCCAACTCATGGTTCGTCTTATGCACCTGGGGAATCTGGGCGTGCGCACCATTCTGCTCGGGATCGCAAGCCAAATCTCGTTCATCACGGCCGTGTGCTTACTGCAAGACGCGGACCTTGTTGAAGATTTTTTCGTCGCCTATCACCACAGGTGGGCTGACGGATATGACACGAATCCGGCGTACGGCACGGAGGAGGGGCGGCGCAAGCACCAGGTGACCGTCGAGAACCTCAGGAAGAAGATCGTACCTCGCGCCGATGCGATTCGGCGCGGCGACGTCGGCGACCTCCCGCAGATCCTGCGCGACTGGGTCCAGGTATGCCTCAAGGTCCGATTCCAGATCGAGCAGGCGTGCGAGCACTCCGCGCTTCGGTTTAAATACGACGACGGCGTGCGAAGCGTCACCAACGTCGATGATGCGGCGTGGTCCCTGTGCCACTCATACATCCATATGACGAACAACCGAATGATGGTTTCTGTTGCTGACGAGGCGTTCCTTGCCTATCAGCTTGTCGAGGCCATGAGGGGGAGCGATGACTAAGAGCGTCATTGACTGGGTGCCGCGGCTCAATCCGCTCCTTCGCGTTGGGCCTCCGCGGTGGAACGGCACGGCGATTGTGACGGACATCGGGATAGACGGCGAGGAGCGGCTGATCGAAATCGGGCTCGCCGAACGTTGCGTGCTCGACGAAGTGGACGGCAGCAGGGATGTCAGCACTATCGCCTCCGAGCTCTCCGCCAAGGGAATGCCCGTGGATACAACACGGATCGTGGGTGTGCTGAATCGCTTCGCATACGTCGGGGCAGTCGAACGCCCCTTCTCGATGAAAGCGGGACTTGCGGATATCGATTGGGCGGCCAACGAGGGCCAGCGGGTGCGGCCAGACCAGATAGCGGGTGCCGCAGATTCGGGGGCGGGTCTTGGCCTGTGGCGCAAGCTGACGTTCTTGGCCCATCCAGTCGTTTTTGGGATCTTGGTTGTCGCCGGAATTGCCGGTGCTGCGTTCCTCGCTATTAACCTTTCAGATGCCCTCGCTACCGTCTTAGACGCCACGGTCTGGCAGGCGATTCTTGCGGGTGTTGCGGCTGTGGTGTGGACTGGTGCCGTGACGATGCTGCATGAAAGCGGGCACGGCGCGCTGTTCCATCACGAGTCAACAAGGTCTCCGTTCCTTGCGCTCACGAGGTTCGGATTGATTCTCATGCCGAACACGCACATGCCAGGATTCTCGCTGCTTGGCGCTCGCGAGAGGGCACGAGTTCTCGCCGCGGGACCGCTGGTCTCAATGGTCTTCGCAGCATTGCCGGTCGTGCTCTTTGTGACGGTTGACGAACCACAGGTTCGGATCATTGCGGCGATGTGTATGTGCTGTGATGCTCTCATTATTGCCCTCGGGATCTCTCCCTTCCCCAACACTGATGTGACGCGGCTTATCGAAGCATGGGTCGGCGTCGATCAACTCCAGGCGGTCGCCTTCCGGACCTTGGTCGGAAAATACAGCCTGCCGGCGGGTCTTCCTCTGCGCAGCAAGGTCGCGATCCGCCTCTATCCGGTCTTACTGCTGGTCACGATAGCTCTGTGGCTTGCAGTAATCGTGTGGGCCGCCCGGCTCATACTGAACTAGAACCCGCAAGGGTATTACCCGAAAGGAAATCATCATGAATCTCCAGAATCTCGCTGCTGAGCTCGATAGCTTCACTGTGGAGACCTTCGAGGTCAAGGATTACGTCGATTACGCAGATATGGCCTTCGGCTCGACCTGCTCGTCGTCGTCTTCTTCTTCCTCGTGCTCGTCGACCTGCACCTCGTGCTGCTCGTCGACCGCGTCCTGCGCCACCGCCTAAATCAGCGAAACCGTCACCAGTCCGACCGCTTCTTAGCCGAACAGTTCGGCGGGTGAAAAGGGCAAAGGTATCGTCGCTTCATCACGAAGGAAAACCATGAGGGATCATCAGTGGCATGGCTGCAACGTCATTGTCGCGCATGAACCCGCCGCCAGCCAGACCGCTTCTATCAGCCGCACAATCTGGCGGGCGACGGGCGAAACAGGCAAAGACGCTCGTCTCTCATCAAACTGCAGGCAGTTCGATGTAAGATGTAACAGGAATGTATCACGCACAGTTATTCGAACACGATCCTGGAGTTCTCCACGGTTGACGAAGCAACTCGAAGTGATTCACTTCGGTTCCGGGGTGGGTGGGATACGCTCACAGATGTCCGTATCCCACCCACCGCAACAGCACTCGAGAAAGGTCACACGTGACTGACTATGCAGTTGACGTACGCGACGTAAGCGTCGTCATTAAGGGGAAGACGATTCTTTCCCACCTCGACCTCCAGGTGGAAGAAGGTTCGTTCCACGGGATCATCGGTCCAAACGGGGCGGGCAAGACGACGCTCTTTAACGCGATCCAAGGGTTTCGAAAGCCGACGGAAGGAACGATCCGAGTCCTCGGCCAGTCGCCCTATCCGCGCAATCTAGCCCTGCTGTCCCAGATCGGGATCCAGCCCCAGCAGTCGGCGTTCTTCCCGAAGACGACACTCCGCGAGCACCTTCGCGCGGTCTGTGCGATCCAGGGCGCAGAGCACTCCACGATCGACACGCTCATCGAGGCCCTCAACCTCGCGAAGGCGGCTGACACCAAAGTGGAGAAACTCTCCGGGGGCGAGCGCCAGCGACTCGCCGTCGCCACCGCGATTGTGCACCGGCCGAAAGTCCTCTTCCTCGACGAGCCGACGGCAGGTCTCGATCCCGAAGCCAGGTACTCGTTGGTCTCCCTGCTCCAGTCGACCAATCTTCTGGAGATGACCACCCTTTATACGACGCACTACCTCGACGAAGCTGAGCGGCTATGTGACACGGTGTCGATCGTCGAACAGGGCAAGATTCTCACGACGTCGAGCCCGAGCCGCCTCGTCGCCGAGGCCGATCTCGGCTCGACGGTCATTCTCCCCAATGCTCTCCACCAGGCGGATGCGGTGGCGACGCTTCTTGGCCCGGACGCGGTGCGGGTCACCAAAGACGGGCTCGAGGTTCGGTCTCACGACACGGCCGCTCTGTTCGCGCGCCTCGCTGAAGGCGGGATCGATACACGGAACGCCCAAGTCCACGATGGGCGCCTCGAGGACGTCTATCTCCAGCTCACCGGAAGGGATTACGTAGCATGACCAGATACCGCGCATTAACCAATGTCCTTCTTCGCTACGACCTACGCGACTGGGCGACCCTTATCTTTACGTTCCTCTTCCCGGCGGGCCTACTCGTTGCGCTCGTGTTGACGATGGGTGACAGTATCGAAGGAATGGACCTCACCGGGCCGATCAGCGCGAACGTCATGGCCTTCGGCGCGGCCTTCGTGGGAATCTTCGCGGGCGCCACCCACCTTGCGCTGTGGCGCGAAAACGGAATGTTCGTCGTCCTACGGAGCTTCCCCATCTCCTCAAACACGGTCATTGCCGCACAGGCGACGGCGGGCATGATCTTCCTGATAACGCAGGCCCTTGCCCTCTTCGGCATCGCGATGGCACTCGGCATGACTCCGGAGGCGACCGCGCCGATTGCACTCCTGCCCTTGATCCTGGGCTTCCTGCTTTTCTTCATGCTTGGGGTACTCGTCGGAATCATTCTGCCGTCAATGGCCGGCGTCTCCATGGCAGCGGTCGCCATCATCATCCCCTTGGGAATGATCGGTGGAGCCATGATGCCGATTGAGATGCTTCCGAGCTGGGCGCAGACGGCTGCACCGTACACTCCGATCTACCACATGCGCGAGGCCGTGACGATGCCGCTCATTGGCGAGGGGACGTGGGGTGACGTTGGAATTGGGCTCGGCTATCTGGTCGCTGTGACCGCGATACTCACGTTGATGGCGCAGCGAGCGATGAAGTGGAAGTAGAGCTGTGCCTTCTTTGCTCAACACCTGTACGCAGGAAGCCTGTGTGATCGCAGATGGCTTTCTCGCGGCAGGCCCGCACAGTCTCACGGCGGAGGAGCTGCGCGAACGTTGGTTGCGGACGCGGTCTACGGCGCTGAATCGGGTGCTAGGCTCCCCGAACTCCACCGCTGTCGGGACTTTCGGGGAGTTCTTTTCAGGGATTCGGCGAGCCATGACGCGATTTGCTGGTCAGTCGCGAGAAGCCGCCGCGTGGGAATTCAGTTTCACGCACGGCCAGATTCGGCGCGGCTGGCTAGCCCGGCCGGCAGTCGCCGTCGGCGGAACGGCAGGCGTACCAGATTCGGCGGGGCGCGATCTTAGAGCCCGGCCTATTGACGACATTGCTTTGCCAGCCGACGTCTTAGTGAACCCCGTCGCTGGATACCTTGGCAGGCGGCTGAATCTCGAGGTTGGCTGGGAGACGACGGCGCCCACCACCGGAAGTACGCCGAATTGGAACGGCAAGGAAGTCAGGACTCTCTCGTGGTCGGGGCACTCAACTCGCTTTCGCCATAGCGAAACCGCCGCGCTCCTTGAGGGAATAGAGCGCCGGGTGGGCGCCCTCCAAAGCTCATGCACCGTGCGTGTTGCGCGCGCGAGAGACCTGGAGGGTCGGGTCATAACGCCGAACGATTTCCCGGCCTACCCGTCCCGCTACTACGGCCGCCACGGAGCGCCATACAGTGCTGACGAGCCGCATGAGTGGGTGGTTGTGGAGAACTTAGCTAGCGGGGAGTCTGCCTGGATCCCCCGTGAGTACATCTACTACGGCGAGCAGATGGCGTACAGGTTGTGGGCTTTAGCGACGTCGTCGGGATGCGCGACTGGTTCAAGCATCGACGAGGCGAAACTCTTCGGCTCGCTAGAACTCATCGAGCGCGATGCCTTCATAGCCTCGTGGTACGGACGAATCGAACCCGTGCGGCTTGACCTGCGCGATCTTTCCGAACTGCGTGCAACTTTCCAGCGCGCACAGCTGTTGGGAATCACGCTGGAGGCGGGGCTCATGGAGAGCGCGTTGGGGGTGCCCGCGGTCATTTCCGCCGCCACTATGTCGTCCGAACTCGGCGACGTCACATCTGTGGGGGCGGCTGCACACCCCTCCCTCCTCGGGGCAATCAAGGGAGCGGTGAAAGAAGCGTGGACGTATATTGCAGAGCGCGCTCGAGTTGCCGAGACGAAAGCCGAGAGAATTGCCCAACTCCACGCCAATCCTACCGATGCGGAGGGGATCGATGACCATCCGCTCCTCGTGGTCGGGTCGAGGCACCCCGAGTACATCAACCTGTGCGGCACCAATCAGCCGGTCCCTGTGCAGGATCTCCCACGCACAGATTGGGAACGCTACCAGCACGGCCCACCCGGCCCGCTCCTTGCCCAGTTAACCGAGCGGTTAGCTGCCGAGGGCATCGACGTGTGGTCGCATGTTCAAACGTCGGACGTTGAAAGAGGCATGGGGCTGGAAACCGTCATGGTTGTTGCGCCGAAGCTGCTGCCCATCGACTTTGGGTGGGACCTCCAGCGAGCACTCCAGGCCCCTAGGCTACGCGAATTGATTCGGAGGCATCATGGCACGGACGTCGAACCGCGGCAACTACCCCACCCATTTTCCTAAGAAGGCGGTCACCGAGGAGGAGCCTGATATGACGGCGGAAGAACGCGAGCGTGTAGCCGCAGGGCGCGGTGACGCGGCTGCGCAGTGGGCTCGAGAAAACCGTATCCGCGCGGAACGGATGCGCCAATCGGTTCGAAGCAACGCCTACCTGCTCGTGGTATTCACTGCCCTCTACCTTGTGCCGCTGGTATTCGCGAACTCGTGGCACGCGCGCGGCCTGGGGGCAGCGGGTGCTGGGCTTGTGTTCGTGGTGGCGATTGCGATCTATATCAAGACTCCGGGCAAACTCCGGAGGATGTCAGGAGCTGAAGGCGTGGCCGTCGGCGTGACGTCCATGCTGGAGTTCGCGGCCTCGCTGGCTGGGCTCGTTGCCGGATGGGTCACCGGGAAGTGGTGGTGGCTCGGTGCGCTACTCCTCAGTTCGGTCGCTCTACATTTTGTTGCACTGACGGTCGCATTTCGTCGGCCGATCGACGTTTTTCTTCTCCCTGTTGCCTGTGTGGGAGCGGCGATCGCCCTTTCGGCGCCTGCCGCTGACCTGTGGAATCACTGGGCTGTCGCGGGCGGCCTCGTGGCCGGTTGCACCGCCGCGTATTCCTTCGCCATGTTCCGCTCCCTGAAAGCGTTTCCGGGGGCGGCCTCGTAGCTGAAGGTCGTGGCACATAGGCGGACGCGGTGCCGCGCGCGGCGCCACGTGACACGCCGCGACGCGCGCGGCGAGGATTTCCAAGAAGCCAATCGGGAGGCTTTTAGTCGGTGACGTGGTAGTCGATGACGTTGTTGGCATCCAGGTAGCGCAGCTCGCTCACCATGGCAACGGCGCGCTGGTAGCCTCCGGCTATCTTCTGGATTTCGCCTGCGTTGAGGGCACCGTAGGCAGTGGTCTGAATTACCCATTCTCCGGTCACTGCATCGCAGGTGAGTTCTGGCGTGTAGGGGGCGAGCGGCGAGGGCATTACCTGCACACGAGCGTCATCACCGTTGATGCGGATTGAGACGATGATGTACCCTAGTCGGACCGCACGCCCGATCACGCGCTGGGTGTTTTCTTCTTCGATGCTCATTTTCGGCTGGGTGTTCATGGCTATTTTTCCTTTCAGGTTGTACCGTACGCAAGCCGTGGCATACGCGGTTGGCTTCGATTCAACGACCTGCGGTTTTGGAGACCGCTGCTCTACCAGCTGAGCTACGCGCATGGGTGGTCATGCATGTTGTTGCCATGGCATAGGACCGTGTGCGGATATGAGTAAAGCCCCTGAGATGTATTTCCCAGAGGCTTTCACACTAATCCCGATACGGGGTATACCACAGAGTGGATTCACCCCGCTCCCGCTTGTGTTTTGTTTTTTTAGGCGGCTTGGATGGTGAGGCGGCCGCCGAGGGCTTGGACCACTTTGGCGATGGTCTGGAAGCTGGGGTTGCCGTCCTTGCTGAGGCTCTTGTAGAGGCTTTCGCGGCCTACTCCGGCGGCTTCGGCGATCTGTCCCATGCCTCTCGCCTTGGCGACGTCTCCGATGGCTGCCTGCATGAGTGTGGGGTCTCCGGTTTCGGCGGCCGCGTCGAGGTAGTCGATGATGTCCTGTTCGGTCTTGAGGTATTCGCTCGCGTCCCATGGTTTGGTGTTTACCATTTGTTTTCCTCCTTGAGTTGGTCGAGCAGCCGGTGGGCGTGGTCGATGTCCGATTGCTGGCCGCGTTTGGTGCCGCCTGCGAGCAGCATCATGAGCACGTTGGCCTTTTGTGCGAAGTAGACCCGGTATCCGGGGCCGAAGTGGTAGCGGAGTTCCAATACGCCTTCGCCTATGATGTTGATGTCGCCGACCGGTTTGCCGGCGAGGTCGCATTGGCGGATGCGTGCGACGATGCGGGCGCGGTCCTTGCTGTTCTTGAGCTTGTCGAGCCATTCGTCGAATTCGTCGGTCGTTCTTATCTCCATACCCTCTATTGTATCCTGGAGGCTACATTGTGTCAAGCCGGACGGGTGCTCGAGCCCATTGCCAACGTAAGAATCTCGCGGATGTTGAACTCCCGATAGCTGTCATCGACCGGCTTCGAGCTGGGCAGTTTGCCTCGGTCGAGCCAGTTGCTGATCTGCTTGCGGCTGGCCTCGTACCCGTAGTTCTCGCGCAGCCATTGGCTCGTGCCTGCCGGTGTCTTGGTCGGGTGTATTGCCTCGGCCTTGTCGAGGCTCTGCTCGCGCAGCTCCTGCACGTTGATGGGGTTGCCGCATTTGCGCAGCAGCAGCGATTCGCCCTTCGCGGCCATCACTTCGCGTCCGCATTCGGGGCATACGCCGATTATCCTGCGGGCGCGCGGCCTGCGGTCAACCTTGGCAGAGCGTCCATGGTGCCTCGACCTGCTGGCTGCCGCAGTGTTGGCATGGTTCGGTGGTGATGACTGCACACGTTGTACTGTAGGGAACCATGAAAGTCGTATTGCAACGAGTGTCCGAAGCGTCCGTGGACGTGGTCAATGAATTGGGCACGCTGGATCCCACGTTCGAGCCGCAGCAGATTGGCCCGGGATTCATGATTCTGGTGGGCGTCACCGATGAGGACGGCGACAAGCAGATCGCCTGGCTGGCCCATAAGATTCTGAATCTCAGGGTGTTCGAGGATGCGCAGGGCAAGATGAACCGTTCGATCCAGGACATCGGCGGCGAGATTCTCTCCATCTCGCAGTTCACGCTGTTCGCTGACGTGCACAAGGGCAATCGCCCGAGCTTCGTCAAGGCCGGCAAGCCCGAGCATGCCGATCTCATGTGGATCAAGTTCAACGAGGCGTTGCGCTCCGGGGGAGTGCCGGTGAAGGAAGGTCGTTTCGGCGCGCATATGCGGGTCGGACTGGTCAATGACGGGCCGGTGACCATCGTCATCGATACCGAGCATGACATGCCTGACGGAACACGCTAAATCGCGATAATAATTTGACATCATATCCCGTTCCCTCCAATATGTTACTAAAGCGCTTTAGTCTTCTGCGGGCGAGGGCGCATGTCGATATGTTTCCCGTGAACGGGCAGCACAATGATGTGGCCGCACAAGCGGCAGAGATAAGGGGAGTGAACAGCAGATGTTCCTGAAACCTGAACAGCAACTGGAGCGGTGCAGGCGCATCGTGCGCCAGCGCGTGGACCCTCATATCCACCCATCGATCGCACAGCTCACGGTGGAGTCCTTTGACATTCCCGGAGAGCCGATGCCCACTGGCGAGTTCTTCGCGAAGCTCGATCGAGGTGACATCGACTTCAAGCCGTTCATGCTCGGCAGTGAATGGGGCACCACATGGGGCACGGTCTGGTTCCGCCTGACCGGTACCGTGCCGGCCGGCTACCCGAAAGGCAAGCCGCTGGAGCTCATCCTCGACCTCGGCTGGTACCCGCACTCCTGCGGCGGCCATATCGAGGGCCTCGTCTACCGTGCCGACGGCACCGCCATCAAAGCCGTACACCCGCTCAACTATTGGGTGCCGTTCATGGATGCCGAGGGCAACGCGCAAGTGCCGGTCGCCGAAGACGGCAGCTTCACCCTGTACCTCGAAGCCGCCAGCAACCCGCTGCTGCTCGGCGTGCCTCCGTTCATTGAGACCGAACTGGGCGACCATGCCACCGGCAAGCCGGACGAGCCGTACGTATTCAAGTCCGCCGATCTGGCCGAATTCGATGAACGCTACGAGAACTACTCCGTCGATCTCGACGTGGTGAGCTCCCTGATGGAATTCGCCGACAAACAGTCGCCGCGCTACTGGCAACTCGCCAAAGCATTGCAGCGTTCGCTGAACGCCTACGACGAGCGCAACCCCGAATCCGTGGAAGCCGCGCGCGCAGCACTCGCCGGCGTACTGGCCAAGCCGGCCAATGCCTCGGCCATGAACGTCAGCGCCATCGGCCACGCGCATATCGACTCCGCATGGCTGTGGCCGGTGCGCGAGACCCGCCGCAAGGTGGCCCGCACCGTATCCAACGCATTGGCGCTGATGGACGCCGACCCCGACTTCAAATACGCGATGAGCTCCGCCCAGCAGTACGCCTGGCTGGAAGAGGATCATCCGGACATCTTCAAGCGCATGAAGCGGCGCATTGAAGAAGGCCGGTTCATCCCGGTCGGTGGCATGTGGGTGGAAGCCGATGGCATGTTGCCCGCCGGTGAGTCACTGATTCGCCAGATTGCATATGGCCGCAAATACTTCAAGGAACATCTCGGTGTGGAGCCCAAGGGCGTATGGCTGCCGGACAGCTTCGGCTACACCGGCGCATGGCCGCAGATCGCCCGCCGTGCCGGGTGCGAATGGTTCCTCACGCAGAAGATCTCGTGGAACGACACCACCAAGTTCCCTCACCACTCGTTCATGTGGGAGGGCATCGACGGCTCGCGCATCTTCACCCACTTCCCACCGGCGGATACCTATGCTGCTTGGTGCAAGGTTCAGGAACTCGATTACGCCGAGAAGAACTTCCAGGACAAGGATCTCTCCGACCGCTCGCTTCTGCTCTTCGGTTTCGGTGATGGCGGCGGCGGCCCCACGCGCAACATGATGGAGCATCTGCACCGCTACGAGAACCTCGAAGGCGTCTCCAAGGTGAGCATCGAAGAGCCGAATGACTTCTTCGACAAGGCGCATCAGCAGCTTGCAGAGAACGCCGGCCCAGAAATGCCCGTCTGGAAGGGCGAGCTGTATCTCGAACTGCACCGTGGCACTTTGACCTCGCAACAGGACATGAAACGCGGCTGCCGCCAAGAGGAATCGCTGTTGCGCACGGTCGAATACCTGGGCGCAGCCGCCGTGTTGTCCGATCCGGAGTACGTCTACCCGCGCGAGGAGCTGGACCGCATATGGAAGACGCTGCTGCTGAACCAGTTCCACGACATCCTGCCCGGCTCGTCCATCGCATGGGTGCACCGCGAAGCCCGCGAGGACTATCGCCGCGACCTGAAGCGTCTCGCTGAAATCGCCCAAGACATGTGCGCCGTGCTGCGCAAGGCCAACCCGCAGGCCGACTTGCTCGCCGAGGCCCGCATCAGCCAGTTCCGCAATGACGGCGCGTCTTGGCATGCCAACCGCATCAACGAACCGACCGACGCGCTTTCCGTACTGACCCAGGCATTGGACAACGGCCGTGTACTGCTGGCCAACGGCGTACTGTCCGTCACCATCGAGGCCGACGGTACGATCTCGTCACTGCTTGACGAGGAGCATGGCCGTGAACTGGTTTCGGCCGGCACACGACTGGGCCGATACGAGCTGTTGAAGGATGAACCCGCCGTTTGGGATGCCTGGGAGATCGAACGCGAATCCCTGCTCATGGCGAATGCCATGACCGGATCAATCGAATCGGTCGATACCGAAAACGGTGCGGCACGAGTCCGTGTGCGCACCGCCGACGATGACACCGTTATCACCACCACCATCACGCTGCGCCCGGGTTCGCACACGCTCGATTTCCACGCCGACATTGACTGGCATGAACGTGAACGCTTCCTCAAAGTCGATTTGCCGCTGGGTATCGTGGCCGATCAGGCGACATACGACTGCCAGTATGGTCTGGTCCGCCGCCCAATTGTCAAAAACACCGCATCCGACGAAGCCAAGTATGAGAGCAGCACGAACCGTTTCGCCATTATCGGTGATGCCGGTTACGCCGTGGCCGTCATCAACGGATCGGTATACGGGTCCGATGCCTCACCGATCGCCGGGAACGTTGCCGAAGGTCGTGACTCGGGCACCATGTTCCGACTGTCATTGCTCTCCGCGCCGACCTTCCCCGACCCGCGCACCGATATCGGCTCGCACGAGTTCGACTGGTCCGTGGTGACCGACGCCACGGTGGACCGTGCGCTTGGCGCCGCCGGTGTGCTCAACGCACCGGTACTCCATGATGTGCCCGATATCACGCCGCTCGCCTCGATCGAGTCCGTCAATGGCACCGTGGTGCTGGACTGGATAAAGCTGGCCGACGATGGCTCCGGAGACCTGATTGTGCGCGCCTATGAGGCGGCCGGCGGCAGGGCCGATGCCACGCTGCATGTCTGCCCGGCGCTCGCAGGCGCTTCGGTGCATGAGACCAACGTGTTGGAAGGCGACGATCTGGCCGCCGACCTGCCGGTCGCGCTGCAAGACGGTACACAGAACGCCGAAGGCGCCACACTGCACTTCGGCCCGTTCCAGCTCGCCACCCTGCGCATCACGCGCTGAATTCCCGTCTGACGCTTCTGCCTCCTCGAACCATGAGGCGGCAGAAGCATGTCGTATTACGGTTTTCCCAATTGCCACCACACCCATCATTTCCATCAGACACAGCAAAGGAGAACTCTCCATGTTTCTTCTGCTCAATCAGCAGTTGGAGCGCTGCGACCGCGTCATGCAGCAGCGCGTCAAACCGCATATCCACACCACACTTGCCGCATGCACCTTGCGTTCGTTCCACAATCCCGGCGAACCGGTGCCCTCCAGCGAATTTCTAGCCAAAGTGCGCAACGGCCAAGTGCCCTTCGAACCTTTCCGCGTTCCCGGCGTCTGGGGCACCACATGGGGCACCACATGGTTCGAGGTGAACGGCCACATCGACATGGCGGCGGTCAAAGGACGAAAAGTCGAACTCATGGTAGACCTCGGCTGGCTCGATCACCGCGGCCCCGGATTCCAATCCGAGGGACTTGTCTATCGTGCCGACGGCACCGCCATCAAATCCGCGAACCCACGCAACCACTGGATTCCACTCGTCTACGCGGACGGCAGCAGCACCGTAGAACTCGATGAACATGGCGACTTCACCGTCTATATCGAAGCCGCCGCCAACCCATTCGTCGAAGGCCCCACCCCGTTCTCACCCACCGAACTCGGCGAAGAGGCCACCGGCACCTGTGACTTCCCATACACACTGAGTCGTATGGACGTCACCATCTTCAACGAAGACGTGTTCGCCTACTACATGGATCTGGAAACCGTCTCCTCGCTGATTCGTGAGCTCAAGGACGACGACCCACGCTACTGGCAGCTCGCCAAAGCACTGCAACGCTCCCTGAACATCTACGATGAACGCGACTTGGAAACCGTGTCGGCAGCCCGTGCGGCGCTCGCCGGCGTGCTCGCCGAACCGGCCGCCTCCAGCGCAATCAAACACATCGCCATCGGCCACGCGCATATCGACTCCGCATGGCTGTGGCCGGTGCGCGAGACACGCCGCAAGGTGGCCCGTACCGTATCCAACGTGCTGGCTTTGATGGACGAAGACCCGGACTTCACATATGCGATGAGTTCCGCCCAACAGTACGCATGGCTGGAAGAAGAACATCCCGACCTGTTCGCACGAATGAAGCGGCGCATCGAAGAAGGCCGGTTCATCCCGGTCGGCGGCATGTGGGTGGAATCCGACAACATGATTCCTTCCGGCGAATCATTGGTGCGGCAGATCACGTTCGGCCGCCGATATTTCAAGGAGCATCTCGGCGTCACGCCGCGTGGCATCTGGCTACCGGACAGTTTCGGCTACACCGGCTCCTGGCCGCAGATCGCGCGGCGTGCAGGATTCGACTGGTTCCTCACGCAGAAGATCTCGTGGAACGACACCACCAAGTTCCCGCACCACTCCTTCATGTGGGAGGGCATCGACGGCACTCGTATCCTCACGCATTTCCCGCCCTCTGACACCTACTGCTCGTCGATGAGCATGCACGAGCTGATGTATTCGCAGCGCAACTTCCTGGACAAGGACCTCTCCCGTAACGCGATTCTGCTGTACGGCTTCGGCGATGGCGGTGGCGGCCCCACCCGTGAGATGACCGCGCGCATCCGCCGCGACCATGATCTCGCCGGCGCGCCGAAAATCGAATTCGGTACTCCCGACCAACTGTTCGATCGCGTGCGTAAGGATATCGTCGACGATGCGCAAGGGGAGACCCCGGTGTTCAAGGGCGAACTGTACCTTGAACTGCACCGCGCTACCCTCACCGCCCAGCAGGACATGAAGCGCGGCTGCCGCCAGGAGGAGTCGATGCTGCGCGTCACCGAATACCTGTGCGCCGCGGCCCGCATCAAGAACCCGGACTATGTCTATCCGCGCGAAGAGCTGGACCGTATTTGGAAAACGCTGCTCCTGAACCAGTTCCACGACATTCTGCCCGGTTCGGCCATCGCATGGGTACACCGTCAGGCTCGGACCGAATACGCGCGTGACATCGCTCGGCTGAACGAGATCGCCCTTGAAGCCGGGCGCGCGATCGCAGTCGTGGAACCCGATGACGCAACCATAACCGACGCCGTAATCGCCCCATATTCCCACCAAGCCTGTGAGACGTGGGTGGTACGCCCGGCTTCGAGCCGAGCCGAAGCGGGAACCGCATCCATGGCTCGGGTCGCCGTTACCCATGACGGCGATACGATTGTGCTCGACAACGGCCGACTGCACGTGCGCATTGAAGCCGACGGCACCGTTTCGTCAATCGTCGATCAGCGAACCAATCGTGAACTGGTGCCCGCCGGCACCCGACTGGGCCGCTACGAAATGCTCAAAGACGAACCCTTCCACTGGGACGCTTGGGATATTCAACGCGATGCATTCCTCACCGCCAACGCGCTCAGCGAGGCATCGATTGCAAGCGTGGACGAAACCGCCAACGGTGGGGCCGTCGTGCATGCTGTCACTCGCGCGAAGGGCGTTGAAATTCGTACGGGCATTGTCTTAAGGCCGGGCTCCGCCACACTGGACTTCACCGCCGATGTGGACTGGCATGCCGTCGAACAGTTCCTCAAAGTGGATATGCCGGTCACCGTGCAAGCGGTGAACGCGCAATACGAATGCCAATACGGTCTGGTCGAACGCCCCATCAACAAGAACACGCGCAGCGATGATGCCAGATTCGAAAGCTGCACGCACCGCTTCGTGCGTATCGCCGACGCCGACTATGCCGCCGCTGTGGTCAACGCCTCCACCTACGGCTCCGACGTCAGCCCCATCCACGCCGATGCGGCACATGGCACCGGCCGCGGCACCATGGTGCGACTCTCGCTGCTGTCCGCACCGCTGTACCCCGACCCACGCACCGACCAAGGCGCACACTCCTTCGCGTGGTCTCTGGTCGCTGCCGCCGATATGAATGCGGTGCTGGACGAAGCGGCGCGACTCAACAGCCCCGTAATAGGGGAGTTGCCTGATATGGCGCCGCTGGTCTCGCTCGCCGACGCCACCGGCGTCATCGTATTGGACTGGATCAAGCTCGCCGATGACGGTTCCAGCGATCTGATTGTGCGCCTGTACGAGGCCGCCGGCGGCAATGCCACGGCCACACTGCGCCTTGACGCCGCTCTCTCCGATGCCAAGGCCGGCGTGCGGGAGGTGAATCTCATGGAGGAGCCGGAGCTGGATGCCGAACTGCCGCGCGCGCTCGCCGGTGACGAACCAATGCCTGCCGACGGTGCGGTCGTTTCGTTGGCGCCATTCCAGCTCGCCACGCTGCGTATTCGCCGGTGACGGCATGTCGGGACCGCGGGGCCGATGGCGAGACGCGACGGTTTGTCTCACCATGCGGCCCCACGGGGCCAGATGTCACAGGAATCCGATAAACCGCTCAATACCGCCGAAAATCAGCCGCCATGCGTCGCGAGTGGAATGAAAGAAGTCCGATTCGGAAACGCGCGGTTAACAAACCGGGGCGATAGTCGGCGGAAAGGCCGTGTCCACAGCACAGGCGCGGCGATGCCATTACAGAGAGAGGACTCCCGTGCATTCCAAGAAGATTCTGGCCGCCATCGCTTCCGTGGCCGCCATCGCGTCCCTCGCCGCATGCGGCGGCGTGAAGGATGATGCCGCCACGGCCGGCGGCAGCTCCGCCGTCACCATCGGCACCACCGACAAGATCACCAGCCTCGATCCGGCCGGATCCTACGACAACGGCTCCTACGCCGTGCAGATTCAGGTGTTCCCGTTCCTGTACGCCCAGAACTACAACACCTCCGAACTGTCTGCCGACATCGCCGCCGACAACGGCACCTGGAACGCGGACGGCACCCAGTTCACCGTCAAACTCAAGAAGGGTCTGAAATTCGCCAACGGCAATGACCTGACCGCCTCCGACGTGAAGTTCTCCTACGATCGCGTCAAGAAGATCAACGACGAGAATGGGCCGAGTTCGCTGCTGGCCAACATCACCGACGTCAAGGCCGTGGACGACACCACCGTGGTGTTCACCGACGCCGTGCCTTTCGACGTGACCCTGAAGCAGGTCATGAGCTCCCCGGCCGGTCCGATCGTCGACGAGGACTCCTTCGCCGCCGACAAGCTGACCGACGCCGACACCATCGTGTCCAAGAAGGCCTTCGCCGGCCCCTACTCGTTGACCTCCTTCAAACTCAACGAGACGGCCGCCTACGAGAAGAACGCCGACTATCAAGGCCTGACCCCCGCCAAGAACGCCGCGGTGCAGGTCAAGTACTTCGCCGACGCCTCCAACCTGAAGATGGCCGTGCAGCAGGGGCAGGTCGATGTCGCCTACCGCTCCCTGACCCCGACCGACATCGAGGACCTGTCCAAGGACTCCAAGCTGCAGGTCATCAAGGGACCGGGCGGCGAGGAGCGTCTGCTCGTCTTCAACATGAAGATCCAGCCCTTCGGCGAATCCCAGCCCAACGCCGACGCCAACAAGGCCAAGGCGGTGCGCCAGGCCGTCGCCAACCTGATCGACCGTGACGAACTGGCCACCAAGGTCTACAAGAAGACCTATACCCCGATGTACTCCTACATCCCCGATGGCCTTGCCGGCCACGAGGACACGTTGAAGGCCGCCTACGGCGAGAACGGCAAGCCCTCCGTCGACAAGGCCAGGAAGGTGCTCAAGGACGCCGGCGTGACCACTCCGGTCGACCTGAAACTGCAGTACAACGGCGACCATTACGGTTCCTCCTCCGCCGACGAGTACGCCGCGATCAAGTCCCAGCTCGAGGAGGGCGGCCTATTCTCCGTCGACCTGCAGCAGACCGAATGGACTCAGTACAACAAGGACCGTGTGGTCACCAAGGATTCCGACGGCGCATACCCGGTCTACCAGCTCGGCTGGTTCCCGGACTACTCCGATCCGGACAACTACCTTTCCCCGTTCTTCCGCGACGGCAACTTCGTGAACAACGGATACTCCAACAAGGAGATCAACGACCTCATCGTCAAGCAGGCCGTCCAAACCGACGAGAACGCCCGAGCCGAGACCCTGAAGCAGATTCAGCGGCTCGAAACCGACGATCTGTCCACCATCCCGCTGCTGCAGGGTGCTCAGACCGCCGTCGCCGGCTCGAACGTGAAGGGCGTCGTGCTTGACGCATCCTTCCGCTTCCGCTACTCCTCCGTCACCAAGTGACCTGCATGCTCCCCGACGGGAGCCATCCGCCGCAAGGCGGGAGAAGGGAGAGCGCGCGTAACGGGCATTCGCCCGGCGCGTCTCTCCCTTCCGGCGTTGCGTCCCACCTCCCCGCATAGGGAAGGTGCGTGTCGTGACGCGACTTTGTCATCGCCTCCCGTGCCGGGAGGAACAATCGTTTCCATTGGCCTTTACCGTAAGGAGCGCCGCGTGTCCAACACAGCAGCTCCGGCCGCCGCACCTGATGCGGCGAAGCCGAAACAAGCCAAAAAGAACCGACTGTCGGGTGGATTCTTCCGTTTCGTCCTCACTCGGTTCCTTTTGATCATTCCCACCGTCTTCATTCTCGTCACCATCGTTTTCTTCGTGATGCGCGCCACCGGTGACCCGATCTCCGCCGCGATGGGCGGACGGCTGACCCCCGAGGAGCTGCAGCGACGCATCCACGCCGCCGGTTACGACCGGCCTCTGATCGTGCAATACGCCGATTATCTGGGTGACCTGCTGCATGGCGACCTCGGCACCACGCTGACCGACAACCAGCCGGTGAGCGCCATCCTCGCCCACTATGGCGCCGCGACCTTTGAACTGGCCTTCCTCGCGCTGATCGTCGCGCTGATCGTCGGCATCGGTCTGGGGCGTCTTGCCGCACGCCGGCGCGACCGCGCGGCTGATGCCGGCATCCGCACCTTCGCAATCCTGTGCTACGCCACGCCGGTCTTCTTCCTTGGCCTGGTCCTGAAACTGATCTTCGCCATCTGGCTGAACGTGCTTCCCGCTTCCGGCCGATCGTCATTGGCGTCCGAGATGCAGTTCTCGAGACTGATCTCGCCCACCGGCTTCTACATCATCGACGCCCTGCAGCTGGGCAACATGACCGTGCTCGCCGACGTGCTGCGCCACGCCGTGCTTCCCGCGTTGGCGTTGGGCCTGCTGACCGCAGGCGTGTTCATCCGTCTGGTGCGCACCAACGTGATCTCCACGTTCAACGCAGGCTATGTCGAGGCCGCCCGTTCTCGTGGCGTGAGCGAGAAGCGCCTGTTGAACACGCATGCTTGGAAGCCGGCGCTGATTCCGATCATCACCGTCATGGGCATGCAGATCGCCCTGATGCTCGCCGGCGCGGTGCTTACCGAAACGACCTTCGAGTGGAAAGGGCTGGGCTTCATGCTGTCCCAATATCTGAAAGCCCGTGACTTCGTGGCCGTGCAGGGCATCGTGATCCTGATCGCCGTCATCGTGGCCGTCGTCAACTTCGTCGTCGACGTGATCGCCGCGCTCATCGACCCGAGAGTGAGGTACTGACGTGTCCAACGCATCCGCAAACAAAGTCACCGTGCCGGGCGACGAACGCCTGAACAAGCTCAACGTCAACGCCGGCGCGCCGTTGTGGTCCAAGATCCCGATCATCAAGGAGCTGCGCGTCGCGGTCGGATGGCAGAAAGCCATGCTGGTCACCGGCCTGTCGCTGACCGCCTTCTTCCTGCTGGTGGCCGTCTTCGCGCCGCTGATCGCCCCCTACGGCCATGCGCAGATCAAGGACGCCAACGGCGTCTCCTTCCCGGCGCAGGCCGCCCCCAGCGCCGAACACATCTGGGGCACCACCGCCGGTGGCTTCGACGTGTTCTCCCGTGTGGTGTGGGGCGCGCGCACCGCCGTGATCGCCATCGTCGTGGCCGTGCTGCTTTCCATCTTCGCCGGCGTGATGCTGGGCCTGGTCTCGGGCTATTTCGGTGGCTGGGTGGACCGTGTGTTGGTGATGATCGCCGACGCCGTCTACTCCTTCCCCTCGCTGTTGCTCGCCATTTTGATGGCCATCATGATCTCCCACGGGCAGTCCGGCCTGTGGAGCGGCATCCTGGCTTCGGGCATTTCGATCACCGTGGTCTACGTTCCGCAGTACTTCCGTACGATTCGCGCCGAGGTGATCCGTATCAAGGAATCCGCCTATGTGGAATCGGCCCGTGTGGTCGGCGCCTCCACCTGGCGGATCATGACCAAGCACCTGCTCAAGAACTCCACCCGCACGTTGCCGGTGATTCTGACGCTGAACTCGTCCGAAGCCATCCTGACCCTCGCCGGTCTGGGCTTCCTGGGCTTCGGCATCGAGCCGACGGCCGCGGCCGAATGGGGGTATGACCTGAACCGCTCCGTCTCCGACGTGACCGCCGGCATCTGGTGGACCGCGGTGTTCCCGGGCATGGCCATCGTGCTGATCGTGCTTGGCATCACGCTGGTGGGTGAATCCCTCAACGACCTTGCCGACCCGCGCCTGCGCGCGCGCAAGTCCGCCGGCGAAGTGGTGGGATCCATCGAAGACACCTCCGTGGATCCCACCGAGAAACCCTCCGTGCGCAATGAAGTGATCGCCGAATTGGATTCCAACGTCAATCCGCCGTCCACCGTCATCGATCACGACCCGGACTTCACCGCATCCGAGTGGACCGGCGAAGGCACCGTCGCGCCAGCGACCAAGGGCAAGGAATGAGCATTATGAGTGAACAGCGTCAACATAATCTGGCCGACATCAAGGATCTGTCCGTCTCCTTCATGACCGATGCGGGCTCCATCAAAGCCGTAGAGAACGTGAATTTCACGATCCCACGTAAAACCGTGGTCGGCGTGGTCGGCGAATCCGGCTCCGGCAAATCCGTGACCGCCCGCTCCATCATCAAACTGTTGCCGGAAACCGCCACCACGTCGGGAGCGGTGTACCTTTCCCGGCGTGACGGCTCCGATGGCCTGGACGTGCTCTCGCTTTCCGGCGAACAGCTGCGCGACATGCGTGGATCCGAAGCCGCGATGGTCTTTCAGGAGCCGAACTCGGTGCTCAACCCGGTGTACACGATCGGATGGCAGATCGAGGAGGGCCTGCGCGCCCACGGGCTGCAGGACAGGAAGAAGCTGCGCGCCAAAGCCGTCGACATCCTGAACAAGGTCGGCATCCCCGACGCCGAGACCCGCGTGGATTATTACCCCCATCAGTTCTCCGGCGGTCAGAAGCAGCGCATCGTCATCGCCATGGCGTTGGTGCTCAACCCCGGCCTCATCCTGGCCGACGAGCCCACCACCGCTCTGGACGTGACGGTCCAGGCCGAGATTCTCGACCTACTTCGTCTGGCGCGAGACGAATTCGATGCGTCCGTGCTCATCATCACCCACAACATGGGCGTGATCGCCGACATCGCCGACCAGGTGGTGGTGATGTACCGCGGCCACGTGGTCGAACAAGGCACCGTGGAGCAGGTGTTCTACGACCCTAAGGACGACTACACCAAGCGCCTCCTGGGCGCGGTGCCGCGCGTCGGCCAGAAGCTGGTCGTGCGCGATCCGGACGGTCGCGTGATCGAACGCAAATCCGATTGGCGCGAGCAGCCGGTGGCCGTCGAGGCCAAGGGATTGACGATCACGTATCCCGGGCATCTGATGCAACCCGATTTCAAGGCCGTGGACGGCGTGGACTTCACGATTCACCGTTCCGAAGTGCTCGGCCTAGTGGGTGAATCCGGTTCCGGCAAATCCACCACCGGTCGCGCCATCGCCGGCCTGCAGAAAGTGTCCGGCGGGTCATTGAACGTGCTTGGCGTGGAGATGAACGGTGTCAGGGAGCGGGACTTCAAACCCAAGCGCGCCGACATCGGCTTCGTGTTCCAGGATCCCGGCTCCTCGTTCAACCCGTTGATGACCATTGCGGAAAACGTGGCCGAACCGCTGATCGTGCACAGGAAGTATGGTTCGGTGGCCGAGGCTAGGGACTATGTGGGAGATCTGTTGGAGATGGTGCAGTTGCCGCGCGCCTACATGAACCGTTTCCCCCACGAGCTTTCCGGCGGGCAGCGTCAGCGCGCCTCGCTGGCGCGGGGCCTGGCCCTGAAGCCCTCCCTGCTGATCGCGGACGAGCCGACATCGGCTTTGGACGTGTCGGTTCAGGCCAAGGTGCTGGAGCTGTTCAAGCGGCTGCAGGCGGAGATCGGCTTCGCCTGCCTGTTCATCACCCACGATCTGGCGGTGGTGGATATGCTCGCCGACCGAGTCATGGTGATGCATAAGGGGCGGATCGTGGAGCATGGCGACGCCGATCAGATCATGCGGCATCCGCGCAACGCCTACACGCAGAAGCTGTTGGCCTCCCTGCCGGTGCCCGATCCGCGCGAGCAGAGGCTGCGCCGCGCGCATCTTCACGAACTGCTCGCCATCGGAAAGTAACGAGTCACCCCGCACGGCGGCATGGTGTGCTTCGTCCATACGGCGAGGACGTCGAGGCTTGCTTCGCCCGCGAACCCACACCCATGGTTGTCCGCTTCGGACATCCGGCGCGACAATCGGGGTGTGGTGCGCGGCGGGAAGCATAATGTGTTGTAGCGTGGTATTCGCATCGTGGCTGCAAGGAGGAGTATTCATGGGACCTGCTCGCGGGGCGTCATCGCCGGCGTCTACAGGTGCGCAGCGTGTGAGCTTGAAGGACATCGCGGACGAGCTGGGCATTTCGCAGACCGCGGTGTCCTTTGCCATCAACGACCGGCCCGGTGTCTCCGAGCAGACCAGGCGGCGGGTCAAACAGGTCGCGGCGGAACTCGGATGGACGCCGGTCTACGCCGCGCAGGCGTTGGGTTCATCGAGAACCATGACCATAGGCTTCGCGCCCGCGCGATCCGTGCAGGGACTCACCGATGAAACCTTCATGCTGCATTTCATGGCCGGCGTGCATACCTCGCTCAGTCCCAAGGGATACGGTCTATTGTACCGACCATGCCGATCGTTGAACGAGGAGATGAGCGTCTATCGGGGCTGGGCGTCGAGCAAGCGCGTGGATGGCGTGATTCTGGTCGACCTGCGGGCCGATGATCCGCGGCCCGCGCTGTTGAGGGAGTTGGGGGTCCGCGCGGTGTTGGCGGGCGGACCCGATCCGAATGATTACGTTCCCTCCCTGTCCATCGATGATTCGCGCACCATGGGCACCGTGCTCGAACATCTGTCGTCGTTGGGGCATCGCCGGATCGCCTACCTTTCCGGCGACGCCAATCTGGATTATTCCCAGGGGCGTGTGGCGGCGTTCCGCTCGTTCGCCAAGAGACGCAGACTGGAGTCCATCGCCATCGAGTTCACGAATTTCGCCGCCGAACGGGCCGTGACGCTGACGATGGGGATGTTGCGCTCGCCGCAGCCGCCCACCGCGTTCATCTATGAGACGGAGATTCTTGCGGCGGCGAGTCTGCATGCCATGGCCAAAGCCTATGCCACCTGTGCCGCCACCATTGGGCGATCGGCGTCGGGGGAGGGGCGGTTCGCGGCATATCCCAGCGGATTGCCCGCCATCGTCAGTTTCGAGGACAGCTTCATCTGCGAGACGGCGTATCCGTCGATCACTTCGGTGCACCGCGATGCCGGCGAATACGGCGTCAAAGTGGCGAGGCTGTTGCTCAAGGTGCTTGCCGGCGAGCAGGTGGGTGGCAATAGGCGGATTCTCACCCCGAAACTGGTGGTCAGAGACAGTACGTCCGAACCAGTGGATCCGTCATGATGCGCCCCGCGTCAGCGATTGCCGGCGTGAGGACGCCACGGCGATGGTCACGCCGCGTTTCTGACCGCGGTGGCGATGGAGACAGCCGGGTCGAGGAACGGAATCAGCGTGGACTGGAAGGCGTGGTACAGGTCGGACTTGCCCGGCCAGACCGTGCCGATCACGCGATTGTCGCCGTCAAGCTGGTGGAACCATGATCCGCCTTCGTGGTCGATGACGTGCTCGTCGACGTAGCGGGCGAACGTGGCGTACCAGTTGGCGTATCGTGCCTCGCCGGTGGCAGCGTGCAGCGTGGCGGCGGTGTTCAACGATTCGGCGGCCGTCCAATGCATGCGGTCAGTGACCACCGGTGTGCCGTTCCAGTCGGTCGTATAGACGAGCCCCTCCGCGCCGTCCGCGTTCCACGCATCGTCCACCGCCCGCGCAAACAGGTGCTCGGCGGCGTCGATGTAGGGCCGCGCGCCGTCTCGGTTGGCGAAGGAGCTCAGCGCCCACTGCACGATGAGGCGCGCCCATTCGATGCCATGGCCCGGCGTGGCGCCATACGGCTTGAACTGATCATCCTTCTTGTCGACGTTGCATTCGAGGTCCAGCGACCAATCAGACTTGAAATGTTCGGGGATGCGCCACCGGTTGTGTGCCGCCCATTCGATGACGTGGTCGATGATGCGGCCGGCGCGGACGCGATAGGTGTTGTTCCCGGTGGCGTCGGCCACGGCCAGGAACGCTTCGGTGGTGTGCATGTTGGCGTTCAGGCCACGGTACGGGTCGAGCTCGGTGAATTCGGTGTTCCAGGTATCGACGGCCAAACCGATTTCGTCATTCCAGAAATGCTTGTCATACGTGGCAAGCGCCTCATCAAGCAGTTCCTTGGCACCCGGACGTCCGGCCAGCAGGGCAGAGGATGCGGCGAGTATCACGAAGGCATGCGCATAGCAGACCTTGCCCGGAGCATGGGTGCCGTCCGCGAATACCTGCGGATACCAGCCGCCGTGCTCGTCGTCATGAAGAATGCCGGTCAATCCCTTGAGCGCCGCGTCGGCCAGCTTGCCCGCACCCGGGTATCCGAGCATGGCGCCAATCGAATACACATGGGCCATACGGCTGGTGATCCACGTTTCGACGCCGTGGGATGGGTCAAGGGTGCCGTCGGCGTTCAGCCAGCCGGAACCGCCGTTCGGCGCTGGAAAGCCTTTGCCGAACTTCAGCAGCTCGTAGGTTTCGGAAGCCATGAAAATGCGGTTGGCTTCGGTGCCGAGCGTATACCGTGGGTTATTGGTCATAATGATTGTTCCTTTCCTTAACAAGAACATGCGGTGGGTGCGCAATGAGTATGCGGTGGGCACGTCTTAGTGCTTCACACGAATGTCGAAATAGTCCATGACCAGTTCACAAAACATCATATTCGACCAGCTGAACCATTCGCGCGTGTACTTGGTCGGATCATCCACGTCGATGCCTTCGTGCATGAGATGCGTACCGGCGTCGGTGGCTACAAGACGGTCGAGGATATGCGCCTTGAAGTCCTTGCTGTAGCTGGTCATCGCCTCGATAGACAGCGCGATTGGCCACACATAGCGCGGCGGCGTATGCGGTGAGCCGATGCCCTTGAGATACTCGCCCTCGTAGTAGTACGGGTTTTCGTCGCTGAGCAGCGTACGTCGGGTCGCCAGATAGGTCGGATCGTCCGGTGCGCAGTACCCCAAGTAAGGGGCCGCCATCAAGGAGGGCACATTGCTGTCGTCCATGACATTGACGTGACCCAGGCCGTCGGTCTCGAACGCGTAAATCGTCTCTCCATTGCGGTTCGTCGTCTTGGCGTGGTTTTCGATGCCTTCGGTGATGGTGCGGCGCAGCTCGCCGGCGCGTGCGGCGATATCGGCATCATCCAGAATCTCACCGCCGAAGATGCGTTCCAGATAGCCCATCACCACGGCGGCGAACATGTTCGAGGGCACCAAATAGTGGTAGGTGCAGGCGTCGTCGCTGGGGCGGAAGCCGGACCAGGTCATGCCGGTGTACGCCACCGGCGACCCCTTGCCGTTATTGCTCAGCGATTCGGTGGGGATGTCCGTGTCGCGGATGAAGAAATACGGGGAGCGTTCATGATGCTGCTCGGTCTCGAAGACGTCAAGAATCTTCTTGACGCCGGCAATGAATTCGGCATCGAAGTGATCGGCGTTGCCGGTGTTCGCATACAGCATCCAAGCCAACTGGATGGGGTAGCACAGCGAATCCACCTCGTACTTGCGCTCCCAAAGCCAAGGGCTGGAGAAGTCGGACCGGTCGTCCTTGTCCCAGGAGGCGCCGTTCGGTTCTTCGTTGAAGGCATTCGCATACGGGTCGATGGTGATGTAGCGGAACTGTTGCCGTATCAGACCGGCGATCAGGTTCGCAATGTCGCCGTCTTCGACGGCAAGGGCCAGATACGGGCGCAATTGCGCGGTTGAATCGCGCAGCCACATGGCCGGGATATCGCCGGTGAGTAGGAATGTGGTGCCGTCGTCATGCCGTTTGACCGTGGTGGTCAGGGTGTCGGCAAAGCAGGCGTTGAAGTTCTCGGCCCAGGCGGCGTGTTCGGTGCCGCACAGGTCCGTGATGTGCTGCATGAAATCCGAGACCGACTTCGGTATCGCGGTGGTCGCCATAAATTTAACTTCTTTGTTTTGGGGGATATGCATATCAAGGGAACAGCATTATTCTAAACCGCTTTAGTTCATGACACGCGAAAGTACGTGAAGAGCATGAGTGTGAGCGCACCATATGAAAAACCGGTGAGATTTCCTGTTCGGAGAATCTCACCGGTTGCGATCAGTCGATTCGTGAAGTCGCACGAATGGCGGATAAGGGGATGGGTGGATTACTTGCCGATTTCAGCCAGATAGTCGGGCATCTCGGCCGGGTAATCGGGCCAGGCGCCGGCCTGGGTGCAGACGTAGGCGGCGGTGTTGACGGCCTTGCGGTGGGCTTCTGCCAGCGTGTCGCCCAGCAGGATGCGGGCGGTGAAGGTGCCGGAGAAGGAGTCACCCGCACCCACGGTGTCGTTCACCTCGACGTGCGGGGTGTCCAGCGTGGAGACCTCGCCCTTGCGGGAGATGATGGTGGAGTAGGCGGAGCCGGCGGTCAGAATCACGTAGTCAAGGCCGAATTCCTCGATGAACCAGCGGGAGGCGTCTTCACCGGAGGTGCCGCGAATGTCGAACATGTCGCGCAGCAGCAGGAGTTCCTCGTCGTTGATCTTGAAGACGGTGGCGGCCTTGAGCAGTTCCTCGATGAGATCCTTGGAGTAGTGGTCGCCGCGCAGGTTGATGTCGAAGAACTTCATCGCGCCCGGCTTGGTGTGCTTGAGCAGCTCGGTGATGGTGGCGTGCGATTCGGGAGAGCGCAGGGCCAAGGTGCCGAAGCAGACGGCGTCGGCCTTGGAGACCACGTCGATGAGCTGACGGGTGTACAGGATGTGGTCCCAAGCCACGCCCTTGACGATGGTGTATTCCGGGATGCCGTTCTTCAGCGCGACCTCGACGGTGGAGGTCGGCCAGGCGTTGCGCTGGATGACGGTGTTGATGCCGGCCTCGTTGGCCTTGGCAATCAGTTCGTCGCCGAGTTCATCCTCGCCGACCGCGCTGATAGCCCAGCCTTCGGTGCCGTTCTTCATCGCGTGGTAGGCGAAGTTGACGGGGGCGCCGCCGGCTCGCTTGCCGCTCGGCAGCATATCCCACAGCAGTTCACCGAGGCTCAGAACGATCGGGGTAGTCATGGTTGGTTCCTTTCCTTTGTTTCCTTTATCGGGTGTTTCGTATGGAACATCTTGTGATGTCGGCGTTTGTTTTAGGAGACATCGAAGAATACTGAGGGGTGTTCGAGGAATTGGGTCACCGCCACTGCTGCGGCACCGGAGACCGCCGCGTCGGCGGACAGGGTGGATAGGCTGATGGAAGTGGAGGCATTGATTTCGGGGATGGCCCGTTCGGCCACCGTGGCGCGCACCTCATCGAGCAGTATCGGGCCGGCTTCGGCCACGATGTCGCCGATGATGATGTGCTCGGGATTGTATCCGTTGAAGATGGTGACGCATCCGTAGCCGACGTATCGGGCGACTTCGCGGACAATGGCGATTGCCGCTTCGTCGCCGTCGCCGGCTTTGGCGAACAGGGCGCGGGCGGCTTCGGTGTTGGTCATATCGGCCGCGCCGGGAACCACGGTGCCATCGGCGATGAGCATGTCGTGAATGGCGGGGGTGGAGCAGTAGCGTTCAAGGCAGCCGACGTTGCCGCAATCGCAGGGGCGGCCGTTGACGTCGATGGAGATGTGTCCGATTTCGGTGGCGGCACCGAGGAAGCCGTTGATGAGGCGACCGTTGTCGATGACGCCGAGGCCCACGCCTTCGCCGACCAGATAATAGGCGAGGTTGCCGTCGGCGTGCACCGACGGGTCGAAGAGATAATGTGCGAGGGCGCCGGCGCGGGCGTCCTGTTCGATGAATACAGGCACGCGGAAAGCGGTGGCGAATTCGTCGATGAAGTTGATTTTGCGCCAGCCCTGCATGCTGGACACCACGGCGGTGCGGCCTACGTTACGCAGATAGGGGCCGGGCACCGCCATGCCGATGGCCACGATGGACGGGTCGTTGTCGAGCAGTTGTTCGACGCGCTGGTGGATGGTGACGATGGTGTCGTTGATGGTGTTGTCGTACACCGTGGGCAGGTTTTCGAAGCTCAGGGTGTTGCCGCACAGGTCGAACACGCCGATCTGCACCAGCGATCGGGCGAATTTGATGCCGATGATGCGGAACCGCGTGGTGTCGAGTTTGAGACCGATGGAACGGCGGTTCTTGGAACCTTCCAAATCGCCGGTCTCTTCAATCATGCCGGCCTCGATAAGGCGTGCGGTGATTTTGGTGATGGCCGCGGGGGTGAGTTCCAGTGCCTTGGCGATTTGCGCGCGGGAGCTGATGCCGTTGTGATACAGGTGCTTGACGATGCGGGAGCGGTTGGATTCGGAGACACTGGCCTGGGAAGTGGCATGGGCGGTGTTTGTTGCCATCGGTCTTAAGTCCTCCTTGTCTGCACCGCTGCGAATTGTTCCGCTCGTCTTTGAATCTGAACTTGATTAAGATATTAACGCTGTTAATTAATTGACGCAATCAATATGTCATTCGGCGTGTCGTGTATGTGAGTGTCGCCTTGGGTGAATTTGTTAAGATAGTTGTCAATAGTCGGATGCACACTGATACCAAGCGAAACGTTCGATGAAGAACAGGGGAGGGCTGATGGCCGAAAACATTATGAACAATCTCAGAATCGGTGTTGACGTGGGCGGAACAAAAATCGAAGCTGTGCTGGTTGACGCAATGGGCACGGTATTGGGTTCCGCCCGCATTCCCGCCAGACATGGCAACGATGCCGTGATCGAAGACATCGTCGCTGTGGCACGTCAGGCGGCGGGTGAGCGTTTTGACGAGGTGAGCGCCATCGGCATCGGCACGCCGGGCACGGTGGATTCAGCCAGCGGGCATGTGGGCAATATCGTGAATCTCGACGTGGTCTCGCTGGACATGGGGCCGTTGGTCTCGCAGCGTTCGGGCGTGCAGGCCCATGTGGAAAACGACGTCAACGCCGCCGCCGTCGGTGCGGCCACCGTGTTGGGCGGTGCGGATGGCATGGCCGGTACCATTGCGTTCCTGAACTTCGGCACCGGACTGGCTGCGGGCATTGTCCAAAACGGCGTGCTGATGCATGGCTATAGCGGTGCGGCCGGCGAAATCGGCCATATCCCAGTCGAACCTCATCGCCTCAAGTGCCCTTGCGGGCAATACGGATGCTTGGAAACCGTCTGCTCGGGCGCATCCGTGGGGCGTCTGTGGCCCAACGCCGACCCGCCGATGCCCGACCTGATTCGTCGCGCGAAAAAGCGGGAGGCCGAGGCCGTCGATGTGCTGGACATGGTAGTGCGCGCCATCGGCGACACTATACAGATTCTGGCCCAGTCCGTTGATCCGCGGCTGATTATCTTGGGCGGCGGCATGGCCAAGACCGGCGAACCGTTGGTCGAGGTGATCACGGCTGAGCTGCGCCGGCGCGAATCGCAATGCCGATTCCTCGAAACGCTGGACCTGCCGGCCCGGCTGCGTCTGGCACCCGTCGGCCAACCGGTCGGAGCCATCGGTGCCGCCATGGCGGCGTAGCACTGGCATAGTGCCGGGGCATGGAAGATGAGGCGTCGGATTTGTCTCCGAGGCCCCATCTTCCACGCAGTCCTATATCGCTTTATGTCGTGCTGTGCCGCGCTTGGTCTTGCGTGTTTCGTTGCCGGGGTGACCGGCTTTTATTTGGTCAAGTGTTGGAAGACCGCGGCGATGGCCTCGCCCTGCACGGTGATGTCGGGTCCGCATTCGCAGCGCCGGATTACCGTGTGTTTGTGGAAGGACGAGGATGTGGCGGCATCCAGATATCTCTGGGCCGCGTCAACGAACGTCTCGTTGATGATGTTCGGCTGCCCATAGACGCATACGTCTGCCATATCCAAAAGGCCCACAGGCATGGACAGGGCCTGGCCGAGATAGCGGCCCGCCCGAGCGAGGATATTCTGATGCTGCTCCACGTCTGCCGCGCTGAGCTGCTTCTTCAATGCGGTTCCGGAAATCATCGTCTCCAGGCAGCCGCGCTTGCCGCAAGGGCATAGCGGCCCATCAAGATCGATGGAAATATGGCCGATTTCGCCGGCTGCATGCAGTTCGCCGATTACCGGCGTGTCCGAGAGCAGAATCGCCGAGCCGATGCCTCTTTCGATGCATACGAAGAGCATATTCGGCCCGCCTTGGCCGAAGAAACGTTCGGTGAGCATGGCTGCGGTGGCGTCGTTGCTGACGTTTACTTCAAGTCCAAAATGCTCGGCGATCGGTGTGGACAGGTCGAGATTGTTCCAGCCGCGCATCGTGGAGGAGCGGACCACGCCGTTGTCTACCACGCCGGGGGAGGAGACTCCGATGCCGATGACATCGCCGTCGGACATGCCCAGCATCTTCTCGATAAGTTCGATGATCACATCCACGGAAACGAATGAGCCGGTGTTTAGGGTGACTTCGGCGTGGCGTAGCGGCTGTCCGAGCAGATTGGTGACTGCACCGTGCAGCAGGTGCTCCTGCGTCAGGTCGATGCTGATGATGCGCAGCCGATCGGTATCGATGCTCAGCAGTGTGCCTCGTTTGCCTTTGCCGCCGCTGGGTGCCTGACCGGTCTCGCGCAGCAATCCTTCCTCCAGCATCTGACCGACCACATCGGAAACGGCCGCGCGGCTCAATCCGGTGCGCCGGCCGAGCTCGGCGCGCGAATACTGGTTGGTGGGGAACAACAACCTGAAGATGAGTTGGCGGTTCTTGCGGCGCACATCGGCGGGGGAGGCCTTGGCCTCATGGTCGTCGGTCGTTGTGTTGAGACCGAGATATGGCATGTTTCCTCCTGCCTGATGGCGAGCGAATGGACGGTGATTGTTGTTCCGTACACAGTTTAGACGGTGAAGCACAATTTCGTCGTTGAAATTGTTATGAAACTTCACCAATAAATTCCAGTGTACCTGTGCGAAGCGTCAGGAAACACCGTGAGTGTTCACAAGGTCCAAAATTGTTAGTATCATTAACAAATAGCGAATCGCCAATCGGCACTATGCCGAATGGTGGTTGGAACGCCGCACATCACCCGGACGTGACAAGGATGTTGCCATTATCCGCAAGACGGGCGGCAGTACAGCGACTCGCATCGGGCGGGCCGCACGGAACTGGAGGAAACCGATGCCGGAAATCATCATTGTCAAGAACGAAGCCGAGGCCGGCGAAATCTACGGCCGTTGCGTGGCGGACCTGATCAAAGCAAAGCCGGACGCTGTGCTGGGCCTGGCCACTGGTTCCAGCCCGCTGGCCGCCTATCAGGCGCTCGCCAAGATCGTCAAGGACGAGGCCATTGACGTTTCGGGCGTGCGTGGTTTCGCGCTTGACGAATACATCGGACTGCCGCTGACCCATCCTGAGTCCTATCATGCGACCATCCATCGTACCGTGGTCGAGCCGCTCGGCCTGGACCCAGCCAAGGTCCATGTGCCCGGCGACGTACTCAACGGCACCCCGCTCGAAGACGGCGACAAGGTCGCGCTGGCCGGCCCGGCCTATGATCGTGCCATCGAAGCCGCTGGCGGCATCGACGTGCAGATTCTCGGCATCGGCACCGACGGCCACGTCGGCTTCAACGAGCCTGGTTCCTCGCTGGCCTCCGGCACTCGTGTCAAGACCTTGGCCGAACAGACCCGCATCGACAACGCGCGCTTCTTCGACAACGACATCAACCAAGTGCCCACCCACTGCATCACGCAGGGTATTGGCACGATCATGAAGGCCCGTCACCTCGTGCTGCTGGCGTTCGGTGCCGGCAAGGCCGAAGCCATCGAGGAGACGGTGGAAGGCGGCTTGTCCGCGTTCTGCCCGGCTTCCGCGCTGCAGATGCACCCGCACGCCACGATTATCGTGGATGAGGAGGCCGCCTCTCGTCTGCGCCACAAGGATTACTACCGCTACGCCTACACCCACAAGCCGGCCTGGCAGGGCATCTGATCCGATCCGTTCGCCCCATTGCTGAGCTTTCGAGCCTGCAAGCGGTCCATCGGGCCGCCTGCAGGCTCGTCTTGAGCGCAAGACGAGCGGACGGGAAACCATGTGGAGGAGTTGAACATGTCTGATAGGGAAGAGATCGTTTCCCGCGTGACCACGGCGTTGAATGGCAGGCCGTCCCCGGTGGCCATCCGCAATGCGCGCAAGGTGGATGCGCGCGGCGAACAGCGTGGATATTGGGTCGTCTCCGACGCCTCGGGCGTCATCGTGGCGGCCGGCACGGGGGAGGAGGCCTTCGAGCACTACTGCCGCACGGTGGGGCTCGACCCGGCCGATCGCAACGCGGTCATCGACGCCGAAGGCCGTATTCTGACCCCCGGCTACGTGGACATCCACGCGCACGGCGCATGGGAGAAGAGCTTCGACGACGGGTCGGATGGCATCGACGTGGCACGGGCCGGCCACGCCGTGCACGGCACCACACGTCAGGTGCTCTCGCTGATCACCAATCCGGTGGATGTGATCTGCCGGAACATCCGCACCGTCCGCGCCAAGATGGAGTCCGGTCGCCCCGACATCCTCGGCTGCCATCTGGAAGGCCCGTTCCTGGCTCTGGCCCGCAAAGGCGCGCATGATCCCGAGTGCCTCAAGGACCCGGTGCCCGAAATCGTCGATAAGATGCTTGAGGCCTCCGGTGCCGACCCCGCCTCCGGTGGGCTTGGCTGCATCCGTCAGATCACCATCGCGCCCGAACTGCCGCACGGCATCTCCGCTATCCGCCAGTTCGCCGCTGCCGGCGTGGTGCCGGCCGTGGGCCACTGCGACGCCGACTACGAGACCGCCAAAGCCGGTTTCGACGCGGGCGCGGGCATCATGACGCACATGTTCAACGCGATGAACGGCCTGCATCACCGCGAACCCGGTCCGATCCCGGCCGCGGTGGAGGATCCGCGCGTCACCATCGAACTCATCAACGACGGATTCCACGTGCAGAATCCGATGGTCAGGCTCTCCTTCCGGTTCGCGCCTCACCGCACGGCCTTCGTGACTGATGCGATGGCCGCCACCGACTGCCCGGACGGCGCATACAAGTTGGGCGCGCTGGATGTGAACGTGGTCGACGGCCATGCGCGTCTGGTCTCCAACGGCGCCATCGCCGGCTCCACCCTGCTACTGGAAGTCGCCGTGCGCCGTGCGGTGTGCGAACTGGGCTTCAGCCCGGTGGACGCGGTCGAGGCGGCCACTCTGACGCCGGCCAAGGCGTTCGGCTTCGACAAGCCGAATCCGGTGACCGGGGCGCCGCTGGGCCTCATCGCCCCCGGCTATGCCGCCGATTTCAACCTTGCGGACCCGGCCGACTGGACGGTCGAACAGGTGTGGTGCGCAGGTCGTAAGTTGCGCTGAGGCCGATTGCGCGCGGTGCGCGCGGAAGGCATGTCGGAAGTTCGTCGACGATTCGGCGGACCGATGGCATGACGCCCGCGCACACCGCGCTTATGCGTATGCCGTGAATCCCCGTTCGGCTTGACATGCGCGATGGCAGTGCCGCCATCGCGCACACCGTCGCGGATCGCGCGTCTGTGCAACAAAGCTAACATATTGGAAACGCTGCCCGTGTCGTGTCACGGTTTCCGAAACCCCAGTGATTGCAAGGCTTATGACGATGTTCTTCGTTGTCTTGCAGCGATAATCCCGCGGTGATTTCATTTGCCGAGAAACATAGTGTACATTAAGAAAACGTACAGAGAAGTACAGAAGCGCATTCGCGCAGGAGAGTGGAGTGGCGTCCGTCGCTTCGGCTCTCCATATGACGGACAACAAGGAGGTTCGTGATCATGACTCACTTCAGCACTGTGAAACGCGTCATCGCCCTCGCCGGTGCCGGTGCCATGCTGTTTTCCGTGGCGGCCTGCGGTGGGGGAACCGCTTCCGGTGGCGGCAAGACCACACTCAAATTCGCGGCGTTCGAGGGCGGCTACGGTGCCGACATGTACAAGGAGGTGGTCGCCGCATACGAGAAGCTCAATCCCGACGTCAAGATCGAGCTGACCACATCCAAGAAGATCGAGGACGAGATCACGCCGGGCATGAAGGCCGGCAACTATCCCGACATCGTGGAGCTGGGACAGGGCTCGACCTCCGGACTGACCGAGACGCTGCTCAAGGACAAGGCCATCGAGGACGTGACCGATGTGCTTGACATGAAGGTCCCCGGGGAAAACAAGACCGTCAAGGACAAGCTCGTCGACGGCGTGATCGGCCTGTACACCAACCCCTACGGCGGAGACAAGACCTACCTCATGCCCATGTACTACTCACCCTCCGGCTTGGTGTACAACAAGACGCTGCTTGAGCAAAACGGTTGGAAGATGCCCACCACATGGGACGAGATGTTCAAGCTGGGCGATGAGGCCAAAGCCAAGGGCATCTCGCTGTTCACCTACCCGACCGCAGGTTACTTCGACGCCTTCTTCAACGCGCTGCTCGCCGACATCGGCGGCGACCAGTTCTACCAGGACGTGATGACCTACAAGAAGGACGTGTGGAAGACCGACGAGGCCAAGGAGGCGTTGGAGACCACCTATAAGCTGGTCACCGAATACCTCAACCCCGACACCGTGGGCTACGCCAACGCCCAGGACTTCACCAAGAACCAGCAGTCCATCCTCGACGGCAAGTCCCTGTTCATGCCCAACGGCACCTGGATTGTCAACGAGATGAAGGATGCGCCGCGCACCAGCGGCTTCGAGTGGGGCTTCGCCCCGGTGCCCACCGTCAAGAATGGCGGCACCCGCTACATCAACACCACGATCGAAGCCGTGTGGATTCCCGCCAAGGCCAAGAACAAGGAGGCGGCGAAGAAGTTCATGGCCTACCTGTACTCCGACGAAGCCGCGTCCATCTTCGCCAAGACCGGTGCCATCCAACCGATCAAGGGCAACACCGATGACCTGGCCTCCGACATGAAGGTGTTCTACGACGCCTACAACGAGGACAACGTCAAGGCCGTGGCCGGCTCGTTCTCCGCAACCGCCACCGTGGAAGGCAAGAACATCAAGGACGACCTGTACAACGCGGTCGACTCCGTGGCCTCCGGCAAGACCACGCTCCAGCAGTGGCAGGACAAGCTCAACGAGACCAGCAACGCACTGAACGCGGCGGCCAAGCAGTAACCTCGCCGCCGAACAACGGCCGGAGCAGATGGTCCCACGGTCCGGCCCGTCGCACCGATGCATTCATCGGCGGCGGGCGGGGCGGCGGACCGCTCCGGCCCCGCTTTGCTTCAGCGCCATACAGGCAACGCTTTTCAGGGGGAACGATGTCTTCAACGAAACATACAACCGACCTTGGCAGGATGCGCAGCCGTTTCGGCATTCTTTGCTCGCTGCCCACCGCAATCCTGCTCATCATCTTCATCTTCATACCCACGGTCAACGTGTTCCGCATGTCCGTATACAAGTGGAGCGGCTATTCGGACGAACAGACCTTCGTGGGGCTTTCGAACTTCCGGAAACTGTTCGTCGATCCGAACTTCATCCACGCGTTCCAGAACACTGTGCTCATCCTCGTGCTGGTCACCTCCGTCACCATGCCGCTGGCCATCATCTTCGCCGCGGTGCTCACGCAGAACCGCATCATCGGAGGCTCGCTGATTCGCTTCATCCTCTATGTGCCCTCGGTGCTGTCCATCGTGGTGGTCGCGGCCATATTCTCCGCCATCTACGATCAGAACAACGGCCTGATCAACGGCACCCTGAGCTTCCTGCACCTGAACGGGCTCAAGCAGGTGTGGCTGGGCAATCAGGACATCGTCATCTTCTCCATCGCCTTCGCCATGCTATGGCAGTCCTGCGGATACTACATGGTGATGTACATGTCGTCGATGGCGGGCATCGACCCGAGCCTGTACGAGGCGGCGCAGCTGGACGGCGCCAGCAAGACTCGACAGCTGTTCTCGATCACCATCCCATTGATCTGGGCGAACATCCGCACCACGCTCACCTTCTTCATCATCAGTTCGGTGAACCTCAGCTTCGTGCTCGTTACGGCCCTGACCAACGGCGGGCCCGATAACGCGTCCCAAGTGCTGCTCGGCTATATGTACGACCAGGCGTATTCGAACTCGTCCTACGGCTACGGCATGGCGATCGGCGTGGTGATCTTCCTGTTCAGCTTCATCATGTCGCTGATCGTGAACCGTGCCACCAAGCGCGAAGTGCTGCAATACTAAAGGAGGGCGAGATATCATGGCTTATTCATCAGTTTCCGGAAGACCGGCCCACTCCAGGCGCGTGCGTCCGGCGGCCGATCGAGGTTCGGCCCATTCATGGACGGCGGGCCGCATGGTTGGCCAGGTGGTGCTGGTAATCGCCGCCTTGGGCATCGCCATCCCCACCCTGTGGGTGTTCGTGGCTTCGTTCAAGGATAAAAGCGAGTTCTACGGATCACCCTGGACCTGGCCCAAGGGTCTGCACTGGCAGAACTATGCGGATGCTTTCGTGGACGCCAAGCTCGGACAGTACTTCGGCACATCGGTGCTGGTCACCGTCATGTCGATGGCCATGGTACTGGTGATCGCGTTGCCCTGCTCCTACGTGCTCGCGCGCTTCGATTTTCCGGGCAAGAAGATTCTCAAACTCGCCGTTCAGGCCGGCCTGTTCATCAACGTGAACTACATCGTCGTGCCGATCTTCCTGATGCTTGTGGACGCCGACAAGCTGCTCTACAACATCATGCCGAACGGGTTCTTCGTGAACAACGTGTTCATCCTGGCGCTGGTCTACGCCTCGACGTCGCTGCCATTCACCATCTTCCTGCTCCAGGACTTCTTCGCCTCCATCCCGAAGGACTACGAGGAGGCCGCCATGATCGACGGCGCCTCGCAAACCAGGATCATGACCCGCATCTTCTTCCCTATGGCCATGCCCGCCATCTCCATGTCGATGCTGTTCAACTTCCTGACCTACTGGAACGACTACATCATCTCCATGACCCTCATGACCGGCAACAACCGCACCGTGCAAGTGGGCCTGCTCAACCTCATGCAGACGCAGAAGGCGGCCACCAACTACGGGCGCCTGTACGCCGGCATGGTGATCGTCATGGTGCCGGTGCTGATCTTCTACGCCGTCGTGCAGAAGAAACTCCTCGAAACCTCGACCATGGGAGGAATCAAATGAGCGACAGGACGAAAAGCGTGATCGCCACGACGGTCAAAGTGACGCTGTATGTCTGTTTCGTGGTGCTGACCATCGTCGGCGTCGGTCGTGACGGATGGGACGGGCTCTGCCTAGAACTCATCGGATTGGCCGGCGTGATCGGCGTGGTGTGGTGGTACAACGCGCATAACCGATAGTAACCGAATCCGGCCGGACGGCATGTGCAACGGCCCGGTGACCAAGGCCGTCTGTGGCTCGTTCCTCAGGCGGCCATACTCGTCATATCGCGTGTGCCAGGTCTCGGAGCCGGATTCGGCATCGAGACCTGGCACCCGGTTCAATCTATTTATCGGCTTGGTCGTTTCGAATATGCATTCCCAGATGCCGTCAATGCTGGGTGCTTTGCGATGCATTCATGATTGGTGTTTCACGATGACACGTCATATAAGAACTTATGTGGTCGCAGTCGCTATGATGCTTTGCTGCTGCATGACACTTACCGGTTGCTCACAGGATGGGGCCTCGATTGACAGCAGAGCCATACCTCAAGGCCAGCTGGCGTATTACGCTGATCAGGCGCGGCTACGTACGTCCCCGGGTGACGTTCGAACCATGGCTTCGGTCATGCGCAAGGCCATCGCCGACGATCAGGCCCTGTTCGCATGGGCGGCACGAGAAGGATATGGCGACTACACCTCGTGGGATGCGATCGTGCGGTCGATGAAGCGTGCCAACGTCTCCAACATGGCGACGGTTGGACAAAGGGGAACGGTGTACGGTGTGACCACGTTCTCCATCGGCACCTTCCACAGTCAACTGGTCGCGCAGGCGAAGCGCTATCTCATAGACACCTTGTCCCAGCAGGCGGGACAGGAGCTATATGTCAGCGAAGGGGAGGCACGCCAATACTTCGATCGGCATCGTGATGCATGGTCTGGATCGCAAGGCTATCAGGTCATCCGGCTTACCGTTGATGCTCAAGATGCCGATCCACGCGAATTCAGGCAAGCCGTCTGGGAAGACGGCATGGATGATACCGGTCCTTCGGAACATCTACTGGAGCGGTATCCATCCTTATCGTGGAATATGGAATCCATCAGTAAAGGCGAGGGCGGATCGCCTCATGCCCAAGCTATGGCTTCGGCCACTGCGCAATTGAAGAAAGGAGAAGTCAGTGAGGTCGAAAGCGACGGGCGGCAGCTCACCTGCATGGTCAATGTCTCCGCAAAATCGGATGACGATGCAGATTTTGGTGAATACTCGTCGCGAATTATAACCGTCATGGAGAGCGATAAGCTCGAACAAGCGATTGCCTCGCGCGCTGAAAACATCAAAGTCGATATCGGCGTGAATGAGGTGAAAGAGCTTATGAAGACTAGGTGACGGTGCACCATGACGTCTTTCCGCGTTGTTCCGCAGGTGTCTGGAAGGGCGCGCAACAGAAAGGTATACAAAACCATGGCAAGTAGGCACACCGCCATTGCATGGCGTGCGATTGTTGGGGTGGCTCTCGGCATTGCTATCATGCTTCCAACAGCCACAGCCGGCGCGGCACCGTTGGATGCCCCAATTGATACGCCGGAACAATCCGAACAAGCATGGACCGGCAGCGCGTCCAATCCTTACGGAGGACAGGATTATTACGTAGATTCCCAACAGGGTGACGACGCCAATGCAGGCACCGATGTCAGCGCCCCGTGGAAAACCCTCGGCAAGGTCAATGAAACCGTTTTCCGTCCGGGCGACCGTATTCTGCTCAAGGCCGGTTCATCATGGCAGAATCAGCAGCTATGGCCCAAGGGATCGGGTGTGGATGGCAAACCGATCAGTATCGGCGCATATGGTGAAGCAACGGCCCATCGGCCGTACATCGCCACTAACGGCAATGTCGAATCTCCTTTCTCAGGGGGCATCGGAACCGGTAACCCCGTCAAGAATCCCGATAAGGTAGGTACTACAGGCGCAATCGTTTTGCGTAACCAGCAGTATTGGGAAATCAGTGATGTGCAGTTGTCGAATGATGACGATTTCGCCGTGGACAAGACCAATAAGGATGGTACCGTATGGGACGGCATTTCCATATCGGTCAATGCCGATCTGCTTGAACGTGAGGGGGTCAATGATCCGGCTTCCACGGTGATGAGGCATTTCCGCATCTCGAATGTGTATGTGCATAATCTGGATTCACCATCCACCTGGCAGAAAATCTATGCGGCCGGTGTCAACTTCCAGGTGTTCGGTTCCAAGAACCATCAGGAATATGAACGGATGGCGGGAGGCTATCGGTTCGATGACATCAGCATCGAAAACAACGTCTTCGACAGTGTGGATCTCAATGCCATTCAGATCGGTTTTAATTGGTTCGGCGATGGCACGGGCGAAACGGATGCCAACGGCAAGTGGCATGATGGTTGGGAACACCTCTGGGTGCGAACCCATAACCAGTACACGACCAACGTGGCCATCAGACATAATTACATGCACTCAATCGGGCAAGGTGCCATACAAGTGGGTGATGTTCGAAACGGCGTAATGGAATACAATACTGTCAACGGGTATCTCAAGCGATATGACGTACAGTCCTGCGCCATCTATGCCTATGCCAGCGCCGACATCGTGATGCGTTACAACGAGGTCTTCGATGGCGCAGCCACCACCTGGGACGGCACGCCGTGGGATTTCGAGTATAACGATTTCAACGTGGTATACGAACACAACTACTCGCATGACAATGGCGCGGGATGGTTCGCCTATATGGGCAACACCGATAATGCCATAGCCAGATACAATCTGTCGGTCAACGACAACGGCACCATGATTCGTGAGTTTATGAGCAGCAACTATTCACCCACATGGTTTACCAACAATGTGATTGTCTACGATGGCGGTTCTACCGGATCCGGCAATACGAAATCTGCGTTCCACAATGACTCGTTCAAAGACACGCTCTATTTCGTCAACAATGTGTTCTACAACACCAACACCAACAGCGCGACGCGTTGGCATGATCCAAAGAACGGCAGTGAAAGCGCCAAAGATATTTCCAAAGCGATATTCCGCAACAACGTGTTCTACGAGGCATCCGGAAAGCGCGGCGAAGGCGAACCGGAGAATGTCAACGGCATCACCGATGAGCCGAAATTCCAAGGTTTCGCAGGGGACTCTTCCGTGTTGACCGGTTTGGTAAACAAGACGGATCCCGAAGCATCCATTACTTCCGCGGCCAAACTGTTCACCCCCTCTAATGATTCCCCGCTGCTCAATGCCGGCTTGTATAACGAGGCAATGGGACAGAAGGACATACTTGGAGGCGATGTATTCCATGGTCTGGCACCGGAGATCGGCATCGTAGAGCGCACCGACATCGGTGGAAAGAACACCAATCCCGTGGAGGAAAACATCAAACCCGTGCAAGGCAATCTGGCGTTGAGTAAAACCGTGATCGCCAGTTCGACGCATCCCAATGGCAAATTCCCCGCCTCCAATATCACTGATGGCAAGGTCGGCACGCGATGGGCGGCTTCCGATGGTCCGGATTATCCGGTGACGTTGGACATCGATTTCGGTAAGACCGTTACCGTGAACCGCCTGGATATTACGGAATTCACTGAGGTGTCCAGTGATCCCGGCAATCACCCCGAGTGGGCCACGCATCACCGTGTGCAGCGTTATTCGCTGTGGCGGTGGGATGAAGAATCGTCCGATTGGGTGAAATTCCATGACTCTGATCAAGGATTGCCCGATGACACGACATCGGTGACCTTCGCCGATCAGACCACGTCCAAGATTCGGCTTCAGATAGATGCCGTCTATGACAATGTCGATATGTATCAAGGCAAGCCGGGAAGTCCCACCGTCAGTGAAATCGCGGCGTACCGTACCGCCTCTCCCCAATCGCTCAAGCTTGTCGCATCGTTGCCGCGTGACGGGTACAATCTTGCGCAGACTGCAGGAGTCGACACCAATCAGGTTTCATGGCTGGTCTCCGGCGATCGCCTTGCCGAAAGCATGCTACGCATCATGCAGCCCAATGGCAACGAGGGGCCCCTGCTGCGTCGAGATGCTGACTACACCGTACGCGAGGAGAATAACGGCCAGTGGCGTGTTTCGCTCGCGGAGCCGCTGGTTCGCTCATTGCCGGTGAATTATCCAAAGGGTATGAGCGGTCAGTCAGGTGCTTATGGGTTCCGTCTCACCTCCGATAGCGGATCCACACTTGATCTTACCCTCAAGATTATTAATACGCCGGTCGGCTCCATGAAACCGGGCGGTGGTGAAACTCCCAATCCCGGTGGCAATGGGACGACCACTCCCTAGGAAGGCAGTGGAAGTCTGGGGCAATCGCCTGGAGGAGCCAAACCTAGCGGCTCCGGTTCGGGACGTGTTCCGGAGAACGGCAATGGCGCCAATCCCAAGGCGTTCATCGCCAATACCGGTGTAGCTGTTGCGGGGTTGGCAACGGTGGCGTTGCTTGCCATGGGCTCGGGTGTCGTGCTGCTTCGCCGGCGTTTGTCTCATCGCGAAAATCGGTAGAAGTACATCCGGTCGGACGGTGTGAGGCAACGGCCCGGTGACCAAGGCCGTCCAGCCGTTTCTTGCCCCTCCCACGCAAGGGGCAAGAAACGAAGGCGCACGAGCCGCGGCTAGTGCATCCGGCCGTCGGCCATGAACAAGGCATGGGCGTCGCCCTTCGCCTTGGCCTCAAGATAGCGGCGGAACACCGACAGGCGTTCCGTGGTGCTATGGGCTAGGGGAGAGGGCAATTCGTTCAATGCGAACCAGCCGACGTTGAGGCTTTCGTCATCCCCCACAAACGGTTCGGCATTGCCGCCGGGCTTGAGCGCGCACAGGAAGGAATGATCCATATACTGCGCGTGGTCGCCGTTGGCATAGGTGAGGATACGCTGCTCGGAATTCACGGACACCAAGTCGGTGACCACGACGTCCACGCCGGTCTCCTCCTTCACCTCGCGTACCACGGCGTCAGCGGGCTGCTCGCCCGGGTCGATGATGCCGTACACCATCGCCCACTCGCCGGTGTCGGCGCGCCGACCCAGCAGTATGCGTCCATGCTCGTCAAGTACGCATGCCGTCACGCCATGCAACCACAACAAATCATGGCCGATCTTCTTACGCAGTTCCAGAATGAACGGGGGCGTGCTCATGCGTTGGCCCGTTCCGACATCCACGCCTCGACTCCCTCGATGGTCTTCGGGATGCCGGCGGAAATCCATTCGGGGCCGTTCTCGGTCATGAGCACGTCGTCCTCGATACGGATGCCGATGCCGCGGTATTCCGGCGGAATCAGCAGATCATCCTCACGGAAGTACAGGCCGGGCTCGATCGTGAAGATCATGCCCGGACGAATCGGCGCGCCCTGATAGGACTCGAAACGAGCCTGCGCGCAATCGTGCACGTCAAGACCCAAGTGGTGGGCCACGCCGCAGGCAAGCCAACGGCGGTGCTGCTGGCCTTGCGGAGACAGCGACTCCTCGACGCTCACCGGCAGCAGACCCCAATCGTGCAGACGTTCGGCAATCACGCGCATGCAGGCGTGGTGGATGTCGGAGTAGGTGGCACCCGGCTTGGCGGCTTCGAAACCGGCCTGCTGCGAGTCGAGCACGGCCTGGTACAGACGCTTCTGGAAGTCGGTGAACTTGCCGTTGGTCGGGAAGGTGCGGGTGATGTCGGCCGTGTACAGGGAATCGACCTCAACGCCGGCATCCACCAACAGCATGTCGCCGGTCTTCACCACACCGGTGTTGCGCATCCAGTGCAGGATCGGGGCGTGGGGGCCGGAGGCCACGATGGAGTCGTAGCCGATGGCGTTGCCCAGCTCACGGGACACGGCGTTGAACGCGCCTTCGAGGATACGCTCGGAACGCGGCTTGTCGAGCGCGGCCGGCAGTGCGGAGAGCAGACGGTCGAAGCCGTGCTTGGTGGCGTCCACGGCCTTGCGCATTTCGTTGATTTCGTAGCCGTCCTTGACCATGCGTGCCTCGGCGGCGAACTCGTGCAGCTTGTCGTCGGATGCGGAGTTCTTGTCCGGATCGGCGAAACCGTTGGCCTCGCGGATGGACTCGACCATCGAGGTAATTTCGGGATCGGTCTCGCTGACCACGCGCACACGCACGGCACCGGCCTCGGCACCCACGTCCTTGGACAGGGCGTCGGCCAGTTGGGCGATGTCGTGGGTCTCGATGCCGGTCATCGCCTGCATCTCCTTGAGACCGGCACGCGGGCCAACCCAGTATTCGCCGTAGTGGGCGGACATGAAGAAGTCCTCGGTGGAGTTGTCGGCGCGAGGTGCCACGAACAGTTCCGGGGTGTGGGTCTTGCCGGCGGCGGCTTCGGGGGAGTCGGGGTCGACCGGGTTCAGGACCAGCACGGCACCAGCTTCATAATCGGAACCCAGACCGGTGTAGTAGGCGAACGTGGTGTCCGGGCGGAACATGTAATCGCAATCGTTGTTGCGCACCTTCGGCTGGCCGGCCGGAATGACCAGACGTTCGCCGGGGAAGGCCTTGCCCAGCGCCTCAAGGCGGGCTGGCGTGAACTTGGAGGATTCGAGAGGCTTGATCTCCGGATCGTCATCGGCCCAGCCGGACTTCATGAACTCCTTGAATGCGGCCGACTGCGGGCGCAGCGAGCGGTTGTTCACGCGGTCGCTCATCGACTGGTTCGCGCCCGGCGCCGTAGCGCGCTCTTCGGCCTCATATTCCTTGTCCTTGGCGGTGATCACTTCACCCATTGCCACTCTCCTGTATGTAGTTGTTGTCGAATCATCGATTCCCACTTCATACTAGTCGGCTTTATGCGATGTGCCACGATTGACGGCTGACGGTAAAACCAAGTACGGAATTTGGACGGTCTTCTGGACATGCCCATATGGCGAGTGCATCGGGCTGGAATGCGGGCCCGTTTATTGTTCTCGGTAGGGAAGGAGGGGCATGGGCTGGAGCTTGTCGATTGATATTGGCATATTTTGCGGGCTGAATCCATGTGAACCCATGCGATGAAGGTTTATCGCGTCGCGGGACTCACTGCTATGCGGAGGTCTCCACCTGAGGCACCCCGGCTTTGATCAGTTTTACCCGCAGCGGAGTGCGTTCGATGACGTCGGCGTATGTGAAATGGACGATTTCGGTGGCACCGGCTCGTTTCAGTCCCTCGTCGCGTGCTCGTTCCTTGGCCACCACCTCCTGAATGCTGCGGTTATCGGTCATGGCTGGGTCCACGTATTTTTGTGTGCCGTCGTATTCGGCCACTATCACGCGCCCGTCATCGAGCTTCCATACGAAATCAACGCGGTGCTCGGTATTCGTCTGCGGGTCGGTCACCGTTACCTGAATACGCGGCGTGAGGAAGCGATCTTCGATGATGGTGCCTCGCGCGAGGGATTCTCCGCCATTCTCGCTCCTTTCGTTTGCATAGCGCAGCAGGCGGAATACTCGGGCATAATCGATTCTCCATTGAACGCAGTCGGCGGCTATCTCTTCCTTGGTTATTCCCTTGGCAAGGGCCGAGTCAAAGATTGGCAACGCAAACCGAAAATCAAGGTCTATAGCGGCCTCGACCAAGGTTCTAGCCGGTGATATCAGGGATAGGCCGGAGGCCTCGTAATGTGTCTTCGGATTGTTCATATCGGGCATATAGACATGTCGTAAGCGCTGATGGCATTGACGAGATCCATGATCGGAAGTCACGATGGTTATGCAGCCATCATGCAAATGCCATTGATGTTCGAATCCATAGGCACTTACTGCCACCAAGCCGCCAAAAACCCACTGAGGATGCTCTTGCGCAAGAGCGCGGGCCATATGCAACGTTCGCTCCGGCGGCGTCAAACCATCCCAGTATGCGGTATTTGCATAAAGACTGGGAATGCCGTCATACACTTTCAACAACTCACCATTCTGGGCACGGCGGCGTAGAGCGGTCTGTTCCGCTTCATTTCTTGAATAGACGCATCTCAGCTCATTCTGCGCGGCTGATATGAGCGAGGCCACTGCTTTGTGTGTCTTCATGACGTCGAGCGTAGCCGGAACGAAGCAGCGTAAGTATGAATTTCAGCCATTGTGGTTCTAGCCTCGGAGCTTGGCTGTCTTGGAGTGAGATATTCCCGATAATTTCAAGGTATTAGGCCACTAATTCGGAATAGTGGATAACATACAAAACTTATCCACCATCAGTAATGTCATTCGAACAACGTGCTTTGGGGATTCGAACAAGATATCATCGGCGAAGGCGGATGTAGCTGGTAGAGGGCGGCGAATTGACGGTTAACGGTGCTTCTGCTTTGTACGCCGTCGGTGCTGGTTCAGATATTGGCTGGCTTCTGTCTGAGTGTGGAATCTAGCGTCGGCGTGAGTCCAATGGTTGTATCGTGGCCGACGATTTGCTGCAATTTATTGGCGGCATAGATTCAGGGCTTGGACGGCTGCCGACGGTGAGAGCAGTCATAACAGTGAATGAGCCTCTGCGAGTTCAAAAGATGCTGTAGAGGACGTTTGTGAGAGTCGTTTCCGGGGCAAGACATGGTCGATTGACGATGTTGAAATTTCTCAGCGACGGCAGAATGGCATGCCTTGGCGAGGAGACGACACTGAGAGGCGATGGAGTCGGGATTGATCCAGGTTTTGGCCAGCTACCGACTCGCAAGAGCATTATAGCGTCGGTGTACCGCCAGAAGCTGGCACTGTACCGACGCTGAATAGCATCAGCGTCGCCGGACATACAAGTTTTGGATTGCAGCCGACTAAGAATGGGATGCCGACGGCAAGAGCCGCATTGCAACTATATGAGACGGCTTCACTGTGCGCGCTGCAGGAAAAGGCCGCCCTCGCGGCGGCGACATATGAGGCGGTTTCACTGTGCGCGCACGATAAACCACCCCGGCGGCTAGGATAGAGGGAATTGAGGGAGTGTGACTCCACGCGTGAAGGCAAGAATCCCGAACCATGCAGGGCAAACCTGTGCGAGGGGAGCTTCCTGCGCATGCGGAAGCGGAATATACGCGGGCATGCGTAGACATGACGAGAATGGCGCGAACACGTAAGTGGCATACGCACTCCGAACGGTGCAACAGCAACACGAGCAGAGGTTAGAAGAGAATATGTCATTCGAGCATCCGAATCGGAACAATGAGAGCATGCGGGACGTCGAACTGGACATCATGAGCCGCCCGCCGGAGCATAACACCACCAATCTGGATCTCGACCGGATGAACCTGATGCTCGACATCCTGGGCCACCCGGAGCAGTCGTTCCGCGTGATTCATATCACCGGCACCAACGGCAAAGGCTCCACCGCACGCATGGCCGAGGCCATCTGCCGCGCCTACGGTATGCGCACCGGCCTGTACACTTCGCCGCATCTGGAGAAGATCAACGAGCGTATCGCCATCGACGGCCAGCAGCTGTCCGACGACGATTTCATCGACATCTGGGACCAGACCAAGGATCTCGTGGCCCTGGTGGACGCCAAGATGGAGGAGCAAGGCAAGCCGAAGATGAGCTTCTTCGAGGTGCTCACCGCCATGGCCATCTGGAAGTTCGCCGACACGCCCGTGGACGTGGCCATCGTCGAGGTCGGCATGGGAGGCCTGTGGGACGCCACCAACGTGCTCAACGCGGATGCGGCCATCATCGGTCCGGTGGACATGGACCACATGCAGTGGCTGGGCGACACCGTCGAACAGATCGCCACCGAGAAGGCCGGCATCATCAAGCCGAACTGCACCGCCATCATCGGCCCGCAGCCGCATGAGGAAGCCGTCATGCCGATTCTCACCGAAGCCGCCGAACGCAACCACGCCACGCTCGTGCGCGACGGCTACGAAATGACCGTGTCCGACCGCATGGCTGCAGTCGGCGGACAAGTCGCCACCCTGACCACGCCCAACGGCACTTACGAGGGCGTGCCGATCGCCAAGTTCGGCGAGCATCAGGCCCATAACGCACTTGCCGCGCTCGTCGCCGCCGAAGTGGTGATTCCGGTCAATGGCCCGCTGGACGGCGACTTGGTGGCCGAGGCGTTGAGCTCGGTCAAGATTCCCGGCCGCATCGAACAGATCCGCACCTCGCCGACCATCATTCTGGATGGCGGACACAACGTGAATGCCGCCGAAGCCCTACGCAAGGCCATCGAGGAAAGCTACGACTTCAAGCAGCTGGTCGGTGTGGTCGCCATGATGCGCGACAAGCAGGTCGAGGAATATCTGGGTGTTCTGGAGCCGATCCTGAGCTCCGTGGTGGTCACCGAGAACTCGTGGCGCGAGCGTGTGATGCCGGCCGATGAACTTGAGAAGATTGCCGTGGACGTGTTCGGCCGTGACCGTGTGATCAAGGAAGCGAACCTGCCCGACGCGATTCAGGCTGCCGTCAACATGGTCGATGCCGAAGACGAGTTGGGCGTGGGCTACGGCCACGGCGTGCTCATCTGCGGCAGCTTCGTCACCGCCGGCGACGCACGCCTGATGCTTGAGGAACACGCCAGCCCCACGATGAGGCAGGCTATGGCCGTTCATCAGCCGGCGGTTGGTCCGGACGGTTCGGATCGGCCGGCAGACAAGGCCGAGGATGAGGCCGCCGACAACCTCGAGGATTCGGTAAGCCCGGACGACTTCGACGTGTTCGACGTCCTCGGCCTCGGTAAGGAACAGGCCAGTGACGCCGGTAACGCCGGCACCGGCACGGCCAGTGCCGGCACAGGAACCGACGATTCCGCCGACGCCCGGTAACCCGAATCCAAGGCATATCGGATACCCGGACACACGGAAAACAGTCTCACGCCATGTATCTCAAGGAACTCACCCTCCGCGGATTCAAATCCTTCGCCTCCGCCACCACGCTGCGCTTCGAGCCCGGCATCACGGCGGTCGTCGGCCCCAACGGTTCGGGCAAGTCGAACATCGTCGACGCCCTGACCTGGGTGATGGGTGAGCAAGGTGCCAAAAACCTTCGCGGCACTTCGATGGAGGACGTGATTTTCGCGGGCACGTCCTCTCGCCTGCCGCTGGGCCGTGCACAGGTGAGCCTGACCATCGATAATTCCGATCACACGCTCGATATCGATTACACGGAAGTCACCATATCCCGCACCATCTTCCGCAACGGAGGCTCCGAATACGCGATCAACGGCTCGCAATGCCGTCTGCTCGACATTCAGGAACTCCTCTCCGATACCGGTCTTGGCCAGCAGATGCACGTGATTGTGGGTCAGGGACGATTGGATGCGATTCTGAAGGCCGACCCGTCCGGTCACCGTGCGTTCATCGAAGAGGCCGCCGGCATCCTGAAACACCGCAAGCGCAAGGAACGCGCGTTGCGCAAGTTGGCCAATACCGAAACGAACCTGAGTCGACTTGACGATTTGCTGGGGGAGATTCACCGCCAGCTCGGCCCCCTCGGACGCCAGGCACGCATCTCCCGGCGCGCCGACGCGATTCAGATATCCGTACGCGACGCCCAAGCACGCCTGTATGCCGAAGACGCCCAACGCTCGATGAGCCGCCGCGACACGGTACGTCAAGAGCTTGGCGATGTGCGCAACCAGCTGGCCGTCGCCCAACGTGAACTCGCCCACGTCAAAGTACGCATCGAACAGGTCGAGGCGTTGAGCTCTGAATCCAGTCCGGCCATCGCCAAGGCCAACCAATACTGGCATGAATTCTCACAGACCCGTGAACGACTGAACGCGCTCGCCCAGTTGGCCGAAGAGCGCAGCCGGTCACTCACCGGCCAGATCGTCACCAACTTCGGTGAGGATCCCGGCATGCTCGTCAAACGAGCCGAGGAACTGGAGTCTCAGGCCGCGGCACAAACCAAGGCCGTGGCCGATGCACGCATCGCACTCGACAAGGCCACCGAGGAACGCGCCGACGACGAGAAGAAGCTTGCCTCAGTCCGCCAGACCTTGACAGAACTGCGCAAAACCGCACAGGAGCGCGATGCACAAATCGCCCGACTGCGCGAACTCATCGCCCGCGAGGAATCCGCCGTGCAACTGGCGACCAGCCGCGCCAAGGATTACGCCTCCCAACGTGACTCGCTGACTTCCCAGCGCGACGATGCCCAGCAACAGCTGGACGCATTGCGCAGCGAAGCGGACTCCATTGCCGACGATGACGGTGCCGCATTGGACGCCGCGCGTGCAACGCTCGCCGAATGCCGCGAACGACTGAACGAACTCGCCGATAAGCAGCGCGAGATACAGTCCAAGATCATCTCGCTCAAATCCAAGGCCGATGCGCTTGCCGACACGCTAGGCAGCCGCAATGCCTCCGGATCATTGGAACGCGACACGGACGTGGCCTCGCTTGGCCGACTCACCGACTTCATCCATGTGGCCGAAGGCTGGGAAGAAGCTGTGGCCCACGCGCTCGACCAGTATGCCAGCGCCATCGTGGTACCCGAGGCAGGCAACATGTTGCACGCCCTCGAACGCGCTCGGGAAGATAAGCTCGGCAAAGCCGTGGTGCTGACCGCGAGCATTGCCGGCGATCCCGTCACAGAGCCAGGCACGGAGTCGGAGGAGAGTAGCGCCGAGAACACGGCGGCCGCCCCGCAATCGGGCAACGCGCTGGCAGCATTCGTCACCGCGAACCCGGATGCCGAGAACCAGGCGCAGGCCGAAGCTGTCGTGCACACCGTGCGTCTCCTGCTGGCTGATGTAGCCATGGCCGGCACCGCCGACGAAGCACAGCACATCGTGGCATCCGGCGAAGCCATGCGGGCCGTCACCAAGAACGGCGAGACCTTCACACACGGCGTGGCGGCGGTCGGCGGCTCTTCCATCTCTCAATCGGACCTGTCTCTGGCCGCCCGTCGAGACAAAGCATTGGCACAGGTCAAACAGTTGGCCGCCCAAGACGGCGGAATGGCTGAGCAAGTGGCCGAGGCCAAAGCCAAACGCGATGAAGCGGCCCGACTCGTCGACCAGGAATCCGCCAAACGCACCGAAGCCCGGCTCAAAGCCCAACAGGCGGAGAAATCTCTGAAATCCGCCACAGACCGCGTCGCATCGTTCACCCGTCAGCTCGAGCAGCTGGATAGGAAAATCACCGAGACCCAAGAGAATCGCAACGAGCATCAGCTCAGGCTCGACGATCTCAATCGCGCTTTGGCATCGGCCCAGCAATCCACAGCGGAACATGCCGATTTCGACGAACTTGATGAACGTGAACGCACGCTGGAGCGCGAACTGAACCTGACTCGCGAGCATGAGGTCGCCGCGAAAATCGCGTGGACCGAAGCAAGCCGCCAAGGGGAGTCACTGAGCCGGCAGGCCGGGCTGCTGCGGGACAACGCCAGAGAAGCCGCTGAACGCCGCGCCCGCATCGAGGCGTTGAACGATCGCAGACGCGAGCAGGCCGCACACCTGCAAGGCGTGGCCGATGACGCGCGAGCAGTGGCCGCCATGGTGGAACATACGCTGCATGACGTGGCCGCCAAACGAGACGAGCTGCAGGCCGCCGCCTCCAGCCATGACGAGGAACTCAAGGCCCTGCGCGCGCAGCGCAACCAGATCGAGCCCAAGGTCACCGATCTGACCGGGCGCGAACATGCCTTGGATGTAAACCGCGAACGGTTGGCCGCCGAATCCGGGCAGCTCATGCAAAAAGTGTCCGACGAACTCGGTCTCACTTTGGAGGAATTGGTTAGTGGTTACGGCCCCGAACAGCCGGTGCCCGTGCTGGATGATGGGGGCAACCCTGTGCCGTTGGATGAGACGGAAGCTGAGGCTGGGACCGAAGAGGGAGAAACCGGGGGAGAGACCGGCACCAACGGCGATTCCGCCCTCTTTAAGACCGTGCCGTATAACCGTCAGGAGCAGAAGAAGCGTCTCGATAAGGCTCGCCGCGATCTGGCCGCACTCGGTAAGATCAACCCTTTGGCCACCGAGGAATTCGAAGCGCTTGAGGAGCGGAACAAGTATCTCAATGATCAGCGCAACGATGTGGTCAAATCACGTGACGATTTGATGCAGCTCATCAAGGATCTCGATTCCACGATGGTCCAGGTGTTCAAATCCGCGTTCGACGATACCGCCGAGGCATTCGAGCAGATGTTCGCCACGCTGTTCCCAGGCGGCACCGGACGACTGCGCCTGGAAAACCCGGAAGACATGCTCACCACCGGCGTACTGGTCGAGGCCAGCCCGGCCGGCAAGCGCGTCAAACAGCTGAGCCTCCTGTCCGGCGGCGAACGTTCGCTGACCGCGCTGGCGCTGCTGTTCGCGATTTTCACCGCCCGCCCCAGCCCATTCTATGTGATGGACGAGGTCGAGGCCGCGTTGGACGACGTGAACCTGACCCGTTTGATTAATGCGTTCAATGAGCTACGCGCCCATGCGCAGCTCATCATCATTACGCACCAGCAACGCACCATGTCGATTGCCGACGCGCTTTACGGCGTAACCATGAGAGCCGACGGCGTAACAGCCGTGGTGAGTCAAAAACTCGAACGATAAACGAATGGTTCCCGCTGGCAGGAACTGGTACCACAGGTGACAGAGGGCGGTCCATATCGAAAGACCGCCCTCAGTCTCGCTTCGTTCGACAGCTCCCGCCAGCGGGAGCGGGGCGGTATTAGCGCAATGCCTTGCGCACGCCCTGTACAGTCTGCAGCGTCTTGTAGAAGACCTTCTTGATGGGTACGTCGCGGGCGGGGGCCACCGGGGTGATTTCCTCGGTGAACTTGCACTTGAACTCGTTAAGGCCCTTGAGAGACGGCGCGAAATCGGAGCCAATGCCCATGAGATCGTATTCAGTAATACCCTGCGAGCCTAGGATGCAGCATTCGGAATACAGCAGCTTGTCGGTCACATGCAGACGCATAACCTCGTTGCGCATGCCGGCATAGTAGCGCACCGCATGTGTGCCGTTCACGGTGACAATCGACCATGCCACCACACGGTCTTCAATACGTGCGGCGAACACACGGCAATGGTCGGCACCCAACGCGCCGATCATATCGGAATAGTCGCTCATCGGAGCAGGCGTGAATCCATCGCGCTGGCCGGTCTCGACCATCACATCGTAATATTCGGAGAAATCGGCCAAGGCCTTATCCGTCTCATCGGCAACCTCGGCCGGGCACTCACGTAGAGACTTGCGCACGTCACGGCGTCCACGACGCTTCATCCGAGCCAGAATCTCATCATCGCCACCGGTGACGTCGATGACCACGGTCTGGTCGTACGGCACTGTGGACAGCACCTTCTCCGTACCATCGGCGAACCAGGTGTCGATACGCAGGAACGCGATGTTCTTGTCGGCCTTCTTGACGGTGTCCACGATGGCGTCGACGACCTCGCGCTCCTCAGCCTCGGTGGGCTTGGCGACCCACGCCGGCCCATGCATCGAGCGCAGATAATGATAACCGTGCGTCTCAAAATCGATAAAGGAGATCACGGCGACCAATTCACCATCACGCTTGATCAGATAATCGCCCCATGGTGTGCGTCCGTCGATATCCGCCTGAAAACCAGACCAAACCTTGGTCTGTTCGATAGGCAACGTGATGCCGGCCTTCTCGGCCTCGGCTTCCAGTGTGGCTCCGTCAACTTTCTCCAACGTGATCATTACGATTCAGCTATCCTTTTTCGTTCGTATCCGTATGTCGTGTTTCTGGTTTGGTCGTATTGCGCGTGATCTGATGTGGGCCAATCGGGATCCGATCAGGATCTGATTGGCCGGAATCCCGTCACAAGCCAAACATGCGTTCGACGACGTGATCGTCGCCGTCGAACGGCACATGTTTGTGATGGTCCTTGATCCAACGCTCGTTGCCCTTGCCGATAATCAGCAGGATGTTGAATCGGTCGGCGTGCGCACGGGCATCGTAAATGGCGTTGGTGATGGCCGTCGGACGGTCGGAAATCACCGTGGAGGCCACATCCTTGTTCGTGATGTAGCCTTGCATTTCCATGCAGATGTCGATGAACGGCTCGGTGTCCGTATCTTCGGCGGTGAAAATGAAGTTCGCGATACGGTTCTCGGCAGCCTCGACGATTTCCTTACGACGATCGTAGGCCTTGTTGCCGGCCGATCCGGTCACCAGCGTGATACGCGGGTTTTCCTCGCCCCAACGCTCGTAGACGAAGTCAAGCAGCGCGGTGACGGATGCGTAGTTGTGCGCATAATCGACGATGGCGAGCGTGTTCGACTGCGGATCGCGGAACTGTTCCATACGGCCGGCGATACGTACGGATTCGATGGCGTGCAGTGCGCCGGCGTCATCGAGCGATACGCCAGCCGCATGGGCGATGGCGATGGCCGCCGCCGCATTGAGGTAGTTGAAGTCGCCATCGATGGACAGATGGTAGTCGCCAAGGGTCTGATCTCCGTCGGCGATGTGGAAGGAGGCGTGCGCCGTGTCGGCGGGCCAGGCGACGACGTCCGCACTGGTGCCGGCATTATCCGCGTCATGCAGGGCGAAGGTGGTTGCGCCGATGCCGGCTGCCGCCGCGTCCTCCCGCAACAGATTGGCGTGCAGACTGTCCGCGCCGAGTACCAGCGACTTCGCGTTGGCGATGATCTGGCGCTTGCAATACAGGTAATCCTCGAACGTGGGGTGTTCGATCGGGCTGATGTGGTCGGGGGAGATGTTCAGGAACGCGGCCACATCGAAAGTCAGGCCATAGACGCGGTCCACCTTGTACGCCTGGGAGGAGACCTCCATCACCAGATACTCCATGCCGTTATCGGCCGCCTCGCGCATCATGCGGAAGGCGTCCATCGATTCGGGCGTGGTCAGATCGGACTCGACGTAGGTGTGGCCGTCAAGGCAATTATCGACCGAGGAGAACAATGCGGCCTTGCCACCGGAGACGGCGTTGATAAGCGCCTGCGTGAAGTACGAGGTGGTCGTCTTGCCCTTGGTGCCGGTGACGCCGATGACCGTGAGCTCGTTCTGCGGATATCCGTAGAACGCGGCGGACAGCAGGCTCATCGCCTTGCGTGCGTCGTTGACGATCAGGCCGGGGGCGGCGGTTGCGGCTGAGTACTCGGTTTCGGCCACGTATGCGGCCAGGCCGGCTTCGTCGATGCCGTTCAGATACTCGGCCTTGAATCGGCCCTTGCAGCACAGCAGGGTGCCCTGCGTGACCTTGCGGGTGTCGTAGGTGATGCCGGCGAACGGTTCATCCGCCGAAGCGATACGGGCCGGGTCGTTGGTCCAGACATCCCCTTGGATGATTTCACGCAGCAGATGGTGTTCCTTGAGCAGGTCAGCGGCCGAAGCCAAAGTCAAAGCCATAATTGTTTCTCCCTATTATCTAGCCGATACGCCATTCTACAGGTGGGGTGCAGCGTGTTGTGGCTCACACGTCATCGACCACGATATGGGCACATGATTTGATTAGAATGGTGAACCGTGACGACAAGCGAAGCAACTACGCAATCCGGGCAGTCAGCCGGATCGGGCGAGTCCATGGCAGCCAAGCGCGCCAGATTCGAGCAGCTCGCCATGCCCGCCGTCAATGCACTGTACCGGCAGGCGATGAGGCTGACCAACAATCCCGATGACGCGCAGGATCTGGTCCAGGACACCTTCGAACGCGGGTTCAAGGCCTTCGACTCATTCCAGCCGGGCTCCAACTTCGAGGCGTGGATGACCACCATCGAGCGCAATGCCTACTTCAACCAGTATGCCAAGGCCAAGCGGCGCCCGCAGCGTGCCAACGACTCCACTGGCGAATACGACGATTGGGACATTTACGATGCCGCCGAACATACGTCGGACGGGCTCAAGTCCGCTGAAGAGGAATATTTGGACGCCTTCGCGCCCGAGGAAATCATGACCGCGCTCGCCAAACTCTCGCCGGAACGCCGGCAGGTGTTCATCGACGCCGCCATCGACGGCAAGTCCTACCAGCAGGTGGCCGATGAGCAGGGCGTGAAAATCGGCACGGTAATGAGCCGCCTGAATCGCGCCCGCACGCAACTCAAGCGTGAGCTCGCCTCGTATGCGAAAGAGCGCGGGTACGCGACTGGTTCGTCGGCTGGTTCACCATCCGCGAAGTTGAGCGAAAACGTTGGTCGAATCGCCGATTCCGGCCATAATGAAAGTAGTGAACGAACTGTTGGCAGCAATGGCGACACGCAAGCCGTAGTGAGACATAGTCATGCGACTCACGCCCACACGCCACAACAGTCAAGCAAGCTTTCGGGAAAGGAGATCTGATGAACGATCAGCCGGTAGAGCGTACTCGCCATATCTCCATAACCCGTACGGCGGCCGATGGCACGGTAAGCCAGACCGAAGTGCATATCACGGCGGTGCATCATCGTTCAGTAGATACCGGCTCGGCCGCTGCGTCGGTCCAGACAGACGTGCATATCGTTACGGAGGGCGACTGTTTTGACCCCCGTACCTGCTGCGACGAGCGTGAACAGGCGTTGATTGCCGCGTTGCGTGCCTACTTGCGCCCGGATGTGGCACCCGAATGTCTGATGGCCCGGCTCAAGGCCACGCTTGATCACTGCTGCGGCGAAGATAAGTAACGACATATACAACAAGGCCCGTCTGATGTATCATCAGACGGGCCTTGAGCGTTCTATAAGAAACGCGAAGAATCAGGCGTTAGGACGCTTGCCGTGGTTGGCGGCCTTCTTACGACGATCCTTGCGCTTACGTCCGCGCATGCCCATGATGGACTCCTTTGCTGCAGTAAAAAAATAAGCCTTCGAAATTATGCCACATAAGTACGACGTGATGCAACACGGGTGTCCATGTGGCGATGATCGTCAGGCTTGGTTATTCGGTTTTTCAGATTTGTTCGGCGTGGAAGGTGACCACGGTGGTGTAGTCATCGCCCGGCTCGAGCACAACCAGATCCTTGCCGGTGCGGAAGGCGTCGGCGTAGGCGGTCATCGGTTCGACGGCCACGCCGGCCTGACGAGCCTTCTCGCCGATTTCGTTGCCGGTGCACACCTGCCAGGAGTTGATGGTCTTGTCGCCGGTCAGCGTGACCTTGATGCCGTCGGGGCGGGTGAACGCGGCGGAAGTGCTGCCGTCTTCGCCGCGGTTGGTGATATCGGTCCAGGCATCGTCGAAGCCACGTCCCTCCAGCGTGGGGTTATCGCGCAGGTCGAAGATGCCGGAAACCGGCTCTTCACCGGTGGGTAGCAGGTGTTCGTCTACGGTCACGTGGGTATCGCAGTGCAGCTCAAGACGGCAGGACTCGTTGTCGGCGGTAATGGCCTGACCGGTGGCGTGCTTGCCGTTTGCCAGCCACGGGTGGATGCCAAATGCCCATGGGGCCTTCACGCTGTCGTTGTTGTGCACGGTGAAGGTTTCCGTGAGACCGTTCTCGTCAAGTGCATAAGTGGCGGTGATGGTGATATCAAACGGGTAGCCGGCGATGTCGGGGGAACGCCAGGAGAGCGTCACATGTGATTCCTGCAAATCAACGAGCTCCCACATGTAGCGGTAGGCGTAGCCGTGCAGGGAGGATTGGCGGTCGAACTCGTCGATCGGCATCTGGTAGTCTTCGCCATCGAAAGAATACTGACCATTGGTCACGCGGTTCGGGTACGGTGCCAGCACCCAGCCGTTGCAGCAGGGGATGACCTTGTTCGGGTCGAAAGGGACGATGAGGTCTTCGCCGCGCCACTTCAGCTCGCGCAGGCTGGCGCCCAGTTCGGTGACGACGGCACTCCATTCGCCGGACGAGATGGCGTATTGGTTACCGGTGCGAGGCTTCAAAGCCATAGTGCACACTCCTTTGTGAAACAAATTGTTACCGCTCACAATCGTATCGCACAAGTCCCAAGACGCGGCGGCACATAAGGATAAATAACTGGCTCCCCTCTGGAGGGGAGCCAGCGTAACAGAACTACTTCTGGACTACTTCGTAGCGGACCACAGTGGTGTAGTCGCCGTTGGGGGCGAGCGTCACCAAGTGGTCACCAGTGCGGAAGGCATTGGCCGGGGCGGTCATCGGTTCGACGGCGATACCATACGGATGCTCGGAGAACGGCGCGCCAGTGGCGGTGTAGCACTGCCAAGCATTAATCGTCTCATCGCCAATGAGCTTCACCTCAATACCGTCCGGGCGGGTGAATGTGGTGGTGGTCGTACCATCGGCGGCACGCTCCACGTCGACCCAGGCATCATCAAAGGCGCGGCCTTCGAGCGTCGGGCCATCGTTCAGGTCGTAGATGCCGGTAACCGGTTCGGTGCCGGTGGGAATCAGCGCCTCGTTCACCGTCACATGACTGGCGGCCTTGATCTGCAGGTGGCAGGCGGCGGAGTCGGCGTCACGCTCGGCGACAGTCGCGCCCTGCTTGCCGTTGGCCAGCCACGGATGCAGGCCGAGAGCCCACGGTGCCGGCTCGTCGCCATCATTGCGGGCATTGACGGTCACGGTCATGCCGTTGTCGCCGAGTTCGTAGGTGACGGTCACGGTCACATCGAACGGGTATCCGTCCAGGTTGGGGAAGCGCAGCGAAAGCGTCACGGCGCTATCGGTCAACGATTCAAGCTTCCACATGTAGTGGTAGGCGTATCCGTGGTTCGCATTGTTGCGCGGTGCGGGATGATATTCGTTAACCGGCGCGCAGTAATGCTTGCCATCGAAATCGTATTCGCCGTTTTCGATGCGATTCGGCCACGGGGCCAGCACATAGCCGTTACAGGTGGGGGTCAGGTCGTTGACGCCGAACGGGCAGAAAATTTCCTTGCCTTGATAATCGAATCGGCGAATCTTGGCACCGAGTTCGCAGATGACGGCGGAATAATCGCCATAGTGAATCGAATACTGATTTCCGGTGCGTGGTGTTTTACTCGTCATGGAATCACTCCCGTAGTGAGGTTGGTGAGCCGGTAGCTCCTGCTATCGCTGGCTCCAGTCTAGCGCGTCTCCTCTATCGAGGCGGGGATTGGCGATAGCCGGCATATAATAAACAATTCGTACAGACACGGTAGCAATACGTGGAGTGACGAGTCTCACACCATCATGCGAGAAGCGCGTGGATTCCTTGGAAACCGGTGATTCGTGGGAGACACGGAATAGTCGTGACGGCAGATTCCTGTAATCCCTGCCTTACACTGGAAAACACTATTGACGTTCAGGAGGTTCCGATGACCAAAAGCGTTGTGCTCGCTGATCCGCGAGGCTTCTGCGCGGGTGTGGACCGTGCGATTCTTACCGTACAAACCATTCTCAAAGCCGCGGAGGCTTCCGGAAAGCGGACGCGCGAGGATGGGCTGCCCCCGGTATATGTGCGCCGGCAGATCGTGCACAACAAGCATGTGGTCGAGGACTTGGCCGGGCAAGGCGCGGTGTTCGTCCAGGAATTGGCGGAGATTCCGGATGCTGCTGCCCAAGCGGGTATTCCGGTGGTGTTTTCCGCCCATGGCGTATCTCCGGTAGTGAAGGCGGAAGCCGAACGTCGTGGCATGCATGTGGTGGATGCCACCTGCCCTCTGGTGGGTAAGGTGCACCGTGAGGTGCTGCGTTTCGTGCGCGAGGGGTATGAAATCGTCTATATCGGGCACAAGGGCCACGATGAAGCGGTCGGCGTGGTGGGGGAGAGTCCCGAACATGTGTACTTGATCGAGCATGAATCGGATGTCGATTCGTTGAATTTTGCGCCCGACACCAAGCTGGTGCTGCTCTCGCAGACTACGTTGAGCGTGGATGAGACCGCCGGCACCATTGCCGCGCTGAAGGCCAAGTTCCCGTGGATTCAAGAGCCGCCGAGTTCGGATATCTGCTATGCCACATCGAATCGTCAGGCTGCGGTCAAACTGGTGGCCCAGCAGTCCGATTGCGTGGTGATTGTCGGATCGGCCAACTCCTCGAATTCCGTGCGACTGATGGAGGTGGCGCAGGAGGGCTTGGGGAAGCGCGGCAAAGCGTATCGCGTGGATGATGCCAGCGAGCTTGATCCGGCGTGGTTCGTCGGACTGGAGTCCGTGGGGGTCTCCTCAGGTGCCTCCGTGCCGGACGAACTGGTGTCCGGTGTGATTGACGCTCTGCAAAACTTGGGTTTCACCGGTATGAAGTCCGTCGAAACCATCAAAGAAAACATGCACTTCGTGCTGCCGGCGGAGTTGCGCAGGAAGAAGTAGTCATCCTTGGCTCCCCTCACCGAGGGAAGCCAAGAACGGTCACCACGTGCCGATTGGTGCGGCAACGGCGTTCAAGACCTTGAGCAGGTCCTGCGGGTTCACGCCTACGGACAGTCCGCGTTTGCCGCCGGAGACCAGAATCTGGTCGAATTGCAGGGCGCTTTCATCCAACACAGTCTTATGACGTGTCTTCTGGCCTAACGGCGAGATGCCACCTACCACATAGCCGGATTCACGCATCGCGACCTTGGGATCGGCCATAGAGGCCTTCTTGGCACCTACGGCTGCGGCCAATGCCTTCAGGTCCATATGTCCGCTGACTGGTACCACGCCTACCACACGCTCCGAACCGGTGTCCGCCATTAGGGTTTTGAACACCTGATGCTCGTCGAAGCCGAGCTTGGTGGCTGCTTCCACGCCGTAGCCGTCATCCATATGGTCGTTGGAGTGCTCGTATTCGTATACGTGGAATTCCACGCCCGCCTTCTCCAGTTGGACTGTCGCCGGAGTGGAACCCACGCCCTTATCATGCTTGCTTTTCTTTGCCATGATTACCGTTCTACTACGAAGAGACCCCCGCACAAGGCGGGGGTCTCACAGCTTAGTTCTCAAACGAACCGTAGCGGCCTAGACCGCAGTGGTTCACTCGGAGATCTCAGCGAAGTACAGCAGGGTACGGATCATGTTGGAGGTGAAGCCGTACTCGTTGTCGTAGAAGGACACGGTGCGAGCCAGGGTCACGCCGTCAATGGTGTTGACGTCGGTCTGGGTCGGGTCAAACACGCCACCGTGGGTGTCGCCGAGGATGTCGGAGGAGACGATGCCCTCATCGTTGTAGCCGTAGTAATCGGTGTCGGAGAAGGCAGCCTTGAAGGCTTCGTTGATCTCGTCGGCGGTGGTCTCGGTGTTCAGAACGGTGGTCAGCTCGGTGACGGAGCCGTCCGGAACCTGGACGCGCTGGGCATGGCCCTGCAGCTTGCCGTTCACGGACGGAACGACCTTGCCGATGGCCTTGGCAGCGCCGGTGGAGTGGGCGATGGTGTTGATGGCGGCGGCGCGCAGGTTGCGGCCGGTCTTGGTGCCACGCGGACCATCGAGCAGCATCTGGGTGCCGGTGTAGGCGTGGATGGTGGTCATGAAGCCGGCCTTGATGCCGAACTTCTCGTCCAGCAGCTTGACCATGGCGGCCATGGAGTTGGTGGTGCAGGAGCCGGCGGAGACGATCACGTCGGAAGCCTTGAGGATGTCGTGGTTCACGCCGAACACAACGGTCGGGGTGGTGTCATCCTTGGCCGGGGCGGAGATCAGGACCTTCTTGGCGCCAGCGTTGATGTGAGCCTGGGACTTCTCAGCGGAGGTGTAGAAGCCGGTGCACTCGAGCACGTACTCGACACCGTCGTTCTTGACCCACGGAATGTTGTTGGCGTCCTTCTCGGCGTAGACCTTGTATTCCTTGCCGTCGACGATGATGGAGTCTTCGGTGGCCTTGACGTCAACCGGAGTGCCATCGTCATGACGGAAGGTGCCGTGGGTGCTGTCGTACTTCAGCAGGTAAGCCAGGGTAGCCGGGGTGGTCAGATCGTTGATGGCGGCAACTTCAATGTCACCAGCCTGGCCGCCGCGAGCCTGCAGCTCGAAGATGCGACGGAAGGCGAGACGACCAATGCGACCGAAGCCGTTGATACCAATCTTAACTGTCATGTAATTCTCCCTTGTAGGGTGGCCTTGGCGCGCTTTGGCACACCGGGCCATTGTTTACCAACAGTTGCTACTGTAATGCCGACTCTGTACACATGGCAACGTTTCAGCGTGCGTTTTGGGCAAAAATGCCGTATTTTTTGTGAGCGCTCACAATTCGGATTGCCCGCAACCGGCATGTGATTTTCCTCTCCTTTGGAGGAATGTCTTGAATCATCACGAGCAAGCGCACGATACACGAGTCAGCGAACCAGCAGCTTGGACACTGCGGTGTCCAGCTCGCCGATATCGCCGCCAAATTCGTGAAATCGGCTCACCTGAGGCAATGCCACCTCGATGGGGAAAGTGACGATCAGTGTGCCGTGTTCCACGCTGATGGCCGCGTCCACGCCGTCGCGGAACTCGTTGCTGACGCCTTGCACCACCGTATTGGTCAGCGTGCTGTTCTTGAGCTCGTATTTCAGCCCCGGTTCGTTCACGCCAAGCGAAACATCGGAGTGGGAGAACGCCGACACCATACGGCCGTCCTCGGGCACTGGATGCGCGGGGAACGAAAGCCTGCCATCGGTGATGGCCGTGACGATGAGCCCGTCACCATACAGGTACCCGCTTGCCCCATGCCGGGCCAATAATGCCATCAGTTGAATGCCGGAAATCGTATGGTCAATGCGGCCGCCCAAACCGCCATAGACATGGAATTCGCGGCAACCCGCCGACCAACCGACATTCAGCGCGGAAAGCATGTCCGGGTCGTCCTTCAACGCGGGCAGCGCGATGGTGCGCACATCAGTGCGAGGCGGCCGGCCCTCCAGCGAATCGAAATCGCCCACCACCACATCGGGCACGATGCCCAACTCGCGCGTATGGTCGAGCCCGCCATCGGCCGCCACCACATACGCGCCGGCCGGCACCACGGGCGTGCCCGCATAGTATTCGCCCGCACCAAAAATCACGCATACCTGAGCCATGATGCCCACTGTAGCCGGTATCCACCCACCGACACACGGGCCGCGAATGTCCGGGCGTGTGGTAGGATTCCTATTTGGCTTGAGAAATCAAGAAAGCGGGGCAACCCCACCTGGAAGCCTTTCAAGGCCTCGGGTTCAAGGCAAACAGCCTAGCGATTGCGATATACAACGCGCAATCAGGAATGACGCAAAGAACTGATATGCGTCTGCAGAAGCTGAGCGCATATTGGCGCTGGTTTTGGCTTGCCATGAACCCAAAGCATTGAACAGGACTCCAGCAAAGGACCTCGCCACGGAATTAAAGTAGAGGATTGGAGTCATCATCAGCGACGAACCACGTATTAACGACGAGATTCGCGTCCCGCAGGTACGCCTGATCGGCCCGAAGGGCGAGCAGGTGGGCGTCATCGCGACTTCCGTCGCGCTGAACCTGGCCAAGGAGGCAAACCTCGATCTCGTCGAGGTGGCCCCGAACGCGAAGCCTCCGGTCGCCAAGCTCATTGATTACGGCAAGTTCAAGTACAACGAGAAGATCAAGGCTCGTGAGGCTCGCCGCAACCAGAGCACCGCGGAAATCAAGGAGATTCGTTTCCGCCTGAAGATCGACGACCACGATTTCGACGTGAAGAAGGGCCATGTGACCCGTTTCCTTAACGGAGGCGACAAGGTCAAGGTCACCATCATGTTGCGCGGTCGTGAGATCTCCCGCCCGATTGGTGGCGTGGAACTGCTGCAGCGTCTGGCCGACGATGTCGAGGAATACGGCACCGTCGAGTCCAAGCCGAAGCAGGAGGGCCGCAACATCATCATGACCCTTGCGCCGAAGGGCAAGAAGGTCCACACCCAGTCCGAGCAGCGTCGTCGTGGCGCCGAGTCCCGCGCCGAGCGTCAGGCTCGCCAGGCGGCTCGTCTCGCGGCCAAGCAGGAGTCTCAGGCTCAGGCCGCGGCCGACGCGCAGTCCGCGATTTCTCAGAAGACTTCCGACAAGAAGCAAACCAGCAAGGAGGGCAGCAATGCCGAAGATGAAAACTAATTCCGCCGCTTCCAAGCGCGCCAAGATCACCGGCACCGGCAAGGTGAAGCATGTCGGTTCCGCCATGCGCCACAACCTCGAGCACAAGTCCGCTCGCAAGCGCCGTGAACTGTCCGCCGACGATGTGCTGCGCGGCGGCCAGGCCAAGAAGCTGCACCAGCTTCTGCAGAAGTGAGCATAGGGCTTACCCGGAAATAATAAGACTTTAGAAAGCTGAGGAATAGATTATGGCACGTGTCAAGCGCGCAGTGAACGCCCACAAGAAGCGTCGCGTTGTTCTCGAGAGGGCTTCCGGCTACCGTGGCCAGCGCTCCCGCCTGTACCGCAAGGCCAAGGAACAGCTGCTGCACTCCTTTAACTACAACTTCCGCGACCGCAAGGCTCGCAAGGGCGATTTCCGCAAGCTGTGGATCCAGCGCATCAACGCTGCCGTCCGCGCTGAGGGCATCACCTACAACCGCTTCATCCAGGGCCTGCGTCTCGCCGGCATCGAGCTGGATCGTCGCGCTCTGGCTGAGATTGCCGTCTCCGACCCGAACACCTTCAAGACCATCGTGGACGCCGCCAAGGCCGCCCTGCCTGAGGACGTCAACGCTCCGGTTGAGGCCTGATTGCTTGAAGTCGTGACTTCACACTAGAAACCCCGCTTCCGAGCGGGGTTTCCTATTATCAGTCCCCTCTGACGAGGGGGCTCTCGCGCAGCGGGTGGGGGAGAGAACAAACTCATGACCAACGGATTCACCAGACTCACCGAGCAGTTCCTCGTCCACATCGGTGTGGAGCGAGGACTCGCCACGGCCACCGTCACCGCCTACGAATCCGACATCGCCAAATACATTGATTGGCTCGAAACCCGCGGCATCCACGAACCGGACGCCATAACCAAACAAGACGTCGAAGACTACATCGCCGCCCTTGACCAGGCGGGGGAGTCCGCCCGCTCCAAAGCCCGAAGACTGGCCTCGATCCACGAATTCCATCGCTTCGCGCTCGGTCAGCACGCGGTGACTGCCGACGTTTCTGCCGCAGTCAAGGCACCCAAAGGTGCCAGCACCCTGCCTGACGTACTCACCGTGGACGAGGTAACCCGTCTGCTCGACACGGCGGCAGTCGGCGGATCAACCGATCCGGTGGTATTGCGGGACAAGGCCCTGCTCGAATTCATGTACGCCACCGGCTGCCGCGTCTCGGAAGCCACCGGCGCGAATCTGGACGACATCGACCTGGACGAGCACATCGCGCGACTCATGGGCAAGGGCTCCAAGCAGCGGCTTGTGCCATTGGGCAGCTACGCATGCCGGGCCATCACCGCATACCTCAATGCGGGGCGTGGCGAGCTGGAACGGCGCTCCAGCGCCAAGATTCCCGAGAGACGCGCACTGTTTCTCAACAAACGTGGCAAGCGCATCTCGCGGCAATCGGTATGGGAAATCGTCAAAGCAACCGGGGAACGGGCCGGCATCACCAAACCACTCCATCCGCACACCCTGCGCCATTCCTTCGCCACGCACCTGATCCAAGGCGGCGCGGACGTGCGTACCGTGCAGGAACTGCTTGGGCACGCCAGCGTCACCACCACGCAGATTTATACGCATGTCAGTCCCGAAGCGCTTATCGAAACCTATCTCACCGCCCATCCTCGGGCGCGATGACCGATGTCTGGCGAGGTGATGAGACGGGTTGTCCGCGATATGTCGAAGCAACGTGTTTGCGGCGATATTGGCGAACGGATAAGAGTACGCTGGTCAGGTGAGATCAGGATTCGACGGAGGTCCAGGCATGGCAGATCGGCGTGGCGACCACGGGCAAGACGGCGCATTCCGTCAAGGCACGCTGCCCATGGACGAAGCGTATGTCGTTACACCACCCCGGAACATGGATATTGATAAGGTAGACAGTATGCCTACCGATTTGCTTGGACGTGAATACGAAACCTTCCCCGCACCCGGACCGCTGCAACAGCACGGTCCGGCGCGCGTCATTGCCATGTGCAACCAGAAGGGCGGCGTAGGTAAGACCACCAGCTCCATCAATATCGCCGGTGCGTTGGCCCAGTATGGCCGCCGCGTGCTTATCGTCGATTTCGATCCGCAGGGCGCCGCCACTGTGGGACTGGGCGTCAACGCGAATACCGTGGAGAACACGATTTACACCGCGCTGTTCGATATTTCCGTGGATCCACATGATGTGGTGCAGCACACCGCATTCGAGAACATCGATGTGATTCCGGCGAACATCGATTTGTCCGCCGCCGAGGTCCAACTGGTCACCGAAGTGGGCCGAGAGCAGATCCTGAACAGCGTGCTGCGCAAGCTCAAGTCGGAATACGATCTCATCATCGTCGACTGCCAGCCATCGCTCGGCCTGCTCACCGTGAACGCGCTTGCCGCAGCTGATGGCGTGATCATTCCCGTGGCCGCCGAATTCTTCGCCTTGCGCGGTGTGGCTCTGCTGATGCAGTCCATCGAAAAAGTGCAGTCCCGCATCAATCCCGCATTGGAAGTGGACGGCGTGCTCATCACCATGTACACCAAGACACTGCACTGCGAAGAGGTCTGCCAGCGCATTTACGAGGCGTTCAGCGAAAAGGTGTTCCACACGTTCATCTCCCGCTCCATCAAACTGCCCGATTCCACGGTTGCCGCCGCGCCCGTGGTGGTCTATGCACCTGAGCACAAGACATCAAAGGAATACCGTGAGGTGGCACGTGAGCTCATTGCTCGCGGCATCGTGGCGTAACGATTGTTTCGATAAACGATGAATGAGACTTCCCTTTCTCGGCTCCCCTCTCTGAGGGAAGCCGGCTCGCGTAGCGAGGCTGAGGGGAACTCCGCGGAAGCCGAAATCAGCACGGAGGAATCCGCCACCTCCGGCTTCCAAGTCAACCTCGAAGTCTATTCCGGTCCGTTCGATGCCTTGCTCGGCATGATCGCCAACAACAAACTCGAGCTGACTGAAGTTTCCCTCTCCTCGATCACCGAGGAATTCCTGACATACGTGCGTGGGCTCGATTTCACGAAAAACATGGATGAGGCCAGCGCCTTTCTCGATATCGCCTCTATTCTGGTCGAGGCCAAAAGCGTGGCGATTCTGCCCGGCAGCGAAGACAGCCAGCACGACGAGCAAAGCCTTGAAGCACTGCGCGAACGCGATTTGCTGTTCGCCCGACTCCTCCAATACCGCGCCTACAAGCAGGCCGCAGGTGACTTCCGGGCGCGTATCGCCGCCAACTCCGGCCGATTCCCGCACCCGGCGGCCATGGACGAGGGCGTTGCCGCCATGCTGCCTGAGCTGGTATGGACGCTGACCCCGCTCGAACTCGCCCAACTGGCCGCCCAGGTCATCGCCAACGCGCCCGCCTCCGAAGTATCGATTCACCAGCTGCACGTGCCGCTGGTCGATCTGCGGGCCCAATCGCTGGTGGTGCGCGACCGGCTGATCGCGGCACTGGAATTCAAGGGAGACCAGTCGATGTCGTTCAGCGAATTGACCCGGGACTGCACTTCTCGTATTGAGGTGGTGGCTCGGTTCATGGCCGTGCTCGTGTTCTTCAAACAAGGTGTGCTGCAGTATCAGCAAGATGGTCCGTTTGCCGAACTGCATCTGAGGTGGGTGCCCGGCGTAGACGAAACGATGAGCGACGTGAACATTTCCGAAGGCGATTTTGCGTAAGGACGGCGACTGGTGACTGAGCGGATTGACGCAACGAATGCAACCGAACACATGGCGGATACGGAATCGACGGCTGGATCCGCAAAGGCCGCGGTGAGGGGAGTGGAGGAGGCGCGTCCCCAATACGTGGATTTCACGGTAGACGTTTTTCCCGGCGGGCTGCCCGCATGTCTGGAAGCGATTCTGATGGTCTCCGACCAGCCGCAGACCGCCACCGAGCTGGCCCGCATTTTGGCATTGGACCGCAACACAGTCGAAGGGGCATTGCAAGCCCTGCACGATGACTATGAGGGCGATGAATCCCGTGGCATCCGCCCGCGCGGCTTCGAACTGCGCCGCACCGCTCGTGGCTGGCAGTTCGCCAGTCGAGCCGCGTTCGAGCCGGTCGTCTCATTATTCGTCACCGACGGCCAGACTGCGAGACTCAGTCAGGCCGCACTGGAGGCGCTTGCCATCGTGGCCTATCGCCAGCCCGTCACCCGAGCCCAAGTGGCCGCGATCCGCGGTGTCAACTCCGATGGCGTGATTCGCTCGCTCACGGTACGCGGCCTTATCAAGGAAGACGGCGTGGACCCCGAATCCCGCGCGGCCCTTTTGGTCACCTCCGAGTTCTTCCTTGACCAAATGGGCCTGAAGAGTCTCGACGAACTACCCTCCCTAGCGCCGTTCCTCCCGCCCGTCGCCGAAATGACACAGTCGAAATCGGAAGACACGGACGTGATTTCGTAGCGATTGGGGCCCGCTACCTGACCAATATTCGTGCGCTAGACCATCCAATATGTGATTTATGGTCATTGTGACTATAAGTAGTGCTATGCTCTCAATGCAGGGAGAACAACCGGTATGGAAAGAGGCATGGCATGGGATTCGGCAATGTGTCCGAGCGCCGCAGCGCACCGCCACAGGTCGGCGTGTCAGTGGTGATTCTGGCACTCGGCCCGAAAGGCGATACCGGCAACAGTGCCGCCGATTCCGGCAACGCCGCGAACTCGGCCCATTCCCGTCTCTGGTTGCCCTTGGTCAAGCGCGTCCGTCAGCCGTTCCTGGGCTGCTGGGCATTGCCCGGCGGCGACCTGCGCTCCGACCGGTCGTTGGAACAGTCTGCCTACGCGGCCCTCGAATCGACCACAGACCTGCACCCGCGATACCTCGAACAGCTGTACACCTTTGGAGGCCCGACCCGGTCTCATGGCGGATTGCCCATGGTATCCGTCGTGTACTGGGCGCTCGTCGGCCAGACCGAGGCCGCGGGCTTCGAGGATGGTGACAACGTACGATGGTTCCCCGAAGACGAACTGCCCGAGCTGGCGTTCGACCATCGCCAGATCATCGACTACGCGCTGCTCCGCCTGCGCTCCAAAATCGAATACTCCGACGTGGCCACCCGACTGCTCGGCCCCACGTTCACCCTGCGCCAACTGCACGGCGTCTATGAGGCGATTGGCGGCGAAACCCTCGACTTGGCGAACTTCCGCCGCAAAATGCTTGCCTCGGGAGATCTTGAAGACACCGGGGAGAAGGTGCGCGAAGGCCGCCAACGACCGGCCACCGTCTACCGCTACATCCCCAAACGACTTGTCGAGAACGGTACGCCCCACGAATCCGATGGCGACGACATCGTGGAACTGTCCAGACAAGGCGAGCGTGAAGACGCTCTCGACGCGCTGATCCCATCCGCGCGCATCTGATTTTCCCGCCGACCCGCTTCGGGCCGGCATCACAGACGTATATAGGAAAGGAACCGCTATGACCGCACTATCCACTGCGCCGTCCGTTGACGAGATCATCGCCAAGCTGGGCGCGCAAAGCACCTGCGATGCAGGACTGACCCAGGACCCATGGCACTTCGACACCACCACACCCAGCTACGGTCCCGGTGCCTCGATGCTCGACCGTCTGCCCGCCAACGCGCCGCGCCAGCAGGTGCTGCCGGACGAATACCGCAAGGCCTCCGACGAGGAACTGCAGCAGCGCATCACCGACGCCAAGCAGCGTCTTGGCTCCAAACTGTTGATTCTGGGCCACTTCTACCAGCGTGACGAGATCATCAAGCACGCCGATTTCGTGGGCGACTCCTTCCAGCTGGCCAAGAACGCCACCGAGCGCCCGGACGCCGACCACATCGTGTTCTGCGGCGTGCACTTCATGGCCGAAACCGCCGACATCCTCTCCACGCCCGAACAGAGCGTGACCCTGCCCAACCTGTCCGCCGGCTGCTCGATGGCCGATATGGCCAACATCGACCAGGTCCAGGAATGCTGGGACCAGCTCGGCGAGATCTGCGGCACCCAGCCCGACGCCGATGGCTTGCAGCAGATCATCCCGGTCACCTACATGAACTCATCCGCCGCGCTGAAGGCGTTCTGCGGACGCAACGGTGGCATCGTATGCACCTCGTCCAATGCGCACGCCGTGCTGGAATGGGCGTTCGCCCGCGGCAAGCGCGTGCTGTTCTTCCCGGACCAGCATCTGGGCCGCAATACCGCCCGCGCGATGGGCATTCCGCTGAGCGAGATGCCGCTGTGGGATCCGTTCAAGGCACAGGGCGGCGCCGCCGATCAGGCCGACTACGCCCGCGCCAAGATGATTCTGTGGAAGGGCTTCTGCTCCGTGCACCAGCGTTTCACCGTCGAACAGGTCGAACGCGCCCGCAAGGCATACCCGGGCGTCAAGGTGATCGTGCACCCCGAGTGCTCGATGCAGGTGGTCGACGCCGCCGACGGCACTGGCTCCACCGCGTACATCGTCAAGGAGATCGCCAACGCACCCGCCGGATCCGCCATCGCCGTGGGCACCGAAATCAACCTGGTGAACCGTCTGGCCGCGCAGTACCCGGACAAGACCGTGTTCTGCCTGGACCCCGTGGTCTGCCCCTGCTCCACGATGTACCGCATCCACCCGGCTTACCTGGCTTGGGCTTTGGAGAACCTTGAAGCCGGCAACGTGGTCAATCGCATCACCGTGGACGAAGACACCGCCCGCGAAGCCAAGGTGGCACTGGAGCGCATGCTGCGCGTTCACCCGTGACATGCTTCTAGCTCCCCTCCCTGAGGGGAGCTGTCACCGTAGGTGACTGAGGGGGCAGATGACGCAAAAACAGAGGAAAGCAACACAATGAGCAACACCGAAATCGTCGTCGTGGGCGCAGGCGTCGCCGGACTGTCCGCGGCACTGGCCGTGGCCGGCACCGGACACGACGTGACCTTGGTAACCAAGGCCGAACTGGTGGAATCGAACACCTATCATGCACAGGGCGGCATCGCTGCGGCCATCTTCTCCGACGACGACCCGAAGCTGCACGCCGCCGACACCATGGCCGCGGGCCACGGCCTGTGCGACCCGAAGGCCGTGGACATCCTCACCCGTGAGGGTGCGGAGCGCGTCCGCGAGTTCGCCGCGGCCGGCGTCCACTTCGACCGCGACGCGCAGGGACACATGCTGCGCGGCCTGGAAGCGGCTCATTCGCGCGCCCGCGTGGTGCATGCCGGGGGAGACGCCACCGGCAAAGTGCTCGAACTGGACGTCTCCGCCATGGTGCGCAAGAACCCGCGCATCCACATCATCGAGAACGCATTCCTCAAAGACCTCATCGTGCGGGACGGCCACATCGCCGGCGTCCGCCTGCTAATCGACGGGCAGGACAAGGATCTGGCCGCCGACCGGGTGATCTTGGCCGCCGGTGGAGCAGGCCGTATGTACCCGTACACCACCAATCCGCCGGTCGCCACCGCGGACGGCCTCGCCGCCGCATGGCGTGCGGGCGCCCAGGTCGCCGATCTGGAGTTCTACCAGTTCCATCCCACCGCCATGGCCGTGGGCGAGCACTTCCTCGTCTCCGAAGCCGTGCGCGGCGAAGGCGCGGTGCTGCTGGACGAACACGGCCACCGGTACATGAAGGACATCGATCCGCGCGCCGAACTCGCACCGCGCGACGTCGTGGCCCGCGAGAACTTCCGCGTGATGCAGGCGCAAGGCGGCAAGCCCGTGATGCTCGACGTCTCGCCGATGACCCGCGAGAACCCCGACCTGGCCAGCTTCCTGGCCCACCGATTCCCGACCATCGACGCCTATACGCGTTCGCTTGGCTTCGACTGGAGCAAGGAGCCGATCCCGGTGGCGCCCGCCGCGCACTACTACATGGGAGGCATTCGCACCGATCTGAACGCCCAGACCTCCATCCCCGGCCTGTACGCGGCCGGCGAATGCGCCCGCACCGGTGTCATGGGCTCCAACCGCCTTGCCTCCAACTCGCTGCTCGAAGGACTTGTCTACGGACGCCGCGCCGGTCTTGCCGCCGTCGCGGACGGTGACGACGCGGTCTGGGCACCCGAACCGTTCCTGAACTCCGCCACTGGTGCCGTGTTCGACCATGCGCCGATCGCGTTGGCCGCTCCTGCCGCTACGGCTGCTGCTGACGATACCGCCGCCGACAAGGTGTGGGACCGTACCCGCATCCAGAACACCATGTGGCATGGCGTCGGCGTACTGCGCGACGAGGCCGGACTGAAAACCGCCATCGCCGAACTCGGCCAAGGCCTCGCCGCCGCAAACGCCCAGGCTGATATAAACGCCGATGGCGCTGCAAGTAGCGTTGAGGCTTTGGAGAACCGCAACATGCTCACCGTAGGCTATGTGGCCGCCGCCGCCGCGCTCGCCCGCACCGAGTCGAGAGGCGCCCACGCACGCACCGACTACAGCGAGCCAGTCGACAACTGGGCCCACTCCGTCGCCTACATCAAGGACTGACCCATGCTCACATCACACATCATCCGCACCGCCGTCGAAGCGGCGCTCGCCGAAGACGCGCCCTACGGCGACATCACCTGCGAGACCACCATCCCCGCGGACGAAACCGGCTCGGCCCACCTCACCGCGCGCGAAAACGGTGTGATGAGCGGCATCGACGTGTTCGCCGCAGCCTTCGCCGCACAGAACCCGGCCGTCACCGTCACCGTCACCATCAAGGACGGTGAGCGATTCCAGCGCGGCCAGATACTCGCCACCGTGGAAGGCCCGGTACGCGACCTGCTCACCGCCGAGCGCATCGCCCTCAACTTCACCCAGCGCATGAGCGGCATCGCCACCATGACTGCCGCCTTCGTGGACACGGTGAACGCCATCTACGGCGACGACTATGACGGACCCGTCACCCGGCCACGCCGCTACGAGCGCACCCGCATCGTCGATACGCGCAAAACCACGCCCGGCCTGCGCCCGTTCGAAAAATACGCCGTGGTCTGTGGCGGTGGCCACAACCATCGCTACGGACTGTCCGACGCGGTCATGATGAAGGACAACCATCTGGCGGCGCTCGCCGCGCGCGGCATCGACCTGGCCGGCGCGATCCGCCACGTGCGCGAACAGGTGGGCCACACCACGCATATCGAAGTGGAAGTCGACCGCCTTGACCAGATTCCCGCCGTGCTCGCCGGCGGAGCGGACACCATCATGCTGGACAATTTCTCGCTCGACGACACCCGTCGCGGCGTGGAGCTCATCGACGGCAAGGCCATCGTGGAAGCCAGCGGCAACATGAGCCTGGAGCGAGTGCCAGCCGTGGCCGCCACCGGCGTGGACGTGATCTCCGTGGGTGCGCTCACCCACTCCGTGCGTAGCATCGACCTCGGATTGGATTGGAACTAGTCATGGCCGATACCCCCAACACGTCCAGCGAAGCCGGCGAACTGTACCTGGACGCCGCCGCCACCGAACCGGTGAGCCCGGCCGTCATCGAGGCCATGACCCCATTCCTGACTGACGCCTATGCCAATCCGACCAGCGTGCACCAGCCCGGCAAAACCGCGGCCCGTGCGCTGGACGCGGCACGCGCATCGTTCGCTGCGGCATTGGGCGCCCGGCCGGATGACGTGATCTTCACCTCAGGCGGCACCGAATCGGACAATCTGGCCATCAAAGGCATCGCCATGGCGCGCATGCGCAAACTGGGCTTGCGGCCGGTCTACGGATTCGCCGAAGCCGATGGCGAACAGCCGGCAAATTGTCGTCTGCGCATCATCATCTCCTCCATCGAGCACCCGGCCGTGGCCCAATCGGCGGCATGGCTGCACGAATGGTTCGGCTTCGAAGTCGTGCGCATTCCCGTGGATGCGCAGGCGCATCTCGATCTTGACGCGCTCGAACGCGAGCTTGACGGCGAGGCCGGCGAACGTACCACGCTGGTCTCCACCATGCTGGCCAACAACGAGGTCGGCACCGTGGAACCCGTGGAGGAACTGGTCCGCATCGCCCACGCGCACGGCGTGCCCATCCATGTGGACGCCGTACAGGCCGCCGGCCAGATTCCGATTCGTTTTCGTGACTGGGATGTGGACGCCCTGTCCGTATCCGGACACAAATTCGGCACGCCCAAAGGTCTGGGCGCACTGCTGGTACGCGGCCGCACGCCCATCGAACCGGTGCTGTCCGGCGGAGGGCAGGAACGGGGCCTGCGCTCCGGCACACAGAACGTGGCCGGTGCCGTGGCGCTCGCCATCGGACTTAATGAATCGAATGCGCGCATGCAGGCGCAGTACCGTGAATTGGTCGCGTCCCGAGACATGCTCATCGATGCGGTTCGCCGGGTCGTGCCCCGCGCCGACCTGACCGGCGACCCCGTGCGCCGTCTGCCCGGTCACGCCTCCTTCGTCTTTCCCGGCGTCACCGGTGAGGCGCTGCTGGTCGATCTGGACGCGCGCGGCATCGCAGCCTCCTCCGGTTCGGCCTGCGCCATCGGACGCCACGAGATTCCTGCCACGTTGCTGGCGATGGGCCTCGAACCGTCCGTCGCCAAATCGGCATTGCGCATGACGTTCCGCAGGCCATTGGCCCGCGAGCAGATCGAACGGGTCAGCCTGGCCCTCGAAGAGTCCTATGCCGCCCTGACCCGGCGTTGACCCGGCACCGTCGGTCCGGCCCGGACGATCCGCGGGGGAGCGCTCGCCGCGTGGTCAAGCCGTGCAAGTATCATCGTGACGGTTTGTGTGCAGGTATACATAACACCTCAGAGTAGATACTCAAGTACTCGAGAACGCAAGTACCGAACGATTACGCAAAAGAATCAGCATTAAGAGAGGTTTCGATGGCGGTTCGTGGAGATATCCGTAATGTGGCGATTGTGGCTCACGTCGATCACGGCAAGACCACCCTGGTCAATGCCATGCTTCAGCAGTCGCACGTGTTTTCCGAGCGTGAGGAAGTGCCGGATCGTGTGATGGATTCCAACGATCTGGAACGCGAGAAGGGCATCACCATCCTCGCCAAGAACACGGCCGTGGAATACACCGGTCCGCTGGCCGCCAAGTACGGCCACCCGGAGGGCATCACCCTCAACATCATCGATACCCCCGGCCACGCCGACTTCGGTGGCGAGGTCGAGCGCGGCATCTCCATGGTCGACGGCGTCGTGCTGCTCGTGGACGCCTCCGAAGGCCCGCTGCCGCAGACCCGATTCGTGCTGCGCAAGGCCCTGGAGGCCAAGCTGCCGGTCATCCTGTGCGTGAACAAGGTCGACCGCCCCGACGCCCGTATCGAAGAGGTCGTCGGCGAAACCTCCGATCTGCTGCTCGGCCTGGCCGACGACGTGCAGCACGAGGGCATCGACCTGAACCTCGACCAGCTGCTGGAGATGCCGGTCATCTACTGCGCCGCCAAGGCCGGCTACGCCTCCGTGAACCAGCCCGCCGACGGTGGCCTGCCGGACAACGACAACCTCGAGCCGCTGTTCGAGGCCATCATCTCCACCATCCCGGCCCCCGAATACGAGGAAGGCGCCCCGCTGCAGGCTCACGTGGCCAACATCGATTCCTCCGACTTCCTCGGCCGACTCGGTCTGGTCCGTATCTACAACGGCACCCTTGAGAAGGGCAAGACCTACGGCCTGTCCCGTGTGGACGGCTCCCTCGAGAACTTCCGCGTCTCCGAACTGCTGCGCACGCAGGGCCTCGAGCGCACCCCGGTCGAGTCCGCGGGCCCCGGCGACATCGTGGCCGTTGCCGGCGTTAACGACATCATGATCGGCGAGACCATCGTCGACCCCAACGACCCGAAGCCGCTGCCGCTCATCCATGTGGACGATCCGGCCATCTCCATGACCTTCGGCACCAACGACTCCCCGCTGGCCGGCACCGAGGGCAAGGACCACAAGCTCACCGCCCGCATGATCAAGGATCGCCTCGACCGCGAGCTCATCGGCAACGTCTCCATCAAGGTGTTGCCCACCGACCGCCCCGACGCTTGGGAAGTCCAGGGCCGTGGCGAGCTGGCGCTGGCCGTGCTCGCCGAGCAGATGCGTCGCGAAGGCTACGAGCTGACCGTCGGCCGTCCGCAGGTGGTCACCAAGAAGATCGACGGCGTGGTCAACGAGCCGATGGAAAACACCACCATCGACGTGCCGGAAGAGTACATGGGCACCGTCACCCAGCTCATGGCCGACCGCAAGGGACGCATGGATGGCATGACCAACCACGGCTCCGGCTGGGTCCGTCTGCAGTTCACCGTGCCGTCCCGTGGCCTGATCGGCTTCCGCACCGCGCTGCTCTCCGCCACTCGCGGCACCGGCATCTCCTCCTCCATCTCCGCCGGCTACGCGCCGTGGGCCGGTGCCATCACCATCCGTCAGAACGGTTCCATGGTTTCCGATCGCAAGGGTATCGCCACCCCATACGCCATGCAGCGTCTGCAGGCCCGTGGCAACTTCTTCGTCGAACCGCAGTCCCCGGTGTACGAGGGCCAGGTCGTGGGCGTGAACAACAAGCCCGACGAGCTGGACGTGAACATCACGCTGGCCAAGCACATGACCAACATGCGTTCCTCCACCGCTGACGTGCTGGAGACCCTGACCCCGCCGATCAAGATGAGCCTTGAGGAGTCCCTGGACTTCGCCAACGAGGACGAATGCGTGGAGGTCACCCCGGAGTCCATCCGCGTGCGCAAGATCATCCTCGGCCGTGAGGACTGGTACAAGTGGCGCGCCAAGCAGCGCCGCCAGAACGCCGCCCAGCAGGGCAAGTGATTTTCCCTTTGGCTCCCCTCGACGAGGGGAGCCAAGTCATATCCCCACCTATACTGAAACGCATGACTGTGAAGAGCACTGCTGAATTGCGTCCGTGGTCGTATCGCCAGAACGCGCTGGTCAAATCGTTGATCACGATTGCGGCGGGCGTGGCTTCCGCCTTTGTGGGCACGTTCGCCCACCGTATGGGTGCAGAACTGAGTATTCCGTATGGTCTGGTGCTGGCATTTCTGCTGATCGGTCTATCGACATGGTGCGCCCGCTCGCGCATGGGCGCGGTCGGACTGGCCCTGCACCTCATCGCCTCCTCGCTGACCGCATGGGGCATAGCACTGAGCACCACATCCGGCAAGGCGGTCATCGTCGCCGGATTCCAAGGCGACATGCCGTTCTTCTCCCAGCATGCCGGCTACATCTGGCTGTACGGCCTGATACTGGTCCAAGTCGTCCTGCTCATTCTTCCCGCCCGTTGGTTCGTTATTCCCACTCATTCTGAATCGCGCGCGTAACTATATATGGCGGCACATTTCCGGGAATGCGTCGCGTATCGGCGGGCGTAGGGGATTACGGCCGCTACCATAGAACCTTATGGCACGCATGAAACTGTTTTACTTGGGCCCGGAAGGCACCTTCACCCATCAGGCGGCAATGACGGCCGCCGACCAGTTCGCCACACTCGGCGACTTCGACCTCACCGCCCTGCCCGACGTGCCCGCGATCATGCAGGCCGTACAGTCGCGCCAAGGCTGGGGCGTCATCGCATGGGAAAACAACGTCGAAGGCTATGTGGTCCCGAATCTCGACGCGCTGATCGACGCCCCCGACGCGGCCGGCTTCGCCCGGATCAGTGTGGACGTGGCCTTCAACGCCTTCACCGTGCGCGGCCACAGCATCTGCGACTGCACCGGCAACCCCGTCAGCGCCCACCCGCACGGCCTGGCCCAATGCACCCGGTTCATCGCCGAACACCATTTGCAGCCCGAACCCGCATCCTCCAACGCCGCCGCCTGCCGCGACCTGAAGCCTGGCCGCGTGGCGCTCGGCCCCAGCATCTGCGGCGAACTCTACGATCTCGACACCCTCGCCGAACATGTGCAGGATTTCGATGGCGCGCACACCGAATTCCTTGTCATCGCCCCGCGTGATGTGGTCCAGGAATTCAACGCCCGCGCCCACCGCAATGACGCCGGCGACTTCGAAACCATCATCACCTTCATCCCGCTGGTCACCGGCCCCGGCGTGCTCGCCGACCTGCTGGACGTCCTGCGTGATGCGGGGCTGAACATGACCAGCTTCATCTCGCGCCCGATCAAAGGCCACGACGGAACCTACAGCTTCATCGCCACCCTTGACGCCGCCCCCTGGGAGCCAAGATTCCGCACCGCACTGGAAGAGATCGCCGGACACGGCGACTGGGCAAAAACCCTGGCCGTCTACCCACGCCGCGAACGCCCGAACCCGCCGGTCGACGCCTGGATGCTGCCCGAGGGCGGCGTCCACATCACCAATCGCGCGTCGGAAGGCTGGCAGTACGACGAGGGAGCAAGGAAGGAACTGCTGTGGTAGACACAGTCGGAATCGTCGGACTCGGATTGATTGGCGGCTCGCTCGCACGCCGCCTGACCGAGCGCGGCGTACGCGTCATCGCGTGGAACCATCGCTCGCACCCCTACGCCCAGGCCGAAGCCGATGGCATTTTCTGCAAGAGCACGCTCTCCGAACTCATGGATGCCGAGCCGGATGTGGTCGTGCTGTGCAATCCGCTCAAGGCGATGCCCTCAATCCTCGCCGCCCTAGCCCCGCTTATGGGCGACCATCCGAACACCACGCTCACCGACGTGGGCTCAGTCAAGGGCATGGTCCGCGATCAGGTCAAGGCTGCCGCGCTGGGGAAGTGCTACGTCGGCGCCCATCCGATGGCCGGCAACGAACTGTCCGGCTGGCAGGCCGCCGACCCGCATCTGTACGACGGGGCCCTATGGGCCATCACCGTGGACGAGTCCACGGACTACCGCCGCTTCCTCGACGTCGCCGCGATGATCACCAAGGACGTCGGCAACCGCGTCATCGTCGTGGACGACGAAACGCATGACAAGGCCGCGGCGATGATCTCCCACATGCCGCATGTGGTGTCCACCGCGCTGATCAACGAACTGGTCAACAACCCGGATCGCAACATCGCCGCCGCGCTGGCTGCCGGCTGCTGGAGGGACATGACCCGCGTGTCCCTGACTGACCCGGACCGCACGCGCGCGATGGTCGAGGAAGACTCGCTGAACGTCGAAGTGCTGCTGCGCCGCATGGCGGCACGTCTGACCGATATGGCCGACCAACTGCACGCTGGTGCCGACGGCGAGCAGGATGTGATGGGATTCTTCGCCGAAGGCGACCCCTTCCGCCGGTACAAGGCCGCCGTGACGCGAGCCGGCATCACCGCTGCACAAGCTGGTACGGCCACCGCGCAGCAAGCCGGCACAACTGCCGCCGGATTCCCGGAACGCGAGCTCGCCGTCCCCGAAGCCGGCTGGCAGCAGACCTTGCTGTTCTCCGCACGCCGGGGAGAAGCCATCACCGGTTTCATCCATCCGCGTCAGGCCATCGTCCAACTGCGCCCCGCCATGTAGCCCGTGTGCAGGTTCCCCTCGCCGCCCGTCACGAAGAAGGCTGCGAGAGGGGGATGAAGTTCCCGCTTGTTTTCGTGAGAAGACCGTGTGGCTCCGCTGTTCGAAAGACCCAAAGGAGTAAGGTAGTCTGTACCGTTTTTCGGGAAACGCATCGAAGTTGATGCGGTGGATGGTTAAGGGGATGATGACGTATGACGTTACCAAGGCAGATTCCGGCCGGTGCCCGCGTGGTGGTGCGCATCACCGACGGCATTGACCCGGTCGACCACCGTATGAAGTTCCGCGACTATGTGGGGCATGTGGTTTCCTGGGATGGATACACGTTGGAGATGGTGCGTGACGCCGCCGCCAATGGTTCGCGCCCGGCCCAGAACGTGACCATCCATCAGGAACAGATTGCCACATTGAAACCCGTGCCGGAGCGGCGCAACACGCCACCCCGGCCGTAACCCAAGGCCATAAAGAATTTGGAGGAGAACGAGAGTGTCATCTACGCAGTTCGACGGCGATATCGACTCCTTCGTCTCCTATCTGAAGTCCAACCGCGGCCTGTCAGCGAATACGCTCAAAGCGTATCGCGCGGATCTCACGGCATGCCTGCATCTGTTCGAGCTGCGCGGCGTGACCGATCTGAACGAGATCACGCTGGATGATCTGCGCAGCTGGATGGCGGTGGAATCGCGCGATCACGCCCGCAGCAGCATGGCCCGCAAAACCGTGGCCGTGCGCGGGTTCTTCGCGTGGGCCTATGAGCATGGGGTGACCACCACCGACCCGGCCGCCACACTGATGACTCCCTCGATTCCCAGCACGCTGCCCGCGGTGCTCACCGAATCCCAGGCCGAGCAATTATTGGATGTCGCTGAACATGCCGTTGCAACAAACCAGTACAAGGACGATGGGGGAGCGGCAGCCGCGTCCGGCAGCGGCAAGGCAGCTGGCAAGACAGCTGATAAGTCGGCCGATACCGTACACCGCAGTGAGGCACCCGTCCGTGCAGACAAGCGCGGCAACGCCCGAGTCACCGCCGAATCGCAGCGCAACGCCGCGATTCTCGAACTGCTGTATGCCACCGGCATCCGTGTCGCCGAACTGGTGTCGATGGATATCGCCGACATCGACTTCTCCACTCGCACCATCAAAGTCACCGGCAAAGGCAACAAGCAACGCGTGGTGCCGTTCGGACTACCCGCCCAGCGTGCGCTGGAGACTTGGCTGGAACAGGGGCGGCCGGTACTGGCCCGTACGGCAACGGATGCAGTCAAGTCCCGTGCTGCCAACGCCCTGTTCCTCGGCGCACGAGGCGGCCGTATCGACCAACGCATAGCCCGTGACATCGTGCACAGAGCGGCCCGAGAGGCCGGCGTGCCGGACATCAGCCCCCATGCGTTGCGTCATTCCGCCGCCACGCACATACTGGACGGCGGTGCCGATTTGAGGGAGGTGCAGGAGATGCTCGGGCATTCCTCCTTGAAAACTACACAACGCTATACGCACGTCTCCATCGAGCAGCTCAAGAACCGTTACGGACAGGCCTTTCCGCGGGCATGACCACTATGTGGACATTGGTTAACAAACTCAGCAAAGACTGAATCTAGCCGGCAAGAACCCCTGAATTTTACATGGGTGTAACAAAAAATACACTGCTTGTCTCCCAAGTGCGCAAAAATGACAGGTAATCAGCAACGGGGTTGGATTGTTCGAGACATCGTGAGATGCAAGTCTCACGGTGACGGGGAATCCAGCCCCGTTCGCATGAGGCGGGGCTGAGACGTCCTGCAACCTAATGAATAGGAGAAATCATATGAAGAAGAAAGCTCTTGCTTTCGCTGCCATGGCTTGCTCCGTGGCCATGCTGCTGAGCGCCTGCGGCGGCTCCAACAGCAACGCTGCCTCCGGTGACACCGCTGGCTCCAACATCATCACTGCGTACAACTCCGAACCGCAGAACCCGCTGATCCCGGGCAACACCAACGAAACCGGCGGCGGCAAGCCGGTCGACCTGCTGTTCTCCCGTCTGGTCTCCTTCGACAAGGACGGCAAGGCTTCCAACGAAGTGGCCGAGTCCATCACCCCGAACGATGACGCCACCCAGTACACCATCAAGATCAAGTCTGGCTGGAAGTTCACCGACGGCACTCCGGTGACCGCTGAGTCCTTCACCAAGGCCTGGTCCTACGTGGCCAACGCCAAGAACGCCCAGAAGTGCTCCTCCTTCTTCTCCGCCATCGCCGGCTATGACGATCTGCAGAAGGATGGCCTCAAGGGTGACGAGCAGCTCTCCGGCCTCAAGGTCGTGGACGACACCACCTTCACCGTCGACCTGAACCAGTCCGACTCCGTGTTCCCGATTAAGGTCGGCTACTCGGCCTTCGCCCCGCTGCCCGAGTCCTTCTACAAGGACCCGAAGGCCTTCGGCGAGGCTCCTGTGGGCAACGGCCCGTACAAGTTCTCCAAGTGGGACCACAACAAGGAAATCGCCCTCGTCAAGAACCCCGACTACAAGGGCAACGAGGACGTCAAGAACGATGGCGTGACCTTCAAGGTCTACACCGACGACTCCGCCGCTTACCGTGACATTCAGGCCGGCAACCTCGACGTGATGGAATCCGTCCCGGCCGCCTTCACCAAGACCTTCAAGACCGACAAGAAGGTCCAGGCTTACTCCGAGGCCGGCTCCGTCATCCAGACCTTCACCATCCCGTCCTCCCTTGACCACTTCAAGAACGACGAGGAAGGCCAGCTGCGTCGTCAGGCCATCTCCATGGCCATCAACCGTGACCAGCTCATCGACAAGGTGCTCAACGGCAACGCCACCGCCGCCACCGAGTTCACCTCCCCGAAGACCCCGGGCTACTCCGACTCCCTCAAGGGTGCCGACAACCTGAAGTTCAACGCCTCCAAGGCCAAGGAACTGTGGGCCAAGGCTGACGCCATCTCCAAGTACGACGGCCAGCTCACCTTCTCCTACAACGCCGATGGTGGTGCCAAGCCGCTTTACGACGCCGTCGTGAACCAGCTCAAGAACAACTTGGGCATCGACGCGGCCACCAACCCGATCCCGACCTTCCAGGAATTCCGTGACGCGGTCACCAACCGTCAGATGAAGGGCGCCTTCCGTACCGGCTGGCAGCCTGACTACCCGTCCGCCGAGAACTACCTGTGGCAGCTGTACTCCACCGCTGCTGCTGATGGCAACGGCTCCAACGATGGTGACTACAAGAACCCGGCCTTCGATGACCTGTGCAAGCAGGCTGCTGCCGCTTCCAGCACTGATGACGCCAACAAGCTGTACCAGCAGGCTGAGGAAATCCTCCTCAACGACCTTCCGGCCATCCCGCTGTACTACTCCAACGCCTCCGGTGTGGCTTCCCTCAACGTGAAGTCCGGCTACGCCTTCGATTGGCAGAACCTCCCGACCTACACCGAGATGTCCAAGAAGTGAGTCTGACTCACTGAACGGATACCGTTAGGTAGTTCGGAAATAAAGGGCGAGGATCGCAAGATCCCCGCCCTTTTTGTTGTGTGAGGGGTGCTTGCTCACGCCATCGGGAACCAAGTTAAAGTATCCACTATCCGACCGCAACCATGGACATATCCACCAACATTGCCCAATCTCAAACCTTGCGTTAACGCAAATTTACATATCACAGTCCGGGCATGCGGTAAACTGTCGGAGTATTTATCGACCGGCGGGGGCGTACTATACCCTTTCTGGCCGGTCTAGGAAATAAGGAGCAACCGTATGGGTAAGTATCTTCTGCGACGCATTCTGCAGATGATCCCCGTGGTTCTCGGTACGACACTTCTGGTCTATGCCCTTGTCTTCGCCCTGCCGGGCGACCCCATCAAGGCCATGTTCGGAGACAAGCCCGTCAATGAGGCCGTCGCAGCCCAGATCCGCGCAGAATACCATCTCGACCAGCCGTTCATCGTTCAGTACTTCATCTACCTGAAGAATGCACTGACCCTGAACTTCGGCGATACCTTCGCCGGGCAGCCTGTTCTCGACGAAATCGCCCGCGCCTTCCCGGTCACCATCCGGCTCGGCCTGATGGCGTTCGTGTTCGAGGCGATCTTCGGCGTGGTCTTCGGCATCATCTCAGGCCTCAAGAAGGGCAAGTGGTACGACACCGTCATCCTGATCGTCTCCCTGCTGCTTATTTCCGTGCCGACCTTCGTCACCGGCTTCGTCATGCAGTATGTCTTTGGCATTCAGTGGACGATATTGCCGGTGACGGCAGGCGCCGACCCCGGCTTCCTTGATCTGCTCATGCCGGCCATGGTGCTCGGATCGGTGTCGATGGCCTACATCATTCGACTGACTCGCTCCGAAATCTCCTCCAACATCGCCGAGGACTATGTGCGCACCGCACGTGCCAAAGGTATGTCGAACGGTCAGGTCATGCTGCGCCACGTACTGCGCAACTCCCTGATTCCGGTCGTCACCTACCTTGGTCAGGACATCGGCGCCCTGATGGGTGGTGCCATGATCACCGAGCAGATCTTCAACATCCACGGCATCGGCTTCCTCACCTACCAGTCCATTCTGAAGGGCGAGGCTAACCTGGTGGTGTCCATCGTCACGTTGCTCATGCTGATCTTCGTGGTGTGCAACCTCGTCGTCGACCTGCTGTACGCGGCCCTCGATCCGCGTATCCGTTACGCGTGAGCCGGGAGGAGCGAGCGATAATGGCAAACGAAACCACTGAGAACGAACTCAACGAGACCGGCGAACCGGGAACCGAATACTTCATGGAAACCCTGCCTGGTCAAGACCGCTACGTGGCTCCAATCGAGGAGACCCCGCTGCAGGACGTCGATTCCGTCGACGAATCCGCACCGGCCACCAGCATGTGGGCCGACGCATGGCGAACCCTGCGCCGCAACCCGCTGTTCATCATCTCCGGGCTGCTGATCCTCTTCATCATCGTGGTGGCCATCGCACCGGGCCTGTTCACCAAGCAAGACCCGAACGCTTGCGATCTGGGCAACTCCCTGAGCCCCTCCACCGCCGGCCACCCCTTCGGCTTCGACCTGCAGGGCTGCGACGTGTACACCCGCGTGATCTACGGCACGCGCACCTCGCTGTCCGTCGGCGTGCTCTCCACGCTGCTGGTCGTGATCGTCGGCACCCTGATCGGCGCCGTCGCCGGCTTCTTCGGCGGCTGGATTGACGCAGTGCTGAGCCGCATCACCGACATCTTCTTCGCGCTGCCTATGCTGCTCGGCGCCATCGTGGTGCTTCAGATGTTCAAGACCTCCAAGTCCATCTGGAAGATCGTGCTGGTGCTGACGCTCTTCGGCTGGGTCGGCGTATGCCGTATCGCCCGAAGCGCCGTGCTGGAATCGAAGAACCTCGAATTCAACACCGCTTCCACGGCCCTCGGCTCCACGCCTGCCAGAAACCTGTTCCGCCACATCCTGCCGAACTCCCTGGCCCCGATCATCGTCATCGCCACCACCTCGCTGGCCTCCTACATCGTGGCGGAAGCGACGCTGAGCTTCCTCGGCGTCGGCCTGCCGACCACCACGGTGAGCTGGGGCGGCGACATCTCCAGCGCGCAGACCAACCTGCAGACCGATCCGATGGTGCTGTTCTACCCGTCCGCCGCACTGGCCATCACCGTGCTTGCGTTCATCATGATGGGCGACGCCGTCAAGGACGCCCTCGACCCGAAGAGCCGAACGGCCTGAGCAAGGGGAGTGGAGAAAGACAATGACTGACAATACCAACGCCACGATGCTAGCCATGCAGAAAGAGCATGGTCCGCTGCTGGAAGTCCGGAACCTGGCCATCGACTTCACCACCGACACCGGCAAGCCGGTGCACGCGGTGCGAGACGCCAACTTCACCGTCTATCCTGGCCAGTGGGTGGCCATCGTGGGTGAATCCGGATCCGGCAAATCCACCTCCGCCATGGCTGTGCTGGGTCTGCTGCCCGGCACCGGTCACGTGGTCAACGGCTCCATCAAGCTCGACGGCGAGGAAATCGCCGGCGCCAAGCAGAGCGAGTTCGACAAGCTGCGCGGCACCAAGATGGGTCTCGTGCCTCAGGACCCGATGAGCAACCTCAACCCGGTGTGGCGTATCGGCTCCCAGGTCAAGGAAGCACTGAAGGCCAACAACATGGACGTGGCCCACGAGAAGCGCTCCGCCCTCGCCAAGGCTCTGGCCGGCGACGAGGTCGAAGTCAAGGGCAACGACGACGAGACCTTCCTCGGCGCCAAGGAACTGCCCGAGCTCATGACCGAGGCCAAGAAGGCTTTGACCGAAGCCGGCGTGACCGGCGCGGCCTTCGACAAGGCCGTCGCTCGCTTCGCCGACGAATGGGTTCCGGGCTCCGAAACCCGCTGGCGCGTGGCCGACGACCTCATCAAGGCCGGCGTGGCCGACGACCAGGCTTGGTATCTGGCTAAGAAGTACGTCACCGGCTCCACAATGGATGACCGTATCGCGGGTCTGCTGTCCGAGGCCGGTCTGCCCGACGCCGCTACCCGTGCCCGTCAGTTCCCGCACGAGTTCTCCGGTGGTATGCGCCAGCGTGCGCTCATCGCCATAGGCCTGGCCTGCAGACCCGACCTACTGATTGCCGACGAGCCGACCTCCGCTCTGGACGTGACCGTGCAGAAGCGCATCCTCGACCACCTGCACATGCTCACCGACTCGTTGGGCACCGCCGTGCTGTTCATCACCCACGATCTGGGCCTTGCCGCCGAGCGCGCCCAGCACATCGTCGTGATGTACAAGGGTCAGGTCGTCGAATCCGGACCGTCCCTGGAAGTGCTCCAGCACCCGCAGCACCCGTACACCAAGCGACTCGTGGCCGCCGCCCCGTCGCTGGCCTCCCAGCGCATCATCTCCGCCAAGGAGCGCGGTGAGAACGCGGACGCCCTGCTCGATCACCATATCGCCGGCGAAAGCACGCTTGAGAAGAGCGAGCACATCATCACCGTCGACCACTTGACCAAGGAATTCAAGCTGCCCCGCAAGAAGGAGATGTTCAAGGCCGTCGACGACGTGTCCTTCTCCGTCAAGCGCGGCACCACCCTGGCCATCGTGGGCGAATCCGGTTCCGGCAAGTCCACCGTGGCGAACATGGTGCTTCACCTCCTGAAGCCCACTTCCGGCAAGGTGTTCTACGAAGGCCGCGACACCTCCACGTTCAAGGCCAAGGATTTGCTCGGTTTCCGCCGCCACGTGCAGCCGGTGTTCCAGAACCCCTACGGTTCGCTCGACCCGATGTACTCCATCTTCCGTTCCATCGAGGAGCCGCTGCGTATCCACAAGATCGGCGATTCCAAGTGGCGAGCCAACCGTGTCAAGGAACTGCTGGACATGGTCGAGATGCCGGCTTCCGTGATGGGCCGTTACCCGAACGAGCTTTCCGGCGGCCAGCGTCAGCGTATCGCCATCGCACGAGCCATGGCTCTGGATCCGGACGTCATCGTGTGCGATGAGGCCGTCTCCGCTCTGGACGTGCTGGTGCAGGATCAGGTGCTGCACCTGCTCAACGACCTGCAGGCCGAAAAGGGCCTGAGCTACCTGTTCATCACCCACGATCTGGCCGTGGTCCGCCAGATCGCCGACGAGGTTGTGGTGATGCAGCACGGCAAGCTCGTGGAGCACGCCACCACCGACGAGGTCTTCGAGCATCCGCGCCAGCAGTACACCCGCGATCTGCTCGACGCCATCCCCGGCGGCAAGCTCCAGCTCGGTCTGGACTGATAATCTGCGTTTGAACGCATTGTATTGGGGTCTTTCCATCCGTGGAAAGACCCCAATATTCGTATGCGCAGGTTTGCATGATGGTTCGCGTGGGACGAAAGGCAAAAATTGGTGTTTTCCCGATGTTGTCCCACAAATTGTGGGACAACATCAACATCAATCGATGGACATGAATGTTGTCCCACAGTAGATTTTTACGAAGTCCGGAATTACGCCATTCTTAGTGTGGTCGATAATTACTCATGCTGTGGGGTGTGGGACGGCCCGCGAAAATCGTCGATTTTCGGATGTTGTCCCACGGAATACGTCATACCTCGTATGTGATCGTGAGTGGGGCGTGATCGGACCAGCGTTTGTCATACGTGGGAGCCTTGTCGATGACGAATCCGCGTGCGGTCTCCGCCAACTCGGGCGTGGCGAACTGGTAGTCGATTCTCCAGCCGACATTGTTGTCGAAAGCGCGCCCTCGCTGGCTCCACCAGGTGTATGGCCCCTGAATGTCGCCGGCCAACGAACGCATCACATCCACGAACTCGTATTCGTCCAGCCATTTGTCCACGTAGGCACGTTCTTCGGGCAGAAATCCGGCGTGCTTCTCATTGGCCTTGGCGTTCTTGATATCAAGCGGCGTGTGCGCGATGTTGAAATCGCCGCAGAGCACGGCCTGTTTGCCGCCATGCGCAGCCTCGTCCCGCAACGCTCCCATGCGCTTCAGCATCGTGTCCAGAAAACGATACTTCTGTTCCATTTTGGTCGGATCGTCAGTGTTGCCAGCATGCACATATACGGATGCCACGGTGATCGCGTAACCCTCAGGCGTTTTGACATCGGTTTCGATCCAGCGCCCTGAATCCACATCCTCGCTCAGACCTGGCAGACCATATCGCTTGTCAAGCACTTCCAAGTCGGTGAGCAGTCCGACTCCCGCGCGGCCTTTCACCCGGCAGACCTCGTTCATGGCATGGAGGTTGGCCGGTGCCTCGATCTTGCCGGCGGTGGCGTATTCGAAACCAAATTCATCGAAAATAGAATCGACATCGTCTTGAGGCGCGCGAACCTCCTGTATGCACCAGACATCCGGCGCATGCTTGCCGGCCCAATCCTCGATGCCCTTGCGTTTGGCCGCACGAATGCCGTTGACGTTAGACGTGGTAATGGTGATGGTCATGCGGCCATACTATTTTGGCCTCCCTACGAATCGAACCGGACACCGGCGGCCGCGATGCTCAGCTTTCTCTAAGCCTGAGTGCTAGTGTTAGCAAGGTTGCAACCGTTATACGAAACGAGGAATCATGGGACTGTTCGGATTCGGCAAGAAGAAGAGCAAGAAGGAAGCCGAGCCGGCCGTTGAGCCTGTCGATGAAGACAAGGTGGCCGCCGAGGCCGCAAACGCCGCAGCAAAGGCGGAAAGCGCTGAAACCGTATTGGCGGAACCATCCAGCGAATACCAGGGCCGCGGAGAAGAGCGAGGCCCGTGGGACGTCAATGATGAGGACGTGCCCGATTATGACGATTATCTGGATCTCGGTGCCTACTACCTGCCCTTCCTCCAGGGCATCCAGCTGCGTATCAAGGCCAACCGCGCCACCCAGCAAGTGCTTGGCTCCACCATCACCTTCGGCTCCTCCAGCCTGGAGATCGAAGCCTTTGCCGCACCCAAGACCCTGGGACTGTGGGATGACGTTCGCGGTGACCTGCTTGAAGCCAACAAGGCCTCTTCTGAAGTGGACGGTGTGTTCGGCACCGAGCTGAAGCTGCCGGTCAATGTCAAGGGCGGCAAGACCGTGAACACGCGCATCGTTGGTGTGGACGGCCCGCGCTGGATGCTGCGTGGCATCTTCTCCGGCAAGGCTGCTATCGATCCGGACAGCCCGGAGACCGAGGCGCTGAACAAGTTCTTCGCCGGCATCGTCGTCGAGCGTGGCGAGGAGCCTTTGGCGCCGCGCGATCTGATCCCGATGCATCCGCCGGTCGCCCCCGCCGAGCGCAAGGCCGCGGCCGAAGCCGGCGAGCAGAACGGCAAGGAACACTTCAAGGACATTCCGGACAACAAGCCGAAGGGTCCGCTGAGCCAGGACCAGCAGACCGAAGTGAAGACCACGCTGTCTCGCGGCCCGATGTTCTCCGAAGTTCGCTGATTTATAGGAAGAGACTTGGCAGACAACAAACGCACCGGCCTGTCCGCTCTAGCCGACGCCGGCAATGAAGGCGAGGATTTCTCCGTCATCGACGCCATCGGTGGCCCTCGCGGCGTCATCGAATCCATGCTGCCCGGCGTGGTGTTCGTCGTACTGTTCGTGGCCACGAGCAATCTGAATCTCACCATTGCGGTTTCGGCCGTGTTGGCGGTATTGCAGGTTATTGTGCGACTGATTCAGCGCCAGTCGGTAATGGGCGCGGTCTCTGGTCTGGTGGCGGTTGGCATCTGCCTGATTTGGGCATGGCAGACTCATGAGGCCCGCAACTACTACATCTTCGGATTCATTACCAATGCCGGCTATGCCGCGTTGCTTGCCGTGTCGCTGATTGCGCGCGTGCCCGGACTGGGTTTGGTCGTCGAATTCATTCGTAGCCTGCCCACCGAGCATTTCAAGGCATGGTTCCATGACTGGATGGACGACAAGGCCCTGAAACGCGCCTATATGATTGTCACCGGCCTTTGGGTCGGTCTGTTCCTGCTGCGGCTGGTGGTGCAGGTGCCGCTGTATCTGACCAACCATGTGGCTGCGCTCGGTGTGGCCCGCCTGCTCATGGGCATTCCGTTCTGGGCATTGGCGATTTGGGTGAGTTACCTCATTATTGCCACGCCGATGCACCGGCATAAGGTCGCGGCTAAGAAGACACAGACTGAAGTCGCTGTTGATGCCGAACTCGAACCGAGCGCAATCGGAAAGGACGATGATGCAAGCTGAAGTTCGTATCGAACGATACGCCGACCAAGGCCGCTGCGTGGCCCATATCGACGGTCGTGTGGTGTTCGTCCGCTTCGCCTTGCCCGACGAACTCGTGCGAGTCGAGCTTGACGAGCCCCACGACCGGGATGACCGGTTCTGGACCGGCGAAGTCGTCGAGGTTCTCGAGCCGTCTGAAGACCGAGTCACCCCGGCATGGCCACTTGCCGGTCCCTTGGCGATGGGCGGGGGAGTGGGCGGCGCGGATCTCGTGCACGTCTCTTTGCCCGGCCAGCTCAAGTGGAAGGCCATCACCGTCTCCGAACAGATGAGCCGACTCGGCCATATCGACGTGGCCGTTCCCATCGAGCGCATGCCCGGCGACAAGGAAGCCGTCGGCCTCAATTGGCGTACCCGCATCGAAATGATTGCCGACGACAACGGCATGCCATCCATGCGCCGGCGCGGCACACACAACCGCGTGGCCATCGACACCATGCCGCTTGCCACGCGCACGCTGCTGGACGTCGCCAAGCGCGAACAAGTGTGGGAGGGCGGCTTTGAACCCGGCTCCCAGATTCGTCTTTCCGTGCCCGAACCGCGCGGCGAGATCGTCGATACCGCGGCAGCAGACGACAATTACGCCGTACTTGTGGACGGCGAACTGCGCGCCGGCTCCCAGCTGCTCACCGAACAGGTGACCATCAACGGCACGACCTTCGACTATCAGGTTGACGCCAACGGTTTCTGGCAAGTGCATCGCCAAGCGCCGATCGCCCTCGGTACGCACGTGATCAACCTGGTCAACGGGCAGCTGCAGTCAGCGGCGGACGCCGTAATCTGGGATCTGTATTCCGGTTCCGGCCTGTTCACCCTGCCGCTGGCCACAATGACCGGTGAACGCACCCGCATGCTCAGCGTTGAAGGCGCGCGTGTGGCCGTCAAGAACGCTCAGCGCAACCTGCGCGCCATGAACCTGAACGACGTGGACGCCCGCGCGGGTGACGTCTCGCGCACGCTGGACCATGTGCCGGCGCATCTGGCCAAACCGAATGTCGTAGTGCTTGATCCGCCGCGTGCCGGTGCTCGTGCCAAGGTCTGCCGCCAGATTGCCGCGGCCGGCGCATCCAGCGTGGTCTACATCGCCTGTGATCCCACCAGCCTCGCACGCGACACCGCGATACTCATCGGCGAAGGCTACGAACTCAAAGACATCCGTGCCTTTGACATCTACCCGATGACCCACCACGTCGAGACGGTGGCACTGTTTACCCGCTGACAGGTGAGCATATGACACGACGAATTCTCGGATTGCTGGCCTGCATGGCGGCTGTGTTGTCCCTAGCTGCCTGCACGCCGGCCGGTAGGGCGGTCGGCGATACCCAAGACAGCATGCCGGAAGTCGCCCACGATTCCACACATCCCACGGATGTCACAGTCGGCTTTGTGGGCTCGACTGATACCGCCGCAGACAAGTCCGCCATCAATGCGCTGTCTGATGACAAACTCAATGTCTACTATGCCTCGCTCGAAACATCCGCGAGCTCGGCAAACGCAACTGATGGCGTATCCGGTGAAACCGAATCTTCTGACGCCGGCAATACCAACGAAAACGGTGCCGATAGTACGGATGCTCATACTGGCGTCGACAAGAATGCGGCCACCGCACAGCAGGGTGTTGCCGATTTCGTGGCTCGCGCGGTCAAAATCGTGATTATCAGCGGCATCGACGTTACCGACGCCAACCGGGAGAGCTGGAACCAGACGTTGACCAATGCGCGTGAAGCCGGTATTCCAGTCGCTTTCATTGATCCAAAGCATGCGCCCGAAGATGAACTGCTGTACGCCGTCATCCTTCACCTCAACACCGGCAGTGCCGATTCTGGCGACACTGCCGATACCAAGCCAATGGCTATTACTGACGCCGTGCTTACCATCACGCGCGACGAACCCCACGAACGCGAGATCAAAGTCACCGTCTCCTGAGCCGAATCAGCCCCTTGAAGCTGAGAAAGCACCCTGAATCATCCCTGAGCCTTAGTGGATTGCGAAACAAGACGCGGTAGGCTAGGGAATATGAGTGCAACAACAGCCGTGGAAATGCCTGAGATCGGAGCAACCGGTCTTACCCCCAAAGAAGTGGTGCAGCGTATCGAAAGTGGCCAATCGAATGCGGTGAAAACCTCCAGCTCGCGTTCGGTTCAAGATATCGTGCGAGCCAACGTATTCACGCTGTTCAACGGCATCATCTTCGCCGCGATGGTACTGGTGCTGATCACCGGTTCATGGAGGGACGCGGTGTTCGGTTTCGTCATCATCATCAACACGGGCATCGGCATCGTCACCGAACTCAGGGCCAAGCGCACGTTGGATAAGCTTTCCATCCTTGTGGCCTCCGAATTCCTCGTGCGTCGTGATGGCAAGGATGTCGAGGTATCTCATAACGAAATCGTGCTTGACGACTTGTTATGGATTCGTGCCGGCGAACAGGTTCCGGCCGACGGGCAGATCATCCAGACCTGGGGACTGGAACTCGACGAATCCATGCTCACCGGCGAATCTCGTACCGTGCGCCACAAGGTGGGGGAGCAGGTGTATTCCGGTGCCACCGCGGTCTCCGGCATGGCATTGGTCAAGGTCAATGCGGTCGGCAGCCATTCCTACGCCGCCACGCTCACCGCGCAGGCCAAGGTATACAAGAAAACCGTGTCCGACCTGAACAAGGGCATCAACACGATTCTGAAATTCATGACCTTCCTCGTGGTACCGCTGTGCATTCTGCTGATTCTTTCGCAGATTCATACGGTCGGCGGTTGGGGTACGGCACTCTCCACCGGCGAATGGCGGCAAGCCGTGGTGTCCGCCGTCGCCGGTGTGGTGGGCATGATCCCGGAAGGTCTGGTGCTGCTGACCTCGCTGAACTTCGCGGTGGCCGCCATGCGCCTTGCCCGCCACGACACTCTGGTGCAGGAGCTTGAATCCGTGGAGACACTGGCTCGCGTGGACGCGCTGAACCTCGACAAGACGGGCACGATCACCGATGGCGGTATCGCCTTCAACCGGCTCGTGATGCTCGACGCCGCCGCCGATGCGGCCTGCGAACGGCAGGCCGTGCAGGCCCTGTACGATTGCTGCGACGAGGAACAACCCAACGGCACCGGGCAGGCCGTGCTCGCCGGGCTCAAGGCCCAAGGCCATGGCCCCGGACAGGTCGCATCCCGTGTGCCGTTCTCCTCATCGCGCAAATGGAGCGCGGTGCGCCGCCCGGACGCCGGATCGTCGGCGGCCACGGGCCGTGAGGGGAACGAGACATGGTACATGGGGGCGCCCGAAGTCATCGTCGCCGCGCTCGACGGCGATTACTCCGATGTGCTGCGGCGGGTCAACGACTACGCCGACGACGGGAACCGCGTATTGCTGATCGCCCGATACGACGGTCCCGACGATCCGCTTCACACCGGCCGTTCCCCACAGACGGCCTCGTCCGCCAAGCCCGGTGAATCCGACGGGCCTCGGCTGGAGGCGCAGGCCAGGCCGGTGGCGCTTGTGCTGTGCTCGGAAAGGATCCGCCCGGATGCCGCGCGGACGCTGGCCTGGTTCCGCGAACAGGGAGTGCGTTGCCGTGTGATCTCCGGCGACAATCCGGTGACGGTCGGCGCCATCGCCCGCAAGGTCAGGCTCACCGGCGACCGCGAGCCTGTGGCGATGGACGCCCGCACGTTGCCCGAGGACGTGAACGAACTGGCCCGCGTGCTCGAAAACGTCGATGTGCTCGGCCGCGTGCTGCCTGACCAGAAGAAGGCCATCGTGCAGGCGTTGCACACGCAGAACCACGTGGTTGCCATGACCGGCGACGGCGTCAACGACGCGCTCGCCATCAAGGAGGCGGACCTCGGCATCGCCATGGGCAATGCGGCGCCCGCCACCAAGGCCGTGGCCCAGGTGGTGCTGGTGGATTCGAAGTTCTCGCACCTGCCGGACGTCGTGGCGCGGGGCCGTCAGGTCATGGCCAATATGGAGCGCGTGGCCAGCCTGTTCCTCGTCAAAACCGTGTACTCCGCGCTGATCTCGCTCGGCGTAGTGCTGACGCAAATCCCATACCCATACCTGCCGCGCCATATCACCTATATCGGCGCTCTCACCATCGGCATGCCCGCGTTCATCCTGGCGCTCGCGCCGAACACGCGCCGCTATATTCCGGGATTCCTCAAGCGTGTGGTCGCGTTCGCGTTGCCGGGAGGCATCGCCACCGCGCTGTCGGTGCTGCTGGCCGCTTGGGTGCTGCCGCCGGTCATGGGCTGGAACGTGACCGGCGATGCCGCGGACCTGTCCGCCCTGCGCGCCACCAGCGCCATCATCCTGTTCGCGATGGGCGTGTTCGTGCTGGCCCGTGTGGCCAGACCACTCAACGGTTGGCGTGGCGTGCTGGTGGCGGTGTTCGCGGCGGCGGGCGTGATCGGCGCGTTCGTCCCGTTCGTGGCGAACTTCTTCGCCCTGATTCTGCCGACCGGCGCCACGATGGTGGCCACGCTGATCGCGTTGGCCGGTTCCGCGCTGATCTTCGCGCTGTGCCTGTGGCTGGCGCCGCTCGTGCGCGGACTGACGGGCAAGCTCTCGCGTCAGCATTGAGACGGCGGCGCGATTGTCTCATACTTCAAGCCGACACGCCAGAGCCTCGGTAACGTGCCCGTACCATGTGTAGCGGATAATCAGCGGCATCATAAGCCGATTCATGATTTCGGAGGAAGCATGTCCTTACGCGACGACCAGCTGGCTACCCTCAAGGCAGCCGGCAAGGACTTCGATTACTACAACATCGCCAATCTCGACGGCATCGATCATCTGCCGTACTCGCTGAAGGTACTGGTCGAGAATCTGGTGCGCAACATCGACGGTGCCAACATCACCGACGAGCACGTCAAGACCCTGCTCGACTGGGATCCGAACGCCGAACCCAGCCACGAAATCCAGTTCACGCCGTCCCGCGTGATCATGCAGGACTTCACCGGCGTGCCCTGCATCGTGGACCTCGCCACCATGCGCGACGCGGTCAAGGACCTCGGCGGCGACCCGGAGGTCATCAACCCGCAGGTCCAGTCCGACATGGTCATTGACCATTCCGTGCAGATCGACAAGTACGGCATCGCCGACGCGGTCCAGCAAAACATGGACATCGAATACCAGCGCAACGGTGAACGCTACCAGTTCCTGCGCTGGGGTCAGCAGGCATTCAAGAACTTCCGCGTGGTGCCGCCGGGAACCGGCATTATCCACCAGGTCAACATCGAATACTTGGCCAAGGTGGTCATGAGCAAGGCCGAGGCCAACGGCAACACGCTCGCCTACCTCGACTCCTGCGTGGGCACCGACTCGCACACCACCACCGAAAACGGTCTGGGCGTGCTCGGCTGGGGCGTCGGCGGCATTGAAGCTGAGGCCGCCATGCTCGGCCAGCCGATCTCCATGCTCGTGCCGCGCGTGGTCGGCTTCAAGCTCACCGGCTCCATCCCGGAGGGCGTTACCGCCACCGATGTGGTCCTGACCATCACCGACATGCTCCGCAAGCACGGCGTGGTCGGCAAGTTCGTGGAATTCTACGGCGAAGGCATCGCCTCCGTGCCGCTGGCCAACCGCGCCACCATCGGCAACATGGGCCCCGAGTTCGGCTCCACCTGCGGCATCTTCCCGATTGACAATGTCACGCTCGACTACCTGCGCCTGACCGGCCGCTCCGAAGAGCAGGTCGCGTTGGTCGAAGCCTACGCCAAGGCCAACAAGCTGTGGGGCGACGCTTCCGACCCGGATTACGTGGAACCGCAGTACTCCGAATACGAGGAACTCGACCTTGGTACCGTGGTGCCGTCCATCGCTGGCCCGAAGCGCCCGCAGGACCGCATTCTGCTGTCCGAAGCCAAGAGCATGTTCGAGAAGACCGCCCCCGCCTACGAGACCGAGAGGACCGTCAAGGATCCGGTGGCCGTGTCCACCGACTTCCGTGGCGATTTCGACATCGAAAACGGCGACGTGGCCATCGCCTCGATCACCTCATGCACCAACACCTCCAACCCGTCCGTGATGATCGCCGCCGGCCTGATCGCCCGCAACGCACATGCCAAGGGCCTTAAGCCCAAGCCCTGGGTCAAGACCTCGCTGGCTCCCGGCTCGCAGGTCGTGGCCGACTACCTGAAGGCCGCGGGGCTGCAGGACGACCTCGATGCACTCGGCTACCAGCTCGTCGGCTTCGGCTGCGCCACCTGCATCGGCAACTCCGGCCCGCTGCTGCCCGAGATTTCCGAGGCGATCAACGCCAACGACCTGACCGTCACCGCCGTGCTTTCCGGCAACCGCAACTTCGAAGGCCGCATCAGCCCGGACGTCAAGATGAACTACCTGGCCTCCCCGCCGCTGGTCATCGCCTACGCGCTCGCCGGCACGATGGACTTCGACTTCGAGACCCAGCCGCTCGGCACCGACGCGGACGGCAACGACGTGTACTTGAAGGACATCTGGCCCACCAACTCCGAGGTGGCCGCCGTGGTCGACGGCAGCGTGAGCCGCGAGATGTTCCTCAAGGACTACGCCTCCGTGTTCGACGGCGACCACCGCTGGAAGGGCCTCGACGTGCCGGAAGGCGAGCTGTTCGCGTGGAACGACAAGTCCACCTATGTGCGCAAGCAGACCTTCTTCGACGGCATGAAGGCCACGCCGGACCCGGTCGCCGATATCCATGGCGCCCGTGTGCTGGCCCTCCTGGGCGACTCGGTCACCACCGACCACATCTCCCCGGCAGGCGCGTTCAAGGCCTCCAGCCCGGCCGGCAAGTACCTGACCGAGCGCGGCGTGGAGCCGAAGAACTTCAACTCTTACGGTTCTCGCCGAGGCAACCACGAGATCATGGTGCGCGGCACGTTCGGCAACATCCGTCTGCGCAACCAGCTGCTCGCCTCCGTGGGCGAGGAGGTGACGCCTGGCGGCTTCACCTACGACTTCCTCGCCAAGAAGCCGACCACGATCTTCGAAGCCTCCCGCGACTACATCGACAACAAGGTGCCGCTCGTGGTGCTCGCCGGCAAGGAATACGGCACCGGCTCCTCGCGCGACTGGGCCGCCAAGGGCACGGTGATGCTCGGCGTCAAGGCCGTAATCACCGAGAGCTTCGAGCGCATCCACCGCTCCAACCTGATCGGCATGGGCGTGCTGCCGCTGCAGTTCCCGGCAGGCGAATCCTATGAGTCCCTGGGCCTCAACGGCACCGAGACCTACGATATCGCCGGCGTCGAGAAGCTCAACGAGGGCGTGACCCCCAAGACGGTCCACGTCACCGCCACCCACGAGGACGGCTCCAAGACCGAGTTCGACGCGGTGGTCCGCATCGACACGCCCGGTGAGGCCGACTACTACCGTAATGGCGGCATCCTCCAGTACGTGCTGCGCAACCTCATGAAGTAACCACCTTCTTGGCTCCCCTCTCTTGAGGGGAGCTGTCAGCGAAGCTGACTGAGGGGAGCAAGGCCGGTATCCGCCAACGGATACCGGCCTTTTCCATGCATGCCAAAATGCTATACTGTATAGCATCTTCGAAATGGAGGTTGCCATGACCATGGTCCAAATGAACGTTCGCATTGATGCGAAACTGAAGAACGAGGTCGAAGAAGTCCTCAAGGGCAAAGGCGTATCGGTGAGTGACGTAATCCGGTCGCTGTGGTTATACATCGCCGACCGCAAGGAAGTGCCGGCATTGGAAACGACCGCCGAAGAGCAAGCCCGCGAGGAGGAAAAGCAGCGCAAGCTGAAACTGATTCGAGAAGGTGCCGGATACGTACACAAGGAACTGGTCAAGGCCGGACTGATCTCAGAAGACACCGACCTCATGGAAGGCCTTACCTACAAGCAGTTCCGCGACAAAATGTACGACGAGCAACTTGATACGTATTACAACATGAAGAGGGCCGATTGATGACCGACGTTTCCATGCAGCGTATTTTGCTTGATACCAATGTACTGTTGGACTATTTGCTCCATCGCGATGATCACGCCAAGATGGCGGAAGCGGTTATGGAACTTGGCGCGAAGAACAACGTTACGTTGTTGTGCGCGTCATTGTCGCTGAAGGATATCGCATACCTATCATCATCGGCGATTCGTAGGGAATTCAAACCGAATGAATCGGAAGTGGAGAATTTCACTCGCGGCTTTCTGTCGTCACGGGTGCCATGGCGTTGTATCGAGCAGGTGAAGGAGATGTGTGACATCGTCGCTGTCGATGAGTCGACATGTGATAGGGCTTTTTCCCTGCAAAAACGGCATCGGGATTTTGAAGATGATCTGATCATCGTTGCCGCGCAACAATCCGGTGCCAACTGTGTGGTCACATCGGATGCCGAATTAATCAGTCATTTTCCCGAATATTGCAAAACACCGGCTGAAATCGTGGCGGCACTGGAATAAATAAGCGGTTGGCTTCCCTCACGGAGGGGAGCCACCAATGATGTGCCGGCTTACTGTAGACTACTGCGCCTGTAGACGGAACTGCTTCCAGATGTCGCTGAGCTTCTGACCGTTGCGCGTGCGCTTCCACACGTCCAGACCGCCGCCGCGACGTCCTCCGGCGGCGGCACGGGCCGCGGCGGTCGGAGTCGGATATTCGGAGCCGTCATCCAGACGGAGACGACCGTTTTCGGTGACCGTGGCAAACCAGCGCTCGCCCTTGCGCGGCCGCTCCCACACCAGACGCTCGCCCGGCACTAGCAGACCAGCGTCAATCACCTGCCGGATCGTGACGCGCCGCGAACTATGAGACGGCCGTGGAGAGGTCTTCGACAACTCATCGACATTCTGCTTGGTCAGATCACGGTCGTCCTTGTCATACCGGATGCCCCAGTATTCCACGATGAGTCGGACCGACTCTTCCTGCCGCGCCTCCAGCAGGGCAGGTGTGCAGTCAGCGAAATCCTTCAACTGATTGGTCAGCGGGAAACGACGTGAATCCGCGCGCAACAGCATGCGGTCGCGACGTGCCGGATATTCACTCAACCTGTCCAACTGATCCTCAGGGCCCTGCACCAGCGCCATATTGCCGAGTCGGTACATCCAGAAATCATGCTGATCCTGCGGCCAGTCCGCAAACGATTTCGACCGTTCGATATCCAACGGCATAATCGGCAGCGCACTGAACCGGCGTGGTCGATCCAACTGCATGCCGGCCTTCTGCTCGTTGGCGCGAATCAGCAGCAGACGGACCAAATCGCCGTCACCCTGCATCTCGCCATGCAAACGGACCAATGCGCCTTCACGGTCGCCGTCCGAGACATGCAACCCGTTCACGCGCTGGACCAAATAGCCCTTGTCAAGATCACGGATGGCGGCGTTCGCATAACCGCGCCGCTCCAACGCTCCAGCGCGATTCAGCGTGCGGATGCCCGTCACCTGTTCCAATGCGGTCAGAATTTCCAGCAGCCGACGCTCGTCATGGGCACCCAACGATTCCAACGTGGCCGTGGTTCTGGCGATACGCGAGGCACGAACCACAAACGGCGACAAATCGGCGTCGCCCAGCCCGCGATACGAATTGACCAACGCCCACATGGCCACGGGCTTCCACTCGTGGCTGCGGTAATCGTCCAATCCCTCAAGCCGGCTACGCACCTCGGCGGGCAGTACGGTATCGCTGGGGCGCGCGATGATCCGCCACGCCATCGCGTAGGGTGCCAGCACTTGGTTGATGAACGTGGGCACCGTGCCTTTGTCGATGTACGGTTGCAGCACGTCGGCCAGGAAATCCTCGATGAGCTTGTCGGTGGCCGGCTTGTGCGTGAGCACGAGATGCAGATAGGCGAAGAATTCCTCACAGTCATGCGGATCGTCGCCAAGCGGGTCAATGATGTCATCCCAGCGGGCGGCGTACACGTCAAGTTCGGCGGTCGACAGGCTGGCCGTGGCGCGCGCCTTGAACACGTCGGACGGGGTGAGCGGCAGGCCGCGCATGTTCATCACGTCGAAGATGCGATGCGCGCCGTCGAGATCGTCGGTGGTCACGATGACGAGCGTCACCTCGTTGACCAGATACTGCGCGAATTGCTGGCGTTCGGATGCCGACCAATTGGAGATCTCGTCGTACGTCTTGCGGATGTTGGCGACGATGTTGCGTTGCGCAGCGGTCGCCAGATCGTCGTCGTTCATGTCGAACACGGATTCGAGGTTGTCCTCCTGCACGTGTTCGCGGAAGAACGCCGCGTCGCGCTCGCGCAACGTGAGGCGAGGCTCGGTGACGATGCCGCGCAGCTTGTCGCCGGGCTCCACCAGCAGCGCGTCGAGTTGGCGCATGAGATCCGGGTCTCGCTCCAGATCGCGCAGCACGGCGATGATGATCGACAGGGATACCAGCCGCTGCTGCCCGTCGATCACGTCATAACGGTTGTCGCCCTCGCGTACCAGAATCAGCGAGCCGAGGAAATACGGGGTACCGGGCGACTTGCAGGCGTCGTCCAAGTCGCTTACCAGTTGCAGGATGTTCTCGGCCTTCCAGATGTAGGCCCGCTGGAATGAGGGGATTGTGAACCGGAAATCCGGGGTGAACACTTTCCCGAGTGGTAGTTCCTTCGCGCTGATTGCCATGTCAATCCCTTCGTCGCCGGCCTTTGGACGGTATGCCGACGTGCCGACTGTGCTCAAGCCTACCAGTGTTCGCCCGACGGCGGTCACATCACGCCGGCTCGGGCACCGACCCCTCATACAAGTAGAACGAAGACGGGTTTTCTCCCGGCACGGATGCGGGCAGTGACTGCTCGCACACCTGCGTCAGGCCGCGATGTACATAGAATCCGACATCGCACGTGGTATCCGTGAATAGGAAGTACTGACGTATGCCGGCTGCGCGGAATGCACTCATCATCGTCTCGAACATGCGCCGGCCCAGACCGTGACCGCGCGCCGCCGGATCAAGTACGAACAGCACCACTTCAGCCGAATACTCATGGCCAATGTTCGCCGCCTGCTTACGCAGTTGCCTATCGACATGAAGAGTCCCGAGAATCTCGCTCGCAGCTGCCATGCCGTCGTGGGCAAACGCCAGTTGCAATAGCTTGCGCAACGAATGACGCCGGTGCATGTTCAGCGGGCTGCGATGGTCGAGCTCGTCGATACGCCCCACAATCAATGCGACGGGTTTATCTTCCAGCTCCGCGACAAAGGCCGTGGTCACACGTGCCAGACAGTTCTCCCAATCGGCCTCGGCTGCCAGCAAGCCGGTCCGCTCATCATATTCGGCGTACCAAGTGCGGCGCACTAGGTCGATCAGCGCCGGATAATCGTCTTTACGTAACGTTCGAATAATCGCTTCACTCATGCTCTCCATTATGACTGATATGGCTCGATAACCGGACGTGTTACAGTCGCGCCGGCAAATCGGCCCGCCCCACCAGCCTCGCCATCTGTACGCGGCCCATATTGAGCTTGTCCGCCGCGGAGGAGAGATGCGCCTTGGCCGTACGTTCCGAATTAAACATACGGGAGGCGATTTCGGCGTTGGGCTATGTGCTGCAAGACGATTCGCCGATTACGGTGTATGTCACTGCGTTCCTATCAACGGATCAAGACACCAAGGTGACGCATGCCTTCACGTTGCAGTGAATCGCGCGGCGGTCCAAGCTGCGGTCGAATGCCAATCGAATCTCAAGTGCATGCCGCGCGCATGGTGGAAACGCCCGTTACGCTTTGAGATGAGCAGAACGAGCCGATCGATCCTATTCATGGAATGTTCAGCTTTGTTCCTCTAAGATTGGTACTGGAACAAACGCTAAAGGAGCGATTATGACATTCGGTCAGCAGCCCCAGAACAACGGGCAATACAACCCGCAATACAACACGCCTGATTACAACGCCGCCCAACAGTCTGGATATGGCCAGCAATACGCACAGTCCGGTTACGGCCAGAACTACTATGCCCAGCCGCAGGGCGCCCCCACCTACCAGTACGCGCCGCAGGATGCGGCCGGTGCCGGCGCGGGTGCCGCCACCATCAACACGACGATGACCTACAACTACGAGGAGGCCCGCCGAGTCTCCGTGACCAAGGTGTACGGCGAGATGACCATCGGCATCCTCGTCACCGCCGTGGTCGCCGTGCTCGGCCAGATCACCGGAGCCTACTACAGCTTCCTCATGGCCACCGGCATGGTGGGCCTCATCGGCTTGTGCGTGGTGCAGATTGCCCTGGCCGTGGTGCTCGGCATGCGCGTCACCAAGATGAAGTCGGCCACTGCGCGCGTCATGTTCTATGTGTACGCCGCATTGATGGGCTTCACCTTGAGCTCGATCTTCATGGTCTACGACCTCGGCTCGATCGGCGTGGCACTCGGTGTCACCGCCGCGTTCTTCTTCGCGCTGACCATGTTCGGCATGACTACCAAGTTCGACATGCTCAAGGCCGGCCCGATCCTGATGATCGGCCTGATCGTGCTCATCATCTCGCAGATCGTGCTCGCCTTCGTGCAGGTCGACGGCATGACCAAGATCGTCTGCGCCATCGGCCTGATCCTGTTCGCCGGCATGGCCATCTACGACGCGCAGTCCACGCGCGCGCTGCTGACCGAATACGAGGCCCAGGGCCCGGAAATGGTCAAGAAGATCTCCATCCTGTGTGCCCTGAACCTGTACCTCGACTTCGTGAACATGTTCCTGTACATCCTGCAGCTGCTCGGCAACAGGGACTAGCCTCGCCAGCCGATTGGTGGGCGGCATGTAGCCTGCTCGTCAAACGTCACAGCCCGACCACATTGTGGCCGGGCTTTTTCATGTCTGTCACATTCACACGTTAGGCTGTCCCCCCGTGAAAAGACAAGAACTCGTAGGCATGCTGAGCCTGTTGTTGACCGCGCTGATCTGGGGTTTTGCGTTCGTGGCGCAGGTCCAGGGCATGGATTTGATGTCGCCGATGTTCTTCAACGCCACGCGCTTCACGCTGGGAGCACTGTCTTTGGTGCCGATTCTGCTGTGGCAGCGTGGCCGGGGGAGCGCGGATAAGGGCGATACAGCCGGGGTCGATGTCGTTGGGACCGAGGCATCCAGGGCCGTCTCCACAGATGCCGCATCGAACGGTGCATCCGACGTCGTTACCATCACCGGTGCCAAGCTGAATGCGAACAAGCCCGATTCGGCCGTGGCGCGATTGCTCGCCAACCCGGTGGTCATTTCCGTGATCTGCGGCATCGTGCTGTTCACCGCCAGCACCCTGCAGCAGTATGGCATTATGTACGGCAAATCGGCCGGCCGTGCGGGATTCCTGACCGCCATGTACATCGTGATGGTGCCGTTGCTGGCCTTCGTGTTCCTGCGCCGGCGCATCGGCATGCTGGTGTTCGTGGCCGTGGCGCTGTCCATCGCCGGCTTCTATCTGCTGTGCATCACCGATGGTTTCGGTTCGATCGGCCTGGCGGATATCCTGCTCGTGTTCACGGCAGTGCTGTTCGCCGTGCATATTCTGGTGATCGATACTTTGGGTGGCACCATGGACGCCATCAAGCTTTCATTCGGCCAGTTTTGCACCACCGCCGTGCTGAGCTGGGCGGGTTCGCTGATCGAAGGCTCGGTCGACTGGGCCGGCGCTGCTCATTCCTGGATTCCGATTCTGTACGCCGGCATCGGCTCGGTGGGCATCGCGTACACCTTGCAGGTGGTCGGCCAGCAATGGGTGCCACCGACGCGAGCCAGCCTGCTGATGAGCCTCGAATCGTTCTTCTCGGCGGTAGGCGGTGCGTTGCTTCTCGGTGAAGTGATGACCCCGCGCGGCTACCTCGGCTGCGCCCTCATCTTCCTCGGCACCCTGCTGGCCCAAGCGCCGGCCAGGCTGCCGAAGTGGCTGCAACGGTGAATGAATCGGCCGCAGGCCGATTCCATAGCACCTCAGTCCGAGGTCTTAGGCGCTTCACCCACTTGCGGCGCGCCGTTGATGTCGCGGTGGATGTTCTGCATTTGCACTTCGACGTTCTGCAGCGAACGGGCGCAGTCGAGCAGTGTCTGTGAATGCTCGCTGAGCTTGTTGTCCGGCAAATCGGTCTTGTAGCGCAGCGCATGCTCCAGCGACGCCCAATAATCCATGGCGATGGTACGGAACTGCACCTCCACCGGCGTGTAATGCGCGCCCGAGGAGAGAAACACGGGCACCGCGTAGATTACGTGCAATGAACGATACCCGTTCTGTTTCGGGTTCTTGATGTAGTCCTTGACGCGCAGCACCTGAATATCGGACTGCGACGACAGATAGTTGGACACGGAATACACGTCGTCGCGGTAATTACAGATCACGCGGATGCCGGCCACATCGAACAGATTGTCCTTAATCGAATTGACACTGATTGGCAGATTCTTGCGCTCCAGCTTGCCAATGATCGAACTCACCGACTTCAAACGGCGTTCCATATGATGTATAGGGTCATGGCTGAACCGCACCTGGAACTCGTCGTCGAGAATCTCCAGCTTGGTGCTGATCTCGTACATCGCGCCTTCATACACCTGCATGAGGTCAACGAATTTAACGACCTGTTCGGGAGTAAAGGTGCCTCCCGGAAGATCCAACGCTTTGAGACGGGCTTGCAGATCGGAGGTTTTGAGTCGGCTATGTCGGTCAAGTATCACGTCCACCAATATACTCGGTGGATTCCAGCCAATCTGGATGTTAGCGGGGAATCTTTCCAAGAACCCATAATTTGACATCGTGACAACCAATGGCATACGTGACCGGAGCATGACGAACCCCGCCGATAGAATCGGTCGTTATGAATGAAGACATGATGACCGAGGCGGAGCGTGCCTCGATTGCAGCCGATGGAACCGATAGCTTGCTGGGGGAGCGTGGAAAGGGCGTATTCCATATCCACACGCTCGGCTGCCAGATGAACGTGCACGATTCCGAGCGCATCGCCGGCGTGCTGGAGGCCAATGGCTACGTGCCTGCAACCGAGGACCAGATCAATGACAATGACCTCGATCTGCTGGTGCTCAATACCTGTGCGGTACGCGAGAACGCAGCCGAACGCATGTATGGCACCATTGGCCGATTCAATCGCGTCAAACTGGTTCGGCCGAACCTGCAGATCGCCGTTGGCGGCTGCATGGCCCAGCTTGACCGCAAGAAGATCGCGGATACTGCGCCATGGGTTTCCGCGGTGTTCGGTACCAAGAACATCGAAGATCTGCCCAAGCTGTTGGATCAGAATCGTGCGACCGGCAAGGCGCAGGTCCAGGTCACTGAACAATTGCGGCAGTTCCCGAGCCAGCTTCCCACCGCCCGCGCCTCCCGCATCAGCTCGTGGGTGGCGATTTCCGTGGGCTGCAATAACACCTGCACGTTCTGCATCGTGCCCACCACGCGAGGCAAGGAAAAGGACCGCCGCCCCGGTGACATCCTTGATGAGATCCGCCAATGCGTGGCCGACGGCGCCAAGGAAGTCACGCTCCTCGGCCAGAACGTGAACTCGTTCGGCTACGGCATCGGCGATCGATACGCTTTCAGCAAGCTGTTGCGTGCCTGTGGCACCATCGACGGTCTCGAACGCGTGCGCTTCACTTCGCCGCACCCGGCCGCCTTCACCGATGATGTGATTGCAGCCATGGCCGAAACGCCGAATATCATGCATCAACTGCACTTCCCGCTGCAGTCCGGCTCCGATCGGATTCTACGCGCGATGCGCCGCTCCTACAGGTCCGCCAAGTTCCTCGATATCTTGGGCCGCATCCGCGAGGCCATGCCCGACGCACAGATTTCCACCGATATCATCGTCGGATTCCCCGGTGAAACCGAGGAGGACTTCCAGCAGACCATGGACGTGGTGCGCCAGGCGCGCTTCTCCTCGGCGTTCACGTTCATCTACTCGCCACGCCCCGGCACGCCGGCCGCCGCAATGGAACAGATTCCGCGCGACGTGGTGCAGGACCGGTTCGACCGTCTGGTGGCGTTGCAGGAGCAGATCACCGAAGAGAACCTCGCCACATTCGAGGGCCGCGACGTCGAAGTGATGATCACCGGCAAACTCGGCAAGAAGGACACCGACACCCACCGTGTCACCGGCCGCGAGAAAACCGGCGTGCTGGTGCACATCGGCGTGCCTGAAGGCGAACCGGTACCTGAAATCGGCGATTTCGTCACGGTCACCGTCACACACGCTGGCCGCCATAATCTGCTTGCCGACCCCGATGTGGCCGCTGGACAGACCTATTCCGTGCGGCACTGAGGGGGCGTATATGACGCAACGAGTCGTCTCCATCGTCGGTCCCACCGCGTCAGGCAAGACGGGGTTGGGCATCGCCATCGCCCGGCGTCTGGCCGAAGCGGGGGAGCGGGCCGAAATCGTGAACGCGGACGCCTACCAGATGTACCGTGGCCTGGATATCGGCACCGCCAAACCCACCGCCGAAGAACAGGCGGTCGTGTCGCACCATCTCATCGACATCATCGACCCCGAAGACACGATGAGCGTGGCCCGATTCCAGCAGCTTGCGCGCGAGACCATCGCCGACCTGCAATCACGTGGCATCCGGCCGATTCTCGTCGGCGGCTCCGGCTTGTACGCCAGAGCGGCCATCGATGACATCACCTTCCCCGGCACCGATCCCGACGTGCGCACACGTCTTGAGGAACGCGAGAAAACCGAGGGTGCCGGTGCTTTGTTCGACGAGCTGCGGGCCAAAGACCCCGAGGCCGCCGCGCGCATGGACCCGCGCAATCCACGCCGCACCATCCGTGCGCTGGAAGTCATCGAGCTTACCGGTAAACCGTATTCGGCCAGTCTGCCGCGCTACCGGTACGTGATTCCGTCCGTGCAGATCGGACTCGACCTGGACCGCCCGGATTTGGACCATCGCATCGATTTGCGCACCAAGCAGATGTATGACGATGGGTTCATCGAAGAAGTCGAACGGCTGCGCCCGCATCTGGGTGCCACCGCCGTACGCGCGCTCGGCTATCAGCAGATCATCGACCTGCTGGACGGCATCTGGGATGTGAACGACGCCTTCGCGGACATCGCACAGAAAACCAAGCGACTCGCCCGCAAACAGATGGGATGGTTCGGCCGTGACCCGCGCATCCACTGGCTGCAGGCCCTGAACCCGAAACTGGTCGACAACGCGATGGCCATTATCGCGCACGCCGACGCCGGCGACTACGACTCGATCGACGCCCGAGCCGACGAATACACCCAGCATCATCTGGGGGATATCACGGCGTAGGAATCAGCCAAAGGCCGATGCAATCACCCGCAATCAGTGTGCAGGCCCCTGATTCCAGCCGGCGATCAAGAACACGCGCGTCGGATTCGCCGGGCGTAGTATCGCGTCGAACATCGTCTCCAGTGCAGACGTGTCGCCCCGATATGCCGAGTGCTTGGCGGAGCGATACTCTTCGCGCGTCACTGAGCCCCAGTCGAGATCCCAGCCGGCGTCATGCGCCAAGCGTGAACCGAATATACGCAGCACCATCGCATTGCCGCCACGGAACGGATGCAGATAACCGAGCTCATCATAAATAGAAGCAAACGCGTGAACGAACACGTCGCGATCCAACGCATGCAGGTTGCGCTTGTCCGCCAACTCCATCGCGATGTTGTGCGCGCCGGTCTCAATGAGCCCAGCCGGGAAGAACGCCTCAGGATTCGCGGCCCGAGCCCGGTCGTTCGTCACCTCGCGTGTGGTGTTTGAGGTACGCAACTTGCCCGCATCCTCAAACACGCCTTCGAACAGCCCCTTATGAATGGCGGTCAACTCATCCAAGTCGCCAGACGGATTCCATCGACGTTCCGCCAACAACACGGTACGTGCGAACACCGCATCCGCCCGATCCGTGGCATGATCATCCAGACTGCCGACAGCCAGACGATCCTTTCCGGCAGGGTCGGCGGCGGCGCGCAGACGCATGGCGGTCTGTTCGTCCGCCACGTCGATGAGATGGGTCACGGGCCTCAAGCCGCGTTCGTAGGCAACCGCGGCGCGCATCGTTGCCTCGCCCGGCATCATCGCTTCCAGTGCGCAGTTCTTGAGTGCAAATGCGACTGCGCTCGCACGCTCTGCGGGTGTCATGCAACCCATGATAAGGCATATTCGCGCCCCAGCGGGGAATCGACTCGGACGAACCTCGACGAACCGCGGCGAATCGGCTGTCGGGATTCGTCAATCGACCATATCGTCACGGTGTCGTCACCAACCATGCACCCCCGTACTAGTAGAATCAGACCCGATATGGCACGAACAGCATCCTCCAACAGCACCAAACCCCGTAAATCCAAAGACAACAGGTCTACCCATGATGGCGAAACCAAGGTCCAGCCCGAGCTTGACCTCGAACCTGAGCCGTTGTGGAAGAAGATCCTGCTCGCGATTCCGCGCGCGTTCGGCTCCGGCGTACGCGCCGTCACCGGCGTCGGCGAATACGACCCAGCCTACCGTCGTGACGGTTTGTGCTTCCTGCTGCTCGTGCTCGCCGTACTGTTCTGCGCGTCCGAATGGTTCCGTGTCAGCGGTCCATTCGGCCAGCTGCTTCACGCCATCGCGGCCGGTGTGCTTGGTCTGATGAGCGTCGTGCTGCCGGTGTTGCTCGCCGCCGTGGCCTTCCGACTCATGCGCAATTCCGGTAAAGGGTCCAATAACCCGCGTGTGGTCACCGGTTGGGTGCTGCTCATGTGGTCGATCTGTTCGATCATCGACGTGGCGATCGCCGCCGACCACACCGGATTCGACATCACGATTCTGCAATCCGCCGGCGGCCTGTTCGGCTTCTTCCTCGGCTCACCGCTCGCCTGGGGCCTTTCCAACGTGTTCGCCATCATCATTTTCGTGGTCGTCGGCCTGTTCTCCTTGCTGATGATTACCGGCACCCACGTCACCGATTTGCCGGAGGATGCGCGCAAAATCGCCGCTAAGATCCAGCGCAAACCGTATGTGCCGATGGGCCAGGAGGCCGACGGAAGCGCCAGCCAGTTCCCCAACGAGGTCCGTGTGGGAGATACCACACTCGCCTTTGCCGACGGTGTTCCCTCGCATGACGGCAACGACGACGGCAACGACAACGATCAGGCCGGCGATGCACGGCCCAGCCTGTTCGCACGACTGTTCGGCCGCAAATCCAAGACCGAAGACGACAAAACCCTTGACAAGTATGCTGCCGACGATCCGTTCGACCGTGCCGCCAGCCAGCATGGTGCCACCGACGAAACCCCGGTGGTCGATCCGATGACCGGCGAGATTACCGGTGCGCGAACCATTGCATCGTCTTCGTACGACGGCCGTCCGCACCTATCCAGCCCTGCGCCTGCTGCCGATGCGGATGATGGCGACGCTTCCCGAACCCGCGTCATCACCAGTGGCCAGCCCGTCGCCATGCCCGGTGGGGGAGCGGTAGACGATCCGTGGGCACCCAGTGCTGCCCAGGCCGGTACTGTCGCGCTCGCGGGGGCAGCCGGGGCGATGGGAGCAGTCGGAGCCGCCGGTGCCGCGGCCGCGGCAGCCGCGACCGGAGCCTACGCAGGCGCCGATGCGGATGGCAGCGGAGTCGGCCAGGGCGTGCCCAATACGGACGGACAGCCGAATGCCGATGCCGGCAGCGACATCGACGACGATGCCAATAGGTCGTATCAGTTGCCCGACCTGAACCTGCTGACCAAAGGTCAGCCCCATGCGATGCGCACCCCGGCCAACGATCGTGTGATCCGGGCATTGACTTCCACCTTCGAACAGTTCAACGTGGACGCCAGAGTCGTCGGCTTCCTGCGTGGCCCTTCGGTCACCCAATATGAGGTCGAGCTTGGCCCCGGCGTCAAGGTGGAGAAAGTCACCAACCTGCAGCGCAACATCGCCTACGCGGTGGCCAGTTCGGATGTGCGCATCCTTTCACCGATTCCCGGCAAGTCCGCCATCGGCATCGAAATCCCGAACGAGGATCGTGAAATCGTGCACTTGGGCGACGTATTGCGCTCCGACAAGGCCGTGGGCGACCCGAACCCGATGCTCTCCGGCATCGGCAAGGACGTCGAAGGCCACTTCGTGACCGCCGACCTGACCAAGATGCCGCACCTGCTGGTGGCAGGTGCCACCGGTTCCGGTAAGTCGAGTTTTATCAACTCGATGCTCACTTCGATCATCATGCGTGCCACGCCCGAACAGGTGCGTCTGATCATGGTGGATCCCAAGCGCGTGGAACTGTCCGCCTACGCAGGCATCCCGCACCTGCTGACCCCGATCATCACCGATCCGAAGAAAGCCGCACAGGCCCTCGAATGGGTGGTCAAGGAGATGGATGCACGCTACTCCGACCTCGAATTCTTCGGATTCCGCCACGTCAAGGACTTCAACGAGGCCGTGCGCGCCGGCAAGGTACATGCGCCCGCCGGCTCCCAGCGCAAGGTGGCCCCCTATCCGTACATCCTCGTGGTGGTCGACGAGATGGCCGACCTTATGATGGTGGCCAAGAACGATGTGGAAAGCTCCATCCAGCGCATCACCCAGCTGGCACGAGCCGCCGGTGTGCATCTGGTGCTCGCCACCCAGCGTCCGTCCGTGGACGTGGTCACCGGTCTGATCAAGGCCAACATTCCATCCCGACTGGCGTTCGCCACCTCGTCCGCCACCGATTCGCGAGTCATTCTCGACACGGTCGGTGCCGAGACCCTGATTGGTCAGGGCGATGCGTTGTTCCTGCCGATGGGTTCCGCCAAGCCGATTCGTGTGCAGGGCTCGTGGGTGTCCGAATCCGAGATTCGCAAGGCCGTGGAGTTCGTGCGCACCCAGCGCAAGCCGAAGTATCGTGAGGACATCGAGCAGATGGCCAGGGAAGCCGAGAAGAAGGACGGCATGGAGCCGGACGAGCAGATCGGCGACGACATGGACGTTCTGCTGCAGGCCGCCGAACTCGTGGTCACCAGCCAGTTCGGCTCCACTTCGATGCTGCAGCGCAAACTCAGGGTCGGCTTCGCCAAGGCCGGCCGACTCATGGACCTGCTCGAATCGCGTGGCGTGGTCGGGCCGTCCGAAGGCTCGAAGGCCCGCGAAGTGCTCGTCCAGCCACAGGATCTGCCGCAGGTGCTCGCCTTCATCCGGGGTGAGACCAGTTCGCTCGAAGCCACCGCCCCGCAACAGCCCGAACTCGGCGAGTAATTCACCCATCGACCTTCCTCTGATGAGGGAGGTGGCCCCGAAGGGGCGGAGGGAGAGAAGCGCCGCCACGCGGCCATCAGCACGCAACCTGATTCCCGAATAATAGCAGTCAATATCCAGCCAATACTCAATCAAGGTAGAAGTGTGGGGGTAACGTGAACACTATGGATGAGAACACAATGGATAAGCAGTCATCGTCCGGGTCGTCGCTGTTCGACGGATGGAACGCGCCGCCGAACCTGGTCACGTATTCGCGCATAGTGCTGGTGGTGATCTTCCTGGTGCTCGACATTCTCGCCGGGGCCTGGGGCGCCGACGACCTCACCCTGCGTTGGATCGCCGCGGTGCTGTTCATCGTCGCCGCGTCCACCGACAAGATCGACGGTTGGATGGCCCGCAAATACAATCAGGTCACCGAAATGGGCAAGCTCATGGATCCGATCGCGGACAAGCTGCTCACATGCGGCGCAATGATTGTATGCTCGGCGTTCGGCGAGCTCGGCTGGTGGGTGACCATCCTGTTCCTGATTCGCGAAATCGGCATCACCGTTATGCGTTTCTTCGTCATGGAGCGTCCGGGCGGCAAAGTCATCGCCGCCGCATGGCCCGGCAAGCTCAAGACCGTATTCCAGTGCGTGGGTCTGTCCATGCTGCTGCTGCCGTTCTGGTCATTGGGTGACGGACAAGCCACGCCGTTCTGGATGACCGCTTACTACTTCCTGACCTACGCCATCATCTACGTGGCATTGGTCCTGTGCCTCTACTCGGGTGCCGTGTACCTGTACAACACGTTCGTCGCCCCGAAGCGGAAATGACGGATATTCCAATGCAGGAATTGTGCGACAGTCTCGCGGCCGGCATCCTCAAGATCTGCGAGGCGAACAATACGAAAATCGCCTGCGCTGAATCCCTGACCGGTGGCCTGCTTGCCGATGCTTTCGTGCGTATTCCCGGTGCCTCCAATGTGTTGTTGGGCTCCGCTGTCACCTACGACATCAATGCCAAGGCCTCGATTCTGCACGTGGACAAGGCCCTATTGGATCGAGAAGGTGCCGTACACCCCGAAGTCGCCCGGCAGATGGCCATCGGTGCCGCTCGCCTATACGGCCAGCCGGAATACGGCGACCGAATCATCGGCCTTTCCACCACCGGCGTGGCCGGCCCCGGTCCAGACGGTGATAAGCCGGCCGGACTGGTGTATGTGGGCCTGCGCATCCCCGCAAGCCTCACCGCGGACCATGCCGAAGTGCTCAAAGCCGTCGAGCTCCATCTTGATGGCATGCGCGAGGAGGTTCGTCGCCTCACCGTATTCCACGTTCTGCAAAACTTGAGTCTATTCACAGCAAGTTTTAAGGAATAAAACCGCGGGACCGCCGTGTTGTACATAGTGGAAACACTGAACCGACCTTGGAAGGGGCGATGGCGATGGAAACGATGACCCGAGTGAACGAACAGATGGATGTGGCCGCCAAGAAGCCGATGGCTGTGCAGCCGGGTGTCGCCCGTATGCGTGAACTGACTCCGGCCCAGCGCCGTGCGGTGATGTTCGCCCAGCAGCAGGTGCTCAAGGCGCAGGCCGCCAAGAAGGCCAAGGATCAGCGTCAAGCCGTTCGTGAACGTATTTGGGATGAGGATTCGCCGTCGTACAAGCCGACTGCCGCCGTCGAGCCTGTGGTGGTTGAGGAGGAGCCTCGCGAGGTTTCGTTGCGTGGTGCTATCGGTCATGTGCTGCGCGAACTGCGCACGCGCGATCGCCGTACGTTGCGTGAGGTCTCCGAGAAGGCAGGTGTTTCGCTGGGCTACCTTTCCGAAGTCGAACGTGGGCAGAAGGAAGCCAGCTCCGAACTGCTGAGCTCCATCGCCGATGCGCTCGGAGTTTCCACTTCGCGCATGCTGCGCATGGTGGCCGATTATCTCGACTCGGTCGAGGGCTGATCGGTTGGCGGTGTGAAGCCGCATCCCGTAATCTATGTCTAGCTGTGAACCCGTATCGCTTGTGGCGATGCGGGTTTTGCTGTCCTGCGGGTGGTGGCACACTGGCGTGTATGCGTGAACGGGAATTCTGGGAATTACTTGAAGAGGTGTTCGGTCGGACCTACGGTCGTTCGCTGTCGCGTGATCAACGGATGCCCAAACTGGCGAATATGACTGTGGTTGAGGCGTTGGGCGCGGGTGAGGAGCCACGCGTGGTCTGGAATGTGCTCTGTGACCAAATGGAGGTTCCGGACTCCAAGCGTTGGGGCCACGATCATAACGCGCCGCCCATGCCCGCCGTCTGACACTGCGGGATTACGGAGTCGCTGAATCGTGAAATTGGCGATTTCGGCGTGTTGCACGCCAAATTCGAACAAATGTTCGTGTGTGTGGTTATAGTTATCCACAGTGACAAGAAGCCGCATACGTGTGCACAGGGTGCTTGCCATCCGCCATAAGCCTTACCGCAGTAGGGCTTAGGGAGGTCAGATGGTCGAGCTCGGGCAAGCTGGAACCACAATGGTTGGTTTGGATTGCCTCACATGGCATGTTCGTCATACGGTGGAGGCATCCGATTCGCGCACGACTTCGACAAGGAGAAGATCATGGCACTTGAGACCAAGCCGGCCAAGGACCCGGCAGCCGAGGACAAGCACGAGCTCGATCCCAAGCGCAAGGCGGCGCTGGACACCGCGCTGGCGCAGGTCGAGAAGAGCTTTGGCAAAGGTTCCGCAATGCGACTGGGCGACCAGCCCGAGCAGAACGTCGAGGTGATTCCCACCGGTTCGTTGGCCCTCGATATGGCGCTCGGCATCGGCGGCCTGCCCAAGGGTCGCATCGTGGAGATCTACGGTCCCGAATCATCCGGTAAGACCACGCTCGCATTGCATGTGGTGGCCAATGCCCAGAAGAAGGGCGGCGTGGCGGCCTACATCGATGCCGAACACGCACTCGACCCGGCCTACGCCCGCAAGCTCGGCGTGGACACCGACTCGCTCATCGTCTCCCAGCCGGATAACGGCGAGCAGGCCCTCGAAATCGCCGACATGCTGATTCGCTCCGGTGCACTTGACGTCATCGTCATCGACTCGGTCGCCGCCCTAGTGCCGAAGGCCGAAATCGAAGGCGAAATGGGAGACAGCCATGTCGGTTTGCAGGCCCGACTCATGAGTCAGGCGCTGCGCAAGATGACCGGCGCGTTGGCTCAGGCCGGCACCACCGCCATCTTCATCAACCAGCTGCGTGAGAAGATCGGCGTGTTCTTCGGCAACCCTGAAACCACCACCGGTGGTAAAGCTCTGAAGTTCTACGCCTCCGTGCGTCTCGACATCCGCCGCATCCAGACCTTGAAGAACGGCGACGAAGCGGTGGGCAACCGCACGCGCGTCAAGGTGGTCAAGAACAAGATGGCCCCGCCTTTCAAGTCCGCCGAATTCGACATGCTCTACGGTGAAGGCATTTCCCGTGAGGGCTCGGTGATCGACATGGCCCAGCAGGTCGGCGTGGTCAAGAAGTCCGGTTCGTGGTTCACCTATGAGGGTGATCAGCTCGGTCAGGGACGAGAGAAGGTCCGTCAGTTCCTTAAGGACAACCCGGCCATCACCGAGGAGATTGAGAACAAGGTCAAGGCCGAGTTCGGTCTGATCGGTTCCGCCGATCAGTTCGCGGAAGATGGCGAAGCCGCAGCAGCGGCCGCCGTCAGCGAGGCCGCTGCGGCCGACGTGGCCAAGGACAGCAAGGCCGCATCGGCGCCTGCTGCCAAAACGACCCGTGCCAAGGCCGGCACAGCTAAGGCCTGAACATGATTAGTGCCGAAGCATTCTTGCGGCGCAATCCTGTTGCGTCGCAAAACATGCCCATTGCCGAGAAGCGTGTTCAGTCGAAACCGTCGGGACGTTTTTCTCGACGGGGGAGAGGCGCTGCCGTTGTCGAAGATCCCAATGATTTGGACGCTTGCCGCGAGGCTGCATTGCGTTTGCTGGACGCGGCCCCGCGTGCATCCGGTGCGTTACGCGAACGATTGCTTGCCAAAGGGTACGGCGAGGCGATCGTGGACGAGGTCATCGAACGGCTGATTCGCGTGCAACTGATTGACGACCGCGCTTATGCCGAATCGGCCGTACGCTATTGTGCCGGTCGCATGATGGGCCGTCGTGGTGCGGTCCTGGAACTTGCTCGCAAAGGCGTGGACCGCAAACTGGCTGAACAGGTGTGTGGCGAAGCTGAGCAAAATGGCATCTTTGAAGATGCCGCATGGGAATTGGGCCGCCAGATAGCCCGCAAAACCCATGGCCTCGATCATCAGGTCCGTCAGCGTCGGTTTTGGTCCGCAGGCGGCCGCAAAGGACACAGCCCCGAAACCCTCCGCCGAGTCGCCGCCGAATTGTTGGCGTAGCCAAGAAAAAAATGAGACCTCTCATACCCCGGGTTCTGTCGTGCCGTGCGCGAACGCACGGCACGGATGGCCATCCATCTCGACCTGACGTTGCCGCCAGGCTCTAGCAGCCTACCCGATGACACGGGCGAGCAGCCCTTACCGCCATCTGCTTGGCCTTGCTCCCGATGAGGCTTGCCATGCGACCTACTGTTACCAGAGGCCCGGTGGTCTCTTACACCGCCGTTTCACCCTTACCCGTCGAGGACGGGCGGTCTGTTCTCTGTTGCGCTATCTCTCAGGTCACCCTGGGCGGACGTTATCCGCCATCGTGCTCTATGGAGCCCGGAAGTTCCTCAGCCGATCCCAATGAAGATCACGGCCGCGGCCATCAAGAGGTCTCAGGCTTGCAATTATACATAAGGTGCGGAAAAGGCGGCATCCCGCCCTGCGGTGAGGCCATGACGTTGCCCGGTTATCCTGTTTTCTCCATAGTTGGGCGATTCGTGAACGACGCGCCGAATATCGGATGGGGCGTGTCGGGCGTGTCGTATGGAGACGAATCAAATCTGTAAGAGCTTGGTATGTGCGAGAAAGAGCAAGAAAACGCTGCCTATCCATTGCAGTATTTACCATGACGAACAAACAAGCCAGCCTGATAAACCGGTATCAGATCTTCTTATAGAAGACTGCTGCCAAAACCCCAGTATATACATCGTTTCAGTGCAGAGAAAAGCCCGGAGATAAACATATATTCTCTGGGCGAGTTTCCGGCCGTTCACCCATTGTTCGTCTACAATGAAACATACCCGGTCGGTGATGATGCCGTTCGGAACACATATAGCGGGTTACACCGCTTGAGTTAGAGGAGGTCAACATGGAAATCGTCGTTACCGGACGCCACACGCAGGTCAAGCAAAGGTTCCGTGATGTGGTCGAGACCAAGATGAATCGTGTGACCGCTATCGCCCCGGATGCTCAGCGCGCGCAGATCGTGCTGACCCATGAGGGCAACCCGCGTCAGGCCGATACCGCCAAGCGCGTGGAAATCACCGTTATCGCCGGACGTACCGTGGTGCGTGCGGAGGCTTCCAGCACCGATGAATTCAGCGCGCTGGACATGGCGCTGGATAAGTTGACGCTGCGTCTGCGTCGTACTCGTGACCGTCGCAAGGATCACCGTCGTGGTTACGCGAACCCGGTCCCGGTGGATCTGGGTGTTATCGCCCCGGAGCCCGAGCCGGAGGAGTCGGAGGAAGAGCCGAACAACAGCCCGCAGGCTGCGGTCGCCTCCGATCTTGGCCCTGGCGAATCCGTGGAGGTCCAGGTTGGGGATACGCCGATTGTCATCCGTCGCAAGCTGCACATCGCCGAGCCTATGAGCATCGACGAGGCGCTGTACGAGATGGAACTGATCGGACACGACTTCTTCCTGTTCGTGAACAAGGAGACCGGACGCCCGTCCGTCGTCTACCACCGTCACGGTTGGAGCTACGGCGTGTTCGAAATCGATACTCCGGAGAACGTCAAGAAGGCCTGAGGGTAAGGCCTGCTGACACGATCAGCTGATACCGCATGGACCGCTTCCAATATGGAGGCGGTCCATTTCTTCGTAAGAAGGTCGAAAAATTCGACTGCTGACGGTGCGAGGCGCTATTCTGGTACGCGGACACCACCACTTATCAGTCAAGGGAGAACCCAGTGGTCGATATTGTTGACAAAGCCCTGCGAATGGGTGAAGGCCACCAGCTCAAGAAGCTGGAGAACGTGGCCAAGGCCGTGAACGCTCTGGAGGATGAGATCTCCGCCCTCTCTGACGAGGATCTGAAGGCCCAAACCCCGAAGTTCAAGCAGGAAATCGAAAACGGCAAGAGCCTGGACGAGATCATGCCCGAGGCGTTCGCCACCGTGCGCGAGGTCTCCAAGCGCACCCTTGGCCAGCGTCACTTCGACGTGCAGCTCATGGGCGGTGCCGCCCTACACTGGGGCAACATCGCCGAAATGAAGACCGGTGAAGGCAAGACCTTGGTCGCCACCCTGCCCACCTATCTGAACGCCCTCGAAGGCAAGGGCGTGCACGTGGTCACCGTCAACGACTACCTTGCCAGCTACCAGAGCGAGCTGATGGGCCGTATCTACCGTTTCCTCGGCATGAACGTCGGCTGCATCATCACCGAGCAGAAGCCGCCGGAGCGCCGCAAGCAGTACAACGCCGACATCACCTATGGCACCAACAACGAGTTCGGCTTCGACTACCTGCGTGACAACATGGCCTGGGAGAAGGCCGACCTCGTGCAGCGTGGTCACCACTACGCCATCGTCGATGAGGTCGATTCCATCCTCATCGATGAGGCCCGTACCCCGCTTATCATCTCCGGCCCGGCCGAAGGCGACGTGACCCGCTGGTACCGTCAGTTCGCCAAGCTGGTGCTGAAGCTCACCCGCGACGAGGACTACGACGTCGACGAGAAGAAGAAGGTCGTCGGCATCCTGGACCCGGGCATCACCAAGGTCGAGGACTTCCTCGGCATCGACAACCTGTATGAGCCGGCCAACACCGCCCTGATCGGCTACCTCAACAACGCCATCAAGGCCAAGGAACTGTTCCTGCGTGACAAGGACTACGTCGTCACCCAAGGCGAGGTGCTCATCGTCGACGAGCACACCGGTCGTATCCTGCCGGGCCGCCGCTACAACGAGGGCCTGCACCAGGCCATCGAAGCCAAGGAAGGCGTGGAGGTCAAGGCCGAGAACCAGACCTTCGCCACCATCACCCTGCAGAACTACTTCCGTATGTACGACAAGCTCGCGGGCATGACCGGTACGGCCGAAACCGAGGCCGCCGAGTTCATGAACACCTACAAGCTGGGCGTGCTGCCGATCAAGACCAACAAGCCGATGATCCGCAAGGACCAGGACGACCTCATCTACCGCACCAAGAAGGAGAAGCTGGCCGCCATCGTCAAGGACGTGGCCAAGCGACACGCCGAGGGCCAGCCGGTGCTGCTCGGCACCGCCTCCGTGGAAAGCTCCGAAGTGGTCTCCGCCCTGCTCGACGTGGCGAAGATCCCACACCAGGTCCTGAACGCCAAGCAGCACGAGAAGGAAGCCGCCGTGGTCGCCGTCGCCGGCCGCAAGGGCGCCGTCACCGTGGCCACCAACATGGCCGGCCGTGGTACCGACATCATGCTCGGCGGCAACGTCGAGTTCCTTGCCGACGCCAAACTGAAGTCCGAGGGCTACTCTCCGGAGGACACCCCGGAGGAGTATGAGAAGCGTTGGCCGGGCACCCTGAACGAGATCAAGGCCCAGGTCAAGGACGAGCATGAGGAGGTCAAGGAGCTGGGCGGCCTGTATGTGCTCGGCACCGAACGCCACGAGTCCCGTCGAATCGACAACCAGTTGCGCGGTCGTTCCGGACGCCAGGGCGACCCGGGTGAATCCCGCTTCTACCTGTCGCTGGAAGATGACCTGATGCGTCTGTTCAACACCCAGCTGGTGGCCCAGGTCATGGCCAGGGGCATGGAGGAAGGCCAGCCGATCGAGGCCAAGTCCGTCACCAAGGGCGTGCGCACCGCGCAGAAGGCCGTCGAATCCCGTAACTATGAGATTCGCAAGAACGTGTTGAAGTATGACGACGTGATGAACAAGCAGCGCACGGTCATCTACTCCGAGCGCCAGGCCGTGCTCAAGGGCGAAGACATCCACAAGGACATCCTGCGTTTCATTTCCGACACCGTCGAGTCCTACATCAAGGGTGCCAACAAGGGATCCGAGAAACCGAAGGACTGGGATTGGGAGGGCCTGTTCAAGGCGCTCAACACCGTGATTCCCACCAAGGTCGACGAAGACGAGGTCAGGAAGATCGTCGGCGGCCTCAAGGGTGCGAAGGCCGTCGAGGCCGTGCGCGACCTGATCGTCGAGGACGCCAGGCAGCAGTACGGCGAAATGGAGGAGACCATCGGCGAGACCGGCTTGCGCGATCTCGAACGCCGCGTGGTGCTCGCCGTGCTCGACCGCAAGTGGCGCGAGCACCTTTACGAGATGGATTACCTCAAGGACGGCATCGGCCTGCGTGGCATGGGCCAGCGCGACCCGCTGGTCGAATACCAGCGCGAAGGCTACCAGATGTACAACTCCATGATCGAGGCCATCAAGGAGGAGACCGTCCAGCTGCTGTTCCACATCGACATCAAGCAGGTCGCCACCACCGACGATGCCGTTGACGAGGTCGAGGAGACCGCCGAAAGCGCCGACACCATCGCCGTGGCCTCCGGCCCCGACGAGAACGGCGAATCCGTGGTCGAGGCTGCCGAGGGCGAAGTCGAAGAAGAGGACGAGGATGCGGACGCCAAGCAGGCGATTGCCGAATCCGCAACCGCCTCCGAGGCCGGCGAGTCCACGCTGCCTGTTGCCGGCCCGGCTCCGGTCAGCCACGCCGAAGGCAAGGTCCCGGTTTCCAAGCGTCCGAAGAGCGAAGAGCTCAAGACGCCGTGGGCCGACGGCCGCACCTTCCCTGGCACCGGCAAGAACGCCCCGTGCCCGTGCGGTTCCGGCCGCAAGTACAAGATGTGCCACGGCCAGAACGAAGCGTGACGGTGACGATGAATCGGCATTGACCATCTGATGGTTCGACGACCGAACGGATATACGCCGGGGCCGGCGCCCAATGATATGGGTGCCGGCCCCGGCGTTATTCACGATCGGTATGATGGTCCTGCATTATCTGGCGGCGTCCGCCAACAGTATCCCGGCGATTGCATCGGCGAGTCTCGCGTGGCCTTCCGGATTCATGTGCAGTTTATCGAGATCGCTGGGTTCGGCGACCGTCGCGGCGTCGAGGAACAGCCACCCATTACGTTCGGCGGCCTTGCGGTACCAGCGAGACAGTTCGTGCGAGCGTTCGACGGCGCTCTGCGCGAAACTGGCATAGGGAACTCCGGGTTTGATGTGGATGGGGGAGACGAGAAGGATTCTCGGCGCCGGCCCGCAACCCGCATAGTCGTAATCGCGAATCGTGCGTGCGACCATTTCGGCGCCTGCCGCGACGATGCGCGATGATGCGTTGAACATCTCTTTGAGGTCATTGGTACCCAGCATCACAATCGCGTAATCGAGCGGACAGTGCGATTGCAATACGATCGGAAGCGCCTCCAAACCGGAACGATGCGGTTCCAAAGGATTATCGAACACGGAGGTGCGACCGCTCATACCCTCTTCGATGACGTGCCATCCATCCCCCAACAGCGAGGCCAGACGCCCCGGCCATCGCACGTCGAGAGGGTGCCTGGTTCCGGGATCCGCGGGATCGGTGCCGAAGGTGTTGGAGTCGCCGAAACATAATACGTTCTTCATAGATGAATCCTTCTTGAAGACAGGCAGCAATGCACACATCATACATCGATCATCTTCGGCGCCAAGCGTTTCCGACGTTTGCCGTAGCCCGCCCGGGCGCACACGGTGCGAGGTGCCGGCCGATGGATGTTCGTGATACGGACGGGAACACATGAGGGAGCGCCGAGCCGTTACAATTGGCGGCACAATGACAATGACACGGGCGCCCGGAAGCGTCGAGGAGGGCATCATGGCCGATATCACATGGAAGTCGATTCTCACCAAGCTGGTCGGGGGAGACCATCTCACAGCCGGGGAATCGGAGTGGTTTGTGGACGATCTGATGCAGGGCAACGCGGACCCCGCCGCCGTCGGTGCCGCGCTCGCCATGCAGGAGCAGCTGGGTCTGACCGCCGAGGAGGTTCGCGGTGCCGCCAAAGCCATGGTTCGCCATGCCGTGCCGCTGCACGTGTCCGGTGAGAGCACCGACATCGTGGGCACCGGCGGAGACGGATTCGCCACCGTGAACCTGTCCACCATGGGTTCCGTGGCCGCTGCAGCCGCCGGCGTGACAATCGTCAAGCACGGCAACCGCGCGGCGTCTTCGAAGTGCGGTGCCGCCGACGTGCTCGAGGACCTCGGACTGCCGTTGGATCTGAAGCCCGAGGCGGTCGCGGAAGTCGGCGACGAGGTGGGTATTACCTTCGCATTCGCCCGCACCTTCCACCCGGCCATGCGTTTCGTGGGCCCGATCCGCTCCGCGTTGGGCATCCCGTGCGTGTTCAATGTTTTGGGGCCGCTGACCAATCCGGCCAATCCCGCACATGTGGCCGTCGGATGCGCCGACCGGTCGATGAGTCCAATCATGGCCGCCGTGTATGCCAGCCGCGGCCAGTCAGGTCTGGTCTACACCTCGCATGAGGGTATGGATGAGCTCGCTCCCACCGGCCCGGTGAGCGTATGGGAGATTCGTGACGGCAGGGTCGACGAATCCGAGTTCGACCCCACCGTGGATCTGGGTTTGGAAGCCATCACCGTCGGGCAACTCAAAGGTGGGACGCCGGATACGAACGCCAACGCATTCAGGGAATTCCTGGCCGCCAAGGACGTTCCTTCCCGCACCACCGCGCTTCTGAACGCCGCCTCCGCGATCGTGGCCGACGGCCATCTGGTCGGTGCCGGCACTCTGGCGTCGCGCTTCGCCGACGCATACCGGTTGGCCGAGGATGCTGTCGACTCCGGCAAGGCTGAAGCCCTGTTCAACAAGTGGATCGAAACCGCCCAGTCCAAGCGTTAGACCCGTGCGCCGTCGTCGTAGTATCCGCCCCGGTTCCCTGGGTGGTCTTTGCGGTTGAGGATTCCCGCCACCAGACCACCCAAGCCGAGAAGGACGCCCAATCCGAAGAGGATGTTGAGCAACGGGCCCAATAGCGGAATCGAATTCAAACCGGGAACGAGCACCATCACCATCTCGCCCACGAGACCGACGACGAGCAGCGTCACCAGCAGCATCGTGGACGTCCTGACCGGCCCGAGGTCGGGGTTCGGGGGAGTGAAGCCGCCATCGTCATGCGCGTCCATGCCGTTGTCGACGTCCAGCCAGCTGGAACCGGTGAAATCGCGCGGGCCAGAACGTCTGCCACCGCGGCCGGGACGGACGTCATCGGTGAACGATCCGATGTCCAGATCGTTCACGGAAAGCAGGGCCTCCTTCTCGCGTTTTTTGGCCTGCTTCTCGAACTTTCTGGCCTGGCGCGAGGAAGCCACGTCGTGCAGGTCGGCCTGATGTTCGGCTTCGAATGCGGCCCACGCCGAATCCAGATCGTTCGTGCCATGCGACCCGTCGTCGCCGCCTCCGGGCGTCCGGGGCGAAATGCCGTAATCCTGTCCGTTGCCCGGCGTGGGGGTTGGCCGCTTTCCGTCGGCATTGCTATTCTGGTTCTCAGTCATAACTGTCACTCTAATCAGGCGACCGGCCAATGGCTAGTTCGTCTGCGGGAGGAATGCCAAGTGCTCTACTGGTTCTTCGTCAAAGGTCTCGGCCCTATTGCTCGTCATCGTTTGAGCCCTGCTGTCAGCGGACTGAATAACGTGCCTCGAGAGGGTGGCGCGATTATCGCAGCCAACCACCTGGCGGTGATCGATGATGCTTTGATTCCGATTACCTGCCCGCGCATGGTGCACTTCATGGGCAAAGCCGAATACTTCGAGGGCAAGGGATTGAAGGGCAAGTTCAAGAAGTGGTGGTTCACGTCCGTGGGCGTGTTCCCGGTTGATCGTTCCGGTGGCAGCAAGTCGCTTGGCGCACTCGAGCACGCACGCGAGATTATCGAGGATGGGCACCTGTTCGGTATCCACATTGAAGGCACGCGCAGCCCGGACGGTCGACTGTACAAGGGACACACCGGTGCCGCACGACTTGCGCTCGAGACCGGTTGCCCGATTGTGCCGACCGCCATCATCGGCTCGGACAAGCTGCAGCCGATTGGCACGTCGATTCCCAAGAAGGGCAAGACCAAGGTGCTGTATGGCAAGCCGATTGAGGTTGCCAAGAAGCCGGTCGATGAGATTACACATGATGATTTGCGCTCGCTGACCGATCGTGTTTCCGCCGCAATCCAGAAAATGAGCGGTCAGGAATTCGTGAATGAATACGCCCAGAAGGTCAAGGCCGAGCTCAAGGCCCAGCAGGCCGCCGAAGAAGCCGAATAATGTGTGTTGGCTCCCCTCAGCGAGGGGAGCCAGTCGATTACTCTCACACGATGGTGAGGGTGATGACGGTGGGGTTGCCGTTGGCGTCGCGCAAGCGAATCTTGCCGCCGTTGGAGAGGTCCGTATCGCCGCTTTTCACGGTACGCACCGTGCCGAACAGGCCACCGAGCACCTTGTCGGTTTTCACCTTGAACCCGAGACCCTCAAGCGTCTTGGTCACGGCGCTTTCCTGTTTGCCGACAAGGCCGGACGGTATCGTCGCCATCTCCGGACCCTTGGAAATCACCACGTCCACGCTATCTCCCCACTTCAGCTGGGCTCCGGCTTCCTGAGACGCGGAAATGACTTGACCAGCCTCGACCTTGTCATCGTACTGTTCGGTGACATTGGCCGTGAGCTTCAACTCGCCGAGCGCGGCTTGCATCTCATCCTGGGTCTTACCGACGATGTCAGGCATGGTCACCGGCATCGGTCCCTTGCTCAAAGTAATCGTCACCTCATCGTTGTGCTTGGCCGTGGTACCGGGATCAGGGGAAATCGTCAACGCCGCACCCTTCGGCGTGTCCATCGAATACTCATCCTTCGACTCGTCATGCTTGACATTATCGAAGCCGGCCTTCTTGAGCGCGTTCAACGGGTCCTTGGCATTGGCCGAATTCGCGTCGAGAATATCCTTCGGGATGGTGGTCATCCGCACGCCCTTGGACACCACCACCGTAAGCTCCTGATTGGCTCGCTTGCTTATGTGGCTGTTCACAACGGCCTTGGTCTTGTTTACGGAAGAAGAAATGATCTTGCCTTCCGCCACGTCGTCGCTGTATTCCTTGTGCGTCTTGTAGGGGATGCCGAGAGCCTTTAACGTGCTTTCATACGTGGCCCAATCCGCGCCGGCCAGCGAGCATTCGGTGCCTGCATTCGCATCGCAGGTCACGTCATCCGGCTTGGGCACACTCCAATAACTGCCCGGTCCGGCAAACCACCACCAGCCGGCGGTTCCGCCGATTGCAGCCAGTACCAGCGCAATCACCAGTACGATGATGAGCGGTTTTTTGCTGCGCTGCTTCTTTGGCCCGGCGCCATTGGAAGCGACGTCCGGCTCATCGGAAAGGGCAAGCGTTCGGGTGAAGGCATCGCCGGTCTGAGGCAGCACTTGTGTCTCGCTGCCGGACTGTGCCATGATCTGCGTCTTATGGGGAGCCGAAGCATCGGCTAGCGTCGACGAATCAAGTGCCGTGGTGGGGGCGACCGGAGGAGCCGGAGGATTGACGTCTGCGGCGCCACCGGTATCGGCGGTATTGCTTGCGATATCATCGGCCAAAAACGCCGGTACGGACGGCTCGGACGTTGCTGCACCGGCAGGTACGCCGATCAGCGGGGCCTGCTCGGCGATATTGCCTACCAGCGCTGCAGCGGTGGCATCGGTATGATCATCTCCGATGGGTTCGGCATGCAAACGGTATTGCCACGCCTCCAGCGGCAATTTGGTGGCCAACCGGCTTAGTTCCTCAGCTGCTGCCGCGCCATCGGCGGGGCGGGCATCCACCTGACGCGCGGTCAGATGGGCGATGAACGCCGCCACGGACGGATCAATGCCCTGACAGACCGTGGCCACGGACGGCACATCCTCATGAACATGCTTGAAGACAAGCGTCACCGGATTATCCGAATCGAACGGCACCTTGCCGGTCAGCATCTCCCATGCCATGATGCCCACCGAATACAGGTCGCCTTGCGCGGTGGCCTGATTGTCCTCGATCATTTCGGGAGCCAGATAAGCGGCGGTGCCCAATAGCATGCCGGTGGAGCTCAATGTGGCCTGGCTGGCGGCCTTGGCCAGACCGAAATCAGTGATCTGCACATGGCCGCGATCATTGATCAAAATGTTCTCGGGCTTGATGTCACGGTGGACCACGCCGGCGCGATGCGCGGAAGCCAGACCGTCCAGCGTCTCCGCGACCACGCGCAGCGTCTCACGCACGGAGAATGTGCCTTGGGCGTTCATCTCATGCCGCAGATTGACGCCATGCACATATTCCATGACCAGAAAATCAAGTCCATTGAACTCGCCGGTGTCATACACCTGAACGATGTGCGGGTTGGCGATGGACGCGGCCGAATTGGCTTCGCGGCGGAACCGTTCGACGAACTGCTCCCGATGCGGGCCTTTGGCGAGTTGTGTGTGCATGACCTTAATCGCCACGGTGCGCCCCAGACGCTCATCGATGGCCTCATACACGGTGGCCATACCACCCTCGGCGATATTGCGCACGATGCGGTAGCGTCCCTCAATCATCTGCGCGGGCTCGTTCTCACTCATGTTGTATCGTACGGTTCCTTTAATCACGACTAAACATGTTCAGTGTACATGGCACCGGTTACGCGGCCGGAGCATCAGCGCATAGTTTTCACGGGTTTTCACCGGTGTTCATGGTCTCATGGTCCGGCGGCCCGCATTGTGGACTATCGCAAGGATTCGGGGACGAATCGCGCACAAGCCTCGGTCAGACGGCGTTGCGCTTCGGAATTCAGCTCAAGACAGGCAATCGCCTTACGGGACTCACCCCATAGGGCAGCGATGCGCTCGCGGGATCGATCAAGAGCACCGGTCGACGTGAACAGTTCAATGGTGCGGGCCACCTGGTCGTCATTGCGACAATCCGCTTCGAAGATGGCAATCAGATCGGCCTTATCCGCCGTATCTGCCGCAGACAGAGCATCAGCCAACAGCACTGTGCGTTTGCCTTCTCGGATGTCTCCGCCAACTGGTTTTCCGGTATTGCGGCTTGATCCGACGACATCCAACAGGTCATCCGCCAGTTGGAACGCCAGTCCGAGCGGCCTGCCGACGGCCAACGCGCAATACCTGGCCTGATCCGGGCTCTCTCCTGCGGCCAGCAGTGCAAGCAGCAGTGGAGCGATGGTGGTATAACTGGCTGTCTTCCAGCGGAATACGTTCAATGAGGCGTTCGCCAGAGCTTCGGGATCAGACAGCGGGGTCATCTCGACGGCCAAGTCCAGTACCTGGCCGATTTCCACCTCGCGCTGCATGGTAAGAAACGCCTCGTTCAGGGCATCGGTGTTGGGAAGACGGCTGGCGGACCGGCGTGTGATTTCAATGCAGGCAGTGGCCAGAATGTCGCCGAGCATCAGGCCCAAGCCACGGCCTATGGCACCGCTGTGTACGGCCTGTTCCAAGGCACGATGTGCGGAAGGCTTGCCCCGGCGCAGATCGGATTCGTCGATGATGTCGTCATGCACCAGTGCGGCCGTCTGAAACACTTCAATGGCGCAGGCCAGGTCGATCATGGCGTCACGCCGATCAGGCATCACGTCGCCGGCAAGAATATCGAAGGCGTCCAATGCGAGCAGCGCACGCAGTCGTTTGCCTCCTTGGCTGGAGGAGGCGGCTTGGTCCACAACCTGTTTCATCACCGGTTTCAGGGCGTCGGCAACCTCGTCGGTGGCGGGGGCGGCAGTCAGTTCCCGCACCAACTGAATGATGCGTGGCTCGATGATTTCGCGGTTGTTAGCAGTTGTGCACATGCCTAATAACTTATCCACAGGGTTTGAAGAACACAAGAACGCTGGAAATCAAGGGTTTTGAAGCTAGAACCACAATGGTCGTTTTTTCCTGCGTCATACGGCGTTTTCAGCCATAGTGGACACACCCACTCGGTGCGTGAGCTACCTGGCTCAGCGCGCACCACAACACCAATAGATTGCACACCATTAGTCAAGGAGGACATGATGAACAACAACACGCCACACAAGCCGCGTAAGAACCGACACGCCAAACGGCACGCCGCCGAGCAGACGGAGCCCTTTGGCTTTGACGAGTTGGAGACGAGATCACAGGAATTTCGCAATGATCGCCGACTTCGAGGCGCGCAACAGGCTAATGCCGACTGGGTGGCCGAACCATTGGACGAATGGCTGTCTTGTCTCGATGCCGGGAACACCGACCTAGGCCGAGAGACGATGGCCGCGTTTGCGGTGGGCATGCGCGAGACTTTATCGATTCGTGATGCGCTGATTCTCTCGTTGGTTATTGATGAAAACCGTTGCCCCAAGTCATGGCTCATGGAATTCGCGGCGCGGCCGCATCTGGCACGTACGAGAACACGAATGGGCGAGCTGCTGACCTGCGCATTCGAGGATGAAGGCATGATGCCGGATAAGGAGCGTTGCCATGCCGGCATCGGTATGTTGCTCGATATCGCGGAAGCCTCACCGGTGCCGTACTGCATACAGCCATTGGCCGTAATCGCTTACACTTTATGGTGGCTGGGCGATCCACGAGCAATGGTGTTCGCCTTGCGATGCCTGCTGCTCGATGAGGATTGTTCGCTGGCGGCGATGATATTCTCAGCCGCCGATCGCGGCGTGGCACCGGCATGGTGCTCGGGCTGAGTGAACAGAAACGGCGGATCTCCGAGGTTTTACGCGCGATGCGCGGAAGGAAAGCGTGTTGGTGATCGGCAACACGTCGGGCAACGATGTGGGAATAATCGTCCGTGGAGGGTGGTTTACTCACATAGTTGACGATTTGCCCTTGCCAGAAGTGGGCCCATGTGGTATATGCACTTCACGGCGAGAGATCAGAAGGAGCAGTTTTGGCCACGAAGGAAACGACGGCAACCAAGCAGACAGCCGAGTCCAGCGAGGAGACCGAGACCGAGAAGAAGGCCAGCTCTACGACCACCGCACGCAAGACTTCCGCCAAGAAGTCCAAGTCCGCAGAGCCCTCGGAAAAGACCACGCGCAAGTCCGCCGCGAAGAAAACCGCGAAGAAGGCCAAGGACGATGAGCTCGTCAAAGACGAGGACACTCAGGTCGATGATGAGCTTGATGACGATGCCGAGGTCAACGACGACGATTTGGACGTTGACGACCTCGACGAGGATCTTGACGACGTTGACGAAGACGATGCCGACGACGACGATGTGGAAGACGACGAGGACGAGGAAGAAGCCGAGTCCAAGGCACCCGAGCAGCCCAAGGAAAAGGGTGCCTACGTGGTCTCCGACACGGATGATGAGGAAGAAAACATCATCCCCTCGGGCAATCCGAAGCGTCGTGTGATTGCGGCCGGCGCAACCGCCGACCCGGTCAAGGACTACCTGAAGCAGATCGGCCGCGTGAGCCTGCTGAACGCCGAGCAGGAAGTCGACCTGTCCGAGCGCATCGAGGCCGGCCTGTACGCCCAGCACCTGCTCGACACCGAAAGCGAAGGCATGGAGTTCAAGCGCAAGCGTGAACTCAAGTGGGCCGCTGCCGACGGCAAGAAGGCCAAGGACCATCTGCTGGAAGCCAACCTGCGACTTGTGGTCTCGCTCGCCAAGCGTTACACGGGTCGTGGCATGCTCTTCCTTGATTTGATCCAGGAAGGCAACCTTGGTCTGATTCGTGCCGTCGAGAAGTTCGATTGGAAGAAGGGCTTCAAGTTCTCCACCTACGCCACGTGGTGGATTCGTCAGGCCATCACCCGTGCCATGGCTGATCAGGCCCGCACCATTCGCGTGCCTGTGCACATGGTTGAAGTGATTAACAAGCTGTCCCGTGTACAGCGCCAGATGCTGCAGGATCTGGGGCGTGAACCTACGCCGGACGAGCTGGCCCGCGAGCTGGACATGCCGGTTGAGAAGGTGCAGGAAGTGCAGAAGTACGGCCGCGAACCGATTTCCCTGCACACCCCGCTTGGCGAGGATGGCGATTCCGAGTTCGGCGACCTCATTGAGGATACCGACGCCATCGCTCCGTCCGACGCAGTGGCCTTCTCCCTGCTGCAGGAACAGTTCAAGCAGGTGCTGGAAACCCTGTCTCCGCGTGAGGCCGGCGTCATCAAGATGCGCTATGGCCTTGAAGACGGCCAGCCGAAGACGCTGGACGACATCGGCCGTGTGTATGGCGTGACCCGTGAACGCATCCGTCAGATCGAGTCCAAGACCATGTCCAAGTTGCGCCACCCGTCCCGTTCGCAGACCCTGCGCGACTTCCTGGATCAATGATCATCTGGCTCCCCTCTGTGAGGGGAGCCAAGCATTTGAAGAGAAAAATAGGACTGTATGCCCAAAGAAGAATACGGCGCCAAGGACCTAGCTGTTCTTGAGGGCTTGGATGCGGTACGCAAGCGTCCGGGCATGTACATCGGCACCACCGACTCGCAGGGGCTTATGCACTGCCTGTGGGAGATCATCGACAACTCCGTGGATGAGGCCTTGGCCGGCTTCTGCAACGATATCGTAGTCACCTTGCACGCCGACGGTTCCGTGGAAGTTGCGGACAATGGCCGAGGCATTCCGGTGGATAAGGAACCGAAAACCGGCCTGTCCGGCGTGGAGGTCGTACTGACCAAACTGCACGCCGGTGCCAAGTTCGGCAATTCGTCTTATAACGCCGTCGGTGGCCTGCACGGCGTGGGCTCCTCCGTGGTCAATGCCCTGAGCTCCCGACTGGACGTCGAAGTGGATCGTGACGGTAAGACGCACCACATGACCTTCCACCAAGGTCACCCTGGCGTATACACGGATGCCGACCCGGCCAATCCGTCTCCTGATTCCCCGTTCAAGCGCACTCGCAAGAACCGACCCACCGAGCTGGAAATCATCGGCAAGGTATCTCCCAAAACCACTGGTACCCGTATTCGCTACTGGTATGATCCGGAGATCTTCAACAAAACCGCTGAGTTCTCATACGAACAGCTCATCGACCGCGTGCGTCAGACCAGCTTCTTGGTGCCCGGCCTCAAAATCACCATCATCGACGAGAACGTACCGGAAACGGCGGCGACTGACACCGTCGAGGCCGCTGATGACGCAACAGTCGAACCTGCGCAAGAGCAGGCACCGGCTTTGGATGTCTCGTCCAACGATGCCGAACTCTTCGACGACTCCACCGAAGCCCAAGTCGACAGTACCGAGAGTCTGACCGAGGAGGATTTCTCACTGACGGCCAGCGACCAGGTCGTCGACGGCGCGTTCGGCGAACAGCCGGCTCATCCACGCGTCGTGGAATTCCTGCACACCGGCGGTGTCAAGGACTTCGTCGACTTCCTGTCCAAAGGCGAGCCGATTTCCGACATCTGGCGTATCCAAGGCGAGGGCACCTATAAGGAGGAGACCCAGGCCGTGGGCGAGGGCGGTGAACTGCACGCCCAGGAAATCGAACGCACCTGCGGCGTGGATATCGCCCTGCGATGGGTCAACGGCTATGACACCACAATCATGAGCTTCGTGAACATCGTGGAGACGCCCGGCGGCGGTACTCACGTGGACGGTTTCATGAACGCCATCACCAAGCAGATTCGCAAGGCGGTGGAAGACAACGCCCGCAAGCTCAAGGTGAACATGAAGGACTCCGCCATGAAGGTGGAGCGCGACGACATCCAAGCCGGACTCGTGGCCGTGGTCACCGCACGCGTGGCCGAACCTCAGTTCCAAGGCCAGACCAAGGACGTGCTTGGCACCGCGCAGGTCAAGCCGATCGTCACCCGGCTCACCGACAAGCAATTCGGCGAGATGATCACCGGCTCCAAACGCGGGTACAAGGAACAATCCGGCCGCGTGTTGGAGAAGATCGTCGGCGAAATGCACGCACGCATCCAGTCGCGCAAGGCCAAGGAGGTCACGCGCCGCAAGAACGCGCTCGAATCCGCCTCGATGCCGGCCAAACTCTCCGACTGCCAGCCGGGCAATGACGACGTGGCCGAACTGTTCATCGTGGAGGGTGATTCCGCACTCGGTACCGCCAAGGCCGCCCGCAACGCCGGCTTCCAGGCGCTGCTGCCGATTCGAGGCAAGATTCTGAACGTGCAGAAGGCGTCGATTACGCAGATGCTCTCCAACAAGGAATGCGCAGCCATCATCCAGGTGGTGGGCGCCGGCTCCGGCCAGAGCTTTGACATCGAACAGTCGCGCTACCACAAGATCATCATGATGACCGATGCCGATGTGGACGGCGCGCACATCCGTATCCTGTTGCTGACGCTGTTCTACCGGTACATGCGGCCGCTTATCGAACACGGCTACGTGTATGCCGCAGTGCCGCCGCTGCACCGCATCGCGTTGACCGGCTCGCACAAGGGCGAATACATCTACACGTATTCCGATGACGAGCTGGCCGGCAGACTGGCCGACCTCGACAAGAAGCACATCGGATACAACGACGACATCCAGCGATACAAGGGTCTGGGCGAGATGGATGCCGACCAGCTGGCGGACACCACCATGGACCCGCGCACGCGTATGCTGCGCCGCATCCGCATGGAGGACGCCGCCCAGGCATCCGAGATTTTCAGCCTGCTGATGGGCGACGACGTGCCGCCGCGCAAGCAGTTCATCGTCGACAACGCCGACGATTTCGACCGCTCCAAGATCGATACCTGATCGAAGACGTCGCTGATAATGACATTGTGCTTACCGAGAATTTCCGTAATTGGCGTTTGAGGTGAGCACGTTGTCATATGTTTTATGCGTGTTGCCCATGAGCTATTCGATAGACTGATGACATCGTTATCACAACCGGTGCCGTACTGTGAATGGGAGATGGAACATGGCCAGTCTGTTGCTTGCCGTCATCTATGTGGCGTTTATCAGTCTGGGGTTGCCGGATTCGCTACTCGGGTCCGCATGGCCTACCATGAGCCAGGATCTGAACGTGCCGGTGGCGTGGGCCGGCGGCATCTCCGCGGTGATTTCCATGTTCACGATCGTCTCGGCGCTGCTTTCGGACCGAATGACATTGAAATTCGGGGCAGGCAAGGTCACCGCTGTTTCGGTGGCGTTGACTGCGGCGGCCTTGGCAGGTTTCTCCGTTGCCCCGAATTACTGGGTGCTGTTGGCCATCGCCATACCGTACGGCCTTGGCGCGGGCGGCGTGGATGCGGCGCTCAATAACTACGTAGCCATTCACTACGAAAGCCGGCATATGAGCTGGCTGCACTGCATGTGGGGCGTCGGCGCATCGGTCGGCCCCTACATCATGGGCTATGCGCTGTCTCAAGGGCAAGGCTGGCCGTGGGGCTATCGGTACATCGCGATTCTGCAGGTGATGCTGACCGTCATTCTGGTGCTGAGCCTGCCGCTGTGGAAGAAGCGTGGCGCAACTGCGGCCGGCGAATCGACCGATGGTGCCGCATCATCTGATGGCAATGCCGAGGGATCTGGTAATGCTGAAGGGGTGTCTGTTGCTGAACGCAAACCGCTCGGCGTGGCCGGCGTGCTCGCCATTCGCGGTGCCAAGGAAATCCTTGTGATGTTCTTCTGCTACTGCGCCATCGAATCCACGGCGGGCCTGTGGGCCTCCAGCTATATGGTGATGCACGGTGGCATCGACAAGATCACCGCCGCCAGCTGGGCCAGTCTATTCTACGTAGGCATCACTGTGGGTCGTGCGCTTTCCGGCTTCCTGACCATGCGATTCAAGGACCCGGTCATGATTCGCCTCGGCCAAGTGCTGGTGCTCGCCGGCATACTCACCATGTTCGTGCCATTGCCTCACCACCTTGGCGTGGTCGTTGGGCTGGTGGTCATCGGCTTCGGGTGCGCGCCGATTTATCCGTGCGTCATCCACTCGACGCCGGCCTACTTCGGCGAAGACAAATCGCAGGCCGTCGTCGGCGTGCAGATGGCCTGTGCCTATGTGGGCTCACTGCTCATGCCGCCACTGTTCGGCATCATCGCGCAATATGTGACAATCAGTCTCTACCCGTGGTATTTGCTGGTGCTCTTGGTGCTGATGGTGGCCATGCACGAGCGTCTTCGCACGTTGCGCGGCTGATCATGTGCGGCGCAATTGGGCCCGCCGCCTACTATGCTTGGAGCCCATGGTGATAAGTGAAGAAGAACATAAACAGATGCCCGAGCCCGTACGGGAACGATTGGAAGCGCTGAAGGATGCGCCGGGTTCGGTAATCGTGGTCGGCTCGATGAACGCCGATTACACCGTGACCACCAAACGACTGCCCAAGCCAGGCGAAACCGTCAATGGTGGTGCCATGAAAGTGTTGCCGGGCGGCAAAGGCGCGAATCAGGCGTCTGCCGCTGCTCGCCTCGGTGTCAATGTCCAGTTGCTGGGCGCGGTGGGCGAGGACTCCAACGCGGACTTCCTATTAGGCAAGCTGGATGAGGCCGGCGTCGACACCGCCGATATCCTGCACGTTGAAGGCCCCAGCGGCACCACGGTAATCACCGTGAGCGCTGAGGGCGAGAATACCATCGTCTATTCGCCGGGTTCCAATGCCAAGGCAAGTGCCGGCTATGTGCAATCACATCGTACGACCATCGCCGAATGCGCGGTATTGGGACTGTGTTTGGAGAGCCCGATCTCCACCGTTATCGCCGCCGCACAGACCGCGCATGACGCTGGCGTGACCGTGCTGCTCAACGACTCGCCATTTATGGACGAGCTGCCTCACGAACTGGTGGAAGCCACGGATATTCTGCTGGTCAACCAGCATGAAGTGGCTCAGTTACTGGGTCTGCCGGACGGCGATGTGGAATCACTCGACTGGTATGAGGTCGCCGAACGATTCACCGATTACGGATTCGACCGGGCGATAGTGACGCTTGGTGCGTCGGGGTCGGTGGTGATCGAGAACGGACGTTGGCATCGCGTATCCGCCGCGCAAGTCAATGCGGTGGACACCACCGGTTGCGGCGACTCGTTCATGGGAACTGTGCTGGCTGGCTTGGCCGCTGGCCATACGCTGCTGCAATCCGCGCAAATCGGCTCCTATGTCTCCGCCTATGCGGCCACCAAGCTTGGTGCCCAAAGCGCCTACGGCACTGCCGAAGAAGTCATCGCCTACTTCAGCTGACCTATAATCGTACATATGTACGAAACCCTGAGCCTGTTTTCTGAACCCACCAAGGTGTGGTTCGAGCATGCCTTCGGTCAGCCGACCGAGGCACAGGCTCAGGCATGGCCGGCAATCCATTCCGGTCGTAATGTCTTGGTCATCGCCCCTACCGGCTCCGGCAAAACATTGGCTGCGTTTCTCTCGGCCATTGACCGGCTGATGACCGTGCCACGCACGCGGCGTGCCGGTGTGCGTGTGCTGTATATCTCGCCGTTAAAGGCGCTCGCGGTCGATGTGGCCAAGAACCTAGAACAGCCTTTGGAGGGCATTGCCGCACAATGCGAGGCGCAAGGGCTGCCCGTGCCGAAGATCGCGGTCGCCACTCGTTCAGGCGACACCACCGCACAGGAGCGGCGGCGCATAGCCTCCCATCCACCGGATATCCTCGTTACCACGCCAGAATCGTTGTACTTGTTGCTCACTTCGAAGGCAGAACGGATTCTCGGCACTGTCGATACGGTGATCGTCGATGAGATTCATGCAGTAGCGGGCACCAAGCGCGGCGCACATTTGGCGGTAAGCCTTGAACGGCTGGAGAACCTTGTCGCGGAATCGCGCAAGCGAGATGCGATCGTTGCAGATGCTGATGAGGGCGGTGATGCCGCCGTTGATGCTGGCCGCGGCGATCGTCATATGCAGCGCATTGGTCTATCCGCTACGGTGAATCCGCCTGAAAAGGCGGCGCGATTCCTGGGCGGCGGGCAACCGGTTACCATCGTGAATCCCGGTGGGCGGCCTGCAATGGATTTGCGCATGATTGAGCCGTTGGAAAACATGCGTGATTTGCATTCCGTGAATGCCGAGCAGCGTGTCGGTGGCGTGGATGCTGAACGGTTCGCTCCGCATATCAGCGGTGTCACGCCGGCCATGCAGCGACTTGCCGAACGCAGGGGCATTGTGCCGGTGGATGATAGAGATGTTTCTTCCACTTCTGGGGACGATTCTGATGCGAGTGGTGCGTTCGATTCCTCCGCGTTGGTTGGAGCGGCGGGCGACCGTACCTCCGGTTCCATTTGGCCCGTGGTGGAACGCAGCATTTTGGATGAGATTCTCGCGCACCGCACTACATTGGTCTTCGTCAATTCGCGTGGTGTGGCCGAAAAGCTCACCGCGCGCCTCAATGATCTCTATGCGCAGACCCGGCATGGCACCAATCCCGACACTGTGCGTGATCTGGGCTCTCCGGAAGGCCGCGAAGGATTCTCCACACATTACGATGCTGTGGTCGGCTCCACCACCATGCTTGTCGGCTCACATGAGGGCGATGATGTCATCGCCATGGCTCATCATGGGTCGGTCTCCAAAGATCGCCGCAAGATGATTGAGGAACGGCTTAAGCGTGGTGAATTGCGCTGCGTGGTGGCCACCTCCAGTTTGGAGCTTGGCATTGATATGGGTTCGGTCGACTTGGTGATTCAAGTCGATACACCATTGTCGGTCTCCTCCGGATTGCAGCGTGTAGGCCGTGCCGATCATCAGGTCGGTGGCGTCTCTCACGCATTGTTCTACCCGCTCACCCGTCAGCAGATTGTCACTGGGGCCGCAAGTCTGGAAGCCATGATTGCCGGCGATATAGAACCATTGGCCGTGCCGCGCAATCCGCTCGATATTCTTGCCCAGCAGACCGTGGCCGCTGCCGCGATGCATGATTTGAACGCTGATGACTGGTATGCCACGGTGCGCCGTGCTGCGCCGTTTGCCGAACTGCCACGTGACATGTTCGATGCGGCAATCGGCATGATGTCCGGCGAATACAACAGCGAGGAATTCTCGGCCTTCCGGCCGCGACTGGTATGGAATCAGGATAATGGCCTGATTTCCGCCCGTCCCGGTTCGCAGAAAGTGGCCGTTACCTCTGGCGGTACGATTCCCGATCGAGGGCTGTACACCGTGGTCCTGCCTGAGGCGGACGCCGGCAAAGGCCAGCGTCGCGTCGGCGAGTTGGATGAGGAGATGGTCTACGAATCGCGCGTGGGCGATGTCATTACGCTCGGCACCTCCACATGGCAGATTCAGGAGATCACCCGTGATCGTGTGGTCGTGACTCCGGCTCCGGGCCGCACCGCCCGTCTGCCGTTCTGGCACGGTGAAGGCGCTGGCCGTGACTACGGTTTCAGCCGTACCATAGCCCGCTTCACCCGAGAAATCGCCGCCGGATTAGACGTGAAGCGGACTGAGGGGAGGTCTGCCACAGAAGGTCCAGCTGTCCCAACCTTCATCCCAACAATCCTCACTCGCCTCCACCGAGATGGCCTAGACCCCAATGCCATCACCAACCTGGCCCGCCTGCTCTCCGAGCAACAAGCCATCACCGGCACAGTTCCCAGCGACCAAACCCTCATCGTGGAACGGACCCGCGATGAAGACGGCGGATGGCGCATCGTGCTGTTAAGCCCCTTTGGCCGCCGCGTTCACGAACCGTGGTCCATGGCCATCAGCCGCAGACTGCGCCAACGCTACGGTTTCGATGGGCAGGTATATGCCGCCGATGACGGTATCGTCATTCAGCTACCGGACGGTGACGGACATATTCCTGTTCAAGACCTGTTCCTTTTCGACCCAGAAGACCTTAAAGCAGATGTAGAACGTCAGGTGGGCGAGTCCGTGCTATTCGCCGCACGATTCCGCGAATGCGCCACCCGATCACTGTTCATGCCGCGATCCGACCCGGGCCGTCGCGTGCCCCTATGGCAGCAGCGACTGCGCGCCGCACAGCTCCTGCAAGCCGCACGTATGGTCAAGAACTTCCCGCTGCTGCTGGAAACCGCGCGCGAATGTTTGCAAGACGTATACGACATGCCCGCCCTGAACGAGGTGATGATCGGATTGCAAGCCGGCACCATTACCGTGAAGGACGTGGAGACCGAGTCGCCATCGCCTTTTGCCGAGAACATTCTCTTTGGCTTCGTCGGCGTGGTGATGTACCAGTATGACCAACCTCAGGCCGAGCGCAGCGCGCAACTGTTGTCTCTCGATCCGCACGTGCTCGAACGCTTGCTCGGCACCACCGACATGGCACAAGTGCTCAACCCGGACGTGATTCGCGAAGTCGAACAGGAACTGGGGGAGCGCACTTTCTGGAATGAACTTGCCGACGATGATGTGACTGGTCGCGTGACCCGTTACGTCAAAACCCATGGTCCTTTCACCGCCGATCAGCTCATATCCGATCTGCACCTCGATGCTACGGATGCCGTGCATACTTTGGATGTACTGGCTGCCAAAGGCGAGTTGCTGCAAGGCCACTTTGTAGATGATGACAAGCAAGGCCAACAGTGGCTCCATAAGGACGTATTCCGCCGCATTCGGTCTCGCTCATTGGCCAAGGCGCGTAAAGCAGTCAAGCCAGTAGAACCAGAGGCGTTCCAGATGTTTCTTATCGACCGACAAGGTATCGGGCCGGTCGGCGGCGAACGATATGAAGGTGCTGACGGGCTCATGCGCGTTATCGAGCAGCTGGAGGGCATAGCACTGCCCACTGCACTCTGGGAGTCGGCGGTATTCCCCGCACGAGTACGAGACTACCAACCTGCATTGCTGGATGAGTTGCTGACCAGCGGCGATGTGGTCTGGGTCGGCTCAAAAACCGGGGGAACCAGTGCGATGGACCCCGGTGAGGTTGCTTTCTATCCGGCGGATTCAATATTGTTCAGCGGTGTGGAACATGGTACGACGTCGAATGCCTCAGACGCCACCATGCCGGAAGCGATTCTGACCGCACTGGGCTCAGGGGGAGCGTTCCATGCCCGTCAACTGGTGGATGCCGCCAAACGTGTGTGGACTGAGGCCGCGGAGCCGGACATCAATCCAAACACCGGTGAAATCATTCCGCAAGAGTGGAGCGAACAGCAGTTCAAGGATGCCTTGTGGAGCTTGGTCTGGCAAGGTAAGGTCACCAATTCCAGCTTCGCGCCGGTGCGTGCATTAACCGCAGGCGCAGCAAGCCCGCGTAAATCCACTACATCACGTCGTCGTGGGCGTGTCGCTCCGATTCGCCGAGCCACTACGGATATGACGTTAGGAGGTTTGTGGTCTTCCGTAATCGGGCAAGCTGAAGCCGAAGACACTGACCAGACCGAGCAGGCGCTCGCACTGGTCGAGACGTTGTTGGACAGGTATGGCGTCATCGCGCAGCCGGTGATCGACAAGGAAAATATCCCGGGTGGCTACTCAGCGTTGTATCCGATATTGCAGCGCATGGAGGAGCATGGTCGACTGGTACGAGGCATGTTCGTCCGTGGTTTCGGTGCGGCCCAATTTGCCGAGCGCGACACCGTGGATGCGTTGCGTCATCCGTCAGAGCATCGCGGCCAGTCCGTGGTGGCATTGAGTGTGCTCGACCCCGCAAATCTCAGTGGCTCCGCCATCGCGTGGCCGGACGCGCCTGCCGGTGCGGGTAAACCGGCACGTCGTATCGGAGCCACGGTCGTGCTCAATGCGCAAGGTGCGCTACTATACGCGGCTGCCAAAGCCAAGCACTTGACGGCGTTCGATCAATCGGTCGGCCATGAACCCGCCGCCAATGATTCCGACGAACAAATGCGCAAGGCCGCCACAGAACTGGCCTACGCTCTCAAACGCAATGGCACCGGTTCCGTGACGTTCAGCGACATCAATGGCGAACCCCTCAACGCACGTCACCCCTTCGCCCGCATCCTCCACCAGTCCGGCTTCACCCCAGTTCCCCACGGCATGCGGCTGTACTGATTGAGCCCAGCTATCGAATGCGGTAGTTGGAGCCGCGTTGGGTCATGATGAGGCCGGCGTGGGTGAGCTTCTTATCCAGTGTGTAGAGGGCGTTCCTGAGGAGCCCTTGTTGCTCGAAGAATGGGCCACCGACGAGCTTGACCAATTCGCTGGTGTTGACAAACTGGCCATCAGCCTTGACCAGTGCTTCAAGCAAACTGTATTCCAGACGGGACAGTGAGATTGCGGTGTGTGTGGATGCGTAGTAGGCTTTGCGATTCGTGGTATCCAACGTGAGATTGCCACGAATGATCATGGTGGGGGAGTCGGTGGCAAGCGAGCCGACGTATGAGAGCAGTTCGCCATCGGAGAATGGTTTGCTCAGTACGGCATCCGGGTGTCGTACATTAGCTCGTGCGCTAGCGGCAGCATTGTCCGTGCACTGTTCGGCTTCGGCATCTGAGTTGTTTGCGTGTGAATCCGCGCTGAAGGAGCTGTAGGGCGTCTCTTCGATCGGGGCGTACTCGTCAGGCAGCGCTCGCCAGCGGCTGCCTTCGCCGATGGTTTTGCTGAGTGGCGTCGAAGTCAGCAGCAGAATCTTGACGGAGGCACGGGCATTGTGAAGGGATTCGATGAGTTGCTCGGTGGAGATGCCGAGCAGGGATTCATCGAGAATCACTGCGTCAAATAGCTCCTTGGTGACCGCGGCGAGCGCGATACTGCCGGTGCTTGCCAAGGACACCTCATGACGACAGGCAAGCAGCGCACCACGAATGGCGCGGGCCAACGGTTCATCGGATACGGCAACCAGTAGTCTCATCGCCACCTCCTTGATGCTTAGTGTAGGTCGGGTTTAGGGTCTCTTCTCTATTGTTTGGCTCACTGTCGTTCGTTCCTCGCCTACAAACACCCCACTGGGGGTGTTTGCTTTACGGCTCGGCCCATCAGAGGGAGCTTAATTGAGGTTACGCAATGAAGGCGATGGGGGAGGCGAGGTCCACTCCGGAACCGTCTCGGCGCATATCGGGCTTGGGAAGCTCGACCGGGGAGCCTGCGGATGTGGAAGCGTGCAACGGGTAGAGGCCCACCCAGGCAAGAATCAGCGTGTTCTGGCCCTTCAGGAAGCGCTGGGAACGCACGCCGCCGGTAGCACGACCCTTGGTGGGGTACATTTCCAGCGGAGTGACCTTCGCCGCGCCGTTTTCGGTGCCGGGCAGTGCATCGGAATCGCCGGCCACGGTGAGCACCACTGCACCGGATCCGGAAGTCAAGCCGTTCTCGCCCTCTTCATAGGTCCATGCCACCTTGCCGGCGGGAACCACGTTGAAGGCCGCCACACGGGCACCCTCGGCCAGCTTGATGCCGGCCATACCGCCCGCGGTACGACCCTGCGGGCGCACGTTCTTCGCCTCAAAGGTCAGTAGCGAGGAATCGGAGGAGATGAACACCAGACGGTCGTCATCCTCGGCCACGGCGGCGAATACCACTTCATCGCCATCTTTCAGATCAATGACGGGCCAGGAATCCATGGTGGTGGGTGCCTCACGATTCCAACGCTTGATGACACCGTTACGGGTACCGATAGCCAGCGACGGCAACGGCTTGGCCTCGGCGGCCCCGCCATCCTCGCTCTCATCCTTGGCACTGGCCTTGCCGGACGTCGGCTGCTCCATGGCAATCGCCGTAATCACACGCTCACCGCGAATCGGATCGGTGGATTCGGTCATGCCGATCAGTTCGTCGGCCTGAACTCCGCCCTTCAGCGACAATGTGGCGGCAGCGGGCAAGGCAGGCAAATCAGCCACATGCGCGAGCACCAGGCGGCCGGCCGACGTGACCAGCCCGTACGTGGCGCGCGTGGAAGTCTCGAAGATTGTGGTGATCTGATCGTCTCGCAGACGTTCATCGGATGCGGACCGTGCATTGAACACGTCCATCGCGCTTGGCGTGGTACGGGCAATCAAACCGGTAGCGCTCATCATCACCACGCACGGCTCGTCCTCGATCTTCAAGGCTCCGGTCAGCGCGGACTGTTCGCCGGTCTTCTTGGCGGCGGCTGCGGCTGCGGCCACATCGGCTTCGGCGGAGGAAATCGTGGTGGCGGCCTTCACCGCTTCGAGCGCGGACTTGGACACGCCCGAAGCCCCGGCACCCTGCGCCACGACCGGCGTCAACGTGCCATCCGGGTCGGCATCCAGCAGCACGGTACGGCGCGGCGAGCCCCACTTGGCGACCGCTTCGTCCATCTCGTCGGTGACCACCTGGTCGAGCGTCTCGGCGGAGGCCAGGATCCGGGTCAGCTCCTCGATGCGCTTCTTCAGATCATCGCGTTCGGCCTCAAGCTCGATACGGTTCATCTTGGTCAGTCGGCGCAGACGCAGGTCGAGGATGTACTGAGCCTGGACCTCGTCCAAATCGAAAACGACCATCAAACGGCTCTTCGCGGCATCCGCATCATCCGAGGTGCGGATTACCTGAATCACCTCGTCGATGTCCAGCATGGCCAGCAGCAGGCCCTCGACCAGGTGCAGGCGCTCCAACGCCTTCTTCTTGCGATATTCACTGCGGCGGCGAATCACCACACGGCGGTGGTCCACCCACACCTGAAGCATCTCCTTCAGACCCATCGTGTGCGGGCGGCCCTCCACCAACGCCACGTTGTTCATGGCGAAGTTGTCCTGCAACGGCGTGTGCTTGAACAACTGCACCAGAACCGCATGCGGGTCGAAACCAGTCTTGATTTCGATGACGATACGCGTGCCGTTATGACGATCGGTCAGATCGAACGCGCCGGAAATCCCCTCCAGCTTGCGGTTCTTCACACCGTCGGAAATACGTTCGATCACCTTCTCCGGGCCCACCATGTACGGCAGCTCGGTGACCACGATGGCCTGCTTGCGGGCCGTGACATGCTCGATATGCGTGGCGGCGCGCGTGGTGAACGTACCACGGCCGGTGGCATAGGCCTCACGGATGCCGTCGCGGCCGATGATCGTGCCGCCGGTGGGCCAGTCGGGGCCGGGCACGTAACGCATCAGTTGTTCCAGGGTGGCGTCCGAATGCGCCATGAGGAACTTGGCGGCGTTCACCACCTCGCCCAGATTGTGGGTGGCCAGGTTCGTGGCCATGCCCACGGCGATGCCCGAGCCGCCGTTGACCAGCAGATTCGGGATGGCGGCCGGCAGCACGGTCGGTTCCTTGAGCTTGTTGTCATAGTTCGGCGTGAAGTCGACGGTGTCCTCATCGATATCCGCGTTCATGCCGAGAGCCGCCGGGCCAAGCCTGGCCTCGGTGTAACGGGAGGCCGCAGGGCCGTCATCCAGCGAGCCGAAGTTGCCGTGGCCGTCTACCAGCGGCAGACGCATCGCGAATGGCTGGGCCAAACGCACCATGGCCTCGTAGATCGCGGAATCACCGTGCGGGTGGAGCTTGCCCATCACCTCGCCCACCACACGGGCGGACTTCATATACGGGCGGTCGGGAGTCAGGTTCATCTCGCCCATCTGGTAGACGATGCGGCGCTGCACTGGCTTCAAGCCATCGCGCGCATCGGGCAGTGCGCGTGCGTAAATCACCGAATACGCATACTCGAGGAAGGACTTGCTCATCTCCTCGTTCAGCGGCGTCTCGACGATATGCTCCTTGACCGTGCGCGGATCGTAGGTTTGCGCGGACGGTTTGCGGTGTGATGCCATGAAACTCCCTTTCGAACGCCCCCATATTAGCGGGAGGGCGCGAAACAGTGCGCAGAGAACGGTTCTCGATAACAACTGTGCGCTGGTTTCGATGCGCCAATCGCACATGTCTGCCGATAAAACGGCGTGATTCCAGTGTTTCAGTCGATGTGCGTTTGTTTGATTATGTGCGTTGGAGCGCACAGTTGTTATTGAGAACCGTTCTCTGCGCACTGAGCCAAGGGGAGGGGTGCTACTTGAATGGGCAACTATGAGTGTTGAGACGCCGGATATGGACGAGTTGCTGCGGCTGGTGCCCACTGTGGGCTATGGGGATGACGTCCCGGCCGATCGGCGTGGGGGAGCGCTGCACCTGTCCGCCGTGCTGCCCGCCTTGTCCGCCGCCATCGGACATCCGACTCCCACCAAGGTCCACGCCGATCCCGAGGCCTGCCAGCACGCGTTGGGACTGCCCGACGCCGAATCGGCCATCGTGGTGCTCGTGGACGGCCTCGGCTTCTGGAACCTCGCCATGCGCCTCGGCCACGCGCCCTATCTGCGTTCGCTGATGAACGAAAGCGCCAATCAGCGTCCCGTCGCCACCTGCGCTCCAAGCACCACTGTGGCGGCCATGGCCGCATTCGGTACCGGAACCTGCCCGGGACTGACCGCAATGGCGGGCTATACGCAGCTCGAACCCGCCAGCCATAAGCTCATCCAACTCATCCAGTTCAAAGACGCGCTGGCAACCAGACCAGCCAATCCGCACATTCCTGTGCCGCCCATGGTCGATCCGTTCGACCTGCAGCGCGAGGAGACGGTGTTCGAGAAACTTGCGGCTCAAGAGGTGCGCGTCACGAGCTCGGGGTTGCCCAAGTTCTCCAGATCGCCATTGACCGAAGCCGCATTGCGAGGCACCGACTATCAAGGCAACGTCACCCCACGTGATCGTGTGCTGGCCGCCTCACGCGCCTCACGCACCCCCGGCCTGACCTACCTGTACATCCGTGACGCCGACAAAGTCGGCCACAATTACGGGTGGGATTCCGAACACTGGGTGGCCGCATTCGAACATATCGACGCCCAGCTCGCGCTCCTGAAACGCAGCGCACCCAAAGGCACGCTGATCGTCATCGTGGCCGACCACGGCATGGTGCAAACCGACATGGACCAGCGGATTGACATCGCCGTTGAACCGCAGCTCACCCGAGGCGTGTCACTGGTCGGGGGAGAGCCGCGCTCGCTGATGCTGTATGCCGAGCCGGATGAACGACCTGAGGATATAGCTTGCCGGTGGCGCGATTACCTGCAAGACCGAGCCTTGGTGCGGACCAGGGATGAGGCCATCGCGGACGGATTGTTTGGACCGGTCTGCGAGCGAGTCCGGCCGATGCTCGGCGATGTGGTCGTGCAGGCAGCGGGAGCCGTGACCCTCGTCGATTCGCGTACGCAAGGAGACAAAGCCACTCACCTGCCGAGCGTGCATGGCTCCCAAACGGCATTGGAAATGGATATTCCCTGCCTGATCGATATGGCCTGATTCGGAAATTCAGTCTCCGAACAGAATCTCGTCCCAGCTTGGTACGGCCGAACGTCCTGATTTACGCTTGGCCGGTTTGGCTGGTGCCCCGTGTTTGGCGGCGGCGGATTCGGCCACCCGCTCCTGCTCGGTGGCTACCAGCTGTGCATCGGGGCCACGCCGTATGGTCTTGTCCGAAATATTGTCAGAACCCTGCTCTGGTGCCGTGGCAGGCGATTGCTGCAATCCTGCGGCAGATGACGAAACAGAGCTGGCGGTCTGCGAAGAGACCGGGCTGGGGGCCGTAGCGTCATGAGCCTGGTTCGTGGCCGGTGAGATGGACGTGGATAGGTCCACCGGGGGCATGGAACCTGTGGAAGTGACGGAGGGCCGGATCGCGGCAGGCCGTGCGGCCGGAATCGAAGGCGTAGGTGCAGCCCAAGCAGACACGGCGCGCTCGATACGCGCGGAACGTACGGAGTCGCCGGGCAGTTCAGGAATCGTCGGCTTGAGTTTGGAATCCGTGGCTGATTCCGGATTCTGTTCGCCGAGCAGTTTTCGAGCGGCATTGTTCAGGCTCATCACGGAATTGTCGTGCATATTCCACGTCCATTCGGCATGGATCTCACGGCCCGCGGAAGTGAATATCGCCACGATGCGCCAAGGCTCAAGTCCGCGTCGGGTGGATTTCCAGGTCACTGATTCCATGCCGATTCCCGCAGAGGCCAGCGTGCGTTCCACCAGTTCGCTGATGGTGCGCACCCTGCTGTCTTTGGGTGCCGACACGGCAAGGAACTGTTCGATGGCATACTGTTTCTCGGTTTCCACGGCCATGGAGAAACGACGTACCAGCGTTTCGCTCAGATGATATTTCTCCGCGACACGGGCCGGATCGGCGCCGGCGCGAATCAGCGACTGTATCTGGGAAATCGGCAAAGTGGACTGCTGATGCGGCTGGGGGGCCTGTCGCGTCTCGCTTCTGACCTGCTTGGCCTCAAGAATCGCCCGTTCGAGCGTGTCGTCCACGCTCACGGCCATTTCCCTGCCGCCAATGGAGAATACGAGGTCCCCCGTCTTGCTCACGCGTACGAAACGGGCTTTTTCAAGCCGATCATCTGGCATATTCGCACCACTTTCCGTCGCAAAGACATTACTTCTTTTAAGTATGCCCCACGTGTCGAACTTTACGAGTATTTCAAATCGTGTATCCTATGGGCGAGTACGGCGCTGACCGTGCTATATATATATCGACTTACGAACCAAAGACGACGAAAGGACCATGATGGCTCAGGATTATGATTCCCCCCGCAATAAGGATGAGGACGAGGAATCGCTGCAGGCGCTGGGGAAGTCCTCGCAGAACGCCTCGGGCGACATCGACGACGATGAGAACGCCATCGCCGAAGACTACGAACTGCCGGGCGCCGATTTGAGCAACGAGGATTCCTCGGTGACCGTCATCCCCATGCAGGGTGATGAGTTCATCTGCTCGCAGTGCTTCCTGGTCAAGCATCGTAGCCAGCTCGCCTACACGGACGAGGATGGCCAGCCGGTGTGTGAGGAGTGCGCCGCCTGATGGCGTTCGACGAGACCTACAACGAGCCCGAATCCACCGAGGTCCTGGTCAAGAGCCTCGACCCCGAACACCCGGCCCTGCTCCGGTACGCGCATGCGGGCGATGCCGGCGCCGATCTCATCACCACCGTCGACGTGACCCTCAAGCCCTTCGAGCGGGCATTGGTGCCCACCGGCGTGGCCATCGCCCTGCCTGCGGGTTACGTGGCTTTGGTGCACCCGCGTTCGGGGCTGGCGGCCAAGCAGGGCGTCACCGTGCTCAACGCGCCTGGCACCGTTGATGCCGGCTACCGTGGCGAAATCAAGGTGCCGCTGATCAACCTCGATCCGAAGCACACCGCCGTCTTCCATCCGGGCGATCGCATCGCTCAATTGGTGATTCAGCGGTATGTTGAGGCTCGGTTCATCCCGGCCGAGACACTGCCCGGATCCGATCGCGCCGAACGCGGGTTCGGTTCGACGGGAGTGGCGTCCTGACCGGGTTAGGCCGGTTGAATGACCAAGGTGATGACGGCAACGACGGTTGCGGAACCAATGATGGCGGGCGGGTGCGTGCGCATGGCACTGGTTCGCGGCTACAATGAACTTCATGACGAGGGAGGTGACTGGCATGGCAGAGATTGATGGCGAGCAGTACGCCGCCCGTAAACTGGGTTGCGAGATCAGCGCCGATCCGCTCAATCCGCTGGAACCAATCAAGAAAGTGTGCAAGTCCCACCATCCCGGTGAGGATTTGTCCATCCTCGACCGCGCGTACCGGCGCGCCGTCATCCAGCATTGCACGCAACGGCGCAAGTCGGGCGAACCGTACATCATCCATCCGTTGGCCGTTTCCCAGATTCTCGCGGATCTGGGCATGGGACCGATTGTGGTGGCGGCCGGTCTGCTGCATGACACGGTGGAGGACACCGACTACACGTTGGATCAATGCCGTGCCGAGTTCGGCGACACCGTGGCCGGTCTGGTCGATGGCGTCACCAAGCTCAGCCAGCTTGAAGTGGGCGACTCCGCCCAGGCCGAAACGATTCGCAAGCTGGTGGTGGCCATGAGCCGTGATGTGCGCACCCTGGTGGTCAAGCTGGCCGACCGTGTGCACAACGCCCGCACCTGGCGCTATGTGAAGACCACGTCGGCGCAGAGGAAGGCGCGCGAAACCCTCGACGTGTACGCGCCTTTGGCCAATCGTCTCGGTATGAACGCCATCAAGACGGAGCTTGAGGAACTGAGCTTCAAGGTGCTCTATCCGAAGATCTACAACGAGATCGTTGTGCTGGTGGCTCGCCGAGCCGGCCAGCGCGATGTGTACCTGAAGCAGATTCTGGCAGAGATCAACGAGGATCTCGACGAGCAGAACATCAAGGCATACGTCACCGGCCGCCCGAAGGACTACTTCTCGATTTATCAGAAGATGATCGTGCGCGGGCATGATTTCGCGAACATCTACGATCTGGTCGGCGTGCGCATCATCGTCGACACCATTCAGGATTGCTATGCGGCGCTCGGTGCCGTGCATGCGCGGTGGAACCCGGTTCCCGGCCGGTTCAAGGACTACATCGCCATGCCGAAGCTCAACATGTACCAGTCGCTGCATACCACGGTGGTGGGTCCGGGCGGCAAACCGGTGGAAATCCAGATTCGCACCTGGGACATGCACCGCCGCGCCGAGTTCGGCATCGCCGCGCATTGGAAATACAAGGAGAACGGTCAGGCCGGGCGCGCCTTAAGCTCGCCGGACAAGTCCGACCGTAGGCGTGACGAGAAGAACCAGGAGCTTTCCGAAGCCGACAATCTCAAATGGATTCAGCAGCTTGCCGATTGGACCAGCGAAACCCCCGATTCCAACGAATTCCTGGGCTCGCTCAAGGAAGACCTTGGCTCGTCCGAAGTCTACGTGTTCACGCCGAAAGGCAAGATCGTATCCCTGCCCGCTCATGCCACGCCCGTCGACTTCGCGTATGCCGTGCACACCGAAGTGGGCCACCGTACGATGGGCGCGCGCGTCAACGGTCGTTTGGTGCCGCTCGACACCACGCTCGATAATGGCGATACCGTCGAAATTCTGACGTCCAAATCCGATACGGCCGGCCCGTCACGCGATTGGCTGAGCTTCGTCAAGAGTCCGAAGGCGCGCAACAAGATTCGTCAATGGTTCTCCAAGGAACGCCGCACCGAGGCCATCGAGGAGGGTCGCGACGAGCTGACCCGGGCGATGCGCAAACGCAACCTGCCGGTCAACACGCTGTTGACCCCGGAAGCGTTGGTGGGTGTGGCCGACGATCTCAACTTCCCGAACGCGGACGCCGTGTTCGCGGCCATCGGGGACGGTCAGATCTCCACGCAGAACGTCATTTCGCATTTGGTCAAGGACGCGGGTGCCGACGAGGTCGATGAAGAGGTCGAGCAGGAGGTTCTGCCGCTCAAGCCCGTGGAGCGCAAGACTTCCAGCAGCTCCACCGGGGTATCCGTCAAGGGCGTGGGCGATGTGTGGATCAAACTCGCCCGTTGTTGCATGCCGGTGCCCGGTGATGACATCATCGGATTCATCACCCGCAACCAGGGTGTGTCCGTGCATCGCACCGATTGCCAGAATATGATCGACTTGAAGAGCAAGCAGCCCGAGCGTGTGGTCGAGGTCGAATGGACCAGCACCAAGGGTCTGTTCATGGTCAAGATTCAAGTCGAGGCATTGGATCGCCGCAACCTGCTGTCGGATGTGACGCGCGTGCTTTCCGATCATGGCGTGAATATCATCTCGGGTACGATCGCCACGGGTTCCGATCGAGTGGCCACCAGCCAGTTCAGCTTCGAGATGGCGGATCCGCAGCATCTCAACTCGCTGTTGGCTGCCGTGCGCAAGATCGACGGTGTGTTTGACGTATACCGCATCACCGGTGCCAAGGAATCCGCCGAACCCCGTCTGCGCAAGATGAAGTAGGGATGTGGGTGGCATACGGCGGGGCCCCGGTCCGAATCGTCGGATCGGGGCCCCGCCTTGTGGCACTTGTGGCATGAAGGTGTGGGCGGTTTTTACCGCTTCACTTCGATGGAGAGGATTCCTGCGGGCTCGAGCGGACGGTCAGACGAATCGGTGTCCAGTGCTTCGAGCTTGTCGACGACCTTCTTGGAGGCGTCGTCGGCAAGCTCGCCGAAGATGGTGTGATGGCCGTTGAGCCAAGGGGTCGGTACGGTGGTGATGAAGAACTGCGAGCCGTTGGTCCCGTGGATTTTGCCGTCCATGCCACGGCGGAGCCCGGCATTGGCCATGGCCAACAGGTACGGCTTGTCGAATTGCAGGCCGGGGTCGATCTCATCGTCGAATTCGTAGCCGGGGCCGCCGGTACCGGTGCCCAGCGGGCAGCCTCCCTGGATCATGAAATCCTTGATGATGCGGTGGAAGGTCAGACCGTTGTAGAAGGGTTCATGGGAAGGCTGGCCGGTGTACGGGTCGGCCCATTCTTTCTCGCCGGTGGCGAGGCCCAGGAAGTTGGCCACGGTGTTCGGGGCCTTGTCGTCGAACAGGTTGATGGTGATGTCGCCCTCGGAGGTGCGCATGATGATGGTAGTCATGGTCTTAAGTGTCTCATGGGCTTGAGACCGGCCGGTGGGTGCGTGAGCTATGCTCCTTGTGGGACCTGCCCGGTTGTGAGGACTACTCTCGGGAGAGACATGATGTTCGGAGCGGTTATTTCCAGTTGAATGTGTAGCTTTGGTCCGGCTGTTCCTCGCCATGGGTGGTGACGGTTGGGATGTTGCCGTGCCAGGTGACGGTGAAGTTGCCCGAGCCTAATGATTTGCCGTCGTTGTGCAGATCCGTTTTGATTTCCGTGACGTTCTCGGAACCGATAACACCGGGATCGGTGTCCCAAGAGACTTTGACCGTGATGCTGCTTGGGCCGAAGAATATGGGCGAGCCGAGTTCGCTGATGGTCACTTCGCAGGTGCCGTCAGCGGATTTCGCGTTCACGATGCGATGCGACATATCCGTTTGCATCCATATGAGAGTGCAGCCTCCAGCCCAGATCAGCGCGATTGCGAGAATGATATGCTCAACGATGTGTGCCGCTTTATGTGAGTATCCTTCGGCCATAAATTCCCCACGCTCGTGTCATCATGCCATAGCCTTCAACCGGAGCCTTTTCATCGGTCGTTGAAAAGATGGTTGGCGATATCGCCCCGACCTCCGAAGCCGGACGGCACGTCACCCAAAGAGTTCTTAGCGAAGTCGAACAATCCCATGGTCATGCCTCTTTACCTTTGGGAAACCAATATGACTACCGTATCAGTTGTCGGCGTCATCGCCGAGGCTTGCGATTTGCGGAAGTGGCCCATATCCATGCATCGCGTCATGAAACGGGACGCCGTCTCGCGCGTAATTCGTGCCTGTAGAATCTTTAAAGACCAAGTTTGGAGGGAGCGGAATCATGCCACGCAAGCTGATCATGTGCGGGGACCATCCGGTCCTTGCGTTCGAATATGATCCCGAGTCCGGTCGCGCGTGCTCCTCTGGCGAGGTCCTTGACCATGATCGTCTGCCCCTGGAGTTCACCACGCACGGCAAGAGCGCGCTGTATGCCAAGAGGATCGACGAATGGTGGAGGTCCCGCGCCATCCCCTCCACCCGCGACGGCATCCGCCGCGTGCTCGAATCGCTTGGCGCGGCATCGACCGGCGAACTGCTCGACAGGACCTACGGGCTGAGCCTGTCGGACCAGTACTGGGTCAGACGCGAGGATGACCCGGTCGAATGGAAGGACGTCAACTTCTTCGACAATCCCTTCGACGAGGCGCTGGGCGAGATCCTGCTCACCTCGTACTCGTCGTCCCATGACATCAGCCTCAACGTCCCCGACGTGTCCACTGGCGGCGATCTTCCCAAACGCTGGACGATCGACAGGGCCACCGGCAGGAGACTGCTCGTCAAGTCGGGCCGTACTGGCCAGGAGCCGATGAACGAGGTCATCGCCTCGAAGCTCTGCGCGCGGCTGGGCGTTCCCGCCGTCCCGTATTCGCTGGCGCGCAGCGGCAACCGTTTGGTCTGCACGTGCGAGGATATGCTCACCAGCCATGAGGAGCTGGTCTCCGCCTGGCAAGTGCTCCAATCCGCCAGAACCGTCAATGGACTCAATTCGCATGACCAGTGGATCCATGCCGCCGTTGGCTTCGGCGCAGACGAATGGGCGGTTCGTGACGCCACGGACGATTGGCTCGTGGTCGATTACCTCATGCGCAATACAGATAGGCATTACAACAACTTCGGTCTGATCCGGAACATCGAGACCCTTGCGGTCCGTCCGGCCCCGATCTACGACACGGGAGCGAGCCTGTGGAGCGGCGAGCTCGATGTGGACGGCCGCGACTGGTTCGCCAAGCCGTTCTGCACCGCGACCGGCAAGCCCTCGGCTTTGCGGCAGCTCAGACTGGTGGAGGATTGGAGCCGGTTCGACCTGGATGCTCTGTCGGACTGGCCCGACGAGGTGGCGCACGAGTTGTCGCGCATGCGCATGTTCGCGCCCGAACGCCTCGACGCCATCCGGGTACAGTTGGTAAAACGTATCGGGATGCTCCGCAGAATCAGCGAAGGCGAGGTCCTTCGTGTTTCTGGCCCGATTCGCAATAAAACGGATTTGATGGACAGATTCGGCGAGACGTTGCGGAAGAACCTTGGACAACGGGACGGGGATGCCAGAAGCGTCGGAACCGGACCGGATGCGTTGAGCCGTCATCTGAACCGCTAGCGCAACGAGTCACTACTGGAATAATGGACTTTGCAACCGGAACACGAAAAGAGGAGCATGATGGCCAATCCCGAGCTGTCACGGCACATCCAGGCCCTTCCCGACGAGCTGAACGCCCTTGAAGGGGGACGGGAGATTTCCGAACACCTGCGGAGGGTCGACGCGCTGAAGGACCGGGCCCGCTCGCTGGAGCCGTTGGACGGTGTCGAGGACATGGCGTTGGCGGATTACGACCGCGACTGGCTGGTGCGCTACACCTACAACTCGAACGCCATTGAGGGATCCACGCTGACCCTGGAGGACACGTCGCTGGTGTTGGAGGGCGAGTTCGTCCCATCGGACTCGCCGGCCAGATACGTGTTCGCAGCGCGAGGGGTCGCTGACGGCATGGCCTACGTGCGCGAATATGCCAAGGAGGGGCGGAAGCTGAACGAGGAGCTGATCCGTCGTCTACACGAGGTGACCGCATTGGATCTCCAGCCGTTCGCCCGCGGCACGTTCCGTCCTTATGGCTATTTGGCGCGGATCACCGCCACCCGAGTCAAGACCGCGGACCCGCTGGAGATCCGCGACGACCTGCGATCCTTGATCGACGGGTTGGATGGCTGCGCAGCGCATCCGCTGCTCAGGGCCGCCGGTTTCCACGCGATGTTCGAGAACATCCATCCATTCATGGACGGCAACGGGCGGACCGGCCGCCAGCTGCTCAACTTCGTGCTGCTGCGGAACGGATACCGTCCCGTGGCCATCAAATACGATGCGGGTCGGTCATACGCGCGAGGCCTGGAGGCATGGCAGGTGGACGGCAAGCCGGATTCGTTCTGCTCCATTTTCCTAGACTGCGTGGAACAGGAGGAACAGACGCTCGTCGATCTGATCGAGCGGCTTCGCCATCTGAGATAGGTCGCAGGAACACTCGCATGCTTCTTTCGTGTGCGTCGGTAAGCCGCTGATATGCACAGAAGAATGAGATTATTCTTGGGTGCCTGTAGGTGCCTCGTGGAAAACGAGCGTAACCGGCAGGTTTCCCAAAAATCGAAAACCTTGGAATAAAGCAAAAAACAGTTAGCTAGGATTATCATGCGAGGTGCGCATGATAATGGTAGTCATGGCTCCAAGTGTCTCATGGGCTTGAGACCGGGGAAGAGACGTGATTGCGGGAATGGCGCGGAGAGCTGGGAATGGGCGTGGGCAATAGCCGGGACAACATGCCGCAGCCCCCTACCACGGTCCCTCCCCGGTTCTGCTAGATGTATAGATTGTTTTTAAGAAAACATAGAAAGTATGGGAGATATAGGTAATCGTGACACCTCTTGTCGGCGTGAAGGTATGGAAAAGCGCAAATTTCCTTCTGGCGGGCTTTGAGCGGCGAACAGAGTGGCACACTCATTCTGGGAATTGGTAGAAAGCCTTGCTGTTGCTGGGTTTGTGGGTTTCGGTAGATAGAGTCTCCATGATGTGCGCAGACCTCATGATGCGACGGGCTCGCCTGTTCGGGCCGCTGCTCGCCTCCGGCTGCGAGGTGCTGATATCGGGGGAGGGGACGCGCCGCGTGCGATTGTTCGACGGTGAGCGGGCCTTGGTCGGGAACGCCACGGCCAAACGAAGAAGGGAATTCACGGAGACGCGTCTTTTGGCCCACGAGGCCTTACGACGTATCGGCCATGACGGGCCCATACTCAAAGGTTCGGACGGTGAACCGCTCTGGCCATCCGGCATCGTGGGATCGCTGTCGCATTGTCCGTCGCTGTGCGTCGCCGCCGTGGCGTCGGCGGAAAGAATCCGTGCCGTGGGAGTGGACGTGGACGATTCGGACGGATTGTCCGACGGGATCATGCGGTTCGTGTTCTCTTCCGAAGAGCTCGCATCATTGCGTATGGCCTCCTCGGTGGAACGTAGGGCGGCCTTCTGCGCGAAGGAGGCCGCCTCGAAGGCGTTGTCCGCATTGGACGGGACGGGGGACTTCCGTAAGGTATCCGTGAGCCTGAAGGCGGATGGAACGTTCGCCGCTGTGAGACGGGATGTGACGTTGCGCGGCCAATGGCGATTCTACGATCGGCTGGTATCCGCGATGGTCGCCATTCCCTCGGAGACCGTCTGAGGGGCGCGGACCCCTCGAATGAGCAGCCGGAGCAGAAAGGAATAGGCCGCATCGTCATCGTCGACGGGCGTATCATGTTCGGGTCGTGTCTCGAATTGGACGAATCCGTGCACGGCGGACCATATGGACCATGCGATGAGGTGCGGGTCATCCCTCCGGATCTTTCCCGCGGCCTGCCCGTAGCGCACCAGCTCGGTCATGGCGGCGAGGCATGCCTCCGAAGCCTCGCCCGCATGCCATCGCCACAACAGGGCGTAGATGCCGGGCGACGCCTTGGCGTGCCCGCGGTATACGACTCCCGCATCGTAGAGTCTTTGCAGGGGATCCTCGGTGGTGACGCGCAGGAGCTTCTCCCGTAACGTCTGGAAACTGTCGTCGATGAGAGCGTTGATGACGGCCTGCTTGTCGCCGATATGCCGGTAGATGCTCGCGGGGGACACATCCGCCTTTTCCGAGAGAAGCCGGATGGTGAAGGCGTCATAGCCGTCCTCTTCGATGATTCGTTTCGAGGCGTCGAGTATGAGGCCCCTGATCTCGGTGGTGGGCGTCCGCTGGCTTTTTGTCGTTTCCCGAATAGTCCTCATATGCTTCTCCGCATCATCCCGCCGTTACGGATGAAAAACGCCATCCGGCCCGTAGGTCCCTGCACCGTCCCATGATGGGTGGGGTCGAAGGTCCAGCCACGCTCTTGGACCGCGCCTCGATGGGTGTGATGGCTGGTCCCACCGCATTGAGATTGCCACCGAGCCAAGACATGTCGGGGAACGCCGGCCGTCAGGAGACGGTCCGTCATATCCGTGTCCTTGATCCGTGGGATCCG
>ERZ1031808.16-NODE-16-length-60482-cov-153.788489_pt1 | contig 60482 bp, 38 predicted proteins | sample MGYA00517103_ERZ1031808 | MGnify/ENA primary metagenome ERZ1031808 (study PRJEB33719, sample SAMN04261245) | wastewater metagenome | biome: rural village; feature: human; material: feces | host: Homo sapiens | place: El Salvador | collected 2013-01-14 ...
ACCGCAGAAGTCTTGGACTGGCCGCCTGACCGTCCAAAAAAACATCCGCACCCCCGGATGAGGGAAATTTTGCTCATTTATGTGGCTTGGATTATTATCTGGATGATTCCAAGCGACGCCGTCTTCCTCCTAGAAAGCTCTATGAGGATTTGCTTAAGGGACGCAGAATCTCACCTAAGCGAGTGAGTCCTCATGGTGATGTGCAATGGTTGAAGAAGAAGGCAGATGTCCTGACTGATGCCATGGATATGTCAAAGGTGACACATGTCGTAGTGTCAGGCAATAGCAGAATCGTGTTGTATGCGGGCAATGAGGTCTGGTGCATCGGTCTTGGTCGTATGCGTGATGAACGGTATTATCCGCAATCATTGATAAAGAAATCCTTCGATGAAGTGCGAAAAACAGGTACTATCGCACATACCGTGGCCGCAGTCGAAACGTTGAAGCTCTGAATAATTGCGACGCTGCGCTGTGCCGAACCGGTGTTTGGCGACGCTAAGTTGCCAAGCCCTGGCAAGATGGCGACGCTAGCGGGATTCCAGCGTCGCCAAACTGCCGGTTCTTGGCAGGTTGACGCCACTGAATGGCGTCTGTACGGTGCTAGTCTGCCAAGGACTGGCAGCTTGGCGCAATTACTGGTGCTGAGTGATGCCAAACTGCCAGCGTTTGGCAGATTGGCACCGCTCGGGACAGCGGCAGTCGTGGTTACAGCCGCATTTACTTGATCGCGGCAAACCATCATCGCTGATCCGGAGCGTCCTCTGACATCGCAGCCGCACCAATTAGCGATATCCCTCCCAAGGGGGCAAAGGCATCAGAACATCCTCGCAGTCGGCCCACATGGTATTGAGATTTTGGCCGGGGGAGCGCAGCCAACGCAGCTGAATGCCGTCCATCATGGCGAAGCCGGACTGCAGCAGGTGCTCGATATTCACATCTTCCGGCACGGCCCAGTTGATGTTGAGTGCCATGGTGGCCGTGCGGCGCTCGCGGTCGGCGAAATAATTGTGCGCGGGGTGGGCCGGGTCGAGCGCCTCGGCGCTCAGCGTGGAGAACATATGCACCAACGCGGGCCTCTTGTTGTTCACAGCCACCACCTGACGCCACATATCCGCGATAAGCGGGCGCTCCTGGGCGACCATCGCGGCGTTGATCGATTCGGTGATCCGGTCATATTTCTCGGTCAGCGCCAGCTTGAGCAGTCCCTCCTTGCTGCCCACGTAATGCAGCACGCCGGCCTTGGTGAGCCCCACTTCGGTGGCGATACGTTGCAGAGACGTGCCGTAATAGCCGAGTTTGCCAAACGATTCGACGGCGGCGTCGAGAATCGCGGTGCGGCGATCGGTATCGGTGGGGGAGGGGATGTTCATACAGGCAACCTTACGGTCGGTTAGTAGTGATTCCAAATGATTTCGGTGTGTTGTGACACAGATTTTGATAATCTACCTACCAACCGGTTGGTCGAGAGAAAACGGCAGTCGAGATTCGTGGAGGAACCTCGAACAACAGCCAGACAGTCCGGCCGAATCGGAGCCAACGCATATCGGACAACCGCACAACTCAAGAAACTCAAGGAAAGAGGAATCATGAGCGAGTCCACCTACCCGTCCGTCAAGGATTTGACTCTTGAAGAGAAGGCATCCCTCACCTCGGGCGGCGACTCCTGGCATCTGCAGGGCGTGGAGTCCAAAGGCATCCCAGGCTACATGATCACTGACGGCCCCCACGGCCTCAGGAAATCCCTGGCCTCCAGCACCGGCGAGACCGATCTCGACAACTCCGTGCCCGCCACCTGCTTCCCGCCGGCGGCCGGCCTGTCCAGCTCCTGGAATCCGGAACTCATCCACAAGGTCGGCGAGGCGATGGCCGAGGAGTGCATCCAGGAAAAGGTGGCCGTCATTCTGGGACCCGGCGTCAACATCAAGCGCAACCCGCTCGGCGGCCGCTGTTTCGAATACTGGTCCGAAGACCCGTACCTCGCCGGCCATGAGGCGGTCGGCATCGTCGCCGGCGTGCAGTCCAAGGGCGTGGGCACCTCGCTCAAGCACTTCGCCGCCAACAACCAGGAGACCGACCGTCTGCGCGTCGATGCCCGCATCAGCCAGCGCGCCCTGCGTGAGATCTACCTGCCGGCCTTCGAACACATCGTCAAGACCGCCCAGCCGTGGACCATCATGTGCTCCTACAACCGTATCAACGGCGTGCACTCCGCCCAGAATCACTGGCTGCTGACCGACGTGCTGCGCGACGAGTGGGGCTTCGAGGGCATCGTCATGTCCGACTGGGGCGCCGACCACGACCGCGTGGCCTCCCTGAACGCCGGCCTCAACCTCGAAATGCCGCCGAGCTACACCGACGACCAGATCGTCTACGCCGCCCGCGACGGCCGCATCGCCCCCGCCCAGCTCGACCGCATGGCCCAGGGCATGATCGACCTCATCAACAAGGCCCGCGCTGCGATGAGCATCGACGGCTACCGTTTCGACGTGGACGCGCACGACGAAGTGGCCCACCAGGCCGCCATCGAATCCATCGTCCTGCTCAAGAACGACGATGCAATTCTTCCGCTGAACGCTGACCCGGCAGCGGCCCGGAAGATCGCCGTCATCGGCGAATTCGCCCGCACCCCGCGCTACCAGGGCGGCGGCTCCTCCCACATCACCCCCACCAAGATGACCAGCTTCCTCGACACGCTCGCCGAGCGCGGCATCAAGGCCGACTTCGCCCCCGGCTTCACGCTCGATCTGGAACCGGCCGACCTGGCCCTCGAATCCGAAGCTGTGGAAACCGCCAAGAACGCCGACGTGGTCCTCATGTTCCTGGGCCTGCCGGAAGCCGCGGAATCCGAGGGCTTCGACCGCGACACCCTCGACATGCCCGCCAAGCAGATCGCCCTGCTCGAACAGGTCGCCGCCACGAACCAGAACGTCGTGGTCGTGCTGTCCAACGGCTCCGTGGTCTCCGTGGCCCCGTGGGCCAAGAACGCCAAGGGCATCCTCGAATCCTGGCTGCTCGGCCAAGCCGGTGGCCTGGCGCTCGCCGATGTGATCTTCGGCCAGGTCAGCCCGTCCGGCAAGCTCGCCCAGTCGATTCCGCTGGACATCAACGATGACCCGAGCATGCTGAACTGGCCGGGCGAGGAGGGCCATGTCGACTATGGCGAGGGCGTGTTCGTCGGCTACCGCTACTACGACACCTACGGCAAGTCTGTGGACTATCCGTTCGGCTACGGCCTGAGCTACGCCACGTTCGAGATCGCTGACGTCGCCGCCGCCAAGACCGGCGCGAACACCGCCACCGTGACCGCCACCGTGACCAACACCTCCGATGTGGACGCCGCCGAAACCGTGCAGGTGTATGTGGCTCCGGGCAAGGCCGACGCGGCCCGCCCGAAGCATGAACTCAAGGGCTTCACCAAGGTGTTCCTCAAGGCCGGCGAATCCAAGAGTGTGACCATCGACCTCGATGAACGCGCGTTCGCCTACTGGTCTGAGAAGTACAACGACTGGCACGTGGAGTCCGGCGAATACGCCATCGAAGTAGGCGTAAGCTCCCGCGACATTGCCGACACCGTTGTCGTGACCCTCGAAGGCGATGGCAAGAGCCAGCCGCTCACCGAATGGTCCACCTACGGCGAATGGGAGGCTGATCCGTTCGGTGCCAAGATCGTGGCCGCCGCGGCCGCCGCCGGCGAGGCCGGCGAGCTGACGAAGCTGCTTGACAACGCCATGATGCGCATGTTCCTCAACTCCATGCCGATCAACTCGCTGTCCACCCTGCTGGGCGAAGGCGGCAAGGAGATCGCCAAGTTCATGGTCGACGAGTACGCCAAGCTCGCGAAGTAAGGGCTGAAGCGAGGCAATCGCACGGCGTAATAAACCCCCGTTGAGGGGGATTTTGTCTGTTAACGGATTAGACTGGAATACCGTAAGGCAGGGACAATGGAGGGTTTGTGGACAGAACTATGTCATACCCCCGTTTAAGGGAAGTATTCACGGGGGGGGGGTCCGTTCCCGGCGACAACACCCCCGGACCATCAACGATAGGGCAGGAAAGTCATACCAGGACCGGCGACCCGGCCCCGACCATCGAGGCGGCCTACCAAACATGGTAATGGGGTGGCAGCATGAAGTGCTTTTGGTCGGTGATACTGATTTCATTACCCAACAGTGGATTCAGCATGCCTTTCCCCGAGACCGTGTGGTGATAGCGGAACGAGAAGGCACCGTAGACGGCAATGACCGTCTCAGAATCGTCAACATGTCTGGCGCCAACACCCTTGCCGAAACCCTTACTGCATACGAATTTGATCGCATCGTATTCTTTTCCGAAAATCTGACCCCACGCAGTGACCGGGACGGCGATCTGGGAGCATTGCGAAGACTTCTGCATGCCATTCGCAACAGGCAAACGCAAATGCTGATGGTCAGCGGCCCCGAATCTGAATTCATCTATCCGGAAAACGCCGACGTACACGATACCAGCAAAAGCCTGATGTCTCGAGCGTCGGAAGAACTCTGCCTGTACTACGCACACACCTACCATCTGGAAGCGAAAATCATTCGCTGCCCATACCTGTATGCACCCGAACGCAATGGGGCAACCGCATATTTCGGCAGGCTGTTCGAACAGGCGTCAGCAGGGTCGATCTCATTCCGTGAACGCGAACAGCAGCAGACATGCTTTCTCTGCGCCGACGATCTTGCCGAACTGATCTACCGCATGTTCGACGATTGGACCGCCGAAAGCGAAGTATTTCACGTGCCCAACGTGTTCAACTTCACATACGGTGATTTGGCTGATGTGATCAGCGCGGCATTTCCCGGATTGTCGGTGACTTTTGGCGAAGGCAGGCCCCAAAGTTACCCAGCAGACGACCATGCGCTGCGCTTGCGTTATGGCTGGTCGCCACGATACTCGCTCAAACAGGATCTTCCCCTGGTGCTGCAACGCTGGAAAGAGGCGCGTGCGCGGGAACAGTCCGAAAAGCACCCGATCTGGGATTTTCTGCGTAACCATTCGAAACCATGGATCGCATTCGAAATCTGCGTCACGTTCATACTGGAGGAACTGCTTCGCACCGCGGTACAAGGCGACAGTCAGCTGGGAACCGTGGATGTGCGCCTGTTTTTCGTGGTGATCGTCGGCACGATGTACGGAATGAACGCAGGCGTGTTCGCGGCCGCGCTCGCATGTGCCGGCATGGCGTTGTCGTACGCGTCGAACGGCGCGTCATTCGCTCCACTGTTTTACGACACGTCGAACTGGCTTGCATTCGTAGTGTATTTCGTTGCCGGCGCAGTATGCGGATACGTGCAGATGCGCAATCGCGAAAACCTGCGATTCATGCGTGACGAAAACAGTTTGCTGCGTGAACGACTTGCGTTCCTGCGTGACCTGTACCACGATGTGCTTGATGATCGTCGTATGCTGCGCGGACAGATTATCGGCAGGCGCGACAGTTTCGGCAAAATGTATGCGATGACCCGTGAATTGGACGAAGTGCTGCCTCGAAAGCTGTATCACGCGGCCATTCGCATTATGCAAGATACGTTGGGCGGCGATAGTTTCGGTATTTACCGAATCGATAATGGTGGTCGTTTCGCGCATTTGGTGGCCGCGAGTCCGCAGGCCGAATCCTTATTCAGTAAATCGGTGCTGCTTGAGAATTATGCCAACATTGTCACGGCCTTGGATCATGGCGGATTGTGGGTAAACCGCAATCTTGAACAAAACCTTCCAATGTATGCGGCGGGCGTGCGTGCCGATGGCAAGCTGTCCGTGGTGATTGTGCTTGCCAAAGCGCAGCCCGACCAAATGAACCTGTACTTCCAGAACCTGTTCACCATCATGTGCGGCTTGGTGCAATCCGCGATGGTGCGTGCCTTCGATTATGAGAATGTTGCGCGGCAGACGATGCTGGTGCCCGGCACGGAATTCTTGAACACTCAGGCGTTCCTGCCCAAAGTGCTGGCTGCAAACGAGCTCAAGTACGCTCATATGAGCAATCATCTGCTGTTGCGTGTGGAAGGCGCCTGGCAAGACGATGGTAGCCGCCTGAGGGGAGCCCTTCGTCAAACGGATGAGGCCGGTGTACTGCAGGACGGCAATGTGTATGTGCTCATGAATCAGGTCAGCGAGCATGAGCTGCCGATCATCAACGGTCGTTTGATCCAGGCTGGATTGCATGCGAAGTTGGTTTCAGTCCACGAGGAAGATTCGTTGCTGGCTGAGGCTTCGGAACAAGTAGCTGCCGAGTCGCAAGCGGATGAAACGCCGCGCAGTGACGCTGCGCCGAATGACTCCGCATCGCATGAAGGTGGCGCAGCATGAATGCGACGGTGATGGCGATGCTGCTTATCGCCGTGCACGTAATGATATGCGTGCTGCTGTGCGTATTGTCTCGCGTTGGCGTGCTTCGTGTGGAGGGGCGACTGCTTCCTTTCATGCTGCTGGTGCCATTGTGGGGGCCGTTATGTGTGCTGTTGCTGCATGCGAGCACGCTGATTCGCGCTGGCGAGCACACGGTTCCGGGGCTTGAGCAAATGCGTGTGGATGATGAGGAGCGTCGAAGCATTCTCGTTGGGGAACGAGCCGATTTCGCCAATACAGTGCCGTTGGAAGAGGCGTTGATCGTCAATGATTCGAGTCAGCGGCGCAGTCTGGTGATGTCCATTCTCAACGATAATCCCAGCCGTTATATCGATGTGCTGTCGCAGGCCCGACTGAATGAGGATGTGGAAGTCGTGCATTACGCGGCTACCGCCTTGGCGCAGATCAGTGCCAAGGAAGATCTTGCATTGCAGCGCTGCCGTAACGATTATCTGCAGCATCGAAATTCCGAAACGATGTTGGAACGGTATTGCGATGCGCTGGAACGATATGTCAATTCCGGTATTGCGCAAGGATACGCCTTGCAGTTGCAGCAACAACGATATGCCGAAGTGTTGCAGGAACGACTTCGCCAACATGGCGATTATCACGTTGCGTGCCGTCTTGCGCAAATGCAGATTGATCTTGGACTTTTTGATGATGCCGCACACACCGTTGACGGCGCTATGGAACGGTGGCCGGATCAAGGCGATGTATGGCTGATGCGTCTGCGACTCGATGCCGCACGCAATGATGGCGATGCGTTGCATCAAACCGTTCAGCAGATCGAAAGCAAACATATTTATCTCGGTGGCCAGGGAAGACGAGCTCTGCGGTTCTGGACTGGAACCAAGGAGGTTGAACGCGCATGACCAGAGGATTCCTGTCAGACGTGTTGGCCAAGTGGAAGCGATTCCGCTGGCAAGGTCTGGTCAAAGTCTGGGCCATGTTCATGGCCATCGCTTTGGTGTTGCTGGTGGAGAGCCTGGGCGTGCATTACGGTGCAACGCGGTTCGACATCACCTACTTGGATCGAGACAAAGCCATTCCAGCAGCCGACGCCATCGCTGGCGAAAAAGCCACGAACCTTTTGGTGATCGACAGTTCGCAGGAGGGTGTCTCCGATGCTGAAAGCATGCTTGACCGTGTGCTTCTTGACATGAAAGTGCCCACTGTCACCGTCGATCTTGCGCAAGGTGACGAGATTCCTACGTTGAAGCAGTATCAGACGATGGTGATTGCCATGCCCAACTTGGATCCGTTGGGCGAACATGTGCTGCAGATCATGCAATGGGTCAAAAAGGGCGGCGGCGTCATGTTCGCCATGACCCCGGAGAGAACCGGCTATCTGGATGTGATCGGCCCGCAGATCGGCATTGAATCGTCCGCATACAAATATGTGGTGACTGAGGGCATTACACCGTCCAAGGATTTTATGTTGGGTGGCGGTCAGACATACATGTTCAGTGACCCGTTCAAATCGTCGCTGAGCGTCGCGTTGAATGATCGTGCACAGGTGGAGGCGGTCAGCAGCAATGGCAGAACGCCATTGGTGTGGAGGAGCTCGGTGGAGTCAGGAACGGCTGTGATGTGCAATATCGGCATTTACGTCAAGATGGTTCGAGGATTTTACGCTTCGGCGTTCAGTCTGCTCAGTTCCGCCATGGCCTATCCGGTGATTAACAGCGCGGCTTTCTACCTGGACGATTTTCCGTCTCCAGTGCCGTCTGGCAATGGCAAATACATCAAACGTGACTACAACATGAGCATTTCCGAATTCTATTCTCAAGTATGGTGGCCAGATTTGGTGCGTCTTGCGGAACGGTACGGTATTCGTTTCACCGGTGTGATGATTGAGAATTACGGCGATGACACCAAGAATGATCCTGTACGGCAGACGGACAACACACAATTCGAGTATTACGGAGGATTGCTGCTTCGGCAAAACGGCGAAATCGGATATCACGGGTACAACCATCAGCCGTTGGTGTTGCCGAATACGGATTACGGCAACGAATACCCGTACGTGCAATGGCCGAATCGCAAAGCCATCGTCGATTCGTTGAACGAACTGATTGCCTTTCAAAAGACAGTGCTTCCCGCTGCGACATCGTCGGTCTATGTGCCGCCGTCCAATATTCTTTCCAGTGAAGGCCGCAAAATCATCGGTGAGGATGTGCCTCAGATTCGTGCCATCGCCAGCATGGCCTTTCCTCCCGACAGTTCTTTGGAGTATGTGCAGGAGTTCGGCGTGGCAGCCGATGGTGTGGTTGAAGCTCCCCGTATTGTGTCGGGAAGCATGGTGAATAATTCATACATGCGTCTTGCCGCGGTTTCCGAACTGAACATGCACTATGTGAGCACGCACTTCATGCATCCCGACGATCTGCTTGATGAAGATCGTGGCGCGAAAGAAGGTTGGGAAACCTATCGCAAGGGATTAGAAGATTATTTGGATTGGTTGGAACAGTCGGCGCCGTCCATTCGTATGCAGACTGGAACGGAATGCGCTGCGGCGGTGCAGCGATTCTCAGGATTGACGGTTTCGATGGCAACGTCCGATGATAGTTGGGATTTGCATCTTGGCAACCTTATCGATCAGGGTTGGCTCATGTTCCGTGCGAACAATGGCACGCCTGGCAGGGTTCGTGGCGGAAGCCTCACCAAGCTGACCGGGAATCTGTATCTGCTCAAAGCCACGAGCGCCACGGTTCATATCGAACGCAAGACCGGGGGAGAGGCATGAGAATCTGCCTGGTTTTGGAAGGATGCTATCCGTACGTGCATGGTGGCGTGTCCACGTGGATGCATAGTTATATCGAAGCGATGAAAGAGCACGAGTTCGTGTTGTGGGTGATCGGCGCCAAAGCCGAAGACCGCGGCAAATTCGTATATGACCTGCCCGGCAATGTGGTGGAAGTGCATGAGGTGTTCCTCGACGACGCCTTGCGTCTGAGCGGTGAACGAGCGCAAGTGTCGTTCACCGAGGGGGAATTGCGGTCATTGCGCGAACTGGTGAATCTTGGCAGCCCGGACTGGGATGTGCTTTTCAACCTGTTCCACACAAGAGGCGTGCATCCGCTTTCGTTCCTGCAAAGCCGTGAATTCATCGACCTGTTTACGCAAATCTGCATGGAAGAATATCCGTATGTGGCCTATGCCGACGCTTTCCACACTGTGCGCTCCATGTTGCTGCCGGTGTTGTACTTGATGGGCGGCGAAGTGCCGGAAGCGCAGATATACCATGCGATTTCCACCGGATATGGCGGATTGCTGGCTTGTTTGGGCGGTTCCATCAACCATGCGCCGGTATTGCTTACGGAACATGGCATTTATACGCGCGAACGTGAAGAGGAGATTATTTCCGCCGAATGGGTGCTGCCGGCTTTCCGTCCGCGTTGGATTCGTTTCTTCTACATGCTTTCAGAACAGATCTACCAGCGTGCATGGCGTGTCACTAGTTTGTTCGGTCGTGCCCGTCTTATCCAAATCGGTATGGGTGCTCCCGCCGATGCCTGCCAGGTTATTCCCAATGGCATTCAATACGAACGTTTTTGTGATATTCCCCTGAAGCCCGATGACGGTTGGGTCGATATCGGTGCGGTGGTGCGCATGGCTCCCATCAAAGACGTGAAGACCCTGATTCACGCGTTTCATGGGCTTTCATCTCGTGTTGACAACGTTCGCCTGCATATTCTCGGCGGTGTTGACGATCAGGAGTATGCCGACGAATGCCATGAGCTTGTGGAGCAGTTGGGTGTGCGCAATCTTGAATTCACAGGACGTGTGAACGTGGTCGAATACATGCGCAAGCTTGATTTCACCGTGTTGACCAGCATTTCCGAAGGCCAACCATTGTCGGTGTTGGAATCGTTCGCAGCCGCACGCCCGTGCGTGACCACTGATGTCGGCTGTTGCCGTGAGCTTTTGGAAGGCGAGGATGGCGACGATTTCGGCACTGCCGGCTTTTATGTGCCTCCCATGTACCGCGAAGGCTTAAGCGGGGCGATGGAACGCATGTGTTCCAGCCGTACGTTGCGTGAAACCATGGGGCAGATCGGCCGCAATCGTGTGAACGCCTATTACCGTCATGAGCGCATGCTTGACGATTATCGCAAGCTGTATGCCGATACCGCGGATCAGTTCGGATTGGAACGCTGATATGGCCGGTATTGGATTTGAACTGAAGAAACTGTTCCATCGTAGGGGCTTGATGGCGATGCTGCGAGCCTACGGCTATGCCGGCGTGATTTGCGCCGGCCCGATGCTGCTGGGCGTGCTTCTGCAGTTTGGCGTGCTGATCGTGAGCAGTTGGTGGCAGGTGGGCCGCCCCGACCGTGATCTGCTTGTATGCATGATCACATACACATTGCTCTCCTCGTTGGTATTGACAAGTTTTCTGTCGATGCCGGTCACACGTTTTTTGGCGGATATGCTGTTTGATCACGATGAGAAGATGATTCTGCCGTCGTTTTGGGGGTCTACCGGCATCATGTTGGTAGCGGGCGCGGTGTTGTACACGGTGTTTCTGCTGTTTTCTGGAGCCACGCTGATGCAGGGCGTGTTGTGTTTATGGCTGTTTCTTGAAATGGTCGTCAACTGGAATGCGATGAGTTATTTGACGGCCATTAAAGATTACAAAAGCATTCTGTATTCTTTTGTTGCGGCGGTGCTGGTGGCGTTCGTCACGTCATGCGTGTTGCTTGCGTTGGCATGCCCTCCTGTGGAGTCGCTGTTGTTCGCAGTGGTGCTTGGCTATGGTGTGATGCTGGTGTGGGATGTACTCTTGTTGCATCGTTATTTTCCGCAAAGTCGTGAGCATCCGTGGCTTTTTTTGCAGTGGGTCGATCAGTTTCTGCCGTTGGCATTGACCGGGTTGTTCACCACTATCGGCCTGTTCGCCCATTTGGTGATCACCTGGTGTGGACCTCTTGGTATCAAGGTGAAGGGTTTGTTTTATGGTGCGCCATATTACGATGTGCCCGCCATGCTGGCGTTTTTGACGATTCTGATCACCACGGTGAATTTTGTGGTGTCGGTGGAGGTCAATTTCTACCCAACATATCGGTCGTATTACAGTTTGTTGAATGATGGAGGCACGGTCAAAGACATTACCGTCGCCGAAAACGAAATGCTGGCTGTGCTCAATCGAGAATTGCATTACACGGCGTTGAAGCAATTGTTGGTGACCGCTGCCGTGATTTCGTTGGAAAAAACAGTGCTGAACGCGCTTCCTTTGGGTTTCAACGATGTGATGCATGGATATTTTCGTGTGCTCTGCGTGGGGTATGCCCTTTATGCGGTCGGCAACACCGTGATGCTGATTCTGCTGTATTTCACCGATTATTTCGGTGCGTTGACGGCATCGGCATTGTTCGCCGTTTCAACGGTTGTGTTCACGGTGATCAGTCAGTTTTTCACTACGACACTGTTCGGTTTCGGTTTCCTGATGGGCGCTTCGTTGTTTGCCATATACGCGACTTTCCGTCTCGCCTCATATACCGACAATCTGCCGTACCGAGTATTGGGGCAGCAGCCGATTGTGGCGCAAACAAAGCGGGGACGTTTCACGGAATTGGGCATACTGCTTGAACGTGGCGAACAGCGGGTCGACCAATCATTGCATCGTCCAAGGCACGTACGGTCTTCTAACAAGGCGAGTATCGCAGAAAACGGATGGCATAATCAGGAGGAATCGTAAATCATGACATGGTGGAATCGACGCAGCGCAAAAGCCATTACCGCGCTTGTCAAGCGGATAGCGGCATTGATGGCAATACTGACGGTGCTTTCCTGCGCCGGATGCGCGACCTCGACACCTGGCGAAAGCGGGCAATCGCAATCATCGGATTCGTCGCAGACGCATGAGCAAGTCAAGAAAAGCGCTGAACAAAGCATCGACGGCGCACACTTGCGCGACAACGAATCGTTATACAAGGTGTATGACGATAGCGGCGTGGAAACCATGTATTTGACGGTATCGCGCGGTAATTCGTCGGAAGGCACCGACCATAGCTGGAGCGAGATCAACCAATACTCCGCAGATGACTATACGGCCATGGGCGTTGAACGCTACAAGGTCAATGGTCTGCTGCAGGTGGGCGATGAGCAGGGTCCCGTCTCCGGCGAACTCGGCTTCGGCGAAAGCGTGCCGAACGCCACCGTGCAGATACGAGGCCAATCGTCAAGTAAATTTCAGCAGAAAAACTACAAGATCGAGTTGAAAAGCGGCAAAGGCAAGTGGCGTGGACAGCGCACCATCGCATTGAACAAACATGTGAACGATGGCTTGCGTTTCCGCAACAAAATGGCGTACGACCTTATCAAGGGCATTGACCAGATGATGGGCCTGCGCACGCAATTCGTGCACTTGTATGTGAAAGACGAGACCATCGGATCGGATTCCTTCGACGATTACGGCCTGTACACGCAAGTCGAACAACTCAACAAAACCGCATTGCAGGCGCACGGACTCGACAAAAACGGCCAGTTGTACAAAGTCAATGATTTTGAATTCTATCGAGACGAAGACGTGATCAAACTTGCCGACGATCCCGACTACGATCAGACGAAATTTGAGAAAAAACTCGAAATCAAAGGCGACAACGACCATACCAAACTGATCGCCATGCTGAATGATCTCAATGATTATTCCGTTCCGATGAGCGAAATCCTCGGCAAATATTTCGATACCGAAAACATCGCATATTGGATGGCATTCCAATTGTTGACCGGCAATATCGACACGCAAAACCGTAATGTGTACCTGTATAGTCCTACGAATTCGGATACTTTTTACCTGCTTGACTGGGACAACGACGGTATGCTCATGCGCAAGGAATATGAGATCAGGCAACGTGCCGACGGCCAAAGCTGGGAAAACGGCATCAGCAATTATTGGGGCAACATACTGTTACGACGTTGCCTGCAGACCAAGTCGTTCCGCACCGCGCTCGATAAAGCCGTCAACGACGAATACAAATACATGAGCGCCGGTCGCATCAATTCCATGGTGCGGCAGTATCGTTCCATCGTTGAGCCATACGTGCAGAAGATGCCCGACTCCATGCATGAGCCCCTGACGTCAAGCCAATACGACACGGTGGCAGACCAATTGCGCAGCGAAATCGAGCAGAATTACCAGACGTACCAAACCGGATTCAACAAGCCCATGCCGTTCTATATCGGCAAGCCGACTCCCGCCAACGGCAAGCTTAGGCTCAACTGGGATGTGGCCTACGATTTCAACGATGAGGATCTGCGTTACGCCGTCACCGTGTCCAAGGACTATGCGGGCGACGACGTAGTGTTCTCGCAAAGAGATGTCGTGCTGCCGGAAGCCGTGATGGACATGCCTGACGAAGGCCAGTACTTCATCAAGGTGAGCGTGCGCAATGCGTCAGGCTACACGCAAGACGCATTCGACCATTACATCACCGACGGCAACAAGATTTACGGCACCAAATGCTTCTATGTGAAAGCCGACGGCAGCATTGTGGAGGATGCCAATGAGTAGCGGCCGGGGCAACCATGACACGTCGCTGCTCGGCCGCATCGCGAACCGTGTCGGCGAAGAGCTTTCCGTTCCGCCGCGCACGGCCAAGGAACGGTTCCGTCATGAGCTCAAATATCTGATCTCATACGCGCAAAAAGCCGATTTGAATGTGCGTATGGCACCGCTGCTTGGCCTTGACAAGCATGCGGGTAATGGCGGCTATATGATTCGCAGCCTGTACTTCGACGATTATTGGAACACCGCGTATCAGGAAAAAGTCGACGGTGTGCTGCTGCGCAAGAAATACCGTATTCGCATCTACGATTACAGCGACCGCGTGATCAAACTGGAACGCAAACGCAAAAGCGACAGTTGGATTTACAAGGAGGATGCGCCGCTCACCCATGAGCAGTTCGACCGCATTCTTGCCGGCGATTACGAGTTTTTGCGCGACAGCGAGCATCAATTGTGCCGCGAGTTTTATGTGGAATGCATGTGCAATGTGTTGCGTCCGCGTGTGATCGTCGATTATGAGCGCGAACCGTGGATTCTTGACGCTGGTACCGTGCGTGTCACTTTCGATATGAACGTGCGTGCGGCGGTTGGAGGATTCGATATTTTCGACTCCACACTGCCGGTATTGCCCGTGCTTGAGCCTGGAAAACTGGTGATGGAAGTCAAATTCACTGAATTCCTGCCACAAATGATACGCGATCTGTTGCCAGGCAAAGCTCAGGAATTGACATCGGCTTCGAAATACGTGCTCTGTTATGACAAAGCCTCGTATTTGCGGGGATTCGGCTACTGGCAGGAAGGCTGGAGCGTGCCGAGCCTGTAAAGGCAGTCTGTGATCGGCTGGCGTATCCCGAAACAATACACGTTACGAATCAAGGAAGTAAGAGAGAAAGAGCAGCGTTATGAGCGTTAATGACATGATCAAAAAGTCGGTGCTGAAATCCTTCAGCCAATACAATGTGCCCAAAATGGCGTTGGCATTGCTGGTGGCGTTGATCGTTGGCATCGTCATCTACTACGTGTACCGCCGTTTCTACACGGGCGTGGTGTATTCGCGCAGTTTCGCGGTCACATTGGTGGGCATGTCCGTGCTCACCTGCATGGTCACGTTGTCCATCAGTACGAATATTGTGATTTCTCTTGGTATGGTCGGTGCGTTGTCGATTGTGCGTTACCGTACCGCGGTCAAGGATCCGATGGATCTGCTGTATTTGTTCTGGTCGATTACTTCAGGTATCGCGGCGGGTGCGGGCATGTATGTGCTGGTGATTGTTGCCGGATTGGTGATGATCGGTATGTTGGCATTGTTTTATTCGCATCAGGACAAGGGACGCGTGTACATTGCGGTGATCCACTATGTGGGCGATATGGTTGGCGATGAGATCACGCGCGCGTTCGGACGTACCAAATTCTTCGTCAAATCCAAAACCATGCGTAGCGAACGCACGGAAATGGCCGTTGAAGTGTTTTGCGACGACAAGGATATGACGTTCGCCGAACGTATCCGTGCGATTGACGGCGTCGAGGACGTAACACTGATACAGTACAACGGCGAATACCACGGATAGTTTTTTCGACGAGGGGAGGACCGAGTGACCGACATGTCGGAAATGGGCGGAATGCCGTCTAACGACGAGCTGGTGCCTTTTTTCACATTCGAAGACATCGATTATGCGCTCGAAAACGGCGAATTCTGCTGTTATCTGCAGCCTAAATGCAATGCGGAGACGGGAGCTATTGTAGGTGCCGAGGCGTTGGTGCGCTGGAATCACCCCAAATATGGCGTGATTTCCCCAGGATGGTTCGTCCCGGTATTGGAAAGAGCCGGGCGTATCTGCCATGTGGATATGTTCGTATGGCGCTTCGTGGTTGAGATGCTGGGCAGATGGGAGCGTGAAGGACGCAATCTGGTACCGGTTTCCGTGAACGTGTCCATGATGGATATCGACCAGATGGATGTGGCCGACGTGATCGGCGGGCTGTTGAACGAATATGACGTCGACGCGCGTCTGTTGCGGGTGGAAATCACCGAAAGTGCCATGGCGAAAAACCTGTCCATGGTGAAGGACACCATCCGTAAACTGCATGCGAGAGGCATCGTGGTGCTGATGGATGATTTCGGTTCGGCATATTCCTCGCTGAACATGCTCAAAGACATTAATGTCGATATGATCAAACTGGACGCGAAGTTCATCGAGCTGAGCAAGGAGAATGCCGGTAAAGGCGTGAAAATCATCCAATCCATAATTGTGATGGCTAAGAAGCTGCATCTGATGGTCATCGCCGAGGGCGCCCAGACCAAGGAACAGGTCGATTGGCTGGAAGCAGTCGGATGCGGATACATCCAAGGATATTATTTCTACCCTCCACTGCCGGTGAAACGGATGGAAACGCTGTTGGCCGAGCGTGCCGACGGTCGGCACTATTGGGATATGCCGTGCGATTACCTGCATCGCGGTCATGTGACCGTCAACGGCCGGGTGCTGTTGGGAGTCTCCGCGTTGGCGGCCGACGCCTTTGAAATCCTGGCTGATGGTCTGGCGGAAATATCTCGGTTGAATGTGGCGACAGGCGAATACCGTGCCATCAAACGAGATGGGGTGATTCCCGATCCGGAAGTCGACGAATTCGGCGCCTACATGCGTGCGGTGACCGCCAGCCGGGTGGTGCATCCTGACGATGTCGGACGATTTCTCGCCGATCTGAATTTGTCTTCGATCCGGGAACGGCTATACAGGCAGGAAACCGTGCTGGGGATATACCGCAGCGAGATATTGGCCAAAACCGGCGTAGTCACATTCGCGGCGGTTCCCACTCACGCATGCTCCCCATCCGACCCTTGGGCTGTGGTGCTGGTCGGACGGAATCTGCCCATGGGAATATTGGCATGCAGTGATGCCGATAATTACCGCAGGGACTCGCTTACGGGACTACTCAACCGCAATGCCTACGATAACGATTTGGAGTGCATCCAGGCCACGCATGACAAGCCGTTGACGGTGGTGTACGTCGACATGAACGGACTGCATGAAATCAACAACCATTTGGGACATGCCAAGGGCGATTCAGTGTTGTGCTGCCTTGCGAATGCGATGCGTGCCTGCTTCGGGGACGACAGGATCTACCGCATCGGAGGTGATGAGTTCGTGATTATCAGCTGCAACCATACAGTGAGCCATAGTATGCGTCGGATGGCGCGTATGCGTCGGGATTTTCTGAAAGGTGATTGGGATATATCCGTAGGCATGGCCGAATCCGATGATGGAGGGGATCTTCCAGACCTCATCAAGCAGGCGGAAATCCGTATGCGCCAGGACAAGAAACAGCATTACGTCGATGGTGGAGGCAAACGCCAGCTTCGCATGCTCAACAACCAGCTTGAGAATATTCTGGTGCGCAATGAGGATGCGAGAATGCTGCTTGAACATCTGAATGTACGTTATCCGGTGTCATTTATCGTCAATCTGAATACCGATACGCAGCGTTCGATCATGGTGCCCGATTTCTTTCAGCGTATGCTTGATGGTCATGGCGGTTCCTTCCGCGAAGCATTACGTGAGTTTTGCTGTGTGAGGATTGCTCCCGAATATCAAGAAGGTCTCCTGCGACTGCTTGACTACGATGTCGTCCGTAGCCGGCTCAAGTCGGAAGGTGCAGTGCAATGCGGTTACGTGAGGAACGACGGTGAGCGGTTCATGTTGACGATTCTTGCCGACAGCAGATCCGCGGACGAGACCATGTGGGTGTTCGAACATAAGATGCTGCCGTAGCGGAAGGCTCGAGACCCTCAGAGGCATAGCCTTGGGATTCCGCAACCTCGACACCACCATCACCAGAAGCCTGCTGCACGCCGGCGGCTTCAGGCACGCCATCCAAACCCGCCTCTGACACATGCCCCTACACGCCAAAATCGGAAAAGCTGGAAATACTACAACGCGCCGATTGTTGTATGTGCAACTGTTGTATATGGGTCTCTTGATTATGAATTTGAACATCAAACGCTCCCTCAGTCACCTGTGGTGATGGCTCCCGATCAAGACGGAGCGGAGGTTGCTGACACGAAGGAGGAGAACGAATGAGCGATACCGCAGAGGCAATCGCGCAGGCGCGCAAAGCCGTCGAACCGGACAAGCCCAAACATGTACTGCGCACGCTGGGCCATTCGATTCGTGAATACAAGAAAGCCAGCATCCTGGCTCCGGTGTTCGTGGCGGTCGAAGGTATTCTGGAAATCCTGATTCCGACCATCATGGCTTCGCTGATCGATGAGGGTATCACCGGTGGCAGCATGCCGGCCACCGTCAAGTTCGGCGTGATTCTGCTGGTGTGCGCGATGGTTTCGCTGGGTGCCGGCTTCCTGTCCGGAAAGTACGCGGCCGTGGCCGGCGCGGGCTTCGCCAAGAACCTGCGCAAGGACCAGTTCGAGAAGGTGCAGGGCTTCAGCTTCACCAACATCGACCGGTTCTCCACCGGTTCGATCGTGACCCGACTGACCACCGACGTGACGAACCTGCAGAACGCCTACATGATGATCATTCGTCTGGGCGTGCGTGCCCCGATCATGGTGGTCGTAGCCTGGCTGTTCTCGTTCCGTATCTCCCCGTCGATTTCCATGGTGTTCCTGGCCTGCATCCCGATTCTGGCCATCGGCCTGTGCGGTCTGGTCGTGCTCGTGCACCCCGTGTTCGAGCGCGTGTTCCACACCTACGATGCGTTGAACAACGTGGTCGACGAGAACCTGCAGGGCATCCGCGTGGTCAAGTCCTATAATCGCGAATCCTTCGAGGTCTCCAAGTTCGGCCGAATCTCCCAGTGCATCTTCAAGGACTTCACCAAGGCCGAACGCATCATGAGCTTCAACATGCCGATCATGATGGTGTGCGTCTACGCCTCGATGATTCTCATCGCATGGATGGGCGCGCGGCAGATCGTCGCTTCCGGCAATAATGCGGCGTTGGGCCTGTCCACCGGCGAGCTGACTTCGCTGGTCACCTATGCCATGCAGATTCTTATGGCCATGATGATGCTGTCCATGATTTTCGTCATGGTGATTATTTCTCAGGCTTCTGCCGAGCGTATCTGCCAGGTGCTGCAGGAGGAAAGCACGGTGCAGAACCCGGCTCACCCGGTGACTGACATGGCCGACGGCTCCATCGAATTCGACCACGTCACCTTCCGCTACTCCGACAGTTCCGAAAAGCCCGTGCTTGACGACATCAACCTGAAGATTCGTTCCGGCATGACCATCGGCATCGTCGGCGGTACTGGTTCGGCAAAGTCGTCTCTGGTGCAGCTGGTGCCGCGACTGTACGACGTGAGCTCTGGCTCGCTCAAGGTCGGCGGCGTGGACGTGCGCGACTATGACATTGAGGCGCTGCGCGATCAGGTGGCCATGGTGTTGCAGAAGAACGTGCTGTTCTCCGGCACTATTGCCGAAAACCTCAGGTGGGGCAACCCGAACGCCACCGATGAGGAGATTCGCCATGCCGTGCAGCTCGCGCAGGCCGATGGATTCGTTCAGGAATTCCCCGATAAGTACGACACGTACATCGAACAGGGCGGCACCAATGTGTCCGGCGGACAGCGCCAGCGCCTGTGCATCGCCCGTGCGCTGCTGAAGAAGCCGAAGATTCTGATTCTCGACGATTCGACCAGCGCCGTCGATACCAAGACGGACAAGCTGATCCGCGCCGCATTCCACAACGAGATTCCGGACACCACGAAGATCATCATTGCCCAGCGCGTGGCCTCCGTGCAGGAATCCGACATGATTCTGGTGATGGATTCCGGCCGTATCATGGCCTCCGGCACGCACGAGGAACTGCTCACCACTTGCGATGAATACCGTTCCATTTACGAATCCCAGACCAAGAACCAGGCTAAGACCGAAGAACTGGCCGCTGCCGAACAGGCTGCTGAGTCATCTACCGCTGAGCCGTCCGAAACCGTGACGGTGACAGTGACCATGCCCACGGCCGATACCAGCGCAGCTGATACCAATGCAGCCGATACCAAGGAAGGAGAAGCACGATGAGCAACGACCAGAGTTTCAAGAATCGCAAGCCCGCCATGGGCAAAACCGACCCCGGAACCATCAAGCGCATCTTCGGCTACATCTTCCAATACAAATTGCGCGTTATCGCCATCGTGGTGTGCATTTTGGTCGGTGCCGCCGCGCAGGCCGGATCCGCGCTGTTCCTCCAATCGCTGATTGACACTTACATCCTGCCGATGGTGGGGGAATCGAACCCCGACTGGGCTCCGTTGCTGCGCGCCATCAGTCTGATGGGCTGCCTGTATGTGGCTGGTATCGTGACATCCTGGGCTTGGCAGTGGCTGATTATCACCGTTGAACAGGGCACGCTCAAGAAGATTCGTGACGATATGTTCGCCCACCAGCAGAAGCTGCCGATTCGCTACTTCGACAGCCACGAGCACGGCGACATCATGAGCCACTACACCAACGACACCGATACGCTGCGCCAGGCCATCTCGCAGTCGTTCCCGCAGATGTTCTTCTCGATTATCTCCGCGGCCGCGGCGCTGCTGTCCATGCTGTGGCTGTCCATTCCATTCACCGCGTTCGTAATCGTGTTCACCGTTCTGCTCTACTTCATTGTGCGCAAGATCGTGAGCCGCTCCGGCCGCTACTTCGTCAAGCAGCAGCAGTGGATCGGCGACGTGAACGCCTTCGTGGAGGAATCCGTCAACGGCCAGAAGGTCATCAAGGTCTTCAACCATGAGGACGCCACCCAGAAGACATTTGACGAAAAGAACGAGGAACTCTTCGAGGCGTCCGCCGAAGCGAACACCTGGGGCAACGCCACCATGCCGGTCGTCGGCAACATGGGCTACCTGCTCTACATCCTGCTCGCCATCGTCGGCGCCGCCGTCTCGCTGGCCGGCGTCAACGACATCGGCCTGACCGGCGTCAAGCCGCTCACCCTCGGCACGCTCGTCTCCCTGCTGACCCTATCCCGCTCGTTCATCAACCCGATCGGCCAGGTCTCCCAGCAGCTGACCATGGTGATGATGGCGCTCGCCGGCGCCTCCCGTATCTTCAAGCTGATGGACGAACCCATCGAGGAAGACAAGGGCACCGTGACGCTCGTCAACGTGGAACTTGGCGAGGATGGCCGCACCATGACCGAAGTCGACCACGAGACCGGCCACTGGGCATGGAAGCGTGAGGTCGGCGACGACGGTACGAGGTCTCTGAAGGCCGCAGAAAAGCTCAAGGGCTCGGCCCGCGAGGTGGCGATGAAGGCCAAGGAGCAGGCGATCACCTCGCCCGACGGCCGACTGACCCTGCTGCGCGGCGACGTGCGCTTCACCAACGTGACCTTCGGCTACAACCCGGACAAGCCGGTGCTGCACGACATCACCTGGTTCGCCAAGCCCGGCCAGAAGATCGCGCTCGTCGGCGCCACCGGTGCCGGCAAGACCACCGTGACCAACCTCATCAACCGGTTCTACGACATCCAGCACGGCCAGATTCTGTATGATGGCATCTCCGTGGCCGGCATCAAGAAGCCTGACCTGCGCAGGTCTTTGGGCATCGTGCTGCAGGACGTGAACCTGTTCACCGGCACCGTGATGGACAACATCCGTTACGGCCGCCTGAACGCCACCGATGAGGAATGCATCGAGGCCGCGCGTCTGGTCAATGCGGACAGCTTCATCCGCATGCTGCCCGAAGGCTACCAGACAGTGCTCGAGGGCGACGGCTCCGGCCTGTCCCAAGGTCAGCGCCAGCTGATTTCCATCGCCCGCGCCGCGGTGGCCGATCCGCCTGCGCTGATTCTTGATGAGGCTACATCTTCCATCGATACCCGTACCGAGGAAGTCGTGCAGGCCGGCATGGATAACCTGATGAAGGGCCGTACGGTCTTCGTCATCGCCCATCGTCTGTCCACCGTACGCAACTCCGACGTGATCATGGTGCTCGACCACGGCAACATCATCGAGCGTGGCTCGCATGACGAGCTGATCGCGCAAAAGGGCGAGTACTACCAGCTGTACACCGGCGCGGTGGAACTGGAGTAGCCGGTACGCCAGCAAAAACCGCACCTCGATTATCGGGTTGAAGCAATTCTCATCCGGTGGTTGAGGTGCGGTTTTCTATGTTGAGAGCCGTGTGTTGGCGCAGGATTACGAATATTGGCGGTGAAAAGAGTACATTTGAATTGTTGCTTTGACGATGTATCGGCCGCAAGGAGGGGACTATGGCGTTCGTGACGTTGAAGGATGTTGCTCAACGTGCCGGTGTATCGGCTGCTGCTGTTTCCCAGATACTTCACAATAAAGGCCGCTTTTCTAGTGATACGCGACAGTTGGTGCTGAAAACTGTTGAGGAAATGGGGTATGTGCCCGATCAACGTGCTCGTTCCATGCGCTCGTCGGATACTAAGACTGTTGGCCTGCTGGTTCCTGATTTGCGCAATCCGTATTTCGCCGATCTGGTTGCTTCGATGGAGGATGAACTCTACCGGCATGGGGTCTCCACTCTGATTGGCACATCTTCGGAAAGCGTGGAACGCCAGGATGTGTTTAACGTCTTATCATCAAATAAGCTGATGATGAAACGTTAAATCATCAGAAGTCAGAGATGACCCAGTGGCTGTTATGGAAGCAAAGGAGCACTTCGATGGAAAAGATTATTCTGGATTGCGATCCCGGTCATGATGATGCCATGGCCATCATGCTTGCTGTAGGCAACCCCAAAATTGACCTAGTGGGTGTGACCACGGTGGGCGGCAATCAGAGCCTTGAAAAGGTGACGTACAACGCCCGGTCCGTTCTGGAAATGGCGAAGGCCACGGACATCCCGGTGCACGCCGGTTGCGATAGGCCCCTCGTCCGCAAGCAGGAGGTCGCCGCATCGATTCACGGCGAGACCGGTTTGGATGGCGTTGAATTGCCGGTTCCCACCCGTCCTCTGGATTCCGGCCATGCCGTGAACTGGATTATCGATACGATTATGGCCAGCGAGCCGGGAACAATCACGCTTGTGCCGACCGGCCCTCTGACCAACATCGCCATGGCCGCCCGTATGGAGCCGCGCATCGTAGACCGCGTCAAGGAAGTCGTCCTGATGGGCGGCGGATACCACGTCGGCAATTGGAGCGCCGTAGCGGAATTCAACATCAAGGTGGATCCCGAGGCCGCGCACATCGTGTTCAACGAGCCGTGGAAGCTAACCATGGTTGGCCTTGATCTGACCCATCAGGCGCTGTGTACGCCGGAGGTTCAGCATCGCATTGATGCCATCGGCACTGATTCGTCACACTTCGCCAGCGGACTTATGGACTTCTTCCGCAAGACCTATCGGGATAATCAGGACTTCATCGATCCGCCGGTGCATGATCCCTGCACGGTCGCCTATCTGATTGATCCGAGCGTGGTGTCGACTCGCCGTTGCCCGCTGGATGTCGAAATCCACGGTGACCTGACACTGGGCATGACCGTTGCCGACCTGCGTGGCCCGGAACCGTCCGCCGAGGAATGCCATACGCAGGTCGCGGTGAAACTCGACTTCGATAAGTTCTGGGATCTCATTGTCGATGCCATCGTTGCTATCGGCTGACGGACGAAGAAGAATGCGTAAAAGGACAAGGGAGTAGTCATGTCGACAGTCAGATCCGAAAAAATGCTTGATGAGGGCGGCAAGTCCATTGTCGCTTTGATGGCTGCGCTGATGGCGTCGGTCTTCGCTTTTCAGCTCAACGCTTCCATGCTTTCGCCGGCGCTTACCACTATGGAGCGCGAGCTGAACACCAGCAGTTCACAGATCAGTCTCACCCAGATGGTCTTCTTCACCGCATGTGCGCTGTTCTCACTGTTCCTGCCTCGACTGGGCGATCTCGCAGGCCGCAAGAAAGTATTGCTGGGCATGCTGAGCATCACCGCCATCGGCTGTGTGGTCTCGGCGTTGGCCGTGAATGTGCCCATGCTGATGGTCGGTCGCGTGATGCAGGGCGTATGCGGACCGGTGGTGCCGATGACGCTCATCATGCTGCACGCCAAGGTGACTGAGGACGCCAAATATGCGCGACTGATGTCGATTCTTACCTCGGTGAACGGCGGTATTGGCGGTGTTGACGCCATCCTCGGCGGCTGGCTTGCCGGCACGTTCGGCTTCCGTTCCGTGTTCTGGGTGATGGTCGGTGTCGCCGTGGTCGCAATCGTGCTGGTGTCGATGTTCGCCGATGAAAGCACGGCCAAAGAGACCCCGAAGATGGATTGGGCCGGTGCAATCGTTCTTGGCATCGCCTTCCTGGCAGCCTATCTGGCCATCAATGAAATACAGAAACTCGGCGACGCGAATTGGGTGCTCGTCGCTATCGAGGTGGTAGCGGCTGCGGTTGCCTTCGTGATCTTCTGGAAGGTCGAGAACCGCAATCCCGCACCGATGGTCACCACCCACTATCTCAAGCAGCCGCGCACCTGGGGCCTGCTGCTCACCACATTGCTCACCATGACCGGCGTGTTCGCCATCATGAACGGCGTTGTGCCGGCTTTGGCTCAGGACGGTAAGTTCGGCACCGGATTGGGAGCCGACGTGGTGTCGTTCGCCACGCTGACCCCATATGCTTTGGTTGGTCTGGTCTTCGGCGTGGTCGCCGGTGTGCTTGCCTCCAAGTTCGGTTACCATCGCATGCTCCGCGTGGGCATTCTGGTCAGCTTGGTCGGCGTGCTGTTCGGCGTATACGTTGCACATTCCCCGAGCGTATGGGCCTTGCTGGTTATCTCGGTGGTGCTCGGTGTGGCATACGCGGGCACGGCGAACATCATGCTCAACGGTTTGGGTATTGTGCTGTCGCCGGACGACAACCCAGGATACTTGCCCGGCCTCAATGCGGGCGCGTTCAACCTCGGCGCAGGCCTGAGCTACGCAGTGCTATATGCCGTGATGAACGCATTCGCGGGCTCCTCGGGCGGCACTGCCGGTTACTCGGCGGCAATGATCGCGTCGGCCGTGCTTCTGGGCCTTGCTCTGCTGGCTTCGTTCGTCATCCCCAAGCTTGAACGAGCTGCTTGACCAAAGGTGTGCGTAACACGCTCGCCATCACCGAACTGCTCGGTCATCCGGAAGTCAAGGTTTACAAGGGTCTACCACATTCCAGCACCACCGATTCCTTCACCGTGGGCGAGATTTCCGCCTTCATCCACGGCGTCAACGGCATCGGTGATGTTGAAATTCCGGATTCTAGCCGTGCGCCGGAAACCGAATCCGCCTCGTCATCCGCAAAAAGATCGGCGAGTGATCGTTGGCTCTATTCGTCAACGACAACGAAAGGAAATGGTATGACAGCATCTGACATTCTTGCGGCACTTGATCGAATCCAAGGCACGGTTTGCGTCGTCGGTTCGATGAATGCCGATTACACCGTGGTCACCGAGCGTCTGCCCGGACCGGGGGAGACTGTCACCGGCGGCCCGCTGCAAGTGTTGCCCGGCGGCAAATCCGGCAACCAGGCTGCTGCTGCGGCACGTATTGGCGCCACTGTTCACATGTTTGGAGCGGTGGGTTCCGATGCCAATGCCGAGTTCCTGCTTGGTGCATTGCGAGAAGCCGGCGTGGATACCCAGCACGTGCGTCATGTACCGGGGGCCAGCGGTACCACGGTCATCATCGTGGACGCGAACGGAGAGAACACGATTGTCTACTCTCCGGGCTCCAATGCGCAGGTCAGTGTTGATTATATCGAGGCGATGCGCGGTGAATTGACTTCGGCGAATGTGCTTGGCCTGTGCTTGGAAAGCCCGATCGAGACCGTTACCGCGGCTGCGCGTATCGGGCATGAAGCTGGTGTGCCGGTACTGCTCAACAATTCACCGTTTACGCCGGTGCTGCCGGACGAGCTGGTGCAGCTTGCCGATATCCTGCTCGTCAACGAGCATGAGATGGCGCAGATGTTCGGTATCGCCGAACCCGGAGACGGCGACTGGTCCGGATTCGACTGGCTGGCTGCGGCCGATCGTATGCGGGAGCTCGGGTTCGACCGGGCGATTGTGACGCTCGGCGGTGATGGCTCGATGGTGCTGGATGCATCATGTGCTGTTGCTTCGGTGACCCGCATCGCACCGGTTCGGGTCGAAGCCGTGGACACCACCGGTTGCGGCGACTCGTTCATGGGTGCCGTGCTGGCAGGGCTGGCCTCAGGCTTTGAGCTGCGTGAAGCGGCTCAGCTGGCTTCGTTCGTTTCTGCATATGCGGCTACCGGTCTGGGTGCCCAAGCGTCTTACGGTTCCGCCGCCCAGATTCGTGAGCTATTTGTGCCCTGACCGGTTTTCGGTAGTTTCTCTCAATAGCCTCAACCCGCACGTCATATTCGTGCTGGTTGAGGCCATTGCATTAGGGGCCGCGTATATGAACAATCTCCGAGGCATTCGCCGACGAACTGCTAGAGTTAACCAACGAACAAGGGCGTTGCACTTCTAAATAGGTAGCGGGATTAGACAACGGGGTTACACTATGTAGTAAAGTAATTTACCGAAATACTGCGTATTGTTACGTACTGAGGCGTGGAAGGCTCAACTATGGTCACGATGAAGGAAATCGCACAGAAATCAGGCTTCTCGCAGGCCACGGTATCCCGGCTGCTCAATGGGGACCCGACATTGTCTGTCAAAGAGGAGACGCGACGTCGCATCATCGAGGTCAGCGAGCAGCTTGGCTACGCTACCGGATCACGCCGTATCGCATTGCCACGCCGTGTGGCCGTACTCGACAACGCCACCCGCGAGGAAGAACTGGCGGACGCCTATTTCGATGAACTGCGGTCCGTGCTCGGCGACAATGCCAGAGCCCAGCACATGGAACTCACGTCGTTTTCCCATATCGACGATCTGATTGCCGACGCCGGTGATTTCGACGGCTTCATCTCCATCGGACCGTCCGTACTCTCTTCGGATGGACTGTTGAAACTCCATCTGGTATTGCCCTATGGCGTATTCATCGACATCAATCCTGCGCCCAGTCTGTTCGATTCGGTGCAGCCGGATCTGGGGCAGACCATCCTGGAGGCCTTGGACGTGCTGATGGCCTCCGGCAAGCGCCGCATCGGCTATATCGGCGGCGCCGGCTTCACGATGGGCCTGCACGAATACCCCGAAGACGGTCGTCTGACCGCATTCCGCAACTGGACCGAGCGTCTGGGGCTGGATACGGAGGGGCTGATCTATGCGCAGGGCGCCTTCACCGTGGACACCGGACGCGTCCTAGGCCATCAGGCGGTCAAGGACCACCGCGACGACATGCCGGATGCGTTCATCGTGGCCGCCGATTCGATCGCGGTCGGCGTATTGCAGTCGTTCACCGCGGCGGGCGTGTTGGTACCGCGCGACACCAGCGTGATCAGCATCAACAACCAATCCATCGCCCAATACACCTCGCCGACGCTGACCAGCTACGACATCGACCAGAACGAACTGGCCGACACGGCGATCACGATGCTCGCCGAGGCCATCTCCAGCAAACGCACGCTGCGGCACCACACGTTCATCTCCACCACCCTCGTGGTGCGGGACAGTTTCGTTCCCGTGCGATGAGCGTACGGACGGCCCCGCAACGCACGACCGCGTGGTTGCCGATGGGGCGGTGCGGGCCTATGCTGGTGCGTGAAACGTCTGTCAGGGGCGGTTAATGTCGATCGCCCGGTATGTCCCTGTTGCGGGGTCGCCGACAACGAACGAGGATGGTGGGGCCGTGGTCGTCGCCGTCCCCGCGTCAGGTCGGTGTGCGTGACGGTGGTGGGGCGTCTTGACGGCGCGGTGCGATGGTTTTTGGAGGAACCGCAATGAGCAGTCAGGAGAACACGATCATGCGGCTGCAGCCCGGTGCGTTGCAGCAGCGGACGCCGATGCGCAGCCGCTGCGATGTGACGATGGACGCGATCAAATCGTATATTCTGCGGGAGCGGCTCCAGCCGGGCGATCTGCTGCCGACGGAGATCGAACTGTGCGAGGCCGTGGGCGCGTCGCGTTCGTCCGTGCGCGAAGCGGTGCGCAAGCTCGAAGGGCTCAACATCGTCAATGTCGAACACGGCAGGGGGACGTTCGTCGGTTCGCTGTCCCTTGACCCCATGGTGGAGACGCTGGCGTTTCGCTCGATGGTGTCGGTGGGCAAGAACTTCGACGATCTGAAGGATGTCGTGGAGCTGAGGAGGTTCCTCGACCTCGGATGCGCGGATGAGGTGTGCGCGAAGGTCAAGGGGACGGAACAGACCGAGCTCGATGCGCTCGTCGACGCCATGGTCTCGTCCGCCGAACGGGGAGAGGATTTCCTGTATGCCGACATCGACTTCCATATGGGACTGCTGGATCCGCTCGGCAACACCATCGCCAAGCAGATGGTGCATTCCCTGTGGCTCGTGCACATGGCCGTGCTCCCGCAGATCGGCTTGGCGCCTTCGGAGAAGATGCTTGACACGGCCGAGGCGCACCGTCGCATGCTGGATGCGGCGATCGCCGGCGACGCCCAGATGTACCGTGAGGCCGTGCGCGAGCATTACCGACCGATCGAATCGATACTGCGCGAACACCTCCCCGTGCGCTGACGCGTGGTCGCTGCGTGGGATCGGTCCACGATCCATATGCGCAGCCCGACACGAGGCGCGGTGCACTGATAAACGTCAGATGTCTGATGTATAGTTGAGCATGTATGTGTCTCAACCATTTCATATTTCGAGGAGGAAATATGGAGCCGGAATTCATCGTTGGCGCGTATGCGTCGCTTCCGCAGGGGCGTCCGTCGCAGGAACTGTACTACATGCTGCTGGGCGAGCAGTCATGGGTTCGCGGGACGGAACTGCCGTTCCCCGGCGACCTTGCGGATGAGGACGACCGCCATTGGCTCGCCGAACACCTGCCCGCCCACTGGCATGCGAACTCGGTCACGGCCATCCCCGGCACGATGCGGCGCATGAACGAGGATCCGTGGTTCGGACTCGCCAGCCCGCAGGAGGCCGGGCGCCGCGATGCGATCGGATTCTTCGAGGACCTGCGACGCGCCGTCGCCGACGTCGCGCGCGTCCGCGGCGCGCAGGACATCGCCTACATCGAACTGCACAGCGCACCAAGACGGGTCGCCGATGCCGAGCGTATGGAGGAATCGCTACGACTGCTCGCATCATGGGATTGGAGCGGCGCGCGACTCGTCATCGAACATTGCGACCGCTACATAGACGGGCAGGAGCCGGAGAAGGGCTTCCTCCGCCTCGACGACGAGATCGCGTTGTGCAAGGAGCTGGGAATCGGACTGACCATCAACTGGGGACGGTCCGCGGTCGAAGGCCGAAGCGCGCGGACCGCGCTGGAACACGTGCGCCGCTGCGCCGACGCCGACGTGCTTACCGGACTGATGTTCTCGGGAGCGGGGCCGAAGGAGACGATCTATGGATACCCGTGGATTGACGGACATCTGCCGATGAATCCTGACGAACCGACATCGCTTATGGATGCGGATGCGATCGCCGAATGCATGCGCGCCGCAAACACGCAGGAACGGCCGATCGCCTATGTCGGCGCGAAGGTGTGCGTGCCACGGGACGCGACGCTCGACGAGCGCGTGCGCTACCTGTCGCACATCCATGAGGCGGTGGAACAATGAGCGATTTCCTCGCATTCGACATCGGAGGCACGAAGATCGCCAGCGGGTTCGTCCGGCTGTCCGCCGGCGATGCCGCTCCCACCGTGTTGCTGCGCGATGAGGAGCCGACACACGCCTCGCAGGGAGGCGACGCCGTGCGCGAGCGCATCATCGCGTCCGCGCGCCGTCAGCTCGACCGCGCGCGCGCCCAAGGCATAGAGCCGTGCGGCATCGGCATCGCGGCCGCCGGCGTGCCCGATGGCGAGACCGGCGAGATCATCGCCGCGACGGATCTACTCCCCGGATGGAAAGGCCAGCGGATCTACGATGCGTTCGGCGCGATCACCGATCTGCCGGTGCATATGGTCGGCGACGTCGTCGCGCATGGGCTTGGCGAAGCGCATTACGGCGCGGGGCGTGGCGCCCGTGTCCTCTTGTCGGTCGGCGTGGGCACCGGCATCGGCGGCGCGATCATCGTCGGCGGCGCGCCGTTCCTCGGCGCGCATGGCATGGCGGGACATGCCGGACATGTCGTGAGCGCTCTCGGTGCCGGGGTCCCGTGCTCGTGCGGAAGCGTCGAGGGGCATGTCGAACCGGTCGCAAGCGGCACCGGACTGGCGACGTTGTACAACATGCGCGCCGGTGGCGAACCGGTGCGCAATGGCGGCGACGTCGCCGCCATTGCGGCGGATGGCGATGCGCTTGCCTCATCGGTCATCGAAGACAGCGCCCGGGCGCTCGGCGCGTGCATCGGAGGCATGGCGAATCTGGTGGATCCCGACGGCATCGTCGTCTCCGGGTCGGTCGTGAATGCGGGGCCGGTGTGGTGGAATGCGTTGCGCGATGGGTTCGCCCGTTCCGCATTGCCGTTGCTGCGCGATGTGCGGATGCGTGAGGGCGAGCTCGGCGGCGACGCGCCGCTCATCGGCGCGGCCGTCGCGTCCCGTCGCGTCGTCGGTTGATCGTCCCGTCGCGTTCGGGCGCGGCGGCCGGCATACTCTGTGCAAGGAAAGGATACATAATGATGAGCAGGAATCCGGTTATCGAACGTGTGAAAGGTGGACTCATCGTCAGCTGCCAGGCGTACCCCGGCGAACCGCTGCGCCACCCGGAGACGATGGCGCAGATGGCGATGGCGGCCGTCGAGGGCGGCGCGGTCGGCATCCGCTGTCAGGGACTCGCCGACATAGCGGCGATAAAGGGCCAGGTGGACGTGCCGGTCATCGGCATCTGGAAGGACGGTTCGCAAGGCGTGTACATCACGCCGACGCTGCGTCATGCGCGCTGTTGCGCGGCGGCGGGCGCGGACATCGTGGCCTTGGATGCGACGGGACGGCCGCGCCCGGACGGGCGGACCTATGCGCAGACCGTGCAGGCGCTGCACGATGAGGGCATCACGGTCATGGCCGATTGCGGCAGCTTCGACGATGCGCGCCGCGCCGTCGATGCGGGCAGCGACATCATCTCGACGACGCTTTCCGGGTACACGGGCGAACGGGAGAAGACCGACGGCCCCGATCTCGAGTTGCTCGAGTACATGGTGTCGTCGTTCCCCGATACGCCTGTGCTGTGCGAGGGCCGCATCCATACGCCCGAACAGCTGCATGACGTGATGAGCCGTGGCGCGTGGGCGGCCGTCGTCGGCACGGCGATCACCCATCCGACGTCGATCACGCGCTGGTTCGCCGCCCGGCTCGACCATTAGCGGCCGGTGGGGGCGTGTTCGGGAACATGCGTCGCACACGTGTTCCCGAACATGCCCTCAGTGCGTTTCGGCCGCGCCGAATACGCTCAACGGTAGCATGGTGAAGTACAATCCCGCGGTCTCGCGCTCCCAGAGTAATCCGAGTTCGCCGTCCGGCAGCATCGTCATGCACTGATAACCGTAATGATAGGGGTTGATGCAGCGATGCGCCGCCCATGTGCGTGCGCCGTCCAGACTCAGCCGCAGCACCCCGTTGCCGCGATACGGCAGCATCTGGCTTGCGTTCGCGAACACCATCGTGTCCGATCGCGGCGCGCAGGCCACGGCGTTCGGTTGGCAGAAGATGTCGGGGACGTCTTTGTCGAAGTACAGGTCATCCCATGTCTCGCCGCCGTCGTGGCTGAGCGCGACGCCGATGCGCCCGGCATGGTTCTGGTTGCGGAAGAAGCACACGACGGTGCCATCCGCGCGCTCGACGAACACGGATTCGTGCGTGGTCGCGTCATCGTCCCGGATGGTCTTCGGGTCGACGGCGGTGCCGTTGACGATGCGGCCGTCGTTGATCATCGAACCACGTCGCCATGTGTCGCCGCCATCGTCGCTGATGAGCGCTCCGCCCGAGTAATGCTTGAGTGAGGCGCCGGTGCAGTAGAACGGGACGAGCAGACGCCCGCGATGTTCGGAGGCCTGGAGCTGGATGCCGTTGCCGGGCGAGACGCCCAGGAAGTGCATCCAATCCTCCTTGATCATGTGGTTGATGTTGCGTGGTGTGCTCCACGTCTCGCCGTCATCGTCGGAATGCAGTTCGATGATGAAGCTCGTGCGTTCGATGAGCAGTGATTCGTCGGGGTCAGCGCCCTCCTTGAGGTAGATGTTGCCCGAGGCCCGTCCCTCGTGCGTCACGTTGCCGTGCGCGTCGACCCGGTATCCGGTGCGCTCGCCGCCGCCGTCAAGCACCGTGCCGTCATCGGCGAGTACATAGCGTGTGCCTGCGCGATCGTACAGGCACGGTCGCCCGTGCCGGTCGACCCCGGTGCCGGGCGTGTTGTTCGGCAACCCGACGCCTCCGGCGAAGCGGTCGATGAGGACGGTGAGACGGCCAGTGCGTTCGTCGCATACAAGGCATGAGTCGATCGTGCACGCGCCGTCGACGCCTTCGCCTGGATTGGCGATCACGGTCTGCATGTCGAGCCAGGTGCGGCCGCCGTCAAGCGACCTGCGTATGACGAAGTTGATGTGGTTCGGCGCGTCATTCGCAATCGCGGTGCGCTGGTCGGCGCCGGCGACGACCACGCCATGAGGGGTGCGGATGATCGAGGGGATGCGATAACTCACGGATCCGTGGTAACCCTTGTCGAACAGTGCGGTCGTCGTGAGCGCCGGTGCGTCCGAAAGCCTGCGGATCGCGCCGTCGGTGAGCGGGGTCGTGAAGACGCCGCCGTTGCGCACCTCGCCCATGAGCCTGACGCCTTCCGTGTTCTGCCCGATGGCCACCTCATCCAGTTGCGGCCAGTCGCCGAAGAACACCTGTCCCGCTTGATGCAGTTCGTGCCAGCCGTCGACGTACATGTCGATGGCGCCACGTGCGGAACGAATCGACAGATCATGCCATCGGCCGTCATCCCATGCGCCGCGCGCATGGTAGGTGGATGGCTCATACAGGCCATCCGCGGCCGTCATCGTGATGCCGTTGTCGTCGATCGAGACGGCGAGGCGTTCCTCGCCGCGCTCGCCGGCGGCGAGAAGCGTGCCGTACTGGCGGGGTCCGCGCACGCGAAAATGCATGAAGATCGTGCCGGAACGTAGCGTGCGCACGCGGCGCACATCTCGTGGGGCGAGCTGGGCCGCGGCGAAGTCGATGTCCGGTGCGGGTCTCGGCGTCAAGGCGGCGATGCTTTCGGAGGTGAGGGGGGTTGCATGCAGACGCATGTCGGTCACGTCGATGGACGGGCCCGCGAGGCGAATCGCGCCTTGGCCTGACCTCTCGGTTCCGGTGAGCGTCGTGGGGCACAGGTTCGCCGTGCCGCTGAAGCACTGGGAGCCGTCGAGGTAGACGCGCGTGCCGAACTCGCCGAATGTGAGCGCGAACGTGTGCATGGCGCCGTCGGCTATCCCCGTCGTGTCCTCGATGTCGAAATTGACGTGCTGTCGTGGCGTCGTCGCGCGCACGCGCAGAGCGTCATGTTCGATGGCGCATATGAGGAGCGGCGCGTCATTCGCCGATCCATTGACGGCATCGAAGATGCGGCCGTCCGCGTGTGCGCGGAATCTGCACGCGATCGTGCCTTCGGGTGAGGGGAATGTTCGTTGTGACCAGCTGATCGGGTTGGATGCTGCCATGGTCAATGACTCTCCTTTGAGCGGGCCCGTATATGTGCCGTGCCATGAATGGGACATCTGAAGTCATGGTATCCAACCAAAGGGAAACATCAGACGTCTGATTTCAATGGTAGCGCACGTCGGGGGATGCCGCACCTGCGTGGCGTGTGGTTGGCGACATGCGGGTCGGGATATTTGAAATAAGACGTCAGACGTCTTATCATTAAACCCAGTTCAGCCCAGAAATGGAGGCACGGCGGATTGGCGATCCGGCCGGCCTGGACGATTGTCGATGTCGACCATCGTCGAGTTGGACGCACGATGACACATTCTCAACGATGAGGAGATCTCAATGGTCAAGATCAATGCAAGGGTCAGGGCGGCCGTGGCGGCCATCCTGGCCGGCGGCATGGTTGTCGCCATGGCCGGCTGCGGCGGCTCGTCCGCCACGGCCGGCGCCACCGGCACCTCGATTCCAGACACGATCACGACGGAAGTGGCATACGCGAGCCGTGACTTCATGCCGAACACGACGTCCGGAGCGCTGCCGATGTCGGCGAACTGGCATGTCGTCGAACCGCTGTACGCGCTTGACTACACGACTTACAAGACATTCCCGGCGCTCGCCAAAGGCGCGCCTCAGAAGGTCTCCGACACCGAGTACGTGATCGAGTTGCGTGACGGCGCGAAGTTCTCCGATGGCACGCCCGTCAAGGCGTCCGATGTCGTGAGCTCCTACAAGCGTTCGACCGCCGAAGGCAGCCTGTTCATCTCGATGCTCGACTTCATCGACTCCGTCGAGGCGAAGGGCGACAACCAGGTGGACTTCAAGCTCAAGGAAGCCTTCCCGATGTTCGAAAAGCGTCTGGCGCTCATCCCGATCGTCCCGTCCGGCAAGTCGGACGCCGAACTCAAGAAGATGCCCACCGGTTCCGGGCCGTGGAAGTACACGGCGATCACCGACCGGCAGGTGAGCTTCGAGAAGAACGACGCCTACAACGGCAAGTATCCGGTCCAGACGAAGAAGATGGTCTGGAACGTCAACGTTGACGACACCGCGCGAGTCACCGCGATGCAGGCCGGCAAGACGGACGTCATGGAAAACGTGCCCGCGAAGGCGGTGCAGACGCTGACGTCCTCGGGTTCCGACATCCAGACGGTGCAGGGCTTCAATCAGGCGTTCATCATGTTCAACACGAAGAAGAAGCCGTTCGACGACCCCCGCGTGCGTCAGGCCGTGTTCTACTCGATCGACACGAAGAAGCTCATCGACAACCAGCTGTCCGGACAGGCGCAGACCGTCACGAGCTTCCTGCCCGAGAACTTCGCGAACTACCATAAGGCGAAGAACGTCTACACGAAGAACACCGCGAAGGCCAAGGAGCTGCTGAAGGAAGCAGGCGTCAACGGTCCGATCAAGACCACGCTGTACACGACCGACCAGACCTGGGTCACGCAGCTCGCCCCACAGATCAAGAACGATCTTGCGGAATCAGGCATCGACGTGGATATCCAGTCGATGAAGTCGTCGGCGTTGTATCCGTCGATCACCGACAAGGACGGCGCTGACTTCTCGATGGTTCTCGCCCCGGGCGATCCCTCGGTCTTCGGCAACGACCCCGATCTGCTGATGAACTGGTGGTACGGAGACAACGTCTGGACCAAGCAGCGCACGTTCTGGAAGGGGTCGGAAGGCTATGACGAGCTGCACGACCTGATGGGCAAGGCCCTGTCCGCGTCGAGCGATGCCGAGCGCCAGGACTACTGGAACCAGTGCTTCGATCTGCTTTCCGAGCAGGTGCCGCTTTATCCGCTCTTCCACCGCAAGGTGAGCACGGCCGTCAAGAAGGGTGTCTTCGACGAATACAAGACGATGGGCACGACGGGTCTCAACCTGGTCCAGGCCAAAGTCTCACAGTGAGCCACGCAAAGGAGCGATGGCGCAGAACCCTTCCCTGACGATCTGATACCAAGACAGGCCCGTTCATCTCGTTCCCTTCCCTCCGCGATCCGTGGACGGGCCCGTCTTCCCCATTCCCTTATTCCCGATTCTTTCACCATTGGACATATCATGAGTAATTTCCTCAGACTTCTCGGGCGCAGATTGATCGCCCTGCCGTTCATGGCATTCGGAGTCATCTTTCTCGTGTTCTTCCTGATGTCGTTCTCGAAGTACGATCCCGCAGTCGCCGCGCTCGGCGAGAACGCGACCGGCGCGCAGCTGGAGGCGTTCCGGCACGAGATGGGCTACGACAAGCCCTGGTGGTCGCAGTTCTGGTCCTATCTGGTCGGTCTGTGCCATGGCGACATGGGCGTGTACGGCGTCAACAAGGACTCCGTTTCCGAGCGTATAGGACAAGCGTTCCCGATCACACTGCAGCTCACGTTCATCGGACTGCTCATTGCGGTCGTCATCGCAATCATCTTCGGCGTGCTCGCCGCGCTCTACCGTGATACGTGGGTGGACCAGACGATCCGCGTCCTTTCGATCATCGCGATCGCGACGCCGTCGTTCTGGCTCGGCGTGCTGCTCATCTACGTGCTGCAGATCAAGCTCTCCTGGCTGCCCGGCGCGGGTCCGCTCGTCCCGTTCTCGCAGGATCCGGGTGCCTATCTCGAACGCATGGCCATGCCGACCTTTGCGCTTGGTCTGCCGGTCGCCGGCCAGCTTACACGCATCATCCGCACGTCGATGGTCGAGGAGCTCGACAAGGACTACGTGCGCACCGCGATCGGCGCGGGCGTGCCGAAGGGCGTCGTCGTGGCGCGCAACGTCTTCCGCAACGCGCTCATCACGCCGATCACAACGTTGGGCATGAAAATCGGCTACCTGCTCGGAGGCGCTATCGTCATCGAAGTCATCTTCGCGCTCCCCGGCATGGGCACGGCGATGTTCGATGGCATCAACGGCAACGAGCCGACGCTCGTGCAAGGTGTAGTGCTCATCGTGGCGCTCTCGTTCATCATCATCAATATCGTGGTTGATCTGCTTTACGTGCTGATTAACCCGAGGATTAGGACGGTGTGAGATGCTGTTCGGACAAAACGAAGTCGTCAAGGCGGCGGCGACCAAACCCAAGGTCAGGTTCAACCGCTTCAACAAGATGACGTTGGGATCGAAGATCTCGTTCATCGTGATCCTGCTGCTCGTCGTCGCGGCGGTGTTCGCTCCGGTGATCACGCCGTACAGCCCGATGGCGATCACCGAAAGCTATCAGGCCCCGACGGGCGCCCACCTGTTCGGCACCGACAACCTTGGCCGTGACGTGCTCACGCGAGTCATTTTCGGTGCGCGATACTCGCTCGTCATCGGTCTGTCATCGATCGCGTTCGCGCTCGTCCTCGGCTCGATCATCGGTGCGATCGCCGCCGTGAGCCGCGCATGGGTCTCCGAAATCATCATGCGACTGATCGACATCGTCATGTCGATTCCCGGCATCGCGCTCGCCGCAGTGTTCGTGGCCGTGCTCGGCCAGTCGATGATCGGCATCATCATCTCGATCGGCGTTCTTTACGTTCCGCAGATCGCAAGAATCGTGCGCGCCAACATCATCAGCGAATACGGCAAGGATTACGTCAGGGCGGTCATCGTCTCCGGCGCGCGTGCCCCGTGGATTCTCATCAAGCACGTCATGCGCAACATCGCGGCGCCGGTCATGGTGTTCACGACCCTATCCGTCGCCGACGCGATCGTCTTCGAAGCGTCACTGAGCTTCATCAATGCCGGCATCCCCGAGCCGACGCCTACATGGGGCAACATCCTGTCGTCCGCGAAGGAGGGCGTCATCTTCGGGTATTGGTGGCAGGCGCTGTACCCCGGTCTTGCGATCATGATCACCGTACTGTGCCTGAACATCCTGTCCGAAGGCATAACCGACGCGATGGTGGCGGCCCCGACCGCCCCGGTCGAGAAGACCGCGGCCGACGTGGCTGCCGACCGCAAGGAAGACCGTCTGCTCACCGACCCGGTCGCGGCCTACGCCGAGCAGCATGATGCGCTCGTCGATTCGCTCACCAAGCTTCGCAACGCCGAACTCAAGCGCACCGATCGCCTTGAACCGTGGAGCACCGAACCCCCCGTGCTCGAGGTCAAGGATCTGTGCATCCAGTTCCCGCGCTACGGCGACGTCAACGTCGTCGACCACCTCAACTTCTCCGTACGCCCGGGGGAGACGATGGGTCTCGTCGGCGAGTCCGGCTGCGGCAAGTCGATCACCTCGCTCGCCATCATGGGCCTGCTCGACCCGAAGGCGAGAATCAGCGGCGAGATCCTGCTCAACGGCAGGAACCTCGTGGGATGCGACCAGCGCCAATACAATAAGATCCGCGGCCATGAGATCGCGATGATCTACCAGGATGCGCTGAGCTCGCTCAACCCGTCGATGCTCATCAAGACGCAGATGAAGCAGCTGACGAAGCGCGGCGGCACGCGCAGCGCCGAGGAACTGCTCGAACTCGTCGGCCTTGATCCCAAGCGCACGCTTGAATCGTATCCGCATGAGCTTTCCGGCGGACAGCGCCAGCGTGTGCTTATCGCCATGGCGCTGACCCGTGACCCGAAGCTCATCATCGCCGACGAACCGACGACCGCACTTGACGTGACCGTGCAGAAGCAGGTCATCGATCTGCTCAACTCGCTGCGCAAGAAGCTCGGCTTCGCCATGGTCTTCGTTTCCCATGATCTCGCGCTCGTGGCCAAGGTCGCCCATTCGATCACCGTCATGTATGCGGGGCAGGTCGTCGAGCAGGGTTCGACGAAGGAGATCCTCACCGACCCCCGTCACGAGTACACCCGTGGCCTGCTTGGCGCCGTCACGTCGATCGAAGCGGGCGCCCCGCGTCTGCACCAGGTGCCCGGCACGGTTCCGAGCCCGATCGACTTCCCGAAGGGCGATCGCTTCGCTCCGCGCTCCTCGCATCCGGACGTCGGCCTCGACACGAGGCCGGTCATGGTCCGTGTGCCCGGCACATGGCACTTCTATGCGGCGCAGCCGGGCACCCCGTTGCCCGAACCGGCCAACTACACCCGTGCCGACGAACACATGCTGCAGGAGCCGGCCAAAGTGGAGAAGGCCTCCGAAGAAAACTCCGCGAGAGCCGCAGAAGCCGAGATCGGCGACATGACGATCACCGCTGCCGAAGACCCGCGGGACGGAAAGGAAGGCGCACGATGAGCGAACGCATCGATCTGACGAAACCCCATGAGAACAAGAACGTCCCGATCATCGAACTGAAGGACGCGAAGGTCGTGTTCACGACCCGTGCGGGTTCGGGCCTGTTCCACCGCAACAGGATCACCGCCGTCAACGGCGTGAATCTCAAGCTCATGCCGGGCAAGACGATTGGCATCGTCGGCGAGTCCGGCTGCGGCAAGTCGACGACGGCGAACGTGATGTGCGGACTGCAGTCGCTCACGTCCGGGCAGGTGCTGTTCAAAGGGCAGGACGTCACGCATCGCACCGCGAAGGAGCGCATGGAAATCGGCCGTGTCGTCTCTGTCGTCTTCCAGGATCCGGCGACCGCGCTGAACGCCCGCATGAGCGTTGCCGACCAGCTCATCGATCCGCTCGCCGTGCACCATCTCGGCGGCAAGAAGGAACGCGACAAGCGCGCCCATGAGCTGATCCGCATGGTCGGTCTGCCGTTCTCGGTGCTCGGCGCCCTCCCCGGGCAGCTTTCCGGCGGCCAGCGTCAGCGTGTGGCGATCGCACGCGCGCTTTCGCTCAACCCGGATGCGATCATCGCCGACGAGCCGACGAGCGCGCTCGACGTCTCGGTGCGCGCGCAGATTCTGAACCTGTTGAGCGATCTCAAACGTCGGCTCGGCTTGTCGATGGTCTTCATCAGTCACGACATCCAGACGATTCGCTACATCTCCGATGATGTCATCGTCATGAACCACGGCACGATCGTGGAACATGGCACCGCCGACGAGGTGATGCGCCATCCGGTCGACGACTACACGAGGACGCTCATGGCGGCCGCGCCATCCTTGCTGCATCCAACGGCCGAGGAGTGCGCATAGCGGCACACACGTCTCCGGCGGCGCGCGTCTCACGCGGCGTGCGCCACCGGACCGACAACACCCATCCACCATCCGTATCAACACGCCGAGTACCACGTTCGACGATGGGCCGGCGCGCCATATCCCATACACACAAAGGATCAATCATGGCACAGCAATTCCACGGCGTCATTCCGCCGGCGGTCACCCCGCTCACCGCAGACCAGGAGCTCGACCTGCCGAGCTTCACCCGCTCGATCAACCGCATGATCGACGCCGGGGTCAACGGCATATTCACGCTCGGCTCGTCGGGCGAGGTCGCGTTCAGCACCGATGCCCGCCGCGAGGAAATCATTCGCGCGGCGATCGACATCGTCGACGGTCGCGTGCCGGTGTTCGTCGGCTGCATCGACACCGAAACGAACCGCGTGATCGAACACGCCCGCCAAGCCCGTGAGCTCGGCGCGTCGGCGATCGTCGCGACCGCGCCGTTCTATGCGCTCGGCGGCATGGCCGAAGTCGAACGGCACTTCCGTCTCATCCATGAGGCGGTTCCCGATCTGCCGCTGTTCGCCTACGATATTCCGGTGTGCGTGCACACGAAACTGCCCGGCGACATGCTCGTGCGTCTGGGACTCGACGGCGTTCTTGCGGGCGTCAAGGATTCCTCGAACGATGACGTCTCGTTCCGTTTCCTGGTCGATGACAACAACAAGGCGGGCCATCCGCTGACGCTGCTCACCGGGCAGGAGGTCGTCGTCGACGGCGCCTACATGGCCGGCGCGGACGGCTCCGTCCCCGGACTCGCGAATGTAGAGGCGACCGCATACGTGCGCATGTGGAACGCCTACCGGAAAGGCGATTGGGGTTCCGTGCGCACCGAACAGGACAAGATGGCGGCGCTCATGCGCATCACCAGCGTCGTGCAGGGTGTGCAGGGGTTCGGCGCCGGCGTCGGCGCATTCAAGACGGCGCTCGCGTTGCTCGGCGTCTTCGATACGAACCAGATGCCCAATCCGGTCGCGCCGCTCGCCGGTGAGAACGTCGAACGCATCGCCGCGGTGCTTAAGGACTGCGGACTGCCGCTCGCTCGCACGCCGCTCGAAGTGAGCGAATCCACCGTCGTCAAGGGCTGAGGAAAGCCCCGGGCCGTGGGCTCGCCGCGATGTGCCGGCGCGTGGGATCCGACGCGCCGGCACATCGATCAGGCGTTGAACACGTACCGGTCAAGGCGGCGCATGGCCTCCTTGACGCGGCTCAAAGGCAATGCGAGATTGACGCGGATGCTGTAGGGGGCCTGGAACATGTCGCCGTCCTGCCACGCGACGCCCACATCCCAACCGCGTTTCTCCAACTCAGGCAGGCTCAGGCCGTGGCGCTCGCACCACTGCTCGCAGTTGAGCAGCAGCATGTAGGTGCCTTCCGGTTTGGCCAGACTCACGCCTTGGAAATGCCCGGTGATGTAGTCGTAGGCGTAATCGACGTTGCCGGTGAGCACCGCCTTCAATTCGTCGAGCCACTCATGGCCTTCGGGCCGGTAGGCGCCGATCAGCGCGTGCATGGAGAGCACGTTCATGTCGTTGTAGTGGCATTTCGAGCTTTTGGCCACGATGCGGTCCCGGAGCGTGGGATTGTAGATGATGTGGTAGCTTCCCACCAGTCCGGCGAGATTGAAGGTCTTGCTGGGCGCGTAGAACGCCACGGTCCTGTTGCGTGCGTCCTCGCTGACCGATTGGGTGGGGATGTGCCGGTGGTCGCCCAACGTCAGATCCGACCAGATTTCGTCGGAGATCACCACGCAGTCGTTGGCCCGGTACACCTCCATGGCCTTCTCGATCTCCCAACGCTCCCATACACGCCCGCAGGGATTGTGGGGACTGCAGAAGACGGCCACATGGATGTGATGCTCCTTGAGCTTCCTGTCCATATCCTCGTAATCCATGCGCCATACGCCGTGCTCGTCCAGCGTGAGCGGGCTGTGGACGATGCGGTAGCCGTTGTTTTCGATACTCCGGGTGAAACCGATATAGGTCGGGCTATGCAGCAGCACGCCGTCGCCGGGGGCGGCGAACGCGGTCAGCGCGCTGATCACGCCGCCCAGGACCCCGTTCTCGTAGCCGATCGCCTCCCGGGTCAATCCGGTGACCCCGTTGCGCGTGGACTGCCAGTCGATGATGGAGCCGTAATAGTCGTCGGTGGGGGAGAAGTACCCGTAGGCGGGATGCTTCGCCCGTTCGATGATGGCCTGCGGGATCGTGGGCACGGTCGGGAAGTTCATGTCCGCCACCCACATGGGGATGACGTCGAAACCCTCACGTGGCGGGTCCGGCGCGAATCCCGGGTCGGTGCCCAGTCCGTCGACCGCGATCGAATCCATGCCATGCCTGTTCATGATGGACGTGAAATCATACGTCATTGTCCGACAATCCTTTCTCGGTCCGTGGTGGCCGGTCTCAATCTAAATCGGGCTCCTGACGGTGCCGTGGCCGTGGGCCGGCGATTTGACCGCGTGGCGTGTTAGGATATGCACCGTTGTGAGGCAGTGATCCGTTATCAGCGGGGAGTCTTCGGAAGAACGGCGGCAATCGCCCAGTAGAACCGACGGGATCGGCCCGAGACAGCCGAACACAAGCGGTCGCGCAGGCTCGCGGCCTCGAACGTAACGGTTCGGGGTGCGGCGGCCGACGCGATAAGCGAGGTGGTACCGCGGTGCGGGGCGCATATCGGCGCCCGTCATCGTCCTCGTAGGCAGGAACGGCAGACATGGCTGTTCCGGGCGGAACACGGTTGGTTCCGGCCACGAGACGATTGACGATCGGGTTCGCGGCCCGGCGTGACCTCCGTGGATCGGGCCGATGAACGTCGGCGCCCGGCGACGGCCATCGATGACGCTCCTGTAGGACCAGTGCACAGTACAAACAGGAGATTTACGGTGAGCGAAAACGTATATCCCAAGGCGAACGAGGGCGGCGAGACCGCGCACGTCGCGCCGAACCCCAGCTTCCCCGACATGGAGGAGACCGTTCTCGACTACTGGGACAAGGACGACACCTTCCAGAAGTCCATCGAACGCAACCCCTCCGGCGACCATAGCCAGAACGAATTCGTGTTCTTCGACGGCCCGCCCTTCGCGAACGGCCTGCCGCACTACGGCCACCTGCTGACCGGTTACGCCAAGGACGTGATTCCGCGCTATCAGACCATGAAGGGCCGCAAGGTCAACCGCGTGTTCGGTTGGGATACCCACGGCCTGCCCGCCGAACTGGAGGCGCAGAAGGAACTCGGCATCGACTCGGTCGACCAGATCGAGAAGATGGGCATCGACAAGTTCAACGACGCCTGCCGCGCCTCCGTGCTGAAATACACCAACGAATGGCAGAACTACGTGCACCGTCAGGCGCGATGGGTGGACTTCGAGCACGGCTACAAGACCCTGAACATTCCATACATGGAATCCGTGATGTGGGCCTTCAAGCAGCTCTACGACAAGGGCCTGGCCTACCAGGGGTACCGCGTGCTGCCGTACTGCCCGAAGGACCGCACGCCGCTGAGCGCGCACGAGCTGCGCATGGACGCCGACGTCTATCAGGATCGCCAGGACACCACCGTGTCCGTGGCCGTGAAGATGCGCGACGAGGAGGACGCCTACGCCGTCTTCTGGACCACCACCCCGTGGACCGTGCCCACCAACTTCGCCATCGTGGTCGGCGCCGACATCGACTACGTCGAGGTGCGTCCGACCGAAGGCAGGTTCGCGGGCAAGAAGTTCTATCTCGGCAAGGACCTGCTGCCGCATTACGAGAAGGAACTCGGCGAGAACTACGAGGTCGTGCGCGAGCTCAAGGGCAACGAGCTGGAGGGGCGCCGCTACTACCCGGTCTTCCCGTACTTCTCGGGCGATGAGGCCGAATCCGAAGGCCATGTGCCCGGCCCGAACGGCTACACGATCTTCACCGCCGACTACGTCGACACCGTCGAAGGCACCGGTCTGGTCCATCAGGCCCCCTACGGCGAGGACGATATGAACACGTTGAACGCGCATGGCATCACGAGCACCGACGTGCTCGATGAGGGTTGCCGCTTCACCGCGCAATGCCCCGATTACGAAGGCGATTTCGTGTTCGACGCCAACCTGCCGATCCTGCGCAACCTGCGCGCCGGCGACGGACCGCTCGCCTCCATCCCGGAGGAACGCCGCGCGATCCTCTTCCAGGAGAAAAGCTACGTGCACTCCTACCCGCACTGCTGGCGTTGCGCCACCCCGTTGATCTACAAGCCGGTGTCCTCCTGGTTCGTGTCCGTGACCAAGATCAAGCCGCGTCTGCTGGAACTCAACCAGCAGATCAACTGGATTCCGGGCAACGTCAAGGACGGCCAGTTCGGCAAGTGGCTCGCCAACGCCCGCGACTGGTCCATCTCCCGCAACCGTTTCTGGGGCTCCCCGATTCCGGTGTGGGTCAGCGACGATCCGAAGCATCCGCGTGTGGACGTCTACGGTTCGCTCGAAGAGCTCAAGGCCGACTTCGGTGATTACCCGCGCGACAAGGACGGCAACATCAACATGCACCGTCCATGGATCGACAACCTGGTTCGCGTCAACCCGGACGACCCGACCGGCAAGTCGCACATGCGCCGCATCAGCGACGTGCTGGACTGCTGGTTCGAGTCCGGTTCGATGTCGTTCGCGCAGTTCCATTACCCGTTCGAGAACAAGGAGAAGTTCGAGCAGCACTTCCCGGCCGACTACATCGTGGAGTACATCGGCCAGACCCGAGGCTGGTTCTACCTGTTGCACGTGATGGCGACCGCCCTGTTCGACCGGCCGGCGTTCAAGAACGTGATCTGCCACGGCATCGTGCTCGGCTCCGATGGCCAGAAGATGTCCAAGCACCTGCGCAACTACCCGGACGTGAACGGCGTGTTCGACAAGTACGGTTCCGACGCCATGCGCTGGTTCCTCATGTCTTCGCCGATTCTGCGAGGCGGCAACCTGATCGTCACCGCGGACGGCATCCGCGACACCGTGCGCCAGGTCATGCTGCCGGTGTGGAGCTCCTACTACTTCTTCACCCTGTACGCCAATGCGGCCAACGGCGGCGCCGGATTCGACGCCCGCCAGCTGCGTGCGGACGAGGTCGCCGGCCTGCCGGAGATGGACCGCTACCTGCTGGCCCGCACCCGTCGCCTGGTGTTGGCGGCCGAGAAGGCGCTGAACGAGTTCGCCATCTCCGACGCCTGCGATGCGGTCTGCGATTTCATCGACGTGCTCACCAACTGGTACATCCGCAACACCCGCGACCGCTTCTGGAACGAGGATGCCACCGCGTTCAACACATTGTACACCGTGCTGGAGGCGTTCATGCGCGTGCTCGCGCCGCTCGCCCCGATGGAGGCCGAGTCCGTGTGGCGCGGCCTGACCGGCGGTGAATCCGTGCATCTGGCCGAATGGCCGTTCGTGGTGGACGAGAAGACCGGCGCCGATACCGAGCTTGGCCGCGTGCTGGTCGACGATCCGGCCTTGGTGGATGCGATGGAGAAGGTGCGCGAAGTCGTTTCCGGCACGCTGTCGCTGCGCAAGGCCGCCAAGATCCGCGTGCGCCAGCCCCTTTCCAAGCTCACCGTGGTGGCCGGGAACGTGGAGGCCGTCAAAGCCTACGACGAGCTGCTGAAGGCCGAGCTCAACATCAAGAGCATCGAGTTCTCGACGCTGCAGGATGCCGCCGCCCACGGTCTGAAGATCGTGCACGAGCTGAAGGTGAACGCCCGCGCCGCCGGCCCGCGCCTCGGCAAGCAGGTCCAGTTCGCCATCAAGGCGTCCAAGTCCGGCGACTGGCATGTCGATGCGACGTCCGGCGCCCCCGTGGTGTCGACGCCGTCCGGCGATCTCGAGTTGGTCGAAGGCGAGTATGAGCTGATCAACCGTGTGGAGGAGGAGAACGCCACGGAGGCCGCCTCCTCGGTGTCCACCGCCCTGCCGACCGGCGGCTTCGCGATTCTCGACACCGCTCTGGATGACGACCTGCTGGCTGAAGGCTACGCCCGCGACGCCATCCGCGCCGTGCAGGACGCCCGCAAGGCCGCCGATCTGGACATCGCCGATCGCATCGCCTTGGTGCTGACCGTGCCGGCCGCCAATGTGGCCGATGTCGAGCAGTTCCGCGATCTGATCGCCCATGAGACGCTGGCCTCCTCCTTCGAGGTGAAGGAAGGCACCGAGCTGGGTGTGGAGGTTGTTAAGGCGTGATGCCGTGGCAGACTGACCGCGCCTAATGCGTGGTGCACGGGCGCGTGGAATGCACGAAGTGGTCCCGCCGTTTAGCGGCGGGACCACTTTTTTGTTCCGTGGTATGCTTGCGCTGCGACGATGGCGTTGCGATACGGAGTGATTGACGAGGTGACGATAATGTGTGCGACGTACTATGCGAGAACCAGCGATCACGGGTATGAGACCTGCGCGGAGCACCTGGCCATGGCCGGTTGCCTCGCCGGAGGGTTTGCCAAGGGCTTCGGGTATCTTGACGACGGATTGCTGGCTGGTCTGGTCCACGATCTGGGCAAATATTCGGATGCTTTCCAGCGGCGAATCCGCAACCCCGATCATTGCGGACCCGTCGACCATTCGACGGCCGGTGCATTGCTGTTGATGCGGTATGCATGCCCGTTGGCGGCGATGGCGGTGGCCGGGCATCACGCGGGGCTGCCTGATCTCGGCAGTTACGGCGAGCTGGAGGGTCCAACGTTCATGAGCCGCATGAACAGGGCGCGCAGGGCGGGGGATTGCAATCCACTCGCTCTGGCTCAAGCGGGAGAGACGCAACTGAATATTCCGCAGTCGGCGTTCCTGCATGGGACTCGATCCGCGAAGCCGACGACCTCGGGCAAGCGTTCCGAGCAATGGTCGCTGTACACCGACATGATGTTGACGCGCATGCTGTTCTCCGCTTTGGTGGATGCGGATCGACTTGATGCCGAATTCTTCACTTCGAATCGTATTGACCGTGCGGAACATCACATCCTTGAATCTTTGAAGAAGCACCTTGGTCCGCTGAACCTGGCGAGTGGCCGGGTGCCCGCATTCGATGCCCTGCGTGAGGCGTCGCTGACGGTGTCCGCCGAACGTGACGCCGAAGACCGGTCCCGGATCGATCGCCTGGCCGCCATCATGGAGAACACAGCCGATGGATATCTTGCCGCACCCGATAAGCGGCCGATTGATATCAGACGCTGTGAGTTGCTTGAGCGATGCCTGGACTGCGGCAAAGATCCGTCACACGGCACCGGCCTATATACGCTCACTGCCCCCACTGGCAGCGGCAAAACCATTTCCTCGATCGCGTTCGCCCTCGAACATGCGCGCACCAATAATCTGCGACGCGTCATTTACGTGATTCCGTATACGTCGATTATCGATCAGACGGTAGGTCAGTTCGAGGCGATCTTTGGAACGGACGTCGTGTTGCCCCACTACTCCGAGGCGCCATACCAGCTCAAGAACGAGTCCGACATGGATGAAACGGATCTCAGGCGCGCACTTGCCGCGGAGAACTGGAACGCGCCGATCGTGGTCACCACGGCGGTGCAGTTCTTTGAAAGCCTGTACTCGAATGCAACCTCGCGATGCCGTAAGCTACACAACATAGCGGATTCCGTTATCGTCTTCGACGAGGCGCAGACGTTGCCGGTGCCGTATCTGAGGCCGTGCGTACGGGCGATTGCCGAGCTTGTGGAGCGATACGGCTCCACGGCGGTGTTGTGCACCGCCACGCAACCGGAGCTGCAGCCACTGTTTGATGAATCCTTCGATGGCGACCATGTGCGTGTTCCTGAGATTTCGCCGTTCACTCGTGACGATAGGGACTCGTTCCGTCGTGTGACCATCAAACGACTTTGCGATATCGCATTGGATGCACTAGCAGAGCGACTGGGAAGCCACAAGCAGGTGCTGTGCGTGGTGAACACGCGTAGTAAAGCCCAGTATCTCCATGACCGGCTGGCGGAAGATGACGCCGAAGGCAGTTTCTGTCTGACCACGCTGCAGTGTGCGGCGGATCGGCAGCGACTGTTCGCTGAGATCCGGGATCGACTGGATGCCGGAGCGTCATGCCGCGTGGTTTCCACCTCCTTGATCGAGGACGGCGTGGACGTCGACTTTCCCGTCGCATATCGTGAAGAGGCCGGACTGGATTCCGTCATCCAGACGGCCGGACGCTGCAATCGTGAAGGTCGTCGCCTCGCTTCGGAGAGTGTGGTCCATGTGTTTTCCACGGAAGGTGGCTGCGCCCCGTTCCTCCGGCAGAACATTGCGGCGTTCCGGGCGGTGGCCGATCGTCATGCTGATTTGAATACGGATGAGGCGGTTCGCGCGTATTTCGCGGAGGTGCTATGTCTGAGAAATGGTGGTGCCGCCCGCGCGAACGTCGGCAATGATGCGCTTGATCGGAAGCGTATCCTGCCGTTGCACGGGCGTGATGCGAACTGGCCTTTTGCGGACATTGCCAAACGGTTCAGGCTCATCGATACGCCAACCATACCGGTGTATATCCCGCTGCCCGGTGAGGGGTCGCTCTTGTGCGAACGATTGGAGCGTGGCGATATGGATCGCACGCTGTTTCGCAAACTCGGCAGATACGCGGTCAATGTATGGCCGCGGCATCTCGAACAGTTGAAGTCGGTGGGGGCGGTATTGGCGGTCGGGCCGGGGAAGAGCGACGAAGAGGATTGCTTCGTCCTGCGTGACATGGGCTTGTACTCGTCGCGTCTGGGGTTGAAGCTGGACGGTGCGACCGCTGATGGCATCTTCGTGTGAGGAATCCGTGTGTCCGGCCGTAGATGCGACCGGACACACGGGCGTTTCGGCTCCGCGCAGATAGAGACCAATAAATTTCAATCCACGCTCCCTGAGGGGGAGCGACCGTATACGTTAACGAATACGCGGTGCCTCTCTTCGACGGCGTGTGGAACGCCCTCACCATGATACTAGCTTAGGATCTGTATTTATTGGAGTGTTCTTATTTGTCTCAATCTCAATGATGTGGTATGTTGGAGTCATCAACGACGAAAACACCTCGATGAAAGGAGGGAAGATGTCAATACGCTTGGAAGTATGGGGTGAAAACGCCCTTTTCTCGAGAAGCGAATTCAAAACGGAGCGCGTCACCTATGACGTCATGACGCCATCCGCGGCGCGCGGAATACTGGAAGCCATATTCTGGCATCCGGGCATGTGCTGGCGGATCGACAGGATTCACGTGCTCAATCCTATCCGATTCGACAGCATACGCCGCAATGAGGTCGATAGCGTCATCAATATCGGCAAAATACGAACGATGGCGGAAGGACGTGGGGATGGCGGCGCCATATATACCGCTGAATCCATCCAACAACGCTCGTCCACTATCCTGCGTGACGTCCGATATGTGATAGACGCTCATTTCGAACTCAACCGGGCGAAAATGTCATCTACGGATTCAGCGGAGAAATTCCAGAGCATGTTCATGCGGCGTGCGGCCAAGGGACAATGCTTCCATCACCCGTACTTCGGTACGAGGGAATTCCCCGTGGAATTCCAGTTATGGCAGGAATCCGGTGATCCCGTCGGTTTCGAACATGGGCATCGGGACCTAGGCTACATGTTGTACGACTTTGATTATCGCAATCCGGCTCATCCCGCCCCGTTGTTCTTCCGCGCCGAACTGGATGATGGCGTGTTGGACGTCGAATCCGTGGAGGTCAGATCATGATCATCGGCGATTTGTGCGACGAGTACGCCGTCCTGGTGTCTCAGAATAAAGCTCCGGCCTATGGGTATGACAACGTCAATGCTCCATACGGGTTAGTCATCGTCGATGATGGTACCTTGATCAGAGTTCGACCATTGGGGGACTTCAGCGGGAAGAAGCCCGTCAACATCATTCCGGTGCCGGCTCGTTTTCCTCGTTCATCAGGGATTGTGGCGAACTTCCTCTGCGACAACGTCACCTACCTGCTCGGCTGCGACACCAAAGGGAACGCCAAGCGTTCGGCGCAGGCGTTCCAAGCGTGCGGCGAATTGCATCAACGCATACTCGATGGCGTCAAGGATCGTGCCGCCTCCGCCGTATGCGCCTTCTTCTCGAAGGCGCCGCAATGGCAGACCGCCCAACGTCTTATGGGGGACGAGGCATGGAAGTCGTCAGCGACGATGAACTTCGTCCTGGAATATGACGATGGGGAGCGGACAATATTCATCGGAGAGCTTCCGAGCATACAAGAGGCCTGGGATGCCTATTACGGGCGGGAGGACGATGCCGATGAATCGGCACTGGTCTCAAGCCTGGTTTCCGGCGAACGCATCGTTCCGGAAAAGGTCCATCCCAAAATCAAAGGTGTCGCGGGAGCCCAATCATCAGGTGCGTCATTGATATCATTCAATGCCCCGGCATTCTGCTCGCATGGCGCCGAGCAAAATGAGAACGCTCCGATGAGCAAGCGGGAGGCCTATGAATATACGACGGCGTTGAACACCTTGCTCGCCGACCGTGATCGGGTCCAACGCATCGGAGGCGATACCATCGTATCATGGGCCAATTGTGGCGATAACGCATATCGTGACGTGTGGGATCAGTACATGGGGCAATCCGGCGGACTGAGTGAAAAAGTGGTCGTGGATGCCACGCGTGCGCTGGCGCAGGGAAAACCTTACGACTACGAGGGAATTCACCTCAGCCCGGATGAACAATTCCATATTCTCGCGCTGTCCCCCAATGCGGCACGTCTTTCGGTTCGGTTCTATCTGACCGATACGTTCGGGGCGTTCGCGCGCAACATCGATCGGCATTATCGAGATACCGCCATCCGACGCCCCGTCTACGATTCGACGACCTCCCTGCCTACATGGAGATTGTTGAATCAGACCATACGAACACAAAGCAAAACCGCGAAAGTGTCACCGCAAATGGCGGGTGCCGTCATGAAAGCGATACTTGAAGACACGCCGTATCCGATGACTCTGATCAACGCGGTGGAACGTCGGATCAATGCCGAACATGATGTCTCGCCGGATAAGGCGGCGATCATCAAAGCGTATTACCTACGCGCAACAACCAATGCACAATTCAAGGAGGTGCTACGGATGGACATAAATGAAGAGAGCGGCTACCTGCCGTATGTGCTCGGCCGCATGTTCTCCATCTACGAGCAGATTCAGTTGGCCGCCATACCCGGCATCAATACCACGATCAAGGACAAGTATTTCACCAGTGCATCCACGACTCCGGCCCGCATCTTCCCGATTCTGGGAGATCTCGCGGCGAAGCACATGCGGAAAGCCTGGAAGTCGAAGGGGTTGAAAGTCAAGTTGGACAAGGCTCTGGGCGAGCTGACCGGGAGAGTGGGGGACCGTTATCCCTCCCGTCTTTCCCTGGAGGAACGCGGCGCATTCCAACTCGGATATTATTTCGAAAATCAGAAACGATTCGACAAAGCCAACAAGAACAACAACGAACAGGGAGAGAACAATGACTGACCGTAAACCCATCGAGAACCGTTATGATTTCACCATCCTCTTTGATGTGAAGGACGGTAATCCCAACGGCGACCCGGACTCCGGCAACATGCCCCGAGTCGACATTGAAACCGGTAATGGCCTGACGACGGATGTGTGCATCAAGCGTAAGATCCGCGACTATGTGCAGACGGCCATGGGCGAGCAGGCCCCCTGGCGAATCTACATCCAGAACAGGCAGACGCTCAATCGGTTGGACAGCGAGGCGCTCAAGGCGGAACATATCGACACCAGCCTTGAAAGCAAGGACTTCGCCAAAGAAATCAAAGCTCTGAAGAAGACCGATCCCGAATTGGATCGGCGTCTGCGCGACTATATGTGCAACCAGTTCTTTGACATTCGCACCTTTGGCGCGGTGATGACCACATTCGTCAAGGGTAGTCTGTCGTGCGGCCAGGTGCGGGGGCCGGTACAGCTCGGGTTCGCCCGCTCCATCGATCCGATCAGCGTTCAGGAGATATCCATCACCCGTATCGCCGTCACCACGGAAGCGGATGCCGCCGAGAAAAACAACACCATGGGCAACAAATTCATCATCCCCTATGGCCTCTACCGTATGAACGGCTACATCTCCGCCAAGCTCGCTCAGAACGTCACCGGTTTCTGCGATGAAGACCTCGATGTACTGTGGCAAGCGATTCTGAATATGTTCGAGTTCGATCGCTCCGCGGCGCGTGGCAACATGGCGGTTCGCAAGCTGTACGTATTCAAGCACAGCAGCGCGCTTGGCGATGCCCCCTCGTGGAAGCTGTTCGACAGCATCAACGTCCATAAGCGTGCAGAAGTGGATGTGCCCCGCGATTTTGCTGATTATGAGGTTCGAGTGAATCGTGAAGCCATTCCGGAATCCGTCAGCCTGACCGAAATGGTCGATCACGCATTGTGATTCCCCATGCAAATCGGAGATCGTCATCGCAATGGCATCATATCGTTGTCTTTGACGATCTCCGGCTTTCGAATCGCATATGCCGGTGATCCCATTGCGTGAATTGTTGAAGAGAGAGGCATTGCATGCATACACAATCGGAGTATCCTGAGGATGACTGGCTGGCTCTCTCCGGCCTCCAACATTTCGCGTTTTGCAGGCGGCAGTGGGCGTTGATTCATATCGAGCAGCAGTGGCGGGACAACTATCTCACGACGGCCGGCTCCCTGGAACATGACAGGGCTCACGACTATAGCGCGTCGGAAGCGCGGGGCGATCTGCTGATCATGCGCGATCTGCGTGTGTTTTCACGACGGCTGGGCATCACCGGTGCGTGTGACATAGTCGAGTTCCGGCAATCGGACGCCGGCGTGCCGTTACACGGGCGAGCCGGTGCTTGGTTGCCTTACCCCGTGGAATACAAGCATGGCGCGCCCAAACAGGTGGATGCGGACCGTCTTCAACTTTGCGCGGAGGCCATGTGCCTGGAAGAGATGCTGGCCTGCTCGATTCCGGAAGGCGCGTTGTTCTACCAGCAGACCAAGCATAGGGAGCGCGTGCGTCTCGATGAATCGTTACGCGATCAGATCGTTGCTATGTCGGGTGAGATGCACGACCTGTTCGCTCGCGGGCACACTCCGAACGTCAAACCTTCGAAAAGCTGCCGAGCATGCTCGCTACGCGATATCTGCCTGCCGAAACTTGCGGGAAGCCGCTCGGCGAAACAATTCATTGATGAGGTCATGCGCGCAGAAGCGGCCGGACAGGAGAATCGCACATGAAGCAACTGCTCAACACCTTGTATGTCACCAGCGAGGACGCCTATCTGTCGCTGAAGAACGACAATGTCATAGTCCAGCAAGGAGATGCCACGCTCGGACGGATCCCGTTGCGCTCCTTGGAAAGCGTCGTGAGCTTTTCTTACAAGGGCGCGTCGCCCGCACTCATGGGCAGATGCTCGGAATTCGGAGTAGGACTGTCGTTCTTTTCCCCTCATGGACGATACTACTGTTCGATACTCGGCGAGAACAACCGCAACGTGCTACTTCGTCGTGAACAGTTCCGTTTCGCGGACGATGACGGTACTGCCTTGTTGTTTGCGCGGTCGTTCATCATTGGGAAGATCTACAACTCTCGTTGGGTTCTTGAGCGAACCAAACGGGATCACGCGCTACGCATCAACAGTAAACGAATCGCTGATCAAAGCGAGAAACTTCGGCAGTCGTTGCTGGGTGTACGCGATTGCACGTCCATAGACGGGCTGCGCGGAGTGGAAGGATTGGCCGCCAAAGACTATTTCTTCGTTTTCGATGACCTGATTCTACGCAACAAGGACGCGTTCTTCTTTGAGCAGCGCAGCCGCAGGCCTCCGTTGGATCGTGCAAATGCGTTGATGTCGTTCGTGTATTCGATACTGACCAGTGATTGCATCGCGGCTCTGCAAGGAGTAGGGCTTGACCCTTATGTGGGGTTTCTGCATACCGATCGGCCGGGGCGCGCTTCCCTGGCGCTGGATCTGGTTGAAGAATTTCGGCCGGCTCTGGCCGACCGTTTCGTACTGACGCTCATCAACACGGGAGCGGTCAAGCCCTCCCAGTTCGAAGTGCGTGAGAACGGCGGCGTGTTCCTTTCCGAGAGTGGGCGCAAAACAGTGCTTGCCGCGTGGCAGAAGCGAAAACAGGAGACAATTACCCATCCGTTTTTCAACGAGAAGATGCCGTGGGGACTGGTGCCCCATGTACAGGCATTGCTGCTCAGCCGTGTGATCCGCGGTGATCTGGATGCTTATCCGCCGTTCATGTGGAAATAGATAGCTTTCCATGGAGTCGGGGGAGAGGCTTGCCGATGTGAAACAATGCAGCTGATTCCTTTCGGCATGATTAAGGAGACGGGATACGATGAAACGATGATGGTTGTTGTGGCTTACGATGTCAGCACGGAAACGCCCGAAGGCAGGCGAAGGCTGCGGAACGTGGCCAAGATTTGCATGAGATACGGTCAACGCGTGCAGAACAGCGTCTTCGAGTGCTCCGTATCGCCGTCCGATTACCTGATTCTGAAGCATGATTTGGCGGCGGTTATGGATGAGTCGCAAGACAGTCTTCGGTACTACAACCTCGGGGCGAAGTATTCCTCGAAGATCGAATATCGAGGAAGGCAGCGACACATGCCTGTTGATGGCGTGATGATGCTTTGATGCCGGATTGGTGTGTGGCGTGTGGATATTGGTCGGTGCGAGCCCCAAGCTCTCATGAAGTACTGGGCTGTTCGCACCACGGTTGAGGACTTTTGAAGACGGTGTATGTTCTTCTTGCTGTTTGATAACTCAAGAGTGGATGATTTGCTGGTATTTCGATTCGGCAGATTTGCGTATCTGGGGAGATGCGAGTGGGTTGTACAGTACAATCGATGCTAAGGAGTGGTCGGAGTGTCCGTATCTTGGGATGCGAAGTCCATTCCCGCGGTCGCACCCCTCACGGGGTGCGTGGATTGAAATATAGGTTCGTTGGCTGTCCCATTCTGCGGGGTCAGGTCGCACCCCTCACGGGGTGCGTGGATTGAAATGACGGGTTGAGCGTCGGCTTGCACGTCATAGGATAGTCGCACCCCTCACGGGGTGCGTGGATTGAAATATTGAATCATAATGTGTCCGAGTCTCTTGGTGCTGTCGCACCCCTCACGGGGTGCGTGGATTGAAATATCACCATGTCGAACGCCTCTCCCAGACTGCTGGCGTCGCACCCCTCACGGGGTGCGTGGATTGAAATCTGATGTACCTTCTCAGCACGCGCCGTTCCGTGGTCGCACCCCTCACGGGGTGCGTGGATTGAAATTTTGCCATGAGGGTGTCCTTTCTAGAATTCCGGGTCGTCGCACCCCTCACGGGGTGCGTGGATTGAAATCTGTCGTATGGGGATGGATCGCGGCCGACGTTGACGTCGCACCCCTCACGGGGTGCGTGGATTGAAATATCAGAGTTGCGCGGCACGTCCATGATACGCGCGGTCGCACCCCTCACGGGGTGCGTGGATTGAAATGCGCAAAACGCGCAATTGCAGACGCTCAAAAAGTCGCACCCCTCACGGGGTGCGTGGATTGAAATGGATACGCGGGGATGCCGGTGACGGCCACCTCGGTCGCACCCCTCACGGGGTGCGTGGATTGAAATCATCAGTCTGTCGTTCACTGTTGGTTCTCCTTCAGTCGCACCCCTCACGGGGTGCGTGGATTGAAATTGAACAACGACACCAGCCATCTCATCCAGGATGGTCGCACCCCTCACGGGGTGCGTGGATTGAAATTGCGCTGAAGTTGCCGTCCCTGACGAGGGTTATCGTCGCACCCCTCACGGGGTGCGTGGATTGAAATTGCCATGGGTTGCGTTCGGTGCAGCCATAATATGGTCGCACCCCTCACGGGGTGCGTGGATTGAAATTCATGCAGCGCTACGTGGTTTATTGCTTGTGGCTGTCGCACCCCTCACGGGGTGCGTGGATTGAAATATCATCTGGGCCACGTCATCGTCGGCGTCATAGCCGGTCGCACCCCTCACGGGGTGCGTGGATTGAAATCTTAGCCATCATCAGGTCAGGCAGAGTCGCGTAGGTCGCACCCCTCACGGGGTGCGTGGATTGAAATACGTTACGCGACGGATCATTAGCAAGTTTCTTCATGTCGCACCCCTCACGGGGTGCGTGGATTGAAATTTCGATGCGGGCTAATGTATTGGCGTCCATGAAGTCGCACCCCTCACGGGGTGCGTGGATTGAAATATGTCTACGGCAGGCGGAGCCGTAGTAACCGTTGTCGCACCCCTCACGGGGTGCGTGGATTGAAATCATTTTCAACGGCAGGTTTTTGATGCCCAGCGCTGTCGCACCCCTCACGGGGTGCGTGGATTGAAATCAAAAACCAAGCGTCGCAGGTTTTCGGTAGATTTGTCGCACCCCTCACGGGGTGCGTGGATTGAAATGCGTTTATGTAATCGCAGGTTTGGATGAAATAAGTCGCACCCCTCACGGGGTGCGTGGATTGAAATACCGGCGTGCTGATCCAGCGCCTCATCGGCCTGTAGTCGCACCCCTCACGGGGTGCGTGGATTGAAATACCGGCGTGCTGATCCAGCGCCTCATCGGCCTGTAGTCGCACCCCTCACGGGGTGCGTGGATTGAAATATGGAATGCGAGGGAGCGGGACGCATCGCACTCGTCGCACCCCTCACGGGGTGCGTGGATTGAAATGACGCGAAGGTGGGTCGATGGCAGACCGCCAGCATGTCGCACCCCTCACGGGGTGCGTGGATTGAAATCTTGGAAACATCTGGCACGGGATCACATCGGCCGTGTCGCACCCCTCACGGGGTGCGTGGATTGAAATGCCGTAGTCAAGGTGTCCCAGGGCGTAGGCTTCGAGTCGCACCCCTCACGGGGTGCGTGGATTGAAATCTTCCTATGTGTGGGGTGGGCATGGAAATAGCCCCGTCGCACCCCTCACGGGGTGCGTGGATTGAAATCGTATCGGTTTGCTTGCGTGTGTTATCTGGGGTTGGTCGCACCCCTCACGGGGTGCGTGGATTGAAATCGAATTGGCCGGCCGGGTGATCGAATCCCGACATAGTCGCACCCCTCACGGGGTGCGTGGATTGAAATTCCACGAGCATCAGCTCGCGTTCCTCGCGCGCCGAGTCGCACCCCTCACGGGGTGCGTGGATTGAAATGACGACTCGGGAAGCGTCGTGGCCTACACGCCGGGTCGCACCCCTCACGGGGTGCGTGGATTGAAATACGCCGATTAACTCGATGCAGCTGCAGAAGCTCAGTCGCACCCCTCACGGGGTGCGTGGATTGAAATCGTATAAGGTCCCTCCGCCGGTAGGCTTGGAACTGTCGCACCCCTCACGGGGTGCGTGGATTGAAATAACGGGTCACGCATTACTGGATACTCCTTGTACGTCGCACCCCTCACGGGGTGCGTGGATTGAAATGTGAGTGGGCGAGGGATGTGGGGAATGTGAGGGGTCGCACCCCTCACGGGGTGCGTGGATTGAAATCCATTGCCCGCGCCCATCAACGGGGTCCATGATGTCGCACCCCTCACGGGGTGCGTGGATTGAAATTACACAGAAGCCACCGAAGAGGGTGAGTGTTGAAAGTCGCACCCCTCACGGGGTGCGTGGATTGAAATAAGATAGGTGCATGGCCTCAATAATGAGGCCATGGTCGCACCCCTCACGGGGTGCGTGGATTGAAATGGCAAACACAGTAATGCAACTAACCCAGCGCGATGTCGCACCCCTCACGGGGTGCGTGGATTGAAATAGCTGTGCGAGGTCGGCTCGCTGATTATTGACAGTCGCACCCCTCACGGGGTGCGTGGATTGAAATACGTCCCAGCTGGAACACTCGGCGTATTCCCCAGTCGCACCCCTCACGGGGTGCGTGGATTGAAATAAAGTGCTGATTTGACTATCCGTGAGGTGCATAAGTCGCACCCCTCACGGGGTGCGTGGATTGAAATGCTGTGATATTGATTTCCAGTTTGTCCAGTTTGGTCGCACCCCTCACGGGGTGCGTGGATTGAAATAAATCTGACAGTCAACCTTTGAAATGAGGAAAACGTCGCACCCCTCACGGGGTGCGTGGATTGAAATAGCGCCGCCGTCACCGGCGTCGCGCTGTCCAAGTCGCACCCCTCACGGGGTGCGTGGATTGAAATTTGGTGATGGCCTCGCCGTAGCGCACGTCCTGCACGGTCGCACCCCTCACGGGGTGCGTGGATTGAAATAAGCAGAAGGGTCTCGGCTTGGACTCGCTGTCAAGGTCGCACCCCTCACGGGGTGCGTGGATTGAAATACCGTCATCGTCCGTGAGGAAACGACGAAGTTTGCGTCGCACCCCTCACGGGGTGCGTGGATTGAAATCCGAAGAGAAGCCTGCCGACATTTATCTGACACGTCGCACCCCTCACGGGGTGCGTGGATTGAAATATACTCACAAGGAGAGAGAGGCTGTGGCAAAACGGTCGCACCCCTCACGGGGTGCGTGGATTGAAATTTGACGGTGACGTTCTGCCCGTGCCAAGCGGTGCCGTCGCACCCCTCACGGGGTGCGTGGATTGAAATGCCTTGTACGTGTTCGTGAACGTGGTCGGATTGTTTGTGTTCAATGTGAGGTGAGCCGAGTTACCGCGATGGTGTTGGCCGGGTTACCGGCAAGAAGTTGACCGTTTCATCGCCCCTTGGCGCAAAAGGGCGTCGGTCCGTTTCGTCCCGATTAGATTCCCTGGTTGGTAGTGGTTTTCCCAGGGGAGGAAAGGAACATGACGGTGTCGACGCCCGTGCGACAACATATCAGGATTCTCGACGCGCAGGGTGTTTCCTGGCGTCGGATGGCCAGGGAGGTCGGAGTGTCAAGGCAGACGGCCGGGAAGTACGCCGAATTGGAGGATTGCTCGCCCAAGCCGCCCGAACACGCGAAGGCGAAGTCGAAGCCGGACCCGTTCAAGCCGGTGATCGACAAGTGGTTGGAGTCGGACCGGTTGATGCCGCGCAAGCAGCGCCATACCGCGATGCGAGTCCGGCACCGGCTGCGGGACGAGCATGGCTACGAGGGCTCGTACCAGCTCGTGCGGCGCTATGTGCGGCAGCGGAAGCGGGATTGGAGGGACCCGGGCGACGGTTTCATGGAACCGCGATGGGAGCCGGGCATCGCGCAGGTCGATTTCGGCGAAGGCCTGGCCTGCATCAGGGGAGCTCGGGTGAAGGCGCATTGCCTGGTGGCGGCGTTCCCGTATTCGAACATGCGCTGGGTGGTCGCGCTGCCCGGGGAGAACGCCGAATGCGTGTGCGAGGGTCTGGAGACCGTGTTCAGGCATATCGGCCTGGCGCCGCGCGTGCTGGTGTTCGGCAACGCCACCGGCGCCGCGCACCGGGTCGCGTGGGACGAAATCACCATCGTGGACGTGTTCCGACGGTTCGTCGAGCATTACCGGGTCGAGGTCAGGTTCCGCAACCCGGCCAGCGGGTGGGAGAAGGGCAACGTGGAGAACGCGGTCGGGTTCCTCAGGCGCAATCTCATGGTCCCGATGCCCAACGCGGAATCGTACCGGAAGCTCACTTCCTGGATGCTCTCGCGCTGCGGCGAGATCGCCGGGAACACGCATTACCGCAAGGATGTTCCGATCTCGGACCTGTTCGCCGGGGAGAAGACGCGCATGCTGCCGTTGCCCCGGGTCCCGTACGACGTGTGCCGTTGGGTGACGCGCAGGGCCGACCGGGAGGGCAACGTCGAGATCGATTCCGACCGCTACCTCGCCGTCCCCTCGTGGCATGGCTGGACCCTGGAGGTCGGTTTGCGCGCGTTCCGCCTCCTGGCCAAGGCCAGCGACGCATACGGCTTCGATGCCGCGGCAAAGGCCGGCGGGCACATCGTGGAGCAGGGCCGCGAGATCGACGAGGCAAGCCTGACGGCCATGGCCGGACGCATCAGCGCAGGCGAGACCCCGGACGACGTCCCGGCACCGGACCTGCACGCGTACGACAGGTTCATGCGCCCCGAAACCCGGGCGAAGGCGGCATGAGCATGGGCAAAAGGAACACGACGATGCCGGACGCGACCCGCCGCCGCGCGTCCACGAACAGGAAAACGGACGGGATCATGCGTCTGGCCCGCCGGCTGCCGTTGACCAGGCAGGTGCTCGCCGACCAGCTCGAAACCGCGACCCCGGCCCAGATGGAGTTCGTGGACCGGTGGATGAACGCCGAGACCGAATCCAGGGAGGCGTCCAAACGCACGCGCCTGCCCGGACAGGCCGGCTTCCCCGCCGCCAAGGAACCCGACGGCTACGACTGGCAGAACGTGCGCATGCCGGCGGACCGGCAGCGCGGCGGGCTCGAATCCCTCGGATTCCTCGACGGTCCGGAGGACGTGGTCATGTTCGGGCCTGCCGGCGCCGGCAAGACCCACCTCGCCATCGCGTTGGGCAGGAAGGCCTGCCGGCAGGGCGTGCCGGTGCGGTTCCACACCGCCGCGGGCCTGGTCATGAGGCTCCTGCGCGCCAACACGGAAGGCAAACTCGACCGGGAACCGCAAGCCATCGCCAAGGCCCGCATGATCGTCATCGACGAGCTCGGCTACGTGCCCATCGACGAGGAAGGCAGCAGGCTCCTGTTCCAGGTCGTCGCCAACGCGTACGAGGCCCAGAGCATCGTCTGCACCACCAACATCGAGTCCGGCGGATGGGGCAGGGTGTTCGGCGACCCCGACATGGCCGCCGCGATCATCGACCGCACCGTCCACCACGGCAGGATGATCAGGTTCGAGGGCGAATCCTACAGACGGACCCACGCCCTCATGCAATAACAAAACAACCGAAACCAGACGAAACCAGCCGACGGTAACCCGGTAAAAAATTGACCGGTAACCCGGACAGCCCCCACGGTAAAACGGCACACCAGCGCTTGACGTTGATAATGGTTATGCCGGTTTCTGATCGGTGATAATGGTGGATGACGG
>ERZ1031808.31-NODE-31-length-31436-cov-137.001243_pt1 | contig 31436 bp, 30 predicted proteins | sample MGYA00517103_ERZ1031808 | MGnify/ENA primary metagenome ERZ1031808 (study PRJEB33719, sample SAMN04261245) | wastewater metagenome | biome: rural village; feature: human; material: feces | host: Homo sapiens | place: El Salvador | collected 2013-01-14 ...
AAGGGCGCCCGTCCGCCCCTTGCCACTGTGATTGGCGGCGTACGGAATCCTCCGTAATCAGAATGCCATTCCCCGCGGAGAATGATTCGAGCTGGCCGGCAGCGCAGAGCGCACTGACTCGCCGTTCGCTCACTCCGAGCCGGAGAGCGGCTTCCCGCCGTGTGAGCAGCGTTCGATTCGTTCTAATGGTCACGGACTCATTGTATACAGAACTATTCCCAAAATGGAATAGTTCTGTATACAACATACGGAAAGAACCTAGATTCACGGGGAAGCTTCTGCATTAAAGGCATCCACCCATCATCATAAAATAAAAGAGATATTTTTATAATGTCTCTTTTGTCAACAAAGGTGTTAACGGAGGAAAAATGAAAACTATAGCTAAACGAGTTGCTGCATCACTTTGCACCATTATTATGTCATTTAATTTTGCTTCTTTTGCCTACGCTTCGCCAGCAACGGAAGCGAGAACACAGTGCAATGTTGAATGCGAATTAGCGAAAACTACAATAAGTCAAGCAGAAGATATTCATGATGTCGAGGTAAGGTCAAAATTAGTCACAAACACGAAAGCCCTATTGAAATCAGCGCATATAAAGACACATTATCAAGATGTCAAACTCAACTGGAGCGAACCTTCATTGCTAGAGTTCGACACCGATAACGGAACTTTTCGTTCAATAACTCTTCAAATCCAGGATCCTCGTTACTCTATATTGAGTAATATTACCGCCGTCTTTGACCCTAGCTGGAACATCAGCAACTACGCAGAGCAGTTGCTTTCAAAAACCGATAATAATAAGTTTTTAATGCAGGTTTACATGAACGGCGATTTGGTTAATCAGCAAGTCAGCGACTTCGATTTCATCTCCAATGAAGACATTCAAAAAAAGTTAGATGAGTACGCCAGCCTTCCGCAAACTCAGGGATGGGGAGAGGCAGCCACTTGTCTGACTGCTGTTTTAGGGGTCGATGTGGCTGTTGCCTGGATTATTCTTGGTACCTGCACGACTGCATGTGCTGCACAACCTATTGCCGCACCTGTTTGCGCTGCCTGCATTGGAGCAGTTGCTGCGATGGGAGCCGCCAACGTCGGTGGTGTTATAGCCTGTTTCGGTCTTCTCTGAGGAGTCACCATGGATAAGCAGAATTTCAAAAAGATAATGAAGATTGTTATTGTTTCCGTTATAGGATGTTTCTTCGTTCTCTTCATACCGTGGCTAATGAATACACTAGTGAATTTGTATTAAGTATCTGTCTTTTATTCAATCCAACACTTTTGGGAGGCAATGGTCGAAAAGGATATATCATTCGTATATATGCGAACTGTTAATTCGACACAATTGGCATTGTGTGACATTTATTAAACAGTTTAAATATACTCTAATATGGATAATTGAAGCTTTTATGTACTTAATTTTAGATTCTGAGTACAGCGGCTTGCGGTAAACTTGAGACAAGTTTACCGCAAGCCGCTGTCACAAAACGAAATCTATAATCTATACACGATACCCTAAAAAGAGCACACTAGTTCGCTGCTTTGATGAAGTCTTCGGCGAGTTGGTTGACGATCTGGTTGCGATGCTGGGCGACGATGCGCTGGTAGTGCTTGATGGCGACCTTCTCACTGACGTGGCCGAGCTTGTCCATGAGATCTCCTTAGGGTGCCGTCCTTGAGCACGAGCAGGGTCGTTTCATGCTTTTCCTCTGATATATCAGACATTGGGTATGTAGCACCGTTCGCATTCCGAGAGAGCATACGATTGAAGATTGGCAATACCAGAAATGACGGAAGCTGTGGTGGTTTTGTCATCTTCAGATGACAAAACCACCAATGATAGAGCCCTGGAATGTGCACTATATGCTTTAATTAAATTGGGACAAGGTTCCCTAAAACAGTAATCAAAGGAGATTATCATGAAATACTTTAGGCGCATACTGAGCAGTATTATTGCAATCTTTTTGTGCATGTCAGCCTTCACGGGCACCGCAACGGCCGCCGAGGATAATTCACCTCCTATCGATGTAACGACATGTCAAACCAATCCTATTGAATTGACCAACGAACAACAAGATACTTTGAATAAAATTGTATCTGTTGGACCGTATTTTAAATATGTAAACAATCAGTTAACTATTACCTTGAATGAGAGCGAACTTAAGAATGCATACGGTTTTTCGGAATCTCAATATACATTCTTGCAAGATGCCGTTCTAGGAGTCACTCATACCGATAACACTTCACCTGCGAGAGCCCCCGCTTCTCCCTCCGGAGCAATGGCGAAATGCGATGGATGGTATATTTCCTACTCGGATCTCACTATAGGCATTGCTACCGCAGTAACTGTCGCGGCCGGCATAGGACCCGAGGCGCTGGCAGCGGCCTTGACTGCGTTGGGCACCATGGTCGGAGGACCCGCTGGAACAATTGCCGGCATACTTGTTTCCGCTGTAGGAGCCGCATATCTTGCGAATCTCGCTCTGCAAATCACCCGTGCCGTAGCCACCGGAAAGGGAATCTGCCTAACGATAGCCATTCCGCCCGGAGTCAGTGTCCAGTAGAAAGGACATCGTGAGATGTTTTCGCAAAAAATGCTGATGGCACCCGAAGCACTGTTTACAGGTGCATGTATATGCTGGTTCGGCAATTTTGCAGTCTCAGACACCCCCGACCCTACAGGAAGATCACTCCTCCTATGGTTGAATGGTGCAATTATAGTCGGTGCGTTTATTTGGGTGGTAATACAGTCTCTTAAAATCAACGACAAGCATCACTATCGTTGGATTAGATCCACAATATATTGTGCTCTTATCCTTCTCGCGCTGATCATCTGCAATACCAACTGGACTCGATTTATGGCGCTAGTTGCACTTGTTTTATATAGTATTGCAAGCGTGCATAAATTACAAGATAAGGAGATAATACAGGGAGATAAATAAGAGAATCTTATAAAAAGACCAGCAATAGATACTGTTATCGAATTGAATTGAATATGATTAGAATTTGCGGTTGACCTTCCAAAAGAAGACCAACCGAAAATTCAAAACAAAAGTAGTTATGAAGACTTCGAATTTAGTGAGGTAATTTTAATATTCGCGAAATGCCCATCACATCGTCGGCATCCATATATTTGTTAATGAATTTCGATTATTAATAGTATTTTAAACAGTATCACTGTTGTCTTATTTATGCTCTTCATATACGACAGCCGCTTTGATGAAGTCTTCGGCGAGTTGGTTGACGATCTGGTTGCGGTGCTGGGCGACGATGCGCTGGTAGTGCTTGATGGCGACCTTCTCGCCGACGCGGCCGAGCTCGTCGGGGATAGGCACGGTGCGCCGGCTGGAGTCGGTCTTGGTCCTGGCGATGCGCGTCGAGCCGCGATCCGAATATCCTCTGTTGACGGAGTGGCGCACGGTCAGGAACTTGCCTTTGAAGCCCGGCATGAAGTGCGCGATGTCGAGATAGAGGTTCCGGCGCATGCCGCCGGCTATCCTCTCGCCGTTCGGCAGCCGGTATTCCTCCGCCCACCGGGTCACGTAATCCTCGAACGAGATAAGGCTCGTGCGCTTCCTGCGACGGCGTTCGGACGGGTGAACCCATTCCTGGATGTTCTTGCGGTCCAGTTCGAGCAGGTGCCGTTCCCCCTCAAGCCACTGGTGCGCTTCGTGCTCCATATCCGGCTTGAACTGACGCTGGACCTTCTTGCCCGGACGCTTCGGGTCCGGGTACCGCACCTGCCAGGCGATGAGATTGCCTGCAGCGTCATAACGCGGCGTCACGGTGCCGAACAGGCCCCGACGCCCCGACGACGGTCCCGTACTGTCCTTCTTCGTCCTTGCGGATACGATGATGCTCCTTACTGAATCCATAATCGACGACATGCATGGGCGCTTCGGAAATGCGAGGTTTGTCCCGAAGCCTTTTAGAACCTTTTAGATTCCCGATGTCTATTTAGAAGTGCAACACCCTTGTTGGTCCTGCAATTCTAGCAGTTCGTCGGCGAACGCCTCGGCGGGCGTGCGGTAGCCGAGCACGCGCATGGGGCGGTTGTCGGCCTCGTCGACAATCTCCCTGACCTCCTTTGCCATGTCCATCCGGATTTCGCTGCGTTTGGGCGGATACCGGCGGATCATGCCGTTCCTGTTCTCGTTGCTTCCCCGCCGCCGGCTGGAGTACGGGTCGGCGAAGTACGTGGCCATGCCCAGCCCGTCGCGCAGCCTTTCGTGGTGGGCGAACTCGGTGCCGTTGTCGTGCGTGACGCTGACGCGCGCGCCGGCCGGCAGCGGCGAGAACATGTCCAGCTGCGCCCCGACGCTCTCGCCGGCGGTCTTGTCCGGAACGACGCGGGCCATGAGGAACCTGGTCCTCCTCTCGACCTCGGTGTGCAGGTTGCATCCCACTCCGATGACGCTGTCGGCCTCCCAATGGCCGAACGCGCTCCTGCCGTCGGCCTCCGGCGGGCGTTCGGAGATGGGCACTCGGCCGGGGATCGGGAAGCGCGACGTCCTCCTGCCGCCGTGCCTGCGGCGCCGCCTGTGCCCTCGCGGCAGGCACCGCGCCCAGCGTTCCCGAAGCGGCCTGCTGGAGTAGACCCATCGGTAGATGGTCTCCGGGCACACGCGCATGGCGGAGTCGTCGGGGAACAGGACGCGCAGCCTGCCGCTGACGGGCGGCGACCAGCCGCAACCCAGCCGTTCGGCCACCCGCGCCCACAGGCGGTCGTGCGACAGCCGGTAGGGCTTTCGTGGCTTGGATCTCCTGCGGTCGGCCTTGCGCTGCGCGGGCCCGGCGATGTGGTAGCGGCCGGTCCATGGCCCCGCCTTCGGTCTTTTCGGCCGGTACGGGCGGTACGACTCGTTCTCGTTGGACGGGAACCATGTGTTGCGCTTGATCTCCCGGCTGATGCCGGACGGGCTGCGGCCCGGCATCGCGCCGATCCCGCGTATGCTGGCGCCGTTGCCTGCCTCGATCTGGATGACCTGGCGTTCCTCTTCCGACAGGTGCGAATATACTTCTCCCATAGGTGCGACATCCCTTCGGACTGGTTTTCTAGGCAATTTCCAATCTAACGGGTGTTGCACTTTCATTTAGACAACGGGTATTGACTTTTATATGTTTCCTATGATAAGCTTTTTAAATTTACTATACTCTTTTTAAGGAGTCTTCTATGAACACTAAAAAATATTTTATAACATTATTTTCTTTTATTATTTTCTCTATATATTTTACTTTGTCAGGTATATTTGTTCCTTTCATTGCTTCTATTCCGCAAAGCAATGGTGGATTTAAAACACTTTCATCACAAAATGATTTTTACAAAATGGTTGACAATTTTTATGATCCAGATGAATTTTATAATTTCAGAACAGACAATCAAAACATAAATAAATTAGCAAACTTCTATAACACATTAAATGCATCAAGTAACTTCGATGTTTTAACCTCATTCAATCAGGCTATCGCTGTAGATATAGATGACTTTAATGGAGACCAACGCTTTTATTATAATTCTGATGAATTTATTGATAATAGTCAGTCTCCTACAATAAGTATAAAAGCGTTACAACTTAATCAAAAAGCCTATGAGTTTTATAATATAAAAGTTGAGGGAAATTCCGGAATTGCATGGAATAGTATTTCATATAAAGATGACTCGATTCCTGTTCTATTGGGTTCTGAATATAAATCTTTTTATAAAATCGGAGACATAATTACCGGAAATTATTATAGTAAAAATACTAATTTTGAAGTTATCGGATTTATAGAAACAGATTGTTCTATAAATTATAAAAATACCTCTAATATCACTTTGAATACTTATATGCTTATTCCTTACCCTTCCACTCTTTGGGAAGTGGACAAAACTAATTTTCAATTTGAATCATTATTATACTTTGCTATGATAAATTGTGATTTACTACCATTTGTTGAGGAATCACAAATTTTAAAAAATATAAAGTCTATATCTGACGAAACTGGATTTTCAGACTTTTCTTTAGTTGGTATTGATAACTTCCAAATACAACATATAGAATTACTTTTATTTATACAAAAGCATCATATACTTTTCATCATTGGTTTTTTGATTATTTTTATTTTACTAAATATACTATGTTTGTATTTATTTAGCCACATTCTAAAATCAATTTATAATCAATCAACCTTACGAAAAAAACATAATAAAATTTTTATGTTGAATATTGTTATTCCATATGGATCTGCGTTTCTTTTAGGAACGTCTCTTGCAACACTATTTATAAAAAAAATATTGCCTATTAGCATCATTATTGGAATAATAACCTTGGCTTTAATATATTTGATAAATTATCTTTTTTTATCAAAATTCCTTCATTTTTCCTCAAATCTTCAGCAATAGACAATAGGGGAAAAAGAGTTATTTAATAACTCCTTTTTCCCTATATATTCTCATTGTTCATATCTTTCCACCACTTATAAACAGTATGCTTTGCAAGTCCTGTCTCTCGGATGCAGTCCGCTTTCTTTCCTGCCGGGTGGCTCTCCTGCCATTCTCTGACTGTCCGCTCTGCTGTTGGTCTGCCCTCTTTTACTACTTCACCTATAACTTTCATATCCTCTTTTTTTCGCCTTGCAAGATATAAATGAGCCTCTTGTTTTCTGTAATTTCGCTTATTTGCTGGTATCGTAACCTTTGTGTTATCCTCTATCCATTCCCGGCTTGCTATCGTTGACAGCCTTTTTCTGCCCCCCTTTCAATGCCCGGAGAGCGTCTTTCACATCTGCCCGGCTGAAATGGTTGTCCTCGTCCTCAGTAAGGCTCTCTAAATGATCCAGGAACGCATAGGCGTCTCTCCGTATCTTCTGCTCGGATATGCCGCACTTTAAGCCATAAGAGCACAACGCCATAATAGAAAAATAACGCCCTCCGGCTTTCACTTCTTCGGTTATTTTCCGTTTCCACCACTCATATAAAGCTTCGTTACATACCCACGTACCACCCTGCTTCTTACTTTTCCGCTTCGGCTCTCCTTGCACGATCCGCTTCTCATACCATTCCGGGTACAGCTCCTTTGCTTCTTCCAGCGTAACGGTACTTTTTCTTCTCGGCTTCTCGTACAACGGAGCAAGGTCTACCTTACAGCTCGGTATGCTGGCTTTTATATCCTCCAGCGTGTAACGGTTCTCTGACAGCTTATAGGCTTTTACTGGGAAATCTACACCCAGCTTCGACTGACTCCCCACACACCGGAAACCTTGATAAATTCCGATTATATCCGGGCTGTCCGGACGGATAGAGCTGGTATCATTCCATAGCCGCCGGATAAGAGCTTCTTTCAGCTCCGCAAGCACTTCTTCCCGGTTTCGATACAACTGAACCGGCTCCTGCAAGAAATAATAAAGATGTACCCCCTTGCCGGAGCTGACAAGATAAGTCGGACGAAGCTGCACACCATTCCCAAACTGCTTCAACAGGTTCTTTAACTGCTGTTTGCCTACATAGTCCACGTCCACCACCACCGCAAACAATTCATGAGCGTTCTCTTTCGTATGTGACTTTGCTATAATTCATGAACCCTGAGATTCTTGAGAATTGAGGATACATGCTCAGCACCAGAATCAATCCGTTTAAGCCCAGCGCCGGGCATCTTCCACCCGTTCTCATTGGAAGAGATATGGTGCTCGCCGACTTCGAAGAAGGTCTAGACAACGGATCAGGCGCACCTGGACGTTTGATGAGGATCACCGGGGCTAGGGGCGTAGGCAAAACCGTAATGCTCGCTGAATTTCGGAGAATCGCAGAAAAACGAGGATGGCAAACCATCAGCGAAACCGCATCAGACGGCATGGCGCAACGGTTAGTGGACAAGCTGCAGCCGCGAAAGGGGAGTTTCAGTTTCTCGTTCGAACCATCTATCAGTGTCAAGAACGTGGGAGGCAGTCTTGGTGGAGTCCATTATGAAAAGAACCGAATGCCATTGACACTCCGCGAAACCATGAGTCTGCGGCTCGACGAGCTGGAAAAGCATGGCAACGGTCTTCTGGTGACCATGGACGAGGCCCAAGCCGCCACTCGGGCAGACATGGTCGCCATCGCCACCGCAGTACAACATCTGACCAGTGAAGACAGAAATCTGGCTTTTGTGTTTGCCGGGTTGCCTTCCATGTCCTCAAGATGGCTTAATGATAACGTAATGACCTTCCTACGACGTGCACAACCGGAGCGGTTGAGCGACGTCGATCTGGCCGAAGTCTCTCATGCGTTGGCGGACACATTCCAGGAAACCGGAATGATTCTAGAAGGGAACCCTTGCGGATCGCTACACAAGCAACTGCAGGCTATCCTTTCATGATTCAGCTTGTCGGCTATCATATTTGGCGAATCATCGCTCGGAATCACAAGCACGACACAGCCATTACCGTCTCAGTGGAAGATGCTGAAGCCGGGGTCCAAGATGCGCTCAGTCATCTGGGAGACACAGTCCACGGACCGGAACTGGATGGGCTTTCGCCCATCGATAAAACCTATCTTCTGGCAATGGCGCAAGATGACGGACCTTCTTCCACCTCCACCGTCGCCGAACGCATGGGCAAGGACGTGAAATACGCCAGCATCTACCGCACGCGCCTCATTGAGGCGCAGGTAATCGAGGATCGTGGATACGGGAAAGTCGATTTCGCCATCCCGTACCTTCGTGAATACCTCAGAAAACATGCGGCATATATTCGTATGACATTGGATATCTCGGAATGATGAAGCTCTTTTAGAACTTTTTAGATTGTTTTAGATTGTTTTAGAATTCGGCTGGCAACAGTCCTTACTGAGCCACCCAGCCACCTGGACCACCCCTAGGTATAGCGTATTGGGGTGCTTTTGTCAGGCTGCCCGGCCAAGCACAAGAAAATAACGACGGTCGCCGAATACATTTGCCTCACGTCGGCACGTAAGTCGGTATGCGAGAAGAAGAAAAAAACGAAACCAGCATACCGGCACGCGCCGCAGGCACCACCAGTGCCGAACATGCCAACCGACACCGCCCAAAGCCATCAGGCCGAGCAACGGAAGTGGAGTGTGTGCGTGGCTGGAAAGAACGGAATCAAGAACCGTCGTGGCGAACTGCAACGAGTGCTGAGCCAAGAGGAATCATACGTTGACGGCAAGCTGAGCCATGCCGCGTTTATTTCCATCGCAATCCTGACCTTTATTACCTTCGTCGGCAACTTTACGCAGCTGCAGCTGAGCTCGGCGCTGCCGATCATCGTTTCGGAATTCCATATTTCCGTAACCACGGGCCAGTGGCTGACCTCCGTGTTCCAGCTGGTCATGGGCGTTATGGTACCGCTGACCGCGTTCCTGACCCGTCGTTTCTCCACCCGACAGATCGTAATCTGCTCGATGGCGGTGTTCACGATCGGCTCCCTGCTGGCCTGGCTGGGCCCGAACTTCCTCTTCGTGCTGCTCGGCCGCGTGCTGGAGGCGGCCGGCACGGGCGTGATGTGGCCGGTGCTGCAGATCACGGTGTTCTCGATCTACCCGCTGTCCCGACGCGGCTTTGCTATGGGCACCGTGGGCATGGCCATGAGCGTGGCTCCGGCAATCGGCCCCACCTTGGGCGGCTGGCAGACCGACGCCAATGGCTGGCGTTCCATCTTCCTGACCATGACCGTGATTGGCGTGGTCTCGCTGGTGGCGGCCATGTTCGGACTACATAATTTCGGCTCGCATGACCCGTCTGCCCGCGCGGACTTTTTCTCGGTGAGCCTGTCGGTGATTGGCTTTGGCGGGCTGATGTTCGGCTTCACCAATTCGGAGGCCTACGGGTTCGCCGCACCGGTAACGTGGGGGCCCATGGCAGTGGGCCTGATTGGCATTGTCTGGTTCGTGCTGCGTAACCTGCGCGCTGGCAAGCGGTATCGCGAGGCCGTAGCCGAGGACAAGTCGGCACTCCCCCAGCCGCCGCTGCTGGACTTGGAAGTGCTGAAGAACCGTTCGTTCACCATCGGCACCATTACCGCGTCGCTGGCATTTTTCGCGTTCAGTTCGATTCTGGTCATCATGCCGCTCTATATCCAGACCGACCGTGGGTATTCTGCCACGATGAGTGGTCTGATCATGCTGCCGGGCGCTATCGGTCAGTGCATCTCCCAGTTCTTCGGCGGCCGTGCGATGGATCGATTCGGCGCACGACCCGTGGCTTTGTTCGGTTCGATTGTGTTGACCCTTGGCACCTTGGGCATGTCGCTGGTGGCGATGGATACGTGGATCTGGTGGGTATCGATCTGCCAGTTCATCCGTCAGATCGGCATGGGTTTCCTGCTGATGCCGATTACCACGTGGTCACTGAATTGCCTGAACGGGCCGAGCGAAGTGTCCGCCGGATCATCGGTGACGAATACCGCGCGTCAGATTGCGGGCGCTGTGGGCGCACCCGTGTTGGTGATTCTGATGGAAACGTTTGCCGCTTTGCATAAGCAGGGCGGCGCCTCCGCCGTCGCCGCTTCGATTTTTGGCATTCAATGGGCGCTGCGCATCTCCGCAATGATCTGTCTGGTAATGGTGTTGATGGTGTTCTTCGGCGTCAAGGGCGACGGTGCCGGTCGTACGCGAGACATTATTTCCTTGCGCGCGCTGCGCGAACGGCGTGCGCGGCGTATGGCTGCGAACTGACGGCAGATTCAACCATTCTTAACATAATAAGAAGCCCCGGTTTCCAACACCGGGGCTTCTTATTATGTTGTGCTATCGCAGGATTTCAGCTGGAGTCTATTACGCCCTGCCCATTAGCGTCAGGACAATCAGCAGCACGTTCAACGCCACAATCAGCGCCACGACGATCATAAAGATCACGTGCTTGACGGTTCCATCAGCCCACTTGCCCATGAGTTCCTTGTTATGCGTGTATCGCATCAGCGGAATCACGGCGAACGGGATGCCGATGGAAAGCACCACCTGGCCGATGACCAGCGCCTGAGTCGGGTCCTTGGCGAACCACAGCACAATCAGTGCCGGCACCAGCGTGACCACGCGGCAGGCCCACATCGGGGCGTTAACGTGCAGCAGACCGTGCATGATTTCCGAGCCGGCGTACGTGCCGACCGATGTGGAGCTCAGCGACGAAGCCAGCAGGCCGATGGAAAAGATTGTGCCGATCACCGGGCCGAGCACCTGCGTGATCGCCCGCTGTGCGCCGTCGATGGAGTCCGTGCCAGACATGCCATGCAGCGAGTTGGCGGCGAGCACCAGCATCGCCAGATTCACGGTGCCGGCCAGCAACAGCGCCCAGGCCACATCGATTTTCGAGCCTCTCAGCTGCGTTTTGATCGACGGCTTTTCGCCGCCTGCGTAATGGTCGTTCACCAGCGTGGAGTGCAGGTAGATGGCGTGCGGCATCACGGTGGCGCCCAGAATCGAGGCGGCCATCAACACCGAGTCGGCGCCTTGGAAGCGTGGAATCATGCCTTTGACCACTTCGCCGGGGTTCGGCGGGGCTACGAACAGGCCTGCGATGAAGCCGAATGTGATAATCAGCAGCATCACGATGATGATGCGCTCGAATGTGGTCTGTGTCTTGCCGCCTTGGAACCACAGCATCACCGTGGAGATTACGCCAATCGCCAAACCGCCGATGAACAGTGGAAATCCGAACAGCAGGTTCAGGGCGATGGCGCCGCCGATCACCTCGGCCAGATCGGTGGCGATGGCGATGACCTCGGCCTGCATGAAGAACATGAAGCGGCCGGCATCGCTCATACGCTCGCCCAGCAGTTCCGGCAGGGATTTGTTGGTCACGATGCCGAGTTTGGCGGACTGATACTGGATGAGCACGCTCATGGCGTTGGCGAGCACCAGCACCCACACCAACAGGTAGCCGTATCGTGCGCCGGAGGTGATGTTGGCCGCCACATTACCAGGATCGACGTAGGCCACGGCCGCCACGAACGCGGGGCCAAGGATGCTGGCCAGCGCATGGTCATGCGGCTTTTCCTTGTTGTTCGTCCCTGCTCCGGCCCCGGCAAGCTGGCGTTCCTTCTCGATTTCCGGTGTTTCCTGTTCGATGTCTGCCACAGCGTTCGTCATAGTGGTTGCCGCAGTGGCATCTGCTTCGGTGTGTGTTACTGCCATATTGTTTGTACCTGTTCCCTTCATACCGCGCGCAGTTATAGCACAGGCATGTTTCCCGAGTCAACAGACGGACAATCTGCGGACGATTGATGGATGACTGGCGGACTGGCAGCTGACATTTCCCGCCATCTCGCTCATGGAATGTGCAGCTGACAGTGCTATCTGCTTTGAAAGCAGATAGCATTCTGCGAATGGCCTAATGTACCTCTCTCAAGCGAGATACCCTTCCTCTTATTCGTCTGCGGGCACGGCCTGGCCCGGGCAGGTGTGGAGGACGGCGAGCATGGCGTCCTTTTCTTGGGAGGTGACGGTGAGCTGGTACTTGTCTTTGACGCCAATCTGGCGGGCCACATAGTCGCAACGGTAGTCGGCGTTGGTGGGTAGCCAGTAGGCGGCGGAAGCCGAACCCTTCTCCTGATTGGCCGGGCCGTCGACGGCCAGCAGGTTGTAGGGGTCATTGCCGAATTCATGGCGTTTGGCAGTGGACCAGTCGTGCGCACCGGATTGCCAAGCGTTTTCAAGGGCCACCACATGGTCGATCTGCACTTTGGCGCTGGTGGCGCGGCCACGTACAAAATGGATGGTCTGAGCGGTGTACGGATCGGCCAGTGTGCCGGACTCGACCACACAGGAACCGGCGTATTTGTAGGTGATGTCCGTGAGATCGCGGGCGAGCACATCGTCGCGTACGTCGCAGCCATTGCCGTCGGCGTCGGTGGTGCGGAAACCGAAGGAATCGCGGTCGTAGCCGGAGGAGCTTTGGTTGTCGTCTACGGCGAGCGCGTTCAAAGTGTCGGCGGCTGAACCGGTGGCAGTGTAGCCACCGGTGATTTTGGCCGCGTCGGAGCTGACCTGCGGCAGTAACAGGCCGATGGTCACGCCGATTGCTGCGGCGAGAACGATGAGAATCAGCACGCGCTCCAGCGGCCCGGAGGCGTTGAAACGACGGCGAAAGTGGGCGTTACGGCGTGCCATCAATCACGCATAGGTGAAGGTGAGGGGGTCGTGCCGGCGCGGGCGGGGCCGTCAAGGGCGTCGATGGCGGCATGTTCGTCGGCGGTCAGGGCGAAGCCGAACAGGTTGAGATTCTCCTTCTGGCGGTCGGCATGCACGGACTTGGGGATGATGATCGTGCCGTTTTCGATGTGCCAACGCAGAATCACCTGGGCCGGGCTGACCTCATGGGCGGCGGCGATCTTCTCGATGGTGCCGTCGCCGGCGTTGAGGTCGGCGCCACGCGCCATCGGCGAGTAGGCCTCCACGGCGATGCCGTGCTCCTTGCAGAACGCCACCACTTCGCGCTGCTGCCACGTGGGATGCAGCTCAATCTGATTGACGGCCGGCCATGCACCGGTCTCCTCGTGCAGACGCTTCAGATCGGCGGGCATGAAGTTGCATACGCCGAGCGTACGTGCCATGCCTTCGTCGCGCAGCTTGGCGGTGACCCACAGGGTCTCGCGCTTGGCACCGGTGTTGTATCCGGAAGCGGCGAGCGCACGACCCACGCCGGCCTCGTTGTTGTAGCCGGCCGCACCGTCGATGTGGCGGTAGCCGGCTTCCAGCGCGGATTCGACGACGGGGACCACACCCTCGTCGTCGATGCGTAGGACGCCAAGGCCGACCTGCGGAATGGAATGGCCGTCTTTCAAGGCGATGTCCGGCACGTTGGCGGGGTTGATGTGCCCGTTGGTCATGATGTGCGATGCTCCTTCATGTACTGCAACTACACGCCACTGTACACGGTTATGCAGGCGATGTGCGGGTGCTGCAACCAAACGGCATGATTGTGCCCGGCCTTCCGTGTGGGAGAGCCGGGCGCAATCATGACAACATCACGCTCTACTCCTGCGACCGGCCCTCGCCCTATTGTTCCCGGGCGCGAATTTGCCCCGGTACAGGCGTCAATCGATTGACGTTTACACCGGAGCAGAAATCGTTGTCCCGGTACGCAATTTCGGGCCATTTTCGAGAACCAGGACAAGCCAATCCCCAAAGTCCACATACCCCGACAAACAGAATCGGCAGAATACAGCCAATCCCGAAATCAACATACTGTCCCGGTTCTCACGTAGAACGATTGACGCGCAAACCGGGGCAACGGGAATTGTCCCGGTACGCGAAAAACACCCGTTTTCGCAAACCAGGACAGTGATTTCTGTCCTGGCACCCACATCAAACGATTGATGCACGAACCGGGACAGAATCGCATCGCTGCGCCGAGACAGACGCATCTGACAGCCAACAACCGATAAACGACAGCCGACAGATGGCATCCAGCAGACGAAAACCGACAGATGGCATCTGGCAGCCGGTTGCCGGCAACCGCATCATAATGCCGCATCAGTCTCTATCAGGAGCTCTTACGACGCAAAGCAAGCGAGACCCCACCGGCCACGCCGAGAACGACAACCGCAAGACCCACGGCAGTCACCGCGCTACCGGTATTGCTCAGCACACCAGTAATCTCGTCGCCATTCGCGCCGTTGGTCTTATCACCCTCGCCCGTATCGGGATTGATAGTAGCCCCGCCATTACCCGCACCGTCCGAGCCGCTGCCGGAACCACCTTCGGCCCGAGAGGCAACAGCAACCGTATAGGTTTCAGTAACATTCGGATTCGACTTGAGCGTTACGGTAACCTTCGCCGCATCAGCGGGAGCGGAGAAATCGTAATCGAGCATGAACTGGTCGGCGGCAAGCGCCTGATCGAGTTTGGCGAGCGACTCGTTGGTGTACTCATCGCGATTGATTTCCCCGGATTCGGCCACGGCCTTGTCCAAGTTCTCCGTGGATGGCTTCACCGGAGTTTCGGTCTTTTTGACGAGTGAGACCTTGTCCACATTGCCCCATGCGTCGGCAGGCAGGTTGCCCGTGATGGTGTATGTGCCCGCGCCACGAATCCAGTCAAGCGCAGCGGATTGCTAGGTCACGGTTTCGGTCTCGTCCACCCCATCCTGATAGTGTGCAGCCGCCTCACTCGGCAATTGCGCTTTGATCACGTCGATGGAATCCGAGTCAGTCGCGGTAATCTCCACTGGATCTATCTTGGTGAACACATGATCGGTGACGGCACCGGTGTGAATGTACTTGAACGTCGGCAGAGAGGCGAGCGCCTTGCCATCGAAATCGAACAAAGCTTGGTTATCGACACCTGAGCCGACCCAGTACAGGCCGGCATCAGTGGCACAACCATGCGGGGGACGCTCTATGTGCATTAAGTCATGCTGCCGGTGCTCTTTAACTTGCATATCCACGGGGGCGGCACGAGGCGATTCGGCCGCCTTTACCCGTACACCCATGGGGCGGTAACTTGCCCATGGGGCGGTCGGTAAAATTTCACCTTCCGCAGAATAGAGCCATTTTCAGCTACCGCCCCATGAGGGATTCACCGCCCCATGGGACATTTATATAACAACGACTTCGTGCAACAGCACCAGCATTACGACAATGTTGTTTAGCGCGTGGAGGCGCGGGCGATTACTTGCGATTCGGCGGTGAGCAGTTCGGGCTTGGAAATGTCTCCAGCGATACGGCCGAGGATGCGGTCCACGGCGGTGGGCGCGGTCCAGTCGAGCCTGGAATCCATGGTGGTAAGCGGAATTTGCAGGTATGGGGCTTCCTCGTTGTTGTCGAAGCCGATGACCTGCACCTGCGCGGGAACCTCATAGCCGGCAGTGCGTAGTGCGGTCAATGCGCCAATGGCCAGCTGATCATTAAAGGCAACCACGCCGTCGAACGGCACGCCGGAATCAATCAGTCGCTGAGTCACACGAGCGCCAGCGCCGATGGTCCAATCCTGAGCGGTATTACCAATCAGACGAGGATCCAGCTCAAGCCCACGGCGGCGCGTTTCTTCAATGACACCACGCAAACGCAGTTGTGCGTTGCCTTCCACAGCCTGCAACAAAGCGGCCGCGTCATAGTCGCCTCGTGCGCCCACTACAGCGAGGCGAGAAGAACCTCGATCATATAGGTAGCCTGACGCTGTTGCTGCGGCGGCAACATCGTCCGGAGTCACGTGGTCGGCAACACCCCATGTGGTTCGGGCACCGACAATAACCAGCGGGAAATCAACCTTCAGGTCTTCGGGCGAAATATCCTCCACCTCGCTCATGGAGAGAATCATGCCGTCTGACACAGTGGAGTTGAAGTTCTTGAGCAGGTCACGCGCTCCTTTGGCCGAGCCCTCTGCATACGTGGTGACGTATACGGAGTAGTCGCGCTGACGGGCGGCGTCAATGGTGCGATTGGCCAGTTCAGCGAGATACGGCGGAGTGAGCGATGGCACCGCAAGAGTAATAAAACCGGTGTGGTCGCGATTCAGGTTGCGGGCGGCCACATTGACGCGGTAGCCGAGGTCCTTAACGACTGCTTCGACCTTTGCACGGGTTTCATCGGTCATGCGGCCGGAACCGTTAATGACGTTTGAAGCGGTTTTGAGAGACACTCCAGCGGTTTGAGCCACATCGCGCAGGGTGACTCGACGCTTGGCGGAGGCAGGGGATGCAGTGGAAGCAGCCTTGACCGCGCCGACCGTACGACTTGTGTTCGATTCGGCTTTCCCCACTGTGCATACCTCGTTTTCATCTCTGAAAGACCATCGACTCACCTATTTTAGGACCACATGGCACCATTTTCGAGCCATATCCGGCCTTCAAGGGGCTGATCTGAGGCTTTCCGGACATCTACCTCCGTTTCAAGGGGCTCTTCATCCGCGAAAGAGGAAGTATAAACGGCTTTGCTTCAACGCCATTAAGCCATTTTGGGGCCGCGTCTACTTTGGCAACAGCCCCTTGAAACGGAGATAGACATTTGCCCAACCGGTGTATCAGCCCCTTGAAACGGAGATAGCCGGTTGGACACTCATCTAGAGCGTGGTTTTGGTGATGAGAATGGCGTTGCGGGCCAGCTCGTAGCCGGTGGGGCCGGCGTTCCCGGCAATGAAATCGTCTAGACCGGGTTCGCACCGGCAGGCGATGATTGGCTCTTACTCAATGCCGTTGACGGCAACGGGCTGCTTCGAACGGTTCAGAGAGAAACCGAAGCGGATGGTGCCGTCTGAGGATTGGCGGATGGTGTGCAGGATGCGGGGGGTCATGAGTCGTGGCTGCTGCGGTCGTGGTTGCGGCGTTGATCTCTCCCCCACCCGGCCTTTGGTCGGGAGCCCTTTCGTCGGAGGGGGCTGTTGTGTTGAGTTCTGTGAGCAAGTGGGTGATGTCGTGGCGGCCAAGGTCGCAGCCCACGTAGATGGCGGCGCCTTGGCCGTGGGGGGTGACTGGTGATGGCGGGGACGCCGTCGAGCTCCCAAAGTTCACCGGCGCGCTTGCGCGTGTTCAACGGCTTCCATTGTACGGCGGAGGTGGAGTGCTCCATCATGTACCACGGCTTGCCGGGGCAGATTGCTTCGATGGCGTCGCGTTCGGCCTTGTAGAAGTCGAGCAGCATGTCGTTGCCGAACCGTTTGTAACCCAACCGCTGGGGCGGGTTGACCATGCTGTCGCCGCCCATGTGGCGTGGCAGCAGTACCTCGGCAAAGCTGTTGACGTGCTGGGACCAGAACGCCTGTGGCCCAAGAACGAGGCGGCCCGTCCGATCCGCCGCCACTTCGCCGAGATCGTCGCATACTTCGAGCACCCGTACACCAACGCCGTCCTCGAGGACGCCGACAGCGTCATCCGGAACGTGAAGAGACGGGCCCGCGGCTTCCGCAACACGGACTACTTCGCCACCATGATCTACCTGACCTGCGGCAAACTCGACCTCAAAGCCGTCACCACCGCCTGACCACCACTCACCACAAACAGCGAATAACCGAAAAAACACTACCAATCAAGGCAAAAGTCAATTGGCGCGCATAGTGACTGATTCTTCAGTATTCCTTTTTCATATCCTCACTAAAAATTACTGTCGAACAAGCACAGTATATATTCCCAAACCATCATCATTAAGAATCTTCATGATTTTGTCACGTTCGATATCGTTTCCATATGTAATTTCGACATATCCTTTGTCCTGTATCCGGGAGGGGCAATCGACGTGTTTAATGTTCACTTTAACGCTTTTCCCTACTGATTTGAGTTTGTCAATGGCTGCGCTGCTCTCGACATATATCTGCTTCGTTGTTTGGTAGGATGCCAAATCGTTGCACGGCAAACTTGTGCCATTTCTTTTCAGCGGAATGAGACCAATCATGATCAAGACAGCCGCAATGAGCGCCGACGTTATAAATGCGATGATAGCGTATAACAGCACCCGCCTAGCCAGCGATTTGCGCTTCGTCATACCGTCAGCGTTTATCTGGACCATCATTCCTCCTTGCGTTTTCACTATTCCACTTCACGAGGTATAGCAATCAATGATTAGTTATGATTGCCTACTTGGTAGTTTTGGTCACATGCAGAGACTAAAATGGGATCATGCGTGGCAAGAACCACAATTGCCCCTTGATCAGCTCGGTGCCGCAACAAATCAATAACGATTTGCCTGTTATGCGCATCGAGAGAAGCGGTGGGTTCATCTGCGAAAATTACAGACGCGTTCTTGTATATAGCGCGCGCAATTCCAAGACGTTGTTTTTCTCCTCCACTGAGATGAGACGCGGGTTCCTGAGTTCTTTTTGCCAGTCCAGTAGCTCTGAGAGCCTCTCGTATCTGTTTGCGGTCCCCTCCCGCACGTTGTCCAAATGGTCCAAGCTGCATGGAGACATTGAAAGCCACGCTTTCCTCGTCCATAATGCCGTAGTCCTGAAGGATGAACGAGGCCGTGTCATGCCAGAATCGTCTACGTCTTCTGGCTGTCGCGTGCGTGACATTTTCGCGATCGATCATAAGTCGTCCACCATCCGCTTCCTGTAGAAGACCGAGTGTGTGCAACAGCGTGGTCTTTCCGCATCCGCTGGGGCCAGTGAGGGCGACCATACCACCTTCGGAGATATGTAGGTCGACGTGTTCGAAAATTGTTCGCCCGGCAATGCGTACCGTCAGGTTGTCGCATTCTATAGTGGTCATAAACATGTCCTTTCTGCTGGGCTCGGTTGATTAAAGAGTGCGATTATTGATGCCCACAAACATGCGCTGTACGGACAGAATGTGCGAAAGTGCGGAAATGAAGATTGCCAGCAAACCCAGCACTCCGGTCATTACTGCAGCTGAGATGCCTGTAGAGCGAAGTGCTATTGCAGCGAAGATAATTCCTCCTACTAACGCCGTACTGCTCTCCACAAGTATCGTGGACTCCGCCAATCGTCTTGCGGGGCTACCGTTGAGCATGAGCGGATAGTCGTGTCTTGCGCGCAGCGCAGCGCGGACCATCGCATGCACCATAACGGTTAAGGCAAACGCAACAATAAGCATTACAAATGCAGCGGCTTGCAGCCAAGCGAAATATGCAGAGAACTGGGCCTGCAGAATCTGCTCTTCAGCGATGTATCGCACTTTGACCTGTCTTGACAACCCTGCTTGTCGCAATCTTGCTCGTACATCCTGAAGACCCGTCAACACGATGTTGCGTGTGGTGGCCGCCGGCACTAGAAATCCTGAGTCGGAGAATCCCGAGTAGTCAGGGAGAACTATGAGCGTGAGCCTTTTCGGGAAAAGCATAGTGTCAGAGCCGCCTTTGAGCACGGGTATTGCATCGCCGGAAACGCTATAATACAAGGCTCTTTCGAGCATATTCACACTGGTCTGGGAATCTGCACTCCATGCTGGTATCTGAGAAACTATGTCTTTCGCCTCCGCGGGTAGGTAATCGAACGTGACGCGGACTGAGTGCTCCATGTGAGCCGGGTCGACCTGTACCATATTGAGCCATTGCTGAGTGACTAACGCTACTGGTTCAGCACTTGGGGCTCCGGTCATTTCTGGCGTGAACGTGTAGGAGAGAGCTCCTCTCCCGTCATCTTCTATTTCACGCATCACGTTCGCGACCTTCGCATCCAGTTGGGGGTTATTTTCATACGACAGCGCTATTGAGACCTGATTAGACAAACGCTCCCATACACGTTGCTCGCGGGCCGATGAATCAGCCGACGCTATCGCCGACATTGCGGGCGCAGTCACCGCCAGCACCGCTACGAATACCATCGCTTTCATTGCCAAAGCAGATCGGCGTAGTCCGATATTGCCGGATGCGCGACGCATGATCATCGTTGCTGAAGGCCATGACAGCATGCCGACAATCAGCATCGCCACAAACAGTCCTGCCAACACGGTCCCTTCAAGTACCAGTAGTATGCGAGAGAAGTATGGTATGAACACCGCGCCTCTAACCGCACCAACCACCGTGACTGAGACGATGTCGATTAGGCATGCCGCACACAGCGATGGGGTCAGAATGCCCATCATGTCGTCTTTCTGTATGCGCCATACCGAGACGCCAGCTAATACCCGCAACGCCCTTGAACGAACTTTAGATGCCATCCAATACAGAACCATCGTCACCATCAGGGCAAGAGCCGCGGCCATCGACATCACGAAACTTGACTGTGAGGCTAGCAAGCGCACGTCATCACGCAACGAATCCGCACCCCACGCCACCATTACCCCATTGCGTACCGTCCAATCGCGCAGTGCTTTATCAGACTGGTTGCCTTGCAGTAGATAGTATTGACCGCTCGCAGAGGCCGCCGACAGACGCGACTGTCCTGCCACCTTAGAACTCGGCATGTTTCCAAATCGACGGACTGAAGTTCCCTCGGGCAGTCTTTCACTTGCAGTGGAATCTAGCGCGACAAATACTTGAGCGGATGCATCCCCGTCAAGGTCAGGCATAACCTTGACGATGCCGAGTTGTTGCTGTTCTCCGATATCAGCAAGCTCTCGCAGCATTTGAGCGTCATCCACGTTAGGTGATTGAAAATCCAGTGTCATCGAGATTGTAGGATGAATTCCTTGGGGTAAAGCTCTGTCATGTAGGTCGCTGGCCATGACTGACAATAACGTGGCGAGCAGAAATACCAACGTGGATACCATGAAGAACAGGCGACGATGCATGGTACACTCCAATCATCAGGAGAGGCCGATACCACACGGGAATGCCATATGCCATCGGCCGTTCATCATTACCTTTCAGGACACCCGATAGTAGTAGGCGTCGTTATTGCCCCAATAGTTCACAGCGTATTTCTCTGCAATGGACTGCTTCTTTGCGACTGTATCGATGCTGCGCACGGTATCCCCGTTCAACGAGACCGAAGAGCCATGCGTCCGTGTGTCATGCGTGTAATAGGAACGAATCTTGACGTTCCAGAAGCCCCATTCCCAGATACCGCCCTGAGCAGGGTACTGCGTATGCTTACCCTCCGGGTTGAGCCACATGGGCCGAATCCCATACTCTCCGCTTTCCGTGGTCGGCGCAATGACGTCGGCCTCAGCAGCAGAGGCGGATGCCACAGGGATGATTGTCATCGATGCGCAGGTCACCAATGCAACCGCCATCATCTTCAGCTTGGACTGTTTTCCTGTTTGAATGGACATGGTGTGCTCCATTCTCGTATCCGATCGTTCCGTTACCCATGAATTCCGTCAACACTGACCGGAACCCGCGTTCGCCGTTCCGGAATCTTTCCGGAACGTCTTCAAGGTATCGCCTTCTTCCGGGACAATCCACCGATGTCACTTCATAAGTGACATTGTGGGAAGCTGGCGACCATCCGCAATATCATCAAGACATGAACCAACAAGGCGAAGGAAAAGTGACATTGGGCATTGTGGACAACGACCAGCTGACGTTGGCGGCATTGTCGAGCATCCTGCGCAGTCTGCCTTGGCTGCACATCCTATGGACGACAATCTCAGGCGACGATGCGATTGACAACTGCTTGTCCCCGAGAACGCGTCCGCAAGTGATATTGGTCGATATGTCCATGGAGGACACGAGCGGTGCCATGGTATGCAGGACCTTACGCCGTCATTCGCTACCCATCGGAGTAGTATGCATGACCTCATTTTCGCTGGGAAGCTATGCTCGCGCAGCCGCCGAAGCCGGAGCTCAGGCGTTGATCTCCAAAACGGACTTACGCATCTTGTCCAGCGCCGTACGACGCGCATCGATGGGCTCGGCGACGCAATGCGCTGCTGATGAATCAGCACGTTTCACTGATGTGCCAGACACTGCTTCCAACCTTATTCCAGACTTTACTAAGGCTTCAGATAAGCGTTGGATGAACGGAGATCGACTGTCCGCACGGGAGGTTGAAATCCTGCGCATGTACTCCGAAGGACTGGAAACTGAGGAGATTGCGAGGTCTTTGTCCCTAAGCAAGTTCACCATCGGCACGTATGTCAAACGTGCGGTCGCCAAATTGCATGCACGGAACAGAATCCACGCCATCATCATGTGCGAGAAACGCGGACTGCTATGAACCATGAAAACACCAAACGGAATGGACTTGCACAGGATCAGAACGACGAAATAGGTACCAGCAGTTGGATGTACATGCGCGCAATCGCGGTCATGGCAGGATGCGGATACGGAAGTATACTGCTGGTCGCCAGTCTTGTCTCGGGTGTAATTGGATGGATTGCGTTCGCGATTGGCGTGGTAGCGATGGTTCTGTCCATCATCTCCATACGTTTTCCACTTGTGGCGGCGATAATGCAAACTCTGCTTTGGGCGTGCATTTGTATGGTTCCCGCATTATCTGAATTATCTTGGGCGTTGTTCCTCTCATTTGCCGCCACTCTAATGCTGGTCTCATTTCGATATACAGGACTAGGCATCGGCTTAGGCATAGTCCAATCATCCGTAACTGTCGTCTCCCACGCTATGCTGGGAATGTCCGGCGCGAGTCCATCGCCTATTTTTGACATGATTGCCGTAGTAGCGCTCCCCGCTGCTTCATGTATCGGCGTCGGCATGCAATGGCGCATTAGGCTCATGCGCATGCAGCAGATCCGCCATGAGCTGGATCGTCAGAGGGAGATTAACGAGGAACGTCGCCGCCGCGAGTTAATTGCTGCAACACTCCACGACCAAGTGACCAACCGACTCGCCTACCAGATACTTCGCATGCAGCACGACATACGGACTTGGTGTGAGCAACCACCGCAATCTGAACAGTACCAAGCCGAAATCTCTGAACTACTTGACATATCTCAAGATCTGCTCGAAAAAATACGGGCGACAATCGATGTACTCGGTTCCGAAACCATCGCAGACAATGAATCACACGATAGAGTCGAGCTTCCTAAGTCCAGAATGTCTCCCGCCCCTGAGACTGAGCAGGAAATGCTTGATGCACATCTTACACAGGCCAAGGAAGAGATGCGTGAACTTGGTTTTGCTGTGAACACACAACTTCTGGGCACTATGCCACTCAGCTACGATCCCAAAGTGCTGGATATAGTCCATACGGGCATAGATGAATTCACCAGCAATATGATCAAGTACGCTGATCCGATAAAAGAATGCAGTCTTATCGTCAATATCACAGCAGCAGATATAACAGTCATATCAAGCAATACGTGTAATACCAAGTCCTCATGTTATACCGCACGAGCTATGACAGGCGGTAGAGGACTATCTCAGCTTAGAATAAAAGCCAAGGACATAAATGGGACATTATCAAAGGATAATAGTGGCAAGGAGAGCATTTCCCGTCTTTCTATACCATGGCAATAACACCCTTGCTGACTGCAAACTGGCGAATTGCTTTAGAGTGCATTCGGAAAGACTGGCGAATTCCTCTGATTCACATCCCAGGATGGATTGTCTTGCGTGACGGGCCGGGACCAGCGCCAGACGGAGCCAGTTCGGCTAGTATGAATAGGCACCCCCATAGCTGTATTGAGAGGAAGAGCACATGGCGGGACTGTTTCGGACTGCTTCCAAGCAGCCCAACCCTTTAGGGACAGCCATACGCACCCGCGGATCAGGAAAATATACATTCGGACTGGCTTTGAGTGCGGGTCTTGCCGGATTACTGTACGGCTACGACACCGTCTCTATCTCCGGCGCCATCGAATTCCTGCGCGCCAGATACGGGCTCAGTACTCTCATGGAGGGCCTCGTCATCTCCTCCATCATGCTCGGTGCCGTCATCGGAGCGGCCACCGCCGGATTCCTTTCCGACCGATTCGGCAGAAAACGTATCCTTATTATCGGCGGCGCGTTCTTCCTCGTTGCGGCTGTATGGAGTGCGCTGACGATAGGTCCCATAGCGCTTATCGTGGCGCGCGTGGCCGGCGGCTACGGCATCGGCCTGACCGCCGCGCTGGCCGTCACATATATCACCGAATCGGCTCCGGCCAACATCCGTGGTCTGCTCGCCTTCTCTTATCAGTTGCTTGCGGTTTGCGGCCTCTTCCTGACTAACGTCATCAACTACATCATCGCCTCCTACGGATCAAACGACTGGGATATCGCCATTGGATGGCGCTGGATGCTGGGATTGGGCGCGATTCCGGCCGCCGCTTTCCTGCTGGCTATGCGGAGGGCACCGGAAAGCCCGCGATTCCTCATTCAGGTAGGCAGAACCGATGAAGGTTTCGCGGTGCTCGAGCACATCCTCGGCACCGAACGCGCACGCCTGCGCACCGATGACATCCAAGCCTCGGTCAAACTGGAAACCGAGATGTCGCACGAATTCCATGATTTGTTCCGTCCAGGCCTGCGACGGGCACTCGTCATCGGCATCTTTCTCGCCGTGTTCAACCAGTTCATCGGCATGAACGCCATCTCCTACTATGGGCCGGTGATGTTCTCGGATCTCGGGTTCGGCGGGGACACTCAGTTCCTCGCGGCCGCCAGCGTAGGCGGCGTGGAGCTGGTGGCCACCGTGGTAGGCATGTACCTGATCGACACGTTCGGCCGTAAACGTCTTATGGAAATAGGCACCGGCATGATGTGCGCGTTCGCGCTATGCATTTCGGGCTCGTATTTCATGGGCAATTCGCTGCTGACGCTTATATTCGTCATGGCGTTCACCATATCGTTCGCCTTTTCGATGGGGCCGATTCCCTGGATTGTGATTCCCGAGCTCTTCCCCACGTATCTGCGCGGTCGCGCCACTGGATTGTGTGTGATGTGTCTGCTGTTCGCCAACTGGATCATCGCACAATTCACGCCGATGATGATCGATGGATTGGGCGGCGGCATATCGTTCGCGATTTTCGCGTTTCTGGATCTGATTTGCCTGTTCGGCATCGTGGCGTTGGTGCCGGAGACAATGGGACGCACGCTGGAGGAAATCGAGCATCTATGGCAGCCGAAAACCGATTTGGCCTCTGCAAAATACGCGCTGAGCACGGCTGATGCGAATATCCGCCACGCGGAAGCCACGCTGCGTCGTATTGAAAACGAACGTCAGCAGGCATTGGGCATTATGGATGCGGCTGAGCGGGCTCGCGCTGTGGCACAGCAGAAGATTTTCGCCATAGAGACCGCCAAAAGGGCCGAGTCAGAACGTCTGGCGGCGCAGCGCGCTGCCGAGGAAGCCGCCAAGGCAGCGGCGAATATGGCTGCAGAAGAAGACACGGCAGCGACCGTCTCGGAAGTCGCGACGGATGAGAACGTGCCGTCGCTTGTGCGGCGTACGAGGGGCGCTGTTCTGGTTGGTAAGTCATCCAGTAGACGGCACGACGGCGAGTATACGGGCGGCCCTGTGGATGGCCCTGTGGATGGCCCTGCGGATGGCTCCGTGACTGGCTCTGCGGCCGGTGCGATGCTGGACGGCGCGGCGGCCGAGGCAGCGGCCAGCGCAGCAGTCGCGGCCTTGGCCGATTCGTTGCCCGACGACCCATGCACGCTGGCGAATCGGCCGACTACGCGCAGTGGTGCGGATGATACGGATAGCGTTGATGCCGCGAATGACGCGAATCGAAACCGCAAGCAGACAAATGCCGTGCAGCCGGCACATATGGCCTCTATTGAGCACGCGCACAGTGCCGATACGCCTCGCGGGGTATTACTGCCCAGTGCCGACGAGGATTCCTACAGCGAGCATTCCTTCGCCGAGACGGATGACGACCGCGAGGCTCAGGCCATCGACGCGGCCCTCGACTCTCTGGATGCCCTTATCAGAGGCTGATATATAAGGAAATACAGGATTCCCGCCTTGCGCGTCGGTGCGTTTCGGCTGCGCAAGGCGGGAATCCTGTATTGCAGAGTATTGCGGCCTGTGACTGTGTGACTTTACAGATTCAGCACCGCATCGGCAACGCGCATGGCGGATTCACGACGAGAGACCAGCACCACAGCCACGTCTTGCCCCTTATCCGCATTCTGCACGCTCTTGGACAGCTCATGAATGGAACGAAGAATGATGGCTTCATTCAAGGCATCCAGACGACTGGTCGGCTCGTCAAAGAGCACCAAGTCGGCATTGCGCAGGAATACGCGAACCAATCCGATGCGCTGGCGTTCGCCTTCAGACAGTCGGTCGCCCAGCTCACCCACCTGGGTGTCGAGCCCATCCGGCAACGAATCAATCAAGTCAAGCACGGATGCCTTGGCGAGGGCTTCGCGGAGTCGGGCGTCAAGAACACCGGCCGCTCCCCCATTGCGAATCTCCGATTCAGGCAAGGCGATAAGCAGATTCTCTCGAATCGTACCGTCGAACAGGTGGATCTCCTGACTCATCATGGCCTGAATACGGCGGCGGGCATGCACATCGATTTGCGATAGCGGCGTGCCGGACAGCGTCACTTGGCCACGCTGCGGGTCCCAATAGCGCATCAGCAGCTTCAGCATAGTGGACTTGCCCCTACCGGATGGGCCTTGGATACCGAGGATGCCGTGCTGCGGCACATCGAGCGAGAAGTCGGCGAGAATCGCCTCGCTCTCCTCCCCCGGGTACGCGAAAGTGACGCGGTCAAGGCGCATGCCCTCATAATCCGAGTTCGCAGTGCCAGTTTCCACCACGCCCGGCGCTTCGTCCATCAGACCGAACAGACGACGGGCGGAGGCGAAGGTCTGGGTGAGGTTCGCGGGCAGGGCGTCGAGCGCCAGCGTCGGCCCGAACGAGCTGGCGAGCAGCATGAAGGCGGCGATCAGCGCCAACACCATCCAGGGGCTCAGCGTGGCCGCCACGATGGCGTAGACGATGGTGGTGGTCACGGGGTTGCCGGCGAGTGCGAATCCGGCGATGATGCCGAACACCGGTAGGAAGGTTGCGGCAAGGTGGCCGATGGTGCCGGCCGTGGAAGCCGCGACCATAAGCCCGGCCAGCGGCTTGGCCTCCCCGAGTAACCGCTTGATGTGACCTGGAACGTGCTCATCTCGGCCGGCGCTGCAGCCGGAGCTGGCCACTGGACAGGTTGGCGGCGTCGGACGCAACGTCACCGTTCTGGCCGTCATCGGGCAAAGCCATCAGAAGGTTCTCACGCAGAATACCGGCAAACAGATGGCTACTGGCACCGATCAGGGTGATGGTTCGGGCGAGCGTCTCTCCGGACGGGTCGGATACCTTGACGTCGTTCAGCGTAAGCGAGCCTTGGTATCCGGTCAGCGTGCCGGCAAGCAGCGCGGCAGCCGTGGATTTGCCGGAACCGGAGATGCCGACGATGGCGGTGAGTTGACCGGGGTAGGCAGTGAAGGTGAGGCCGGTGAGCGCAGGTGCAGGCGCGGAATTCATTTGCTGAACGGCGGCACCGGAATCGGCGCTGTCATAGGAATAGCCGACGTGGTCGAAGCTGACGGTGATTCCGCCATCGGCCTCGGTCCCGGCTTTGGTACCGGTATCAGTCCCGACATCAGTACCAGTGGTGGCCGGCAGCGTGGCAGTGCCATGGGCGGGCTCGGGGGTGTCCAGCAGGGCGAAGATACGTTTGGTGGAGGTCATGCCGTTCATCGCCACGTGGAAGTAGGAGCCGAGTTGGCGCATGGGGATGAAGAATTCGGCGGACAGCAGCACTATCAGCAGCAGTCCGGCGAGGGTGAGCGGGAAGCCCGCACCGAACGGCATCAGGTATTGCAGGCCGTAGGCCAGGTAGGCGAATGCGCCGGGCAGGTGGGCGGCGAGCATGATCGGCGACCAGCCGGCGGTGCTGGCTCCTGCGGCGGCTGCGGTGGTATGCGCATACTGCCATAGAGCCACACCAATGCCGGCCGCCGCACCGCCGTAGGCCACGATATCCATGGCGGTCAGCGAGCGCAGCTGGATCTGCAGCACGCGCATGGTCATGACCCTGCGCTCCACATTCCGCGCAATCCCATTCACCTTAAGCGAACGCCCTCGCACACGCCAGACTTTTAAAGTGAGAGAGGCCACAGAATTTTCGATTGCGGAGTGCGCATGCTAGACGCGCCAACCAGAAGAAATATGCTTCGATATCAGGGGCTGAAGCATCAACTACACCCAATACGTGCATTTATCCGTTTCAAGGAAGCTAATTTTTGCGTTTGCCGGAGGTCTACTTCCGTTTCAAGGGGCTGATCTCGCATTTGCCGGAAGTCTATCTCCGCTTCGAGGGGCTCCTCATCCATGTAATCGGAAGTATAAACGGCTACACGTCAACGTCATTCCGCCGTTTTAGGGCCGCGTCTACTTGGGCATCAGCCCCTCGAAGTGGAAGTAGACTTCCGGATAAGGCAAAATCAGCCCCTCGAAGCCGAGAAAGCACGTTTCTACGGTGTCAGAAGCCGACGGAACGCAAAAGGGTCGTCTGTACGCAGACGACCCATATGATCAATTCGCCAATAGACGCAGCAAACGCGGCCTAGTGCTGCTTCTGCGCGGCGATCAGTGCTTCGGCGGCGGCCGTACTTATCGGACAGGAAGCCGGAGAAGCCGGCGCCGATCACGCCGCCGATCATGATGGAGCTGATGACCAGACCCTGCAGGGCCGGGCTCAGCGCGTACTTGTCCTGCAGGAAGTCGATGGCCCCCGAAATGGACACGGTCATAACCGTAGAGCAAACCGGTTAGACACGGCGTTGTATACAATCCACAAAACCAGACAGACAACTTCTCCATTGCCCACAACGCGCGCAACCTTACGCCAGCGTAGCCTAACTTGTCAGGATGGCTCGATTTGTCAACAGCCATCACGCAACGCACGTAAGGACACGGCCCGCTTATGCTTGACCACTACACCACGCCCGGCGAATCCATCGAGATCCGCGATGACCAAACTATCTATTCACTGCTCACCGATCGCCTTGCCCGCACCGGCGCGGACACGGTAATCGCCGCCAAGAAAATCGACCCCGGCCGCTGGCAGAACGTCACCACCGGCGAATTCCACGAGCGCGTGGTCTCAGCCGCCAAGGGCCTGATCGCGCTCGGCATCGCCAAGGGCGACGCGGTAACCATCTTCTCCTCCACTCGTCTCGAATGGGGCATTCTCGATTTCGCACTGGCCGCAGTGGGTGCGGTAAGCGTGCCGATCTACGACACCGACTCCGCCCCGCAAGCCCAGCGCATCATGAACGATTCGGCGGTCAAGCTGGCCTTTGCCGACAACCGCGAGCGCTTCGACCGGCTCGACTCGGTCAAGGATCACTGCCCCGCCTTGAAGCAGATTCTCATGCTCGAGGGCAACGCACTGGGCGCGCTCGAAGGTCTGGGCGTGGCTGTTTCGGACGAGGAACTGAACGAGCGCGTGGCCACCGTGCGCGCCGACGATCTGGCCACCATCGTCTACACCTCGGGCTCCACCGGCAACCCGAAGGGTGCCGAACTGACCCATAAGAACTTCGTGTCCATCACCATCACCGCTTCGCAGGCGCTTCATGAAGTGGTGCTTGACGACCATCCACGCCTGCTGCTCTTCCTGCCGTTGGCCCACTGCTTCGCACGCTTCATCCAGTACGCCTCCATCGCCTCCGATGACGGCGTGGTCGGTTATCTGCCGGATACCAAGTCCCTGCTGCCGGACCTGCGTTCGTTTGAACCGACCTACCTGCTGGGCGTGCCGCGCGTGTTCGAGAAGGTGTACAACGCCGCCTCGCACAAGGCCGGTGCCGGATGGAAGGGCCGCCTGTTTGTCAAGGCCGCCGAGGCCGCGCGCGTCTGGAGCCGCAAGGAGCAGGCCGGCGAGCAGCACACGTTTGCCGAAATCGCCGAGCGCGCCAAGTATGAAACGCTCGTCTACCGCACGGTGCGCGGTGCTCTGGGCCCGAAGATCAAGTACGTGGCCTGCGGCGGCGCACCACTGTCGCTCGATCTGGCGCATTTCTACAACGGCATCGGACTGCCGATGATTCAGGGTTATGGCATGACCGAGACCGCCGCCCCGTTCGCCGCCACGCGCGTGACCGACAATGTGATCGGCACCGTAGGCCAGCCCGCGCCCGGCTCCTCGATTCGCATTTCCGACGAAGGCGAACTGCAGGTCAAGGGCCCGAACGTGTTCCGCGGCTACCACAATCTGCCGGAGAAGACGGCCGAGGCGTTCACCGCCGACGGCTGGCTCAGGACCGGCGACCTCGCGTCCATCGACGACGAAGGCCGCATCACCATCACCGGACGCATCAAGGACATCATCATCACCGCCGGCGGCAAGAACGTCTCCCCCATTCCGCTGGAGGAAGAGATCGCCAAATGCCCGATCGTGGAGCACTGCGTGGTGGTGGGCGACCAGCGCCCGTTCATCGGCGCGCTGGTGACGCTCGATCCGGAGTCGCTGGCATTGTGGCTGCCCGCGCATGGACTGTCCACGGAGACGCCGGTGGACCGGCTCGCCACGAACGCGGCGGTGCGCGAGGAGATCCAGCAGTACGTGGACAAGGCGAATGCGACGGTCTCGCGCGCCGAATCCGTACGCAAGTTCGCCGTGCTGGACACGCAGTTCACGCAGGAGAACAAGTGTCTGACGCCGTCGCTGAAAGTGGTGCGCCCGGCCGTCAATCGCGTGTTCGCCGATGTGATCGACAACGAGATCTACAACGGCAAGCGGTGAGACGCGCGGTTCCTTGTGATCCGGCATGAAGAGAGGGCCTTTCTGTGGGCCCTCTCTTTTTTGACTGACGCTTTTGGTCATGCACTATTCGCCGTAATACACGAGCACTTCGTCGCAGGAAGGGATCACTTGGTAAAACGACTCATGATAGGCTCCTTCGCCTTGCAATAGGTTCTTACAGTAAGGGATAATGTACGGTAAGGAAATTTTTCAATATTATTTTAGAATTTTTCCACTCATGAGCGAGGCGGCCGCGCCGACCGGACTGCGACCGCCTTCATGGATAAGGGCTGATTAGTGTCGAGCAAAACGCACGACCTGAGGGCCGGCGACGTCTGTCGCGGGAATCTCCACGGTCAGCATATCGCCGTCCGCCTCCACGACAACGTTGCCACCGCCAAGAATGGTTGCGGAATCCACATCGACCGCACCCGCATCTATGCGCAGCGGAACCCTGCCCGCAGCATCGACGACGGCATAGACGCTCTTGCCGT
>ERZ1031808.35-NODE-35-length-29679-cov-153.600392_pt1 | contig 29679 bp, 15 predicted proteins | sample MGYA00517103_ERZ1031808 | MGnify/ENA primary metagenome ERZ1031808 (study PRJEB33719, sample SAMN04261245) | wastewater metagenome | biome: rural village; feature: human; material: feces | host: Homo sapiens | place: El Salvador | collected 2013-01-14 ...
ATCACACGTACAGGAAGCCCCGATACCTTGAAGGTACCGGGGCTTCCCGCATATCGGGACACTCGCGCGCGTCGGGGGGGTATCTCGCGTCCTTGGGCCCCGGCAGGAGTATCCCGTCGGGGCCCAGTGCGTTTTGGGCGGCAACCCGCTGAATACCCGGTAAGATGTCTGAGGTATCAACAAACAGGTCAGGAGGTGACGCGCATGGTGGCGCCAAGCCGTGATGACCGTAGCGTAGATGCATTGGTGAAATCCAAGGCAGTACTTGATGTATTGGCGGAACTGGGACCAAGCACCGCAAAAACCATAAGCGAGCGTACTGGTGAACCCGTAAGCTCAACGTATCGTTTGCTGGATAATCTCGTCGCAGTCGGTTGGGTGGAACGGGGCATCAATCGTGGCGAGTATCGGCTTGGCATCGATTGCGTACGTATCGGCGGCCAAATCGAAAGCAGACTGGACATTCAGCAGATCGCTCGCCGTACCTTCCGCGCCCATCGCGGCCAGTTCGGCATCTGGGGTCTGTTCGTTCGGAGGCGATTGCGCACGGTGTGCATCGAGACACGCACCCGTGAGACATTGCAAAGCTATGCACAGCTGGTGGGCAATAGCTTGCCTCTGAGCATGAGCGCTCCCTCTCATGTACTGACGGCCTGGCTTCCCCCGGCTCGCTACGAGCAGCTGTTGGAACACTATGCCTATACCAACGAGCTCGGCGGCACATTCTCCACGATGCGTGCCACAGCAATGGGACAGGCTCGTCATATACGCGAATGCGGCTTCACCTATGACGTCGGCCAGACCATGGCCGGCTCCGTGACTATCAGCGTACCGGTATTCAATCACGCCGGAGAGATTCAAGCGGCAATCGCCCTGAGTGGCCTTTCCCGCTCCTTGGAACCTGAGCTGGCCTGTCTGGTAGATGGGCAACCGGCAACGGCATCGGCTCAAGACATGGTGCGATTGGTGCAGACTGCCGGCCGTGAGGTGTCGCGAGGCCTTGGATACAGTGGTGATCATCTTGGCCTGAACAGTTGAATATGATGAGTCGGGGATAAGTCAGGGGAAGGAACGTCGACGATGGCGGAAGACAAACGTGAACCGACCCGCGCTTTAGACAAGGCGAGTCGTGTGATGGACGCATTGGCGGCGGAGAATGGCCTGTCGCCGGCCGATATCGCCGACGCCTGTGATATCCCGCGATCCTCCGTATACCGCGTGCTGGATGGACTGGTCGATGTGGGGTGGGCCGTAACGGATACGGATGGTAACTACTCATTATCACTGGACTGGCTGCGATTGGCTGATGCCGCTCGCACGTCTCGTACCGAATGGCAGCCTGCGATTGCGGTCATGCATGCCATCACCGCGCAAACCGGCATGACCTCATTCCTCAGTGTGGTCTCCGGCACTGAATTGGTATGCGTGGAATGTGCGCAAGGTCATGCCATCGATTCGCTGATCCTGCGCCCGGGCCGCGTGCTGCCTCTGCATGCTGGCGCGGCCGGCCGCGTGGCCTTGGCGTATTTCGAGGATGCCGATGTCGAACGCTATCTTGCAGGAGCGCCGTTCCCGGCATATAACGAGAACACGCTGGTCAGTGTGGAACAGTTGCGCGAGGATATTCGCTTGACTCGCGAACGTGGATATGCACTGTCGGATGAGGATGTGACGTTGGGCGTCGGTGCCGTTGGTGTACCGATTGTGGACAACGAGTCCGGTCGCGTGATCGCCAGCCTGTCCGCCGGTGGATTCGTGGATGAAGTGTTGGCCACTCAAGAATCCTTGGCCGCGTTACTGCACGATGGCGTACGCGAGATTCAGGCAGCCTGATTCGGTCCGCTAGGCTGTCGGGCTGGACGGTTATGTCCGGTCAGCTATGGCCTTTGCCGGCTACGGTTCTGCTGGTTATGCTTCTGCCCGACTACGCTGCGGCCACACGACCCAGCGCGATGGCGGTGATCAGCACGTACGCCTCGCGCGGGTCGGTGGCGTCCCAGCCGGTGGATTCGGCGGCGCGCTTCAAACGGTAGCGGATCGTATTGGGATGTACGTTGAGCTCCTTGGCCGTGGTTTCGAGCGAACCGCCGAACTTCAGGAATGTGGAGACGGTGAGCAGCGTCGGATCATCCGGGCCTGCTGCTGTCAGGCTTCCGTAGACCACGCGGACCAGTTCGTCACGGGCGTCCGCGTCGCCGATCAACGCACGTTCGGGCAGGGCGTCGTCGGTGCGTAACGGGCGCGGCAATGGCTGCACGGTGGCGGCCAGAGCCGGCGCGGCCTGAAGACAGTAGAGCGTGGCCTGAATCGAACGCATCGCGCCATCGGCACCGGTGCGCTGTGGACCCAAGGCGATTGGCCGATCGGCGGCGAACGACGGGGCGATGGTATTGCAGATGATTTCCGGCGTGGCCGCACCGACCGGACGAACCAACGCCACTACGGCGGTGCTGTTGCCGATCGGGCGCTTGGCGGTCAGACACACACCGCCGAAATCGGCCACGATTTTCTCGATTTCTTTGGCCGTACGTGCGGCGGACCGGGCAGGGTATCCGGCGATGGCGTAACAATCGAAGTCATGCTCGAAGCCGAGGATGGTGAACAGGGACTCCACTCGTTCGTCGGCCAGATGATTGAACAGGCACTCGAACAGCACGGTGCGTACGCGGTTGGTCGCGGCGATGCCGGGTGCGGCCGAACCGGACGAATCGGCAACGTCGGCAGCAAGAAGTTCGAGAAAATCTGACATAGTCACTAGTGTAGCGTCGCTGATTGGCGTTGCCTTTCAGCCGAAGACTCTCGCCAATACGTCAGCACCACGAATCCGAATACAAACGCAACCGGCAACATGTGCCGCTCGAAATTATTGGCCGGCGCGGTAATCATCACGCCCATCAGCAGTAGCAGCGGAATATGGGTCATGAGGGTGAGCCAACGTCGGCGAATCACCTCGGCCGCGCCGATCAGCAATGTCATCACCACGTAGAAATTGCCGTGCGTAGGCCAGCCGAGTACGGGAATACTGCCCCATACGCGAGTGAAGCCGGCGATGTGCTCACGCCAGTCATGGTTGTAATCCTTGATCCATGTGGAGTTTTTCTGCACGTAATCGCTGGTCACGTAATAATCCATCGATACGTACGGCTGATCGTTCACATTGAAGTATCCGAAGCATTTGGCCAGCAGCGCATCCAACGCGATGATCGGATTGTCCTTGACGATTTCGAACCATGCCTTGTTGAAATTGGTCATATCCTCGGGCGTCACCGTGCGCCACTTGTAGCTGACCTTCTTGGCCTGAATACCGGAGGATTTCACCGGGTCGGCATCCTGCTGGGAGTAAGCGTCGGCCATCTGATCGAGATTGAAGACGGGCGCGAGGTTCTTTTTGGCTTCGTCTGAAATGCCGTCCGGATTGCGCTGGGCCACGCGGGCGATCATCTGCAGCTGTACGCCGCGGCTTTCGATTGGGTCGCCGCCGATGATCGCGCCAGAGGAGATGGCGAAGGAGATGCCGCCGTGAATCAGTACGGTGGGGATGAGCAGCGCCACGACGTAAGTCGCCCAGCGCTTGCGGTCGGCGATCAGAGCCAGCACGATTTGTAGGGCGATGATGTACCACGCATATTTCGCGGAAATCAGCATCACCGATGTGGCCAGGATAAAGGCGATGAAACTGTGGCGCGGCAAGTGGACGGGCGTGGCGATGGCAGTGGCCTGAGGATGTTTGCGGGTGCCGACGGGGTGCCAGGTCTGGACGAGTTCATACCAGACGCTGAACCACCAGACGAACGAGAACGCGAACAGCGGCGATTTGGTGATGGAGATAGTGGAAAACACGGCCAGCGGGCAGACCATGAAGAACAGCAGAATCAGGAATCGAGCCAATCCTCCGGCCTGTGGGGGAACGGCGGAATCCGTTGCCGTTTTTCCTATCCAAGGCCGGTTCAGGAATCGATTGGCGGCGGCAGCGCAGCAGAACACGGCGAACAGCGTCTGCAGGGCAGCCAACGTCACGATGCCGGCATCGTTTGAGCCGGTCAGATGCCTCGCAAACGTGACTATCGCGCCATAGAACACAGTGAGTACCACATTGTGCTGGTCGGTCAGATACGTGGGATCGGACGGCCACATGTAGTGCGCAGTGGGGTAGATGTCCATCGGCACGAAGGAGAAGAAGCCGATATAGGGCTGTTTCAGGCCGGTCCACTGGTTCCAGGCCCAGCTGAATTCACGGATCTGTGAACGAACATCAGCGCCGAATGCGGCAAGCAGCGTGGCAGGCACCCAGAGCCAGCCGACAAAAAACACCAGCATAAGCTTCCAGAACCGGTTCGTGCCGCGTGTGATCCAGCGGTCCAGAACAGTGACGGTGGACGTGACGATAGCGCGAACGGTACGACGGGTCTTGGCTGGTTGGCTGGCCTGCTGATCGGCGGCGGGCCGTGATGTTTCGCTATTCTGCTGATGGTGACGTAGGCGCTCGCCGATAGCCCTCGGCAGTATGCGCTGGCCTGCTGCGAATCGCACCATCAGTGTGATGATTCCGAGATATATCAGGAATGACACGACGAATATTGCGGTATTGGCCCAGTTCCAATGGGCGAGGGTGCCGTTCTCCTCGTCCCAGTACAGCGGGCCGACCGCCGTGCACAGTGCAAGCCACAGGCAGGCCAGCGCGGCCAGTGTCCAGCGCGCGGCAGCGCCCACGCGCGCAAGATGCGGGTGGGATTGGCGGCTGGATACGGCGGCAAGCTTCGCGGTGGCTGGTGACGTCATGACAATATATGGTAGCCGCACAGGTCAACGGTTGATATTCGATGTCTGCCGGGCATTGCCATTGTTCGCAAGCCAATACGACGGCCGGGTGCATGCGTGGGTTCGGCGAATGCGGAATTTCCGAAGTTGTGAACGTTAACACGGGCTATGTGGGTGAAAGTGGTTGATTTTTTGCGCTTTCCATGGAATATCGCGGGTAAAAAACGGCGCAACCGAGGTAACGTAGTGTCCATGATGATTGCATTGAAAGCTGCAACGCCGCAGCTACCCAGAACTACAGCCGTCGCGGATCATGTGGTCGCCGTGGACGAAACCGATTCGACCAACGCGCTGGCCGCACAGATGATCGGCGACGGGTCGTTGACGCTGCCCGACCACCAGGATGGCGAACTGGCGGTGGTCGTGGTGGCCGCCGACCGGCAGACCGCCGGCCGTGGCCGCAATGGTCACAAGTGGGTCAGTCAGCCCGGCCGTTGCTCGACGATGTCCTATGCCGTGCGCATTCCGCGCGCGATCGCCACCGACGAATCCGTCAACGGCTGGTTGCAGATGATCGCTGGACTGGTCACGCTGGATGCGCTGAACGGCATGATCGAGGAGTATGGTGCTGCGCCAAACCAGTCGGACTGCTTTCTTGAGCTCAAATGGCCGAATGATGTGTTCTGCCACGGGCTCAAGCTGGGCGGGCTGCTCTCGGAGCTGGTGATTCCGCCGTCGTCCGGTACTGATGCTGATGCCGATGACGACGTCGTCATCGTGTTCGGCGTCGGCCTGAACTTGGCCTTGGGCGCCTGCCGGCTGCCCACGCCGCAATCGACCTCGCTGCAGCTGCATGTCTCCGGGCTGCCGTCGTTCGGCGAGATGCGCGATGCGGTGGCCGAACGTCAGGTCGAGGGCTTCCGCGAGCGGTTGGCGAAGTTCATCGCCGACCCGAAGGGCCAGGCCGAGTCGTTGCGCGAGGAAATGAAGGCGGTGTGCTGGGCGCGCGGCCGTCAGGTCGAGGCGCACTTCACGGACGGCACCACGCTGACCGGCGAAGCCATCGGCCTCAACGAAGACGCCTCACTGATCCTGAGAACACAAGACGGCACGGACCATACGGTCCGCACCGCCGATGTGGGAGTGCTGTAATAGCCGGCCAGTAGCTAGCTAGTAGCTTAGGTCAGCGACCGAGCTTGGACAGGCCGGCGGTGGCCAGAGAGACCACCACGGCCTTGATGGCGTCGTCGACAACGAAGCCCATGGAGGCCAGGGCCACGGCGGCGAGCGGTGCACCGGTCAACGCGGACTGGATGACGAAGCCGAAGGCGTACGCCCCTATGTTTGCGTGACATCGCCGTGAATGGCGGATGGTATGCGATGAATGAAGGGAATCGGTCGTTTCGCGGCATGATGGCGGTGCGGATTGTCCATATTGCGGACGCTCCACACCGCATGCAAACTGCATATGATGCGAAATCAAGCGGATACGATGCGAACTGACCTGTGCCGAATCGGCCTTGGCCGGCCGCATTGCGCCCGCTTGCTGTGAGCCTTCCCCTGAACTTACGGTTGCCATCGTAGAGGTGTTCGATTTCGTGCGGTTTCGTATCAAGTTACAAAATTATCGATTTTGATTTGTCGTAAGTTGACGAATGGGGTAGTAGCGTCAACTTATGTAACGTCGATTCTGATGGCTGCAAACGTTGCAATATCGGTCTTGATGGCGATTTTTGCCAACGGTTACGATGCTGAAACCTACGTGCGCGTTTGTTTAATGCCTACAAAAGGGCGTGAACGCTTTTGTGAGAACGTGGATTGCCTTATTCCCTATATAAGAAGCAGAATTTGACACTATGGCTCATACTGTCAAAAAACTGCTGATTGCGAACCGAGGCGAGATTGCGCTTCGCGTGGTGCGCACGGCCAAGGAGATGGGTATCTCCACCGTGGCCGTCTACTCCGAACAGGACCGCAATAGCCGCTATGTGGACATGGCCGACGAGGCATACCTGCTCTCCGGCGACACCTACAAGGACACGTACCTCAACGAGGATCTGCTGATCGACATCCTGCGCAAGACCGGTGCGGACGCCGTGCATCCTGGCTATGGATTCCTTTCCGAAGTGCCGAGCTTCGCGCAGAAGGTCGAGGACGCCGGTGCCATCTGGGTGGGTCCGCATCACACCGCGCTGGTGGATTTGGGCGACAAGATCACCGCCCGCCGAGTGGCCTTGCGCGCCAAAGTGCCGCCGGTGCCTGGCCTGTCCGAACCGGTGACCGACGTGCGAACGCTGCTCGACTTCGCACACACCCACGGCTACCCGATCATGATGAAGCGCACTGATGGCGGTGGCGGCCACGGCATCACCGTGGTGCATGACGACGAGGAGCTGCGCCGCTTCTACATGAACCACGACGCGCTGCAAGGCGGCGATCTGAAGGAATACTTCATCGAGAAGTTCGTGGACAAGGCACGCCACGTCGAGACCCAGTCCGGGCGCGACTCGCACGGCAACTTCACCGTGTACTCCACCCGTGACTGCTCGTTGCAGCGTCGCAACCAGAAACTTGTGGAAGAGGCGCCCGCGCCCTTCCTGCCCGAGGAAATCATCAGCACGCTCGAGGAATACTCCCGCCGCCTGTTCGCCACGGTCGGCTACGTGGGCCTCGGGACCTGCGAATTCATGGTGACCCCGAACGGCAAGGTGTACTTCCTGGAAGTCAACCCGCGTCTGCAGGTGGAGCACACCGTCTCCGAAGAGGTCAGCGGCCTCGACCTGGTGCGCGAACAGCTCAATATCGCCGCCGGCGGCGAGCTCACCCGTGCCCCCGAACCGCGCGGCCACAGCTTCGAACTGCGCATCACCAGCGAAGACCCGGCCACCAACCTGACCCCCGGCTCCGGCACCTTGGAGAAGATCCAGTGGCCGGCCGGCCCCGGCGTGCGCATCGATACCGGTGTGGAACAGGGCGACACCATCTCCCCGAAGTTCGATTCGATGATGGGCAAGGTCATCGTCACCGCCCAGAACCGTCTCGATGCCGTGGCCCGTGTGCGCCGCGTGCTCGACGAGCTCGTGATCGAAGGCGTGCCCACGCCGATTCCGCTGTTCAAGGAGATCTTCCGCAACGACGACTTCACCGCCGAGCATGGCCATCCGTTCGCCGTGTCCACCAAGTGGCTGGAGCGCACGTACCTGAACCGCACACCGGCTTCCGCCGCCTCCGGCCAGCCGGCCTCCTTGGCCGCCGCCCCGGGTGCCGCTGCCCCGGCCGCGCCCGACAAGTCCAAGTCGGAGACGTTCGTCATCGAGATGAACAACCGCCGCGTCAAGCTCACCGTGCCGCTCGACATCGTGGAGAACATCACCGGCTCGGCCCGCGCCCGCGGTGCCAAGCGCCCCACTCAGCCGTTGCGCGGCGCAGGCTTGCATAACGTGGCCGCCGGTGCCGCCAAGGCCAACGACGGTGCCAAATCCGGCGTCATCGCCTCCCCGATGCAGGCCGTGGTCACGCGCATCAACGTGTCCGAAGGCCAGCAAGTGGCCAAGGGCGACCTTCTGGTGGTGCTCGAATCCATGAAGATGGAGAACTACGTGTACGCGCCGGCCGCCGGCGAAGTGAAGAAGATTTTCGTTGGCCCGGCCGATGGCGTGGAGGCCGGCGACACGCTGGTCACGCTGGACGTGGCCAAGGCCGCCGACGCCAAGAAGGAGGGTGGCAATGACTGACATCATGGATTCGCCGGCCGTGAAGGCCGCGGCTGCGGCCTCGGCCGCCAACGCCGCCCAGCCCTCGGACCACCAGCCGCTGCGCACCGCCGTGGTCAAGGCCGCCGAACTGGCCCGCGCCGCCGAAGAGCGCGCCCGCGACAAGCAGCATGCCAAAGGTAAGAAAACCGCGCGCGAACGCCTCGATCTGCTCTTCGACACCGGCACGTTCGAGGAGATCGGCCGCTTCCAGGGCGGCAACATCGCCGGCGGCAACGCCGGTGCAGCTGTCATCACCGGCTTCGGCCAGGTCTACGGACGCAAAGTGGCCGTCTACGCCCAGGACTTCTCCGTCAAGGGCGGCACCCTCGGCACCGCCGAAGGCGAGAAGATCTGCCGACTGATGGACATGGCCATCGACCTCAAAGTGCCGATCGTGGCCATCGTGGACTCCGGCGGCGCCCGCATACAGGAGGGCGTGGCCGCTCTGACCCAGTACGGCCGCATCTTCCGCAAGACTTGCGAGGCCAGCGGCTTCGTGCCCCAGCTGAGCCTGATTCTCGGCCCCTGCGCCGGTGGCGCCGTCTACTGCCCGGCTCTGACGGACCTCATCATCATGACCCGTGAGAACTCGAACATGTTCGTCACCGGGCCGGACGTGGTCAAGGCCTCGACCGGCGAGACCATCTCCATGGCCGACCTTGGCGGCGGCGAAGTGCATAACCGGGTGTCCGGCGTGGCCCACTACCTCGGCGAGGACGAATCCGACGCCATCGACTATGCGCGCACCGTGCTTGCCTACCTGCCGTCCAACAGCGAAAGCAAGCCGCCGGTCTACGCCTACGCCGTCACCCGCGCCGAACGCGAGACCGCCAAGCGACTCGCCACCATCGTGCCCGCCAACGAACGGCAGCCCTACGACATGCTCGAAGTGATTCGTTGCATCGTCGATTACGGCGAATTCGTGCAGGTGCAGGAACTGTTCGGCGCCTCCGCGCTCGTCGGCTTCGCCTGCATCGACGGCAAGCCGGTCGGCATCGTGGCGAACCAGCCGAACGTGCTCGCCGGCATCCTGGACGTCGACTCGTCCGAGAAGGTCGCCCGATTCGTGCGACTGTGCGACGCGTTCAACCTGCCCGTGGTCACCCTCGTGGATGTGCCCGGCTACAAGCCCGGCTCCGACCAGGAACACGCCGGCATCATCCGCCGCGGCGCCAAGGTGATCTACGCCTACGCCAACGCGCAAGTGCCGATGGTGACCGTGGTATTGCGCAAGGCGTTCGGTGGCGCGTACATCGTGATGGGATCCAAGGCCATCGGCGCGGACCTGAACTTCGCATGGCCATCCTCCCAGATCGCGGTGCTCGGCGCGGCCGGCGCGGTGAACATCATCCACCGCCACGACCTGGCCAAGGCCAAGGCCTCCGGACAGGACGTCGATGCGCTGCGGGCCAAGTACATCAAGGAGTACGAGACCAGCACCGTCAACGCGAACCTGTCGCTGGAAATCGGGCAGATCGACGGCATGATCGACCCCGAACAGACCCGTGAGGTGATTGTCGAATCGCTGGCCACGCTCGCCACCAAGCGGCGCGTCAAGCGCACCACCAAACACCACGGCAACCAGCCCCTCTGATTTCTGAAGACATCAACCAAACACAAGTAAGGAAAGCAATGACCACCTTCTTCCTCAATCGCCTGGTCACCGAGCCCCATGCGCTCGCCTTCGCCGGCCAGTCCACCCCGTGGCCGGTAGCCCTGGCAGACCAGACCACCGATCCCAGCCTTGACGAGGCCCTGCGCGGCCACATCGCCGCAGCCAACCGACTGCTCACCCCGGTCGCCGCCGACCTGCTGACCACCACCGGCCGTCCGGTCGACCTGTTCGGCTTCACTCCGAACCCGGCCCGCCTCGGCGCCGCAGCCGACGCCACCGCGTCCGTGGAAGGCGTGGCACTGACCCAGCTCGGCGCCCTGCTCGACCTCGAACACCTCGGCTACAGCGTGGCCCAGGCCAAGCCGCTCGCCGTGCTCGGCCACTCCCAGGGCGTGCTCGCCGTGCACATGGCCCGCGCCATCGAGGCCGCCGGCTCCATCGAGGCCGCCGGCAAGACCCTCGACGAGATTCTGGCCGTCGCCGCCCTGATCGGTGCAGCCGGCACTCGCCGCGTGCGCGAACTGGGCCTGAACCCCAAGTATGGCGAAGCCAGTCCGATGCTCTCCGTCAAGGGCGCCACCCGCGAACAGGTTGAGGCTCTGGTCAAGCGCGTGAACAACGCCCGAGGCCCGATCTCCATCGCCGTCACCAACTCCGACAGCCACCACGTGCTTTCCGGCTACCCGGAAGACCTGGCAGCACTCGCCCTCGAAGCCGAGCGCGAGCACAAGCACCAGGCCAAGCTGCGTGAACAGAAGCTCCACGGCGGCACTGTGTTCAACCCGACCCTCGAATACCTCGAAGTCACCCTGCCCTTCCACTCTCCGCTTATGGCCGACGCCGTCGAGCAGACCGTGGCCTGGGCCGGCGCCTGCGGCTTCGACCAGAAGCGCACCCGTGCGCTTGCCGAGGAAGTGCTTCTGAACCATGTGGACTGGAATGCCCGCGTCAAGGCGCTGTTCGACGCCGCCGACCCGTCCAAGCTGTGGATCGTGGACCTCGGCCCCGGCAACACGCTCGGCAAGCTGATCGGCAACGTGGTGCAAGGCACCGGCATCGGCGTGGTCGAAGCCACCACGCTGGCCGAGCGCTCCACGCTCTCCACGCTGGAAAGCGAGCCTGAGCGCACCCAGAACTGGAAGGCGTTCGCCCCGCGCGTCATCAACACCCCGGCCGGCGCCAAGCTGGTCACCAAGTTCTCCAAGCTCACCGGCAAGCCGCCGGTACTGCTGCCCGGCATGACCCCCACCACCGTGGAACCGGAAATCGTGGCCGCCGCGGCCAACGCCGGTTACTGGGCCGAGCTCGCCGGCGGCGGCCAGGTGACCGCCGAAGTGTTCGACCGCCACATTGCCGCCCTCGAAGACGAGCTGGAGGAAGGCCGCACGGTCGAATTCAACGCGATGTTCATGGACCGTTACCTGTGGAACCTGCAGTTCGGTTCCTCCCGCATCGTGCCCAAGAAGCGTGCTTCCGGCGCGCCGATCGACGGCGTGGTCGTCTCCGCCGGCATCCCCGGGCTGGACGAAGCCGTGGCCCTGATCGAGTCGCTGCAGGCGGACGGTCTGCCGTACGTGAGCTTCAAGCCCGGCACCGTGGACCAGATTCGCCAGGTCGTGCGCATCGCCAAGGCCGTGTCCCCCACCACCATCATGGTTCAGGTCGAGGGCGGTGAAGCCGGCGGCCACCACAGCTGGGAAGCGCTGGATGACCTGCTTGCCGCCACCTACGCCGAAGTGCGCGCCTGCGACAACCTCGTGCTGGTCGCCGGCGGCGGCATCGGCACCCCCGAACGCGCGGCCGACTACATTTCCGGCCAGTGGGCCCATGCCTACGGCCTGCCCGACATGCCGGTCGACGGCGTGCTTATCGGTACCGCCGCGATGACCGCCAAGGAGGCTCACACCAGCCCCGAAGTCAAGCAGCTGCTCGTCAAGACGCCCGGTATTCCGGCCGACGCCAAGTCCGACGACGTGTTCGCCCCGCAGGCCGCCCACTGGGTGCCGTCCGGCAAGTCCGTCGGTGGCATGTCCTCCGGCCTGAGCCACCTGCACGCCGACATTTACGAGCTCGAGAACGACTCCGCCGAATGCGGCCGTCTGCTCGTGCGCGTCATGAAGCACCCCGAAGAGCTCGACTCCCGCCGCAAGGAAATCATCGCAGCCCTGAACAAGACCGCCAAGCCTTACTTCGGCGACCTGGCCTCCATGACCTACCTTGAGTGGGCGCGGCGCTTCGCCGAACTCGCCTTCCCGTGGGTCGACCCGACTTACGCCGACCGCTTCCAGCACCTGCTGCAGCGCATCGAAGCCCGTGTGAACGACACGGACTCCGGCGAATTCACCTCCAAGTTGTTCGCCGCTGATGGCGTTTCTGCTGAAGAGGCAGCTGCCGCTGGCCTGCTGACCCACGACGACATTCTCGCCGACCCGGCCCCCGCGCTCGAAAAGCTCGCACTGGCCTACCCGCAGACCGCCGAACTCAAGGTGGTCCCGACCGACGTGGCTTGGTTCCCGGTGCTCGTGCGCGAATACCCCAAGCCCATGCCGTTCGTACCCGTCATCGACAACGACCTGCTGCGTTGGTGGGGTCAGGACCAGCTCTGGCAGTCCGAAGACCAGCGCTACTCCGCCGATTCCGTGCGTGCCATCCCCGGCCCGATCTCCGTTGCCGGCATCACCACCATCGACGAGCCGATCGCCGACATCCTCGGCCGCTTCGAAACCGCCGCCATCAAGCGCGTGCAGGACGAACAGCAAGCCGCCGATGCCGCTGAGAACGATGATTTCGCCGCACTTGGCGAGGCCACCAGCGCCGAAGACTTCATCCGCAAGTCCCCGAACATCTCCTGGGTCGGCCACATCACCGACAACCCGGCCTACGGCACCGCCCTGGGCGACCAGTACTACGAAATCCGCGCGTTTGACGCCGCGGCCGGCAAGTACGATCTGGACATCCACCTCGACACCTACTGGGACAACGACCCGGACGGCGGCACCTCCAAGCACGCCGTGCGCGATATCGTCATCCCGCTCATCGTGGAAGGCACCGAGCCCGGCCGTGTGCCGGTCGTGGACCGCGAACGCCTGATTCCGGACGTCTACGCGATGCTCGCCGCCACCGCAGGCATCGGCAACACCGCCATCACCGGCGACAAGCTCACCGAGATGCCGCAGCTTGACGGCAAGACCTCTGACGAGCGTCCGTTCGGTACCGCAACCGCAACCTACACCCTGTCCGCCAACCTCGGCTTCGACCACGAAGCGGCCACTGGCGCCGCTCTGCCGACCACCCTGCAGCCCAGCCGCATCGCCCCCGATGCGCTGGTCGGCCCTGCCTGGCCGGCAATCTACACGGCGCTCGGCTCCGTGTACGTCAAGGGCTACCCGGTGATTGAAGGCCTGCTCAACGCCGTCCACCTCGACCACCTCATCGAACTTGAGGTGAACGAGGAGGACCTGCTCAAGCACACCGGCGAAACCATCACCCTGAAGTCTTGGGCCGAGGATTACTTCGAGTCCGCCTCCGGCCGCGTGGTCACCATCCACGTGACCCACACCGCCGCCGACGGCACGCCGCTTGCCCGCGAAACCGAGCGTTTCGCGATCCGCGGCCGCGTCTACTCCGATGCTTTGCCGGCAGACGCCCCCGAGTATGGTGGTGCCCTCCTGAATAAGGAAGCGGATGGCTCCGTCGCCGGACAGTCCACTGGACTGTCCGCCTCCTCGCGCGGCCTGCAAGTAGTGCAGGCCACGCCGCGCCGTCTGCTGCGCCGCGTGAAGGTCGTCGCCCCACACGACATGACCGCCTTCGCCCGCACTTCCGGCGACTTCAACCCGATCCACACCTCCACTCGTGGCGCTCGCATCTCCGGCCTGGCCGCCCCGCTCGTGCACGGCATGTGGCTGTCCGCCACCGCCCAGCACGCCGTGCAGGCGACCGACGAGAAGGGTGCCCACTACGAGATTGCCGGCTGGACCTACAACATGTACGGCATGGTCCAGCTTGACGACACCGTCGAAATCTCCGTCGAGCGCGTCGGCAAAGTGCGCCACGGCGGCATGACCCTCGAAGTCACCTGCCGTATCGACGGCCAGCTCGTCTCCCGCGGCACCGCACTGGTCCGCGCGCCGCGCGCCGCCTTCGTCTACCCCGGCCAGGGCATCCAGAAGCAGGGCATGGTTCTGGACGAGCGCGCCAAGTCCGCCGCCGCCCGCGACGTGTGGGAGCGCGCCGACAAGCTCACCCGCTCCAAGCTCGGCTTCTCGATCCTGGGCCTCGTGCGTGACAACCCGAAGGAACTCACCGCCAACGGCGTGACCTACCGTCACCCCGAAGGCCTGCTCAACCTGACGCAGTTCACGCAGGTGGCGCTCGCGACGGTTGCTTTTGCCCAGACCGCCCGTCTGCGCGAAGCCGGCGCCGACATCTGGCCTGCATACTTCGCCGGCCACTCGCTCGGCGAATACAATGCGTTGTCCGCGTTCGCCGACGTGATTCCGCTGGAAACCGTGCTGGAGCTCGTGTTCCACCGTGGTTCCACCATGCACCACCTCATCGAGCGTGACGCACAGGGTCGCTCCAACTACCGCATGGGTGCCCTGCGCCCGAACCAGTTCGGTGTGGACGACGCTCACGTCAAGGAATACGTGGAATCCGTGGCCAAGGCCTCCGGCGAATTCCTGGAGATCGTGAACTACAATCTCGCCGGCCAGCAGTACGCCATCGCCGGTACGATCGCCGGACTCAAGGCCCTGAAGGCCGATTCCGCCCGCCGCGTGGCCGCATTCGGTGGCAAGCCCGCGTTCATGCTGGTGCCCGGCATCGATGTGCCGTTCCACTCCACGCTGCTCAGGAAGGGCGTGCCGGAATTCCGCGACAAGCTCGACGCGCTGCTTCCCGCTTACATCGACTACCGTGGCCGTCTGGTGGACCGCTACATCCCGAACCTGGTGGCCACCCCGTTCGAGATGACCAAGGAATTCGCCGCCAAGATCCTCGAAGTCGTGCCGTCCGAGCGCATCAAGGCCGCGCTCGACGACCCGGCCGTGTGGGATTCCTACGCCGCCGACGACCAGAAGCTCGGCCGTCTGCTCTTGACCGAACTGCTCTCCTGGCAGTTCGCCTCCCCGGTGCGTTGGATTGAAACCCAGGCGCTGCTCTTCGGTCAGCGCGAACAGGGCGGCCTCGGCGTGGAAGAATACGTCGAAGTCGGCCTCGGCAACGCCCCGACCCTGGCCAACCTCGGTACCAAGACCCTGCGTCTGCCCGAGTTCGCCGGCAACGATACGGTCGTCTACAACGTCGGTCGCGATGAAGGCCGCGTCTACATGACCGACACCGATTCGCTGGTTCCCGACGACGAGCCGGAAGAGGCTGCGGCCTCGGCCCCGGTCGAAACCGCTCCTGCCGGTGGTTCCGCCGTCGCCAAGCTTGGCTCGGGTGCTGCTCCGGCAAATGCCGCGACTGAGGCTGCTCAGACAACGGATGGCTCCGTCGCCGGACAGTCTACTGGACTGTCCGACTCCTCGCGCGGCCTGCAATCAGGGCAGGCCGCTGCTGGCGCACCGTCTGGTGCCGCCGTCGCCGACCTGCCCTTCAAGGCTTCCGATGCTATCGGCGTACTCATGGCCTACTCCGCCAAGGTGCGCCTCGACCAGATCGGCAGCAACGACACCACCGACACCCTGACCAACGGTGTCTCTTCTCGCCGCAACCAGCTGCTCATGGACATCAGCTCCGAGCTGGGAGTCGCCAGCGTGGACGGTGCTGCTGAAGCGACGCTTGACAAGCTCGCCCAAATCGTCAACAAGGCCGCCCCGAACTACAAGCCGTTCGGTGCCGTGCTCTCCGAGGCGCTGCGCGACCGCCTGCGCTCGCTGTTCGGTGCCGCCGGCGTCAAACAGCAGTACATCCGCGACCGCGTGACCAACGTATGGCAGCTCGGTGAAGGCTGGGTGGCCAGCGTGCTTGCCGCACTGCTGCTCGATACCCGCGAGGGCTCCAGCTCCCGTGGCGGTGACCTGGCCAAGCTGCCCACCGCCGCCGTGCAGAACAAGCCGGAAGCCGACAAGCTGATCGATGCGGCCGTTGAGGTCGTCGCCCAGCTCAAGGGTGTTGCCGTGGCCCTGCCGTCCGCCGGTGGTGCCGCTGGTGGCGCTGTGGTCGATTCCGCCGCGCTCGACGCCTTCGCCGAGAAGGTCACCGGTTCCAACGGCGTGCTCGCCGCCACCGCCCGCTTCGTGCTGAACGAGCTCGGCGTGGCCGCTCCGGCTCCGGAAGAATCCGAGGACGAGAACGCCGCCGTCGTGGCCGCGGTCGAAGCCGAACTTGGCTCCGACTGGCCCAAGCGGGTCGCTCCGCGCTTCGACGCCAACAAGGCCATCCTCTTCGATGACCGGTGGGCCTCCGCCCGTGAAGACCTCGCCCGCGCCTACTACGGCAACGACCCCGCCGCCTTGAACGGCAGCTTCATCGGCCTTGGCAAGACCATCGCCGCCGAAGCCCAGTGGTTCGCCAACGAGTCGGAGAGCGAGGAGCTTAAGGCCGCCTTCCAGAAGGCCGGCTCCGAGGCCCTCGAACAGGTCGCTTCCAACAAGAACGCCTCCCGTTACGCGAATGATATCGCCATCGTCACCGGCGTGAGCCCGAACTCGATTGCCGCTCAGGTGGTCGAAGGCCTGCTCGCAGGCGGTGCCACTGTGGTGGCCACCTCGCACAGCTTCAAGCCGTCCATCAAGGCTTGGGCCAAGCAGGCCTACCGCGAGCACGCCACCGGCAACGCCAAGCTGTGGCTGGTTCCTGCCAACCTCTCCAGCTACCGCGACGTCGACGCTCTGGTCGACTGGGTGGGCCACGAGCAGAAGAAGACCTCCGGTGCCACCACCACGATCTTGAAGCCCGCGTGGGAGCCGACCCTGTTCTTCCCGTTCGCCGCTCCGCCGGTTCACGGTACGCTCGCCGACTCCGGCGACCTGTTCGAATCGCAGGCCCGACTGATGCTGTGGGGCGTGGAACGCGCCATCGCCGGCTTCAGCCACATCGGTGCCGACACCAACGTGCAGCACAAGCTCCACGTGGTGCTGCCCGGCTCCCCGAACCGCGGCGTATTCGGCGGCGACGGTGCCTACGGCGAAGTCAAGAGCGCCTTTGACGCCATCGTCAACCGCGCCCGCGCTGAAAAGGTGTGGTCGAGCCGCGTCACCTTCGCTCACCCGAAGATCGGCTGGGTGCGTGGCACCGGCCTGATGGGCGGCAACGACCCGCTGGTCGCCGTCGTTGAGCGTCACGGCATCCACACCTACTCCACCGCGCAGATCGCGGCCAAGCTGCTCGACCTGTGCACTGCCGAATCGCGCGAGCAGGCCCTCAAGGCCCCGCTCGATGTGGACCTGACCGGTGGCCTCGGCTCCGAGCCCATCGACATCAAGGCCCTGCGTGCCGAAGCCATGGCCGACGTCGAGAAGGAAGCTGCTGCGGCCTCGTCTCAGGAAACGGATGGCTCCGTCGCCGGACAGTCCACTGGACTGTCCGACTCCTCGCGTGGGCAGCAAATCAAGGCGCTGCCCACCCCGATCGTCACCAAGCAGGCTTCGGTCGACCTTGCCGACTGGACCAACGTCACCGCCAAGCCGGAAGACGAAATCGTCATCGTTTCCGTCGGTGAGCTGGGCCCGTGGGGCTCCGGTCGTACGCGCACCCAGGCCGAGCTCGGCATCCACTCGGACGGCACTGTCGACCTGAGCGCCGGCGCAGTGCTCGAACTTGCGTGGAACATGGGTCTGCTGACTTGGGCCGACAGTCCGAAGCCCGGCTGGTACGACACCGACGGCAACCTCGTGCCCGAAGAGGACATCGCCGAGCGCTACCACGACGAGGTCGTGGCCCGCTCCGGCATCCGCCCGTTCGAGGAAGGCATGGGCAACGACTACAAGGACGGTGCTGACGAAGAAGAAGCCGAGGTCTTCCTCGACCACGACGTCACCTTCTCTGTGCCCACCCGCGAAGTCGCCGCCGAATACGTCAAGTTGGACGAGGCTCACACCACCATCGCCCCGGATGAGGAATCCGGCGAATGGAACGTGACCCGCCACGCCGGCTCGATGATCCGCGTGCCGCGCCGCGCCACCATGACCCGCACAGTCGGCGGCCAGTTCCCGAAGGGCTTCGACCCGACCCGATGGGGCATTCCCGCCTCGATGGTCGGCGACGTCGACAAGATCGCCCTGTGGAACATCGTCACCACTGTGGACGCCTACCTGGGCGCCGGCTTCACCCCGGCCGAAATCCTCGAGTCCATCCACCCCTCGCTGGTGGCTTCGACCCAGGGCACCGGCTTCGGCGGCATGATGTCGATGCGCAAGCTGTACCTCGACCGCTTCCTCAACCACGAGATCCCGACCGACATCCTGCAGGAAGCCCTGCCGAACGTGGTCGCGGCTCACGTGATGCAGTCCTACATCGGCGGTTACGGCAACATGATCCAGCCCGTCTCCGCCTGCGCCACCGCGGCCGTCTCCCTTGAAGAGGGCGTTGACAAGATCGCCCTCGGCAAGGCCGACTTCGTGGTCACCGGCGCGATCGACGACATCGGCGTGGAATCCGTGATCGGCTTCGGCAACATGAACGCCACCGCCAATTCAGAGGAAATGTACGGCAAGGGCATCGACGCGCGCTTCTTCAGCCGCGCGAACGATCGTCGCCGTGGCGGCTTCCTGGAATCCCAGGGCGGCGGCACGATCCTCGTGACCCGCGGTGACATCGCCGAAAAGCTCGGCCTGCCGGTCGCGGCCGTGGTCGGCTTCATCCACTCCTACGCGGATGGTGCCCACACCTCGATCCCGGCTCCGGGCCTCGGTGCCCTGGCTGCCGGCCTCGGTGGCAAGGACTCCAAGCTCGTGCACGACCTGGCTAAGCTCGGCGTCTCAGCCGACGACATCGCCGTGGTCTCCAAGCACGACACGTCCACCAACGCCAACGACCCGAACGAATCCGAGCTGCACAACACGCTGGCCCACGCCATCGGCCGCACCGACGGCAACCCGCTGTTCGTGATCTCGCAGAAGACGCTTACCGGCCACGCCAAGGGTGGTGCCTGCATTTTCCAGGTCAACGGTCTGACGCAGCTGTTCAAGTCCGGCGTGATTCCGGCGAACGCGGCGCTCGATTGCGTGGATCCGAAGCTCCAGCGCGACGACCACATGGTCTGGGTTAGGAAGCCCCTGCGCATCGGCGGTGGCGAGGACGAGTTCGGTCGCGAGACCGCTGGTCGCCCGGTCAAGGCCGGTTTGGCCACCTCGCTCGGCTTCGGACATGTTTCCGGCTTCGTGGCCCTGGTTCATCCGGGCGCCTTCGAAGCGGCCGTGGCCAAGGCCGATGGCGAGGCCGCGCTGGAAGCTTGGCGTGAGCGTGCCAACGCCCGCCTGGCCGCCGGCCAGCGTCACCTCGAGGAAGGCATGATGGGTCGCGCCGCGCTCTACGAGCCGATCGACAACCGTCGCTTCCGCGAGGATCACCGTGGCTACGACCACCACGAGGTCGAAAAGGCGATGCTCCTCAACCCGGACGCCCGCCTCGGTGCCGACGGCTACTACGAGGCCTGATTCCTCTGGCTCCCCTCGGTTGAGGGGAGCCAGTAGCGCACCGGATCTCGGCTCCCCTCTTTGAGGGGAGCTCCCGCGAAGCGGGTGAGGGGAGTTCCCCCCTGGAGCTTTCTCGCTGGCACAAACTCAGTGAGAGAAATATGCAGAACATACGAAAGCCCCTCCCTCGGAGTGGGCTTTCTGCGTTTCAAGGGGCTGATTTGGCATTCGCCGGAGGTCTACTTCCGTTTCAAGGGGCTGTTACCCAAGTAGACAAGGCGTAAAAACGGCGGAATGGCGTTGGCGTTATGCTGCGGATACTCGTGGTATGGAGGATGACCAGCCCCTTGAAACGGAAGTAGACCTCCGGAACGGTCAAAATCCGCCCCTCGAAACGGAGATAGACCTCCGGGGCGGGGCGCGGATGTTTTTTGGACGGCTAGGCAGCCAGCCCAAGATGTTTGCGGTATTGCGCGAGGTCATCCAGCATAGTGAATCTTTTCCCCCTTGAAATGGAAATCAGGCCCCAATTCTGATGAGGTGTAGAGATTACGCGCGAAGCGGTACACAATAGGAAGCGTGAATACTTGTGGTTTGGGGCATGACGTGGTGGATGTGGCCGCATTCGCCGAACAGTTGGCGGAGCCGGGGTCTCGCATGCGTGCGCTGTTCTCCGTGCGTGAGGTGCGGCAGGCATCCGACCGCGCGCGCCAGAAGAATGACGGGGAGGCCGTCCATCTGGCCGCCAAATGGGCGGGCAAGGAGGCGTTCCTCAAAGCCTGGTGCGATTATCTTGGCGATGCCCCCTATCCGTTCACGCTTGATAATTTCCCGTGGCCTGAAATCGAGATCTTGGACGATTCCCGTGGTGTGCCGCATGTGTCTCTGGGTAAGGGGGCGGCGTCAGTCTTCCAAACTGATTACGCGAATTCGGCTGCCGGCGCTCGCTATTCCTCTGCTTATTCCCCTGCTTCCGATAACGGGCCTTATGCAGTGATGCAGGAGCGGCGGAATGCGCGTTCGGCGCAGCGCTCGGCTCTCGGTGCGGGGTCGATGCCGCATATCCATATTTCCCTGAGCCACGATGGTCCGATTGCCTCCGCGGTGGTGACGATTTCTGTGGAATAGCGCCCGAGGCCCCCGAGTGCTACATGCTGTACAACGTCTCCATCATGGTTAACCTGTGGGGCGCGCTCACCAGCCGCGACGTGCGCCTGCTCAAGAACCAGATCGACAAGCTCGACTCGCTGCCCGAAACTGCTGGTTCGTGATTCTGAATGTGATGGGCGCCGACCTCCAACCATACGAGTCCCAGCTCATCCATTTGTGATTTCGACGGTTTCTAGCTCCCCTCTTTGAGGGGAGCTGTCGCCGTAGGCGACTGAGGGGAGTCCTCGGCAAAGCCACAATCCATCAACTAGATTGGCTGGTCCTGCTGCAGCCACACGCGTTTGCCATCCCCGAAGAAATATGTATAATAACTCAAGTCGCCAAAAGCGGCGCTTAACGCGGATGTAGCTCAATGGTAGAGCCTCAGTCTTCCAAACTGATTACGCGGGTTCGATTCCCGTCATCCGCTCCACTATTTATATGTTGGTGTATCTAATTGGGAATACCGGAGGGTGAGCTACCCCGAGTAGTATTAGTACTCATGGTGTTGAGAATCGACGAAGCTGAACTGCGTGCCAAGCTCTTTGAGCACAAAGAGCAGATTGGTTTCGGGCCGATTGCCAATGGGTCGTCATCATCATCGAAGGATTGTTTTACATTCCTGCTGCTCTCACATCTGGACTCGACCAAATGTTTCAAGGATTGCTCCTTGCATTGAGCATTATCTTCATATTCTATGGAGTATGGAGTTTGATTACTGCTTGCAGAAATAAGTATGGTGCCATAACACTGTATGAGGATATCGCCAACATGGATAGAACCGAACGAAGAAGCTCGATCATTGCGGTGAAAGACGCTAACCGATATCTTCTGTATCGTGATTTAGGTTGGGGATGCGACTTTTTCCCTAATCATGCAACCGCAAGCAGTACTGATGAGGATGTTCGTCAGCTGACGACGTATTTTGCCGATGAATTCGGAATTCCTGCTAAAGACTTTACTCTGTCTCACATTTGTGTGAAGGATTCTGAGAAGCCATCCACGGAGCATGACGGAGAGGTTCGTTATTACGAATACACGCTATACCGCGTTAGCGTAACGGTAATGCCTGACGCCTGGCGTTCCACTGAGTTCCATGTTGGTGCCAAGGACTGCCGCTGGATGACTCTTGATGAGATGCTTGCCGACCCTGTCATCAACAAAATCAATCATGATGTCGTTACGATGGTGCGGGATAACTTGTAATTGTTGCCGCCTTTGGGGGCATATGGTTGTTGGGCCGAAGCGCGTTCTATACCTCGATAATCATCGAAATCAGGGCGCAGCATGCTCTATGGAACTCTCTATACCCTGAAAACACTGAAAATCAGGATATAGCGCAGTAGAACAGAATCTGCAAACAGCGGTATGCCGAGGAATGAGGTCCTCTTCACCCACGACGTAACGCAGATTCGTATCTTATGGATCTTATATATATATATATAGGTTTGTGGCCAGGGTGCTACCCACAACATTGCCCGTAACGCCACCGCCCGCAACAGAACACGGCCTTGGTGAGTCGTATGTTTGCGTTCACAGAAATTGCATGTAGTATGTCTTCGCAAATACGTAACGACGTGTGACCGTATGACATTGCACACACAGAACGGTGGCATGCTGACGGCCGACGGTAACTCCGCGCCCCACGTAGCGGCAGCAAATCTGCCCCTATTCCCGAATTGTGGGAGCAGCACGCCCCACAGGAGCGAAAAAGTCCGTTATCGCAGGGTGGATGACGAGGGTGCCACTTTTCAAAAATTCCAAGGTTCTTTTCAATATCGGGTAAGAATTTCCCTCTACCCGGGTGGACGCATTCGCACTTTCTGATTAATAACGTAACGCCTTGTAGGTGTGACGCCAGGCTTTGGCGTACGCGATCGTAAGAGACAGGCAAGGCTATGAAGAGAATCGCAGAATGGTTCGCCGCGGTAGGGGGCGCAGCAGGCAAGAGTGGCAAACGGCTAGTGGCCGTCGTAGCCGCCGTAGCGATGCTTGGCGGCGTCGCCGGCGTGAGCGCGACCGCCATGGCCGATGACCAGTCTGCGGCCGATACCCAGCAGTCCACCGCCCAAACCGAAACTCCGGCAAACACCGACAGTAAGGACGCCGGTACGGATACCGGTAACAAGGATGATTCGACCAAGGCCGATGCGACCAAGTCTGATGACGCCGCAAGTGCCGATACCGATGCTGCCGCCTCGGAACTCACCAAGCAGACGGCTCCTGCTCCGACTTCGACGTTGAACGCGCAGGCAACCGAAGCCACGAATGGCAGCTGCGTGTATGCAGGTACCGTTGCCTCCGGACTGAATAACGTGTGCTGGCTGGATATGGCGAACTTCACCGCGGTCAAGAACCAGACTCAGCCCATGAGTGTGAAGCTTTCGGACTCGTTGACGATGAAGTTCAACATCAAGTATACGGGTGGTCGTACGTTGCGTTCGGCCGCCGTGCCTACTTGGGATAAAGCGGCGTTCGGCCATTACGGTTATACCAGTTTCCCTGAAGGAACCAAGCCTGCTCTGTATCAGCAAATCGGTCAGCAAATCGGATCTGCCAATGCCACGTCCACGGTAGAGCTGACGGACATCAAGATCGTAAATGATGATGGCAGTGAAATCACCGGCAATTATTCGTTTATGATGGCGGATGCCGAGAGCACGAACAACAATGAGAGCATCTCGTTCACTTCTTCAAACGAGATCGAGCAAGTGGCCCAGTTCCCGCAACAGGGTGATGCCAACTACAAGAATTATGCGTTCGGTGATCAGACGTTCTCCGCTGACCACAAGACCGTGACCGGTGGTGGTGTGAGCACTGGTGCCAATCCAGGCATATACCTGTACAAGACCAAGTCACCGGATACCGTATCGGTGACGATGAGGGTCAATGTTAGGCGCGAGATTCAGGCGGCGATCTTTGGTGTGCTGTTCTCCAATGCGGAGACCACTGTGACCACGAACAACGCTTCTGATACGTTTGCTGGCAAGGTCGAGTCGCAGACCTATGGTTCCGAGCAGACCGGTGGCGTAACCGGTTCCAATTCCGCTACCAGCAAAGTGGTGAACATGCTGTCGGATACGGACACGTCCGAACAGGTGAAGTTCACTTTGTCCGCCAGCGAAAACACTAATTGGAATGATTACAATGTCTCGTTCACCTGTGATGGCGATTGCGGTGAATACGATGCAACTCCTCAGATTGATACTGCGACCGGCAACCGGTATGTGACCGTCAGCGTCGCGTCAGAGAAGTCCGCGCACGGTAAGTGGGTCGTGACCAAGAAGGTCAAGCTGGACACCCCGAAGATTCAGAAGTCGATTTCGAAGGATGAGGTGGATTCCGCGGCTACTGGTCAGAAGGATTCCTACACCCTGAGCCTGAATGTCAAGGGTAACACGGTCTCCGGTACCACGACTTCCGGTGAAAAGGCCAAGATCGATGTGGCGTTCGTGCTGGATACTTCCGGAAGCATGAACGACAAGGTTGGCAATTCCACGCGTCTGAAGAACATGCAGAATGCGATTACCGATAATGGCGGTTTGTCGTCTGTGCTGTTCAACTCGCCTGACAAGATTGACGCGCAGGCGCATGTGATTACGTTCGCGAGCGGTCTTGGATTGGATGGTACGTCAGTGCTGTCTACGAAGGCCGACCTCGATGAGGTCGTTAACGGGCTGACCGCTAACGGTGCTACCCATTGGGAGAAGGGTCTTGAGCAGGCAAGCAATATCAGCACAAGGTCTGGCGCGACCAAGTATGTCGTGTTCCTTACCGATGGCAATCCCGGTAATGAGGGTTGGCAAAAGACTAACGTCTACAGCTGCGGTGCGCTTAGCTGGCAGACATGTGACGATAACGATTCCGCCCGTTCCGTATATAACGCTTCGGTGACTGCTGGTAAACAGTTGGCGAAAGCTGGCTGGAACATACTTAATGTTGGCGTCGACATGTCGACGATGGTGTACGTGAATCCGGAGGCTGACTCGGTTAGCGGAAGCAATTATAAATTGCACAATCATTCGTTCAGCCAAACTGCTGGTTGGGTCTCTCCTTTGGAAGCGCTGACCGCGCGTGAAAATGCCAACAAGTCCACCACGGTCAAGGACCAGCTGATTAAGGCTTACCCGAAGACCACTTCCAGTGAGTTGGCTCAGGTGTTCAAGGACCTCGGCCAGATCATCACCACGACCACGACGAAGTCGTATGGCAAGGTAAGCATCGTCGATACCCTGTCCGACTACGCCGACCCGTTGTTTGAGTATGACAAGCAGTCTGGTGAGATTACGTCTGGCGTTACGGTGGTTGCGAGCGACAGGTCGAATGTTGATGCCGAAGTGGCGTCCAAGACCTATGATGTCGCTACCCGTACGGTGACAGTGACGTTCAAGGACGGCTTCACGCTGGCCAAGGACGTGACCTATTCGGTGCAGTTCAAGGTCAAGCCTTCCGATAAGGCATATGAGACGTATGCATTGAACAAGCAGTCCGAAAAGGGCGGCTACACGGATACGGATAACACCGTGCATCAGGGTGAAACTGGTACCGGTACAGACTCGGAAAACAAGGACGGTTTCTATGCCAACACGGAGGCCCATTTAGCGTATTCCGAGTGCACCGCAGTCAACAATGTCGCGAAGGATTGCGTGTCGAAGGATAACGTGACATATCAGAAGCCTGTCCTGCAGGTGAAGACCGGCAAGATCCAGGTGACCAAGAACTGGTATCCGGATAATCCGGCAAACGATACGCAGATTACGTTCGAGCTGCATAAGGATTCCGCGGCTGGTGACAAGCTCGGCGAGCAGACCGTCTCCGGTCCGAGCTGGTCCGCCACCTTTGAGAACCTCGCTCCCGGCAAGTATGTCGTTGTGGAGCAGGCCATCAACGGTTACACCTCAAAGAGCGATAACTCGACTGTGGAAATCACTCGTGACGGCTTGTGGGAAGCCAAGACGGATGACGACAATCCGACCGGTCAGCCCGCTGCTGCGGACAATGTCAAGATCTATATCGTGGCGTTCACCAACGCTCGCAACAAGGTGAATCTGACTGAGAACTCAATCAAGGTCAAGAAGACGTTGGCCGGGCGCAATTGGCAGGACAATGATTCGTTCACGTTCAATATCACGGCCAAGGATCCGAAGGATGCTCCGCAGCCCACTCGGACCGAGGTGACGGTGGACAACCGTACGACCGATCATACTGCCGGTTTTGGCGCGATTACGTACAGCGCCGCAGGCGATTACAGATACACGGTGACCGAGTCGCAGAACAGCAAGATCGCTGGCCTGCTTTACTCCGGCGCCGAATACGAAGTGACCGTCAAGGTGACCGCGGATGCGAATGGTGCACTGAGTGAGCCGACCGTCTCCGTCAAGCAACTCAAGGACGACAACGGCAAGAATCTTGATTCGGCCAAGGATGTGACGTCGAACGTCGCGGAGTTCACGAACCGGTATGTTGCCGTGTCGAGCCTGCCTCTGACTGGTGGCAAGTCTGCCCGTGACTGGCTGATCTACGGCGGTGGCCTGGGCCTGATGGCCCTGTTGGCTGCTGCTGGTTACACCATCTGGCGCAAGCGCCAACTCGTCTGACCCGAACCGCCCGAGGCGGCCGTCCCTGGTTCCCTCCCTGAGGGGAACTGGCCGCCGAAGGCGGACTGAGGAGAGTGCGGGAGCCGTGAAGAAAACGCCGGCGACGTTTTAGACGAAGGCGAGCCGACAGGCGGGCTGATAACAAAACAGGATTTTAAAGATTTGCGGATCGCGAAGTCCCTTGGCAGAGGGACCGGAGCCTCCGCGATTGCAGAAAACAAGTACAAAGTAAAGGAAGAGAGGGTTTCTCATGAAGTTGAGGAAGCTTTTCGCGGGCGTCGCTGCGGCGGCGACCCTGCTGGGCGGCATGGCGTTCGGCACCACCACCGCCAACGCGGCCGCTACTGACGCGGCCACGATTACGGTGAACAACGCCCAGGCGGGTTACACGTACACGGGTTACAAGTTCGCCACGTTCGATAACGTCCAGGGTAAGGCCCCGAATGCCACGTCCGTCGAGGTGAACACCGTCGCCGCGTGGAAGGACGCCGTGTACAAGGCGGCCGACGTGGCCAACGGCAATGCTGCGGTTCCCGCCGAGTACGCCGAGAACCCGGCCGCGTACGTGGCCACGTTCGATGCCGCCACCGCCCGTAAGTTCACCGACGAGCTGACGAAGCACATCCCCGCGGGCGAGCAGGGCACTGCCGCCGTGAACGGCGTGATTACCGCCACCGAGGGCTGGTTCCTCGTGACCAGCAAGGCAGGGAAGGCCGGCAAGTCCGCTTTGGTCGCCACCCAGATCACCAGCGGTAACAAGACCTACACGAAGATCACGCTGAACGCCGAGGACGGCCAGCACAACATCGACGCGCTGGGCCAGTTCAATGCCAAGGACGAGAACGCCCCGACGCCGCCGACCAAGAAGGCTAACGGCAAGGGCACCGTGAACGTGGGCGACACCGTGAACTACACGATCACCGCCGTTGTCCCGCCCGCAGCAGCCGGCTACGACACCTACAAGTACACCATCACCGATGCCGCATCCAAGGGCCTCAACGTGGCCAAGGACAACGCCAACTTCGTGGTCGTCGTCAAGGGCGGCAACGCGGACGGCACCGACAAGACCCTGACCGAGACAAGCGGCGACTACACGCTGACCCAGGAAGGTTCCGCCTCCGCCGTGAACGGCACCGTGACGACCATCGCGTTCCCGAACGTGAAGAACTACGCCGGCAAGACCATCCAGGTGACCTACAAGGGCGTCGTGACCTCTGACGCCGTCGACCAGGTGACCAACAAGGCCACCGTGAAGAACAATAACGACCAGACCGGCGAAGGCACGCCTGTCGTCAAGAAGCTCGGCAAGTTCGACTTCACCAAGATCGGTGTCGACAGCGACGCCATGGGTCTGGCCGGTGCCGAGTTCAAGGTTTCCGCCGATGGCGGCAGGACCTTCATCAAGTTCTCCCAGGACGCCAACGGCGTCTACTACCCGGATGCCAACGGTAACGAGATTCTGATCTCAGCCGACGGCAAGGGATCACAGAAGACCCTTGGCAAGGTCGCTGTCCGCGGCCTCGCCGAAGGCACCTACACCGTTCAGGAGACCAAGGCCCCGACCGGTTACGCCGAGAACTTCAAGGTCACCTTCACCGTGACCATCGGCAATGACGGCGGCGAGGGCACTCTGGCCGTTGACACGCTCCATCAGGTCAACACGACCAACAAGACGGTCTTGAACGTCAAGTCCATCACTCAGCTGCCGCTCACCGGTGCCGCCGGTACCGCGCTGTTCACCGTGGTCGCCGTGCTCCTCGCCGGTGTTGCCGCGACCGTGTTCGCCAAGTCCCGCTCCACCAAGCGCGCCCTCAACGCGTGAGGCGATAGCAAATAATCTGCCGTTTGATTATCGGTAGATGTTCAAGTGAGGCTCGTTCCGAAGGCGCTTCAGGACGGGCCTCTTTTTTTGAGAAAAAGGAGTTGTTTATGGGACAGCCGGCGAAGAGATATTCAAGCCAAGATGTATGGAACAGTTATTGGTGTGGTTCAACCATATTCGATCGTATCGGTAAGGATTTTGACAAGAGTGGCTATGACTTGCATTGGCTGCGTGATGCGCTGACCTTTGCCTATGACGTTCAGGAGAGTTGCAGGTCGGGCGTCAATGAAAAGCTTCGGCACCCTTACACGTTATCGGTGTTGGAGAAGGCGCGCTTGCTGTGTGACGCGCAAGATAATCGGCGCGCGTCCAGTATAGGTATTGTTGATATTGCGGTGCTAGCATTGTCCGGTTTTGCTGTATTGGCGTCAGTAATTTCTACGTACAAGGATATGAATATCTCTCAGGAGATAATGCCTGCTAACTTGATACTGCTTATTGGACTCATCGTGCTGTTTGCCATTCTTATGGGTGAAGTAATTCATCTATCCAGGCGGGACAATCGGCGTGACAGGCTTCGCGAAGCTTTGGCTATTCTCATTGCGGAGGATGAACGAACCGCGAAAGAAAAGGAGCAGGCTTCGGATGAGGAGCTCCGCCAACTGATTCATAATCCGTTGGCGATTAGTGTCCAAGCTGCTAGCGCTGTTAGCGATAATAGTGCTGCTGGCGGTACTGCTGATGCTGATGCTGGTAATGATGATGGGGATGGTGACGCTTAATAGCGTCTATTTTCCATAGTCATTGCCTGAGGATTCGACACTCAAGCATACATAGGCCGTCATAGGCCGTTTTGCGAGATATGGAGGGCCATCAGTTCTGGACACTGATGGCCCTCCATCATGCTTCCCTATCGTTCCCCTCATCTCAATATCGGGGATGAAACCTACCCTACTAGGGGTTAGAAAAGTCCGTATAACAAGTACTATCATCCCAAACTATGACATGCCCCCGTATTCAGGGGGTGCGAACGAACCTTCCAGAGAGTGCAGGGGATGAAAATGACTGTCGGTGGAGGGGCTTTTAGCCCCGAAGAGATCAAGTACCTGAAGTCGTTGCCGGCGGTGGCGGAAGCCACTTCGAAACGCATTACCTACACTGACGACTTCAAACGGTATTGCGTGACCCGTTATAACGAAGGTGCCTCGCCGGTGCGATTGTTCCGTGAGGCCGGGCTCGATCCCGCCCTGATCGGGTACAAGCGCATCGAACGTTGCCTTGCCCGCTGGCGCGAGGCGCAGGATGAGATCCTGGGTGCCGAAGCGCCGGAACCCGCCAAAAAGCCTTGGGTGGGGGGGTGTTCCTATGTTTTTGTCAACTCCTTGGGGAGTTGACGTGTCGG
>ERZ1031808.46-NODE-46-length-25072-cov-5.206180_pt1 | contig 25072 bp, 23 predicted proteins | sample MGYA00517103_ERZ1031808 | MGnify/ENA primary metagenome ERZ1031808 (study PRJEB33719, sample SAMN04261245) | wastewater metagenome | biome: rural village; feature: human; material: feces | host: Homo sapiens | place: El Salvador | collected 2013-01-14 ...
TTTATGCAACAGCTTGTGACTGTCTACTTTGTAGGGGTCGGCGACTCGACGCACCCTACAAAGGATATTGAAAAATTAAATAAACAGGGAAAAATCGGCTAATCCGTGCAATAACCCCTCTGCCTCGCCTCCCCCATAATTGCAGCTGCGCCGCAACTCCCGCTTTAACACCGTCTTTACCGTCCTATATCCCGCCGCTCCGAATGCTGCTCTCCCGCTCATCCCGCCAAACAAAAAAGGCCTCCGTATGCTGTCACACGGAGGCTTCGTTTTCTGTTCTGTTTTACTTTACCTGCTTTATCTTGTTTCCGGAGACGAGGAATGCGTGCTCGGAAATCTCCATCATCGGGGTGTCGTTGACGGAATCGGTATAGAAATTGTCGATTGTCGTGTCGGGATACATCTCCTTGAAGCGGTCAACCTTTTTCGCGCGGAAGCAGAGGTCGACTATGTGCGCGTTGCCGTCGGTGCGCGAGCAGATGTAGTTCTTGATGTTGAGTCTGTGCATAACCTCGTCGAGCAGTATCTCGGGGCTCGCGGAGATTATCACGTCATCATCCTGCCTCTGGCGGAAATAGAAGGGCTTTATCTTGTGGATATTCGTATCCCAGAACTCGGTCACGAGCGCATCGAAATCCTCTATGCCCTTGTAGTACTCGGTGACGACATCGGAATACTGTTCAAGCGCTTCCTCGGCGTTTATCGTGCCCTTTGTGTATTTGTAGAGTCCGCTGAAGACGTCGGGAATGTACTTGACGAGCGAAGGGTCTTTCTTGAAAAGAAAGACAAACAGGTCAAAAAAGCTTTCGCCGTCGTAGATCGTGTTGTCAAAATCGTAAACATTCATTTTCATTTTCTCCTTGTTCGGGAAGTTCTGCACACATCCCAAAGTTATTTTCTCCTCTAAATAATACCATATTTTTAACTGTTTGTAAAGACGCCCTGTGCGATTGACTAAACGGGATTTAATTGGTATAATGATATGAGGTATGTACGAAAATAAGAAAGGACTGAAAAACGATGATAAAAATAGCTCCTTCAATGCTCGCAGGCGACTTCTCCCGCATGGGCGAACAGGCCGCAATGATAGAAAAAGCAGGCGCCGATTGGCTCCATTTAGACGTTATGGACGGGCATTTCGTGCCCAACATAACCTTCGGCGCGCCGATTATAAAAAGCATACGCGACAAGAGCTCTCTCGTCTTTGACGTTCACCTGATGATAAGCGACCCGCTCAAATATGTTCCCGACTTTGTAAAGGCGGGCGCGGACGTTATCACGTTCCATATTGAGTCGGATTCCCCCGTCGACGAGACTGTTGACCTCATCCGCTCGTCGGGCTGCAAGGCGGCTCTCTCCGTCAAGCCCGGCACTCCCGTCGAGAGCGTTTTCCCCTATCTCGACAAGCTCGACATGGTACTCATTATGACCGTTGAGCCAGGCTTCGGCGGTCAGAAGTTCATGGCGGATATGATGCCCAAGATAACCGCCCTGCGCGAGGAGTGCGAGAGGCGCTCGCTCGATATTGAGATTCAGGTCGACGGCGGCATATCCGCAAAGACCATTGAGGAGCCCGCGCGCCGCGGCGCCACTGTCTTTGTCGCGGGAAGCGCCGTGTTCGGAGCGGACGACCCCGCTCAGGCGATAGCTCAGATGAAATCCATTGCCGCAGGCTGCAAATAATCAGCCGCCGAAAAGCCTTTTCAACGCATCTCTCTCCGATATGCACCTCCAGTGCTCGCGGGTATGCGATGCCGAGAAGGGCGAGTCTATCGGCGTGCCGAACTCGCTTAATATGTGCTCGGGCGCGTCGGTCGGGCTTTCGCCCATAAGCAGGCGGTATCTGCCCTCCGACTCGTAGAGACCGCCGCTTTCGCAGCGTCCGCCGAGCGCGTGCGCCGCGTCCATGACGGCGTCGAGCGAACAAAACTCGTATACGGCGGTATTTTCCCCCTTTTTTATCGACGGGGTGCGGACCGCACGCGAGCCGTCGGCGCAGAGGGTGAACTTCAAAATGCACCCGCCCCTGCCCGCAGGCACGGCCTCGATTATCATCCGCCCGCTCGGGTCGATGTCGCGTTTTAATTCGTGACCCGCTCGGTCGAGCAGAGTCCAGACCACGCGGCGCGTCTCGATATTCGAGTAGTCCATCTGCTCGTATGTAATGTTGAGCGCGTCCATGTCGCGCGCCGAGAGCTCGATGGTTATCCTGTTTTCCGCCGGCGCAAGTATCTTCAAGCGCTTCCCCTCCTTATAAATCAGAAAGTCTCTGCCTTATATAATATTACGCGCCCCCTCGGCGTGCAATGCAAAATTTTTGCCAGCTGAAAAAAAGGCAAAAAGAAAGGTTGATTTTATGGCAAAATTCAAACGCATAAAAACGCCTAAAAGTCCCTACATGAGCTATCTGCTCATGCTCGCCGCTCCCGCGATAGTCGCCTGGTATTACTATGGCGCGTTCGCGTTCAGGGCGATACTTACGGGAGTAGTCAGCGCGGCAGCCGTTGAGGCCGTCGCTCTGCTGATAATGAAAAGGAATCTGAGTCTCCTGTCCGATATGCACGCGGTATTTACGGGGCTTGCCGTAGCCATGCTTCTGCCCGCCACGGCTCCCGTCTGGCTGATAGCCTCGGGCGCCGTCTTTGCCGTTCTCGTTGCAAAGATACCGTTCGGCACCGCGCATAAGGCTCCGTTCGTGCCCGCCGCGGCGGGAATCGCGTTTTTGACGGTCTGCTTCCCGGACGAGGTTTTCAAATATCCCGCCATTGACTCCGCGTCGTTCGACGTCTTTGAGGCGGGCTCCTCCCTCGCCGCTCAGCTGAGCGCGGGCGGAATACAGCACGTAAACTCAGTCGGCATAATGTCGATAATCTCCGGCAACGTAGCCGGCGCCCTGGGCACCTGCTGTTCAATAGCGCTGCTCGGCTCCTGCGCCCTGCTCGCCGTCGGAAAACCCAAGAGGCTCATAAACGTCCTCGGCTTTCTCACCGTGTGCTCCCTGCTTGCGGTAATTTTCCCGCGCGGCTCGTTTTCAAGACCGGTGTCCCTGCTCACGGAGCTCTGCGCCGGCAGCCTGCTCTTCTCCTGCATTTTCTTCGTCACCGACCCCGGTACAAGCCCAAAGCCTCCGCTGACAAGATTTATCTACGGCGCGTTCGCCGGACTTATATGCATGATCCTGCGTTACTTCGGCACGTTTGAGGACGGCACCTGCTTCGGCATACTGCTCACAAACGCCTTCTGGCCGCTGGTCGAAAGTGCGCTGAGAAAGATAGGCTACAACAGACTCATTGAAAAATCCATGAAAAAAAGCGCGGAAAAGAAAAAGCGGAAAGCAGCGTTAAAGGGAGGTGAGCCGGCATGAAGTCAGGCAAAAAGTATTCATTCTCCGACGCGCTGTTCAGCAGCACGCTCATTCATAACCCCGTGCTCATTCAGGCTGCGGGCCTCTGCGCGATAGTCGCGGTCGCAACGACCCTCAAGACGGCCGTTTTGCTCGCGGCGGCGTTCTTCCCCGTGCTTATAATCACGCAGGTTTTCGCCTGCGTGGCTCTCAAGCGCGTGCCGAGATGGATAAGAGTTGCGATTTATTTGCTCCTCGGCACGGCAATAATCTCCGGTATAATCTACGCCATTGATATCTTTGTGCCGGAAATCCGACTGGGCGCGGGAATATATCTCGCCCTGACGGCGGCGAACTCGATAATCGCACTGCACTGCGAGAAGCTCGCGGTCAAGACCGATCTGCGCCACGCATTTTTTGACTCCGTGGCAACCGCGCTCGGCTATGCGGCGGTCATTATTCCCGTCGGCGCTCTGCGCGAGATAATAGGCTCGTCCACAATATGGGGCGTAAACATCAGAGTCCCCGTTATATATCCGGCGGTGCTCATGCCGTTCGGCGGATTTATATTTATCGCATTCTTCGCCGCCGCGCTCAAGGCGCTGATAAACAAGCGCTTCCCCGAGCAGTCGGCAGAGACCGAGATGAAGATAAAGAAAACCTCGGTTATAGTCAGCAAGAAGAATCTTCCCGAAAATGCGGCTCCCGCCAAGGCGGAGGAGACTCCCGACGCAGAGGAGAGCGTTGAAAGCGAAGAAAGAACCGAGCCCGAGGAGACGGCAGAGACCGCCGAGGTTATTGAAACCGTTGAGACCGCGGAGGAAGAACCGGATGACCTGTCCCACTTCGAGCCGCTCGACGGCGACAACAGCTTTGATTTGGCGGATATCTTTGCCGACGACGAAAACGACGGCAAGGACTACGGCTCGGCGTTCAACCGCCTCTTTGACGATGCAGAAGATTTTAACTCCGACAAAAAGAAGGAGGGAGACAAATGAACATGACCTGGTTTTTTGATCTGCTCTCCACCGCGCTCTACACCGTGTTCATTCAGAACCTCGTCTTTAACGGCGGCTATGCGGCGAGCGAGGCGCTCATGCTCGCAAAGAAGCCGCGCAGGCTCTGGATGTTTTCGGCGATGATAGCATTCTTCTCGACCGTTACGGCTCTCGCCTGCCGCGCACTCGAGCTTGTCCCGCAGCACGCCAATCTGCCCGCGGCTCTGCATTTTGCGATGTACAGCGCCGTGCTCATAGTTGTGTTCCTGATAACGGGTCTTATTCTCAAGCTCGCCCTCGGCGCTACCGAGAAGTTCCTCGGCACGCTCGGCATGGCGGCGCTCAACACCCTTGTGCTCGCAACGCCCCTGCTCAACCGCAGCGCGGCCTACACCATTCCCGAGAGCATCGGCTCCGGCATAGGCGCGGGTCTTGCGTTCATCCTTGCGGCAACGCTCATATGCAAGGGACTTCACATAATCTCGCAGAATCAGGATATTCCCAAGGCCTTCCGCGGCACTCCGGCGGCGTTTATCTATGTCGCCCTGCTCTCGCTCGCGTTCTCCGGCTTCTCGGGAAGCTCCCTGTTCTCATAAATAAATTTTACGCCGCAGGCGGTCTGTCATACCGGCACGCGGCGCAAAGGATGATGAAAAATGGCAAAGCGCAGCAAATATGATAAGTATTTTTCACCCGGCACTCACAGGAGCATAACCGAATTCAGCAAGAATGCTGCCGGCGGCTCGAAGCGCCGCAAAAGCTACTCCGAGCGCAGGCGCAACAGAACAGTGGGCATAGTCCTCGCGTGTATTTTAGGCGCGGCTGCTGTATTCACTGCGGCATTTTTTGTCACCGACACGCTCCTGGGCATCTCCGACTCCGAGGTTAAAACCACCGTCGCCCCCGGCAAGAGCGATAAGGACGATAAGGGCAACAAGGGCGGCTCAAACGACACCACCGCGCCCGCCGCAACCCCGCAGAGCTCCGGCGAGCTGAAGGCTCGCGTCGGCAATGTCTCCCTGCTTGCGGGCGGAAGCGGACTCGACAGCTATATAGCCTCTCTCAAGAGCGCGGGTCAAAATGCCGTTGTTATAGACTTCAAGGACGCGTCCGGCTACCTCTCCTATCCCTCGTCGATAGCGGCGGTCAAGGACAAGACCCCCTCGTCAAAGGCTCAGGCCAATGCCGCTCAGAGCATAAAGAAGCTTCAGCAGTCCGGCATAAAGGTCGTTGCGCGAATATACTGCTTCAAGGATTCGCAGATGCCGCGCGTTGACCGAACCACGGCTGTTCACTACAACAAGACACAGACTATCTGGCTCGACAATGAGGCGTCCAAGGGCGGCAAGCCGTGGCTCAATCCCTATTCCGAGGCGGCTCGTAATTATCTTCTCGAAGTCGTAAAGGAAGTGAAGAACCTGGGCGTCGACGTGATATTGCTCGACGGCGTGCAGTTCCCCGACCTCAACTCGAAGATAGCGACGTTTGACGGCGAGGGCTCGGTATCGAGAAACGCCGTGCTCGTAAACTTCGTCAACTCCTGCGTCTCCGCGTGCTCGGGCACGCCCGTTATCTGCGCGATGAAGGGCGAGGCTGCGGCAGGCGGCAGCAGCGAGATATATAACGGCTCTCTCTGGAGCGCGAACGCCTACGCCTTCGCGGTAGACCTCAGCTCCCTCAAGGCGGACTTTAAACGCAGCTTCCCCGCCTCAAAGAAAGTAATCGAAATCAAAGCCTCGGCCTCAAATGCCGACAGCACATATATTTTAACAAAGTAAACAAAGGCCGATAAAAATGCATTTTATTCCCTACAATTCAAGAAAAAAATATCACCTCTCGCCCGGCGCGGCAGTGCGCTCGGGTGAGAAAATGACCTTCAGAATAGTCCTGCCCCGCTCGGAGCAGTGCAGCGCGGTTCGCCTTGTGCTTGAGCCGGACTGCGGCGGCAGAGAGGATATCTCTTTCTCCTGGGAGAGAATGCAGGGCGAGGACGAGGAATGGTGGCGGCTCGAGACCGCCGCGCCCGAAAAAGAGGGCCTTGTCCGATACCATTTTGAATATGACACTCCGTGGGGTGAGAGGGAGATATCTCTTGAAAACGGCGGCATCGCCGTAATGGGCGAGGGCGAGCGCTGGCGGCTGACGGTTTGCAGCGAAAACAGCGACACTCCCCTGTGGCTGCGCGGCGGAGTTATGTATCAGATTTTCCCGGACAGATTCCGTCGCTCCGGCAAAACTCCCCTTCCCAAGGACAAGCCCGCGGCAGTCTACCACTCCGAATGGGGCGAGGAGCCCGACTGGGAGCCCGACTCCGACGGCACGATAGACAAATACGATTTTTTCGGCGGCGACCTCAGAGGCATAGAGGAAAAGCTCGACTATCTCGAGAGTCTCGGCGTCACCTGCATATATTTGAACCCGATATTTTCCGCCCGCTCGAACCACCGCTACGACACGGGCGACTACATGAAAATCGACCCGATGCTCGGCACGGAAAAGGATTTCAGAAGTCTTTGCAGAGCGGCTGCTAAGCGCGGAATAAGAATTTTGCTCGACGGCGTATTCAGTCACACCGGCGCAGACAGCAAATATTTTGACAAATTTTCAACTTACGGTGGCAAGGGCGCATATTGCGACAAAAATTCTCCCTACCGTTCGTGGTATAATTTTCGAAGCTGGCCGGACGATTACGCCTGCTGGTGGGGCGTTGACATTCTGCCGGAGCTCAACGAGACCGATCCCGGCGTGTTGGATTTCCTGACAGGCAGACACGGCGTTGCGCGGCACTGGCTCCGCCTCGGCGCATCGGGCTGGCGGCTCGACGTCGCAGACGAGCTGCCCGACGAATTTCTCGACCGCTTCCACGACGCAGTCAGAAAAGAGAAAAAAGACGCGTTCATCTACGGCGAGGTCTGGGAGGACGCGACCGACAAGATAAGCTACGGCCACCGCCGCAGATACCTTGAGGGCGGCGAGCTTGACAGCGTGATGAACTACCCGTTCGCAAACGCGATTATTGACTTTGTCCGCACGGCGAATGCCGAAAATCTGCACGAATGCGTGGAGAATATAGTCGAGCACTATCCCCGCGCTTCGCTCGACACGCTGATGAACCATATCGGCACTCATGACACCGTGCGCGCCCTGACCCGACTCGGACGCGGAGATGTCCCCCGCCCAAAAAACGGGCGCGACAGGGGCATTATGACCGACGAGCAATATAAAAAGGGAGTTGAGCTTTTGATGCTCGCCTCCGTTTTGCAGTTCACCCTCCCCGGCGTTCCCTGCGTCTATTACGGCGACGAGGCGGGACTCTCGGGCGGCGAGGATCCGTTCAACCGCGCCTGCTTCCCGTGGGGGCATGAGAACAAGGAGCTGCTCGAGCACTATAAAACGCTCGGCAGGATAAGAAAGCTCTGCCCCGCATTTGTCGACGGCGAGTTCAACTGCATATCGGCGGCTCTCGGCTGCATAGCCTACGAGCGTATCTCGGATACGGGCTGCGCGCTGATAATCGCAAACGCAAACGACCGCGATATAGAATACCGCGTCCCCGAGTGCTGGCGAAACGCGCCTGCTCTTTTCGGCAAGGCGGCATACGGGCGCTCCGTCTCGGTAGGCGCACATTCGGCAGTAATTTTGCATAGATAACACAAAGACCGAGGTGATCGAATGTCAAAGAAAAAGGGAATGAGATTTCGCACGACGCAAGAGAAAAAGACGAGGCAGTTTCGCCTCTTTTTCCTGGGCTTTATCGCCTTCCTGCTCGTTTTCGCGCTTATCTCCGTAGCCTATATGTTTAAATCGCATCATCTCTCGATAAAGGACCTTCTGCCCGAAAAGACGAGCGACTCGACCGACGAAAGCACGGATGAGGCTCTTGTGCCCTTAGACGGCAGCGCGACCTTCATGCTCGCGTGCGTCTCGGACGACGGGGACGACTTGTACTTAGTCGCCGCGGTGAACGCGGAGTTAAGCTCCGGCGAGGTGCGCGTATGCGCCTTTGACCCGAACACCCGGGTTGATGTCTCCGGAAATAAGAACTCCCTCAAGGGGCACTATTCGGAGGGCGGCACAAAGGCACTCAAAAGCGCGGTAGACGCGCTGTGCGGCTTCACCGCAGAGCGGTATGCCGTCTCGACCGCGAGCCAATTCAAAAATGCCGTAAACGTGCTTGACGGCGCGCAGATAACCGTGCCCGAGCGCGTGAGCTACAAGACAAAGGAGCTCTCTCTTTCGCTCATGCCCGGCAATCAGACAATAAAGGGCGAGACGCTGCTGAAATATTTCCGCTATTTCCTGACCCCGTCGGGCGGCGGAGCCATAAAGCAGAGTGAGCTGCTCTGCGTGATGTTTTCGCAGTATATCAACAAGACCTATCTCGCCTCCGGGCGCAACTACTTCTCGCAGATAGTGAATTCTTTGGACACCGACATATCCATCGTCGATTTCTCGCGCTGCGAGAGCACGCTCTCGGCTATGGCGGCGAGAGATATAGATTATTCCGCCGTGTCATCTGTTGACGAGCTGAATGCCGCTCCCGACAGGCGCGGAAAATAAACCGTTCGGACTTAAAACAAGGGGGTAGGCAAATTGACAAAAAAGCTTCTGCGGCTTGCGTCGCTTTTGCTCGCGCTTATACTTATCTTCTCGGGCTGTTCGCTGCTTGAAGAAGAAGATACCGTTCCCCCGTCCGAAGAATCGGCCGCCTTCGGCAGCTTCAAGCACTACTTCGCAAAGCTCAACGAGGACGAGAAGCGCGCCTACAATGCCGTTTTGCGCGACATTGAATCGTTCCCCGAGGAGATTGAAATACCCGAGCTTGATAACGGCGAGCTTGAAAACGTCTGGCTCGCCCTGATGTACGACAATCCGGAGCTGATGATGCTCGGGCGCGAGTGCGTGCTCGTCGCACGAGGGCGAAAGTACTTCTTCAGCTGCGAATATTCCGTGACGAAAGAGGAATATGAGCAGAAAAAGGCCGAGCTTAAATTGAAGGCAGACGAGCTCGGAGCTAAAATAGAAAAAGAGCCTTCTGATTTTGACAAGGAGCTGCTTATCCACGACGCAATAATCGACTCGTGCAGCTACGCGGACTCCGGTCAGCTCATAGCGAGCTCCGCCTACGGCGTGCTCGTCGAGGGCTCTGCCTCCTGCGAGGGCTACGCAAAGGCCGCAAAGCTCCTGCTCGACAGAGCCGGGATAGATAACTACGTCATAACCGGCACCGCAACGCGCGACGACGGCGAGAGCGAGGGTCATATGTGGAACGTCGTCTTTCTCGACGGTCAGCCCTATAACTTAGACCTCACCTGGGATGACCCTATAGGCGAGGGCGCGGAGCAGAACAAGCGCTATGCCTATTTCAACATCACCGACGAAGAGCTTCTGAAAACTCACACGTTTTTTGACGAGGCTCCCTGCTGCACGGCAACGGACTTCAACTATTTTATAAAGCTCGGCAGACAGTTTGACAGCTACAACGCGGAGACGAAATCCGCGCTCTCGAAGCTGTTCGGGGGGCTCAAATCAGGCGGCAAGCTCGATATCAGGTTCTCGTCGGATAAGGCTTACAGAGCCGCCCTCAACGGGCTGATAAAGAAAGAGGAAATCTACCGAATTCTGAGCGTCGCCGACGCGGGCAGGCGCGGCTTTTCAACGACGCAGATAAACTATATCACCGACGACACCCACCGTGTCATCGAATTTATTCTCGTATAACCGGGGCGAAACAATGGACAAAAAGAGAATCGAGGCGGCTGTGCGCGAAATACTTGCGGCGGTCGGCGAGGACCCGGACAGGGAGGGTCTTGTCGAGACGCCCGAGCGCGTCGCCCGAATGTACGAAGAGATTTTCTCGGGGCTTGAGGACGACCCCAAGCGCCACGTCAAGCTCTTCAACGAGGAGAAAAACGAGGAACTGGTCATTGTGCGCGACATACCGATGTATTCCATGTGCGAGCACCATCTTCTGCCGTTTATCGGCAGGGCGCACATTGCATATATCCCGCGCGACGGAAGAGTCATAGGGCTCTCGAAGCTCTGGAGAGTCGTTGACAGCTTCGCTCGCCGTCCCCAGCTTCAGGAGCGGCTGACCTCGCAGATAGCGGACTTTCTCGATGAACAGCTCGACCCGCTCGGCGTGGCCGTCGTTATCGAGGCTGAGCACCTGTGCATGACGATGCGCGGGGCGCGTGCTTCGGGGGCGCAGACGAGAACCTCCGCCCTGCGCGGCACAATGCGCTCGGACGCACGGGCGCGCGCCGAGGCAATATCACTTCTCACAAAATAAGGCGATACCATGGAAAATTTTATTTTTGACACCTCATCCCACACGCTTGTGTGCGGAATACTCAACATAACCCCCGACTCATTTTCGGACGGCGGCAAATGGGACGAGCCGCAGAAGGCTCTCGAGCACGCGCTCGAGATGCAGTCGCTCGGCGCCGATATTATAGACGTCGGCGCGCAGTCGACCCGCCCCGGCTCGACAAGGCTCTCCGTCGAGGAGGAAAACGCGAGGCTCATTCCGGTGCTCGACCTTTTAAAGGGCAAAATAACCGTCCCGATAAGCGTCGACACCTTCTATCCCGAGTGCGCGCGCACGGCGCTCACGCACGGGGCTAAAATAATCAACGACGTCAGCGGCGAGGCGAGCGACGAAATGGCAAGGGTCGTCGGCGAATACCGTGCGGGCTGGATAATAATGCACAACCCCGCAGGTGCGGATGCCGTACCCGTCTACGAAGGCGGCGTCTCCGGCGATGTGCTCGACTTTTTTATAAAAGCCGCAAAGACCGCACGGGCGCACGGGATTCCCGCGGGCAGCCTCTGCTTTGACCCGGGCATCGGCTTTGCAAAGAGCTATGAGGACAACCTGCGCCTGATAAGGGATATCGGCAAGCTGAAGCTCAACGGCAGCGCGCTTATGTCCGCAGCGTCGAGAAAGCGCGTCATAGGCACGGCCTCCGGCGAGACGGATGCCTCAAGGCGCGACCCCGGCACGGTGGCACTGCACACGGCGAGCATATTAAACGGCGCAGATATTATCCGCGCCCACGACGTGTTCTCCGCCGTCCAATCGGCGCGTGTCGCGGACGCCTTAAAAAAGATATGCGGGGAGGAGAACGGTGGATAAGATAATTATAGATTCGCTGCGTATCTTCGCGTATCACGGAGTAAATCCCGAGGAGCAGGAGGACGGGCAGTTCTTCATTCTCGACATCGAGGCGGATATGCCTCTTTCAAAGGCCGGAGAGAGCGACGATATAGACGACACCGTCAGCTACGCGCAGATGATAAAATGCGCGCGCAGGGTGTTCACCGCACAGAAGGACAGGCTCATTGAGCGTGCGGCGCGGCGGGTTGCCGACGCACTGCTCGAGGAATTCCCGCCCCTTTCGGGCGTAAGAGTGACCTGCAAAAAGCCGGACGCGCCGATGAAGGCGGATTTCGCATTTGCCGCGGTCAGCATTTACAGGGAAAGACAGTAAAAAAATATAGAACGGGCAAGATTTATCAATCGAAAGGACTTGTTATTTTATGGCCAACTGTATGCAGGCAGTTATAGGTATCGGTTCAAACATGGGGGACAGATTAAAGAATATAAACGGCGCCGTGCGCTCTCTGTCCCGCCTTCCAAAGACGAAAATAACGGCATGCTCCCACGTCTACGAAACAAAGCCCATGGGCTACGAGGATCAGTCGATGTTTTATAACGCCGCGGTAACTGTGGAGACGGAGCTCTCCGCGCAGATGCTGCTCGGCGCGTGCCTCGGCATCGAGGGCGCTTACGGGCGCATAAGGACGATAAAGGACGGGCCGCGCGTGCTCGACCTCGATCTGCTGCTCTATGAGGGCATGAAGAGCGAGAGTTTTCTGCTCACCCTGCCGCATCCGAGAATATTCGAGCGCGCTTTCGTGATGGTTCCGCTGCTCGACCTGTTCCCGTCCGGCAGAGCCCCCGGGCTCTTCTTCCTGCCCGCTCTTCACGAGACAGGCACGGACGGTGTTGAAAAAATAAACGAAGAGATAACTCTTCCCGAATAAAGAACGAGGTGTACAAATGAAATACGACGTAGTTATCATCGGCGCGGGCCCTGCCGGAATATTCACGGCTATCGAGCTTATCCGCAAGGGTGCGAACAAGAAAATAATGATGGTCGAAAAGGGTCAGCCGATCGAAAAGCGCCGCTGCCCCAAATCGAAAACAAACAAGTGCGTCAACTGCAAGCCCTATTGCCATATCACCACGGGCTTCTCCGGCGCAGGTGCGTTCTCGGACGGCAAGCTGTCGCTGAGCCCCGAGGTCGGCGGTCAGCTCCCCGAGCTCATAGGCTACGAAACCGCTCAGGAGACAATAGAATATGCCGACAGCATCTACCTCGAGTTCGGCGCGGACACCCATGTTGAGGGCGTCGGCCGCGAGGAGGAGGTCAAGGAGATAAGAAAGCGCGCCATAAAGGCGGGTCTTCGCCTTGTCGACTGCCCGATACGCCACCTCGGCACGGAGAAGGCGCAGGATATCTACTACGCCATCGAGCAGTATCTCATAGAAAACGGCGTCGATATGCTCTTCGGCTACGAGTGCGACAATATAATCCTCGACGGCGACCGCTGCAAGGGCGTCTATGTCCGCAAGGGCGAGGAGAACATAGAGATATTCGCGGAGCACACCGTAATAGCGACAGGGCGCCGCGGCGCGGACTGGCTCGAAAAGCTCTGCGCTCAGCATGATATCTCCCATCAGCCCGGCACAGTCGATATCGGCGTGCGCGTCGAGATAAGAAACGAGGTCATGGAGAAGGTCAACGACGTTCTCTACGAGTCGAAGCTCATCGGCTATCCCAAGCCGTTCAAGAACAAGGTTCGCACGTTCTGCCAGAATCCCGGCGGCTTCGTCAGCCAGGAGAACTACGACAACGACCTCGCCGTCGTCAACGGACACTCCTACAAGGAACTCAAGAGCAACAACACAAACCTCGCCATACTCTGCTCCCACAATTTCAATCAGCCGTTCAATCAGCCCATTGAATACGCGCAGAAGGTCGGCGAGCTGACAAATATGCTCGGCGCGGGACACATTCTCGTCCAGCGCTACGGCGATATTCTCGACGGCAAGCGCACGTGGCAGAAGGAGCTCGACCGCTCGAACGTCAGACCGACGCTCCCCGATGCCGTCGCGGGCGACATAACCGCCGCCATGCCCTACCGCGCCATGCTCAACATAATCAACTTCATCCAGGCCGTGGACTACGTCGTGCCCGGCTTCGCCGCCGAGGAGACGCTGCTCTACTCCCCGGAGCTCAAGTTCTACTCCAACCGCATAAAGATGAACGAAAGCTTTGACACCAACGTCAAGGGACTCCACTGCCTCGGCGATTCGAGCGGCTGGACAAGAGGTCTTATGATGGCCTCCGTCATGGGTGTGCTCATGGGCAGAAGCATAGCGGACAGATACGAAAAGTAAAGAAAAACAACCCCAACTCAAGAGAGACTCCGCAAGGAATAAGGCAGCACAAAATTTGTGCTGCCTTCTTTTTGTACTATCCCAAAAAGACCCATAAGGGCTTTTGGTGACAAAATCCGATGCTTGCTGTGCCTATGGACAAAAGCGATATTCCGGGCTTTGCCCGGAGTGATATTTTCCTTTCGGAAAGTGAAATGAAAGCCTGCCGGCTTTCGTGATATTATATTCGCCGATTAAACTGCCGCAGGCAATATAACTATGCGAAGCATAATATCACTGTCCAAAGGACAATATAACTCGCCGTCAGGCGAATATAACTGAGGCGCACTTCCTTACGAAGTGCGCCTCTCCGATGAGTATTTTGGGGTTGTTGATTTTTATGGTACAAACGGCATAAAAGCTCTCGGGTAACGGGAGCTTTTACTTTTATGACCTAAGCCGTGCGTTCTGTCGTGTGCCAACACGTTTAAATTTCCCCGAACGCACTGCGAAAATCACCGAAAATTATTGCCTGTTCTTTTTCAGCTCTTCTCCCGACGCTATCGCAACGGAAAGGGTCAGAGAGAATGACGTGGCAAAAGTCACAATATAGATTATCCAAAGTGTGTCTATCATCATCCAACCGTCAACAATAATGCGGGTGAGATCCATGAGCAGGTAGATAACACAGATGATCATCCGAGCGAGTGAATATGCCGCAACCGTGACGCCGCAAATATAGCCCTCCTTGCCGAAGCTGCTGCGGAAAAGCATGACAACCACGCCGACCATAACCGCCGCCGACAAAATCGCAACGATCAATTTCGTCGTGTCATAGAATCGCACGGGATCCGCAAAGGTGATTGCGCCTGACGCTTGCGGTATATATACAACGTAGGACAGCACCGTCCACAGCGCACCTAACAGCGGCACGAACAGGAACAGGTAATATTCCGTCAGTCCGCGCGGGTCAAGCTTGCAGCTGCACTGCCTCTTGTTGAGAATCGCGCAAACCGTCAGCGCAGCGGCGCACAAGAACATAGCGACGCACGACAAGGCAACCGTCGGAGAACCGATAATCCTCCCCGGGGCTCTGATAAGCAAAATTATACTTTCGCTTATAAATGTAATCGCCTGCGGCGCTAAAATCGACGCGCCGAGCATGAGCACGCTTTTTGACAGCAGAGCCCGCGTCCCAAACGCAGCCAGAACGACCGCGGCGATGAAACCCGCGGAAAAAACATATCCCCATATGCCGAAACTGCAGTAGGACATCGTTTCGCCGCTTATGTCTATCATTGCAGTCTGAAAAATAAACAGATATCTGCCGAAAAATACGACAACGCTCATCAAAACCATACCTATAATCGAAAACGCGTCGAAAAGTTTTCCGTCGCTTCTCTTGGTGGTTGACCGCGGCGTTTTAGCGGCGGGCTTCGCTGTTGCCGCCTGTGCGGGCGCTGCTTTTTGCACGGGCTTAGGAGGCGCACATTTCGGAAGAGGCTCCGAGCCTGCGAGGAAGCAGCCGCAATAGGGGCAGAAGCGTATGCCGTCCTTTACCGGTCTGCCGCATTGTTTGCAAAGCATCCGTATGTCCCCCCGTTTTAAAATTCGACCTTGTGACCGCACTTTGTGCAGAATACCGAGTCGTCATCAAGCCTTGCGCCGCAGTTTGTGCAGAAGAGTATCGGCGCCAAGGGCTCATTCTCGTCCTCGTCATCGTCATCCGTGAACGCCATCATGCGCGTCACCGGAATCTCCGCGACGGCGGGCTGTGCGTTTTCCTCTTCCTCTTTTATGCAATCGGTTATTGCAACGCACAGACTCATCGCGGAAAACATCAGTTCGTCGAAGAACTGTTCCGCCGGAACGGATTCGTCCCGCTCGCGCAGGCTGTCAAAGACCACGCGGCCGAGCTGTTCGTACAGAGAAGAAATATTCTCGTTCATTTTTTTCGCTCCTTTAAAAAGCTATGATATCGGATCGTATTTCACATTGTAGAACGACCACAGGCGCTTGCCGTTCACATTTTTCAGGGCAACGATCATCTCGCAGGGTCTGTCTTTTCCGGTTTCGTCGCTAAAGTCTGTGGTAGTTATTGTCAGACTGACCTTGTATTTTCCGTCGCTCAGGCGGGTTTTTGAATTTATTTTCGCTTCCTCGCTGTAGATCTTGCCCGTAGCAGTAAACTCCGCATAAACGCGCCCGTCATAATAATAGATCGACTCGTAATCGCCGTGCGCTATCGTCGTGTTGAAAACATTCTTTGCGATGTAATCCACTTTTGCCGCCGAAAATGACTCATATCCAAACTGCGAATATTTGTTTAAAGGATCCGGAACATAATTATCATCGTACGGATCCGCACTTGATGCTTCGTCGGGAAAATATTTATTATATACTCCGAACACCCATGCGATTTTATAAAGAACCTCCCTGCTTGCATCCGCGCTTGTGCAGTCGTAATTCGAAATAAAGGTATCGTTGCTGTTCAGCAGCGCTACAAGCGCTTTAAAGTCCGCGTCGGTCGCAGTCAGGAATTCCGAAGATGTGCTTGCGGGCTTTTTTGTTTCCGACTTCTTTGTTATTTCGACCGAAGCTGCCGTTGACGGCTCGTCCGCAGCTTCGCCGCCGGTCAGGGCTTCGCGGTTTTCCTCCGAGGGCTGCGTGTTCGCGGATTCGCGCACGGAAACCACGATTGCCGGAACCGCTATCGCCACCGCCGTAACGGAAAACACAACGGAAAGTATTATCGCCGCAAGCTTGCCTATTGTAAGTGTTTTCATTTTGTTGTCCTCAAAGCATATCGCCGCTTATCTCGGACAGTTCTTCGCCGTTTTCCACTCTCTCGTAGAACTCGCTGAGAAGCTTGATGAATTCCTCATGCTCCTCGTTCTCATAGCCTCTGAAATAGATCTCGGCTATATCGTCGTGATTGAATACATACTGCACGTCCGTGCCGATGTTTCCCTCGGGATAGGGCACGCCGGCATAGTCATATTCAACGCCGTCATTTTCTTCGTCAAGCTGTTTGATTCCGAAGATCATAAGCTTCTTTTCTCCGCCGTTGAGAACAACGACACTTCCGATCGGCAGTAAATCCTTGACATTCATTTGTTATTCCTCCTGTTTATGCAGCTTTTTTGCCCCAGATTACAGAGGCGCCTTTTTTAACTTCTTTTCCGCAGTTGACAAGCACGTCAGTCATCATCTTGTATTCCTTCTTTTTCGTCTTAACGAAGAAGTCAGTAACGGCGTCGAAGCCGTCCACTATCTTATCGGACGCAAAATCGGTCAGACCGTCATACTTGCCCTTGGACAGAGACGTGGTTGCGGCATCAAGACCCTTCTTTATAACGAAGGTGCACGCGGCAACGGCAAGAACGGGTGCCCCGCCGCATACAGCCGCCAGTCCCGCGGTGACCGCAATCGTCAATCCCTTATCAAGCGCTACATCAAGCGTTGTCTGCACGATGGTCTTTTTGACCGCCTTGTTTGCGGAAATCTTTCCGCTCTTATATTTATCATAGTTGGAAAGTCCGTTGCAGATACCGGAAACAAGTGCTCCTGCCGCCAATGAGCCTGCTTTGAGCTCTTTCCCGGCGACCTTTCTCGCGTTGTTTGCCCATCGCATTGCAAGACTTCTCGATTTCGAAACCGCCCCGAGACCGTTGACGGCAAAATAATCCCTGAGACCCAAAGCGTTTTTCCACCAAAGTGTGGCGTTTTTGCTCGCAGGCATTTTGAACCGTTTATACAGCTCCATTCCCTTGTCCGCTTTTCTGGCGGTTTTAAATGCACTGAACAGAGTTTTTCCCGATGATATGACGTCCTTAACGCCGAGCGCCCATTTACCGGCCTGCATTTTTTTCACGCCGTCTGAGAGTTTTTTTACCGCCCCGTAACCTCCGCCGATAATACCGACCTTTTCGAGGATTCCGAAATCAAGCGAGAGGGCGCCCGATTTTTTCTTCTTTGCCGCTCCGAATTTTTTGTCGCCGACATTCTTGTCCGTCTGCGCATAGAGCCTCGCCGCGTTCTTCAGCGCCCCGGAGAGCTTCCTGGCGTTGCTCGCGGAGGTGTTGATAGTTGCCTTAAAGTTTCGGCCGCTCCTGTCGAAAGCGACGGTGAGCCGTCCGCTGAAGTTGAGACTCTTTATCGTCTTATCGGTCTCGTTGGCGATAGCTGATATTTTTTTTGATATTTTTTCAAAGTCGCTTCCTCTGTCGTTGAGCAAGCTTGTGTTTACGACTAAATCCGCCATTTGAATTCTCCTTCTCGTTTTCTTCTTCCTTATAATACATCAGCGGCCGGGAGAAAATCGGCTCGACTGACGAAATGCCGCTTTGTGGGAATGAAGTGCACTCATCGGGCGGCACGGCGCGTGAATTGCGCCGTGCGCCCGGGGGAAATGCGTATCCTGTCAGCGCTTCTGATAACGGTACATCTTAACCTCTTTGTAATCGTAATAAGACGAGGGAGGGTTCTTGGTCGGTGCAGAGTAAGCGGAGAGCTTGTTGTAGCAGTAAGTGTCTACATAATTCGGTTCTCTTTTTCTTGTGCGATGACAGTCCTGCTTGTTTTCATTGATAATATAATATGATCTCTGTCCGTGTTTGCACGGTGCTTGATTGTAGGTTATATAATATGGAATTCCATTATAGTAATAATCGCTTTTTGCATTCTTTTTGAACGCAGTTTCTGAAAACACAACATGGTGTCCGTAATTATTAAACCCATTATACTTCTTTTCTCCGCTTGGTGCATATCCGTTCGGTCCGCAATAATGCTCGGCTACATACATTTTTCTATTATCAACCTCTTTATAATCTGTTGATGTTCCGCCGTAGCCTATCTCCCATTCACTCCAATTACCGATATTCTTATATCCGTTCTTTTTCGATTCTGTCTGCTTCGTCGAGTCTAAGATATATCCGCCCGGCTGTTTGCCCTTTTCGTAGTAACCGCTTGATTCAACGGTTCTGTATTGATACCATGTTTCCTTTTGTTCATAGCGGTATTCATCGGAATTTTTAACATACGAGGGAAGCTCATCGTATGTCATGAGAGATGACCACTCATTCTCCGTTGCATACGCAGTCAGGGTGACATTGCTTTCGGGCATGGTAAAGGTGTAGCTCGCGCTGCCGCTGTCGGACACCTCGTAGTTATCGGAATTCCAATTGGAGAAGGTGTAGTAGTCCCTCGCCTTTGCCGTTACCTGAACTTGCGTTCCGGCGGTATATGAGCCGCTGCCCGAAACCGAGCTGACTCCGCTGCCGCATTTTACCGAAACAGTGTATTTCGGAAGCTCCGTGCGGGTGACGGATACGGTGCAGGTCTTCTGATATGTTTTCCCGTTGTACTCGAACTCGGCTCTTATCGTTGTCGTTCCCGCGCTGACGCCGTAGACCGTACCGTTCGAGACGGTTGCCGTGCTCTCGTCATCCGACAACCATGACACGCTCTGTCCCGAGGGCGCAGTCGTCGCGGTTATTCTCTCGGAGCCCTTGTCGGAAACGGTGATGCTGCCCTTGTTGAGCGATATCGAGGGCGCCTTTATCGTCAGAGCAAGACTCGTTGTGCAGCTTCTTCCGTCGGAATAAGAGATCCTTACCGAGCAGCTGCCCGCATATCTCGAATCAAAGCTGTCCGTGTCTATGTCGCAGGAGCTTGTGACATCCTTTGTCGTGCCGTCGCTGTACTGCGCCTCAACCCTGAGTCCGCTGCTGTCGAAGCTGTCGCCGATATAGTAGGTCGTCTTGTTCGGCTTTGATGCCACCCTTATTCCCGTAAGCGTCGGAGCCTCGGGCTCAACATACTCTTCGCCCTTGCTGACAACAATTGTCACCGTGTCATTCTGGCTGCAGGAGGTGCCTGCGGCGGGAGTCTGTCTGATAACATATCCGCTGTTGACAGTGGAGCTTGACTCGTAGCAGACGTTCGGCACAAGATCCGCCGAGGTTACCGCCTCGCGCGCCTCGCTCTCCTCCATTCCCATGACATTGGGAACGGAAGTAGTGTAGCCGCTGCTCACATATACCGTAACAGTCGTTCCGGCGGGTACTGATGTTCCCGCTGCGGGCTCCTGTCTGATAACACAGCCGGGCGACACGTCGCGGCTCTCCTCATTGAGGACTGTCACGTTGAGGTTCTTGTCGCCGAGCATATTCCTGGCGTCCTGCTCGTTTCGGTACTGAACATCGGGAACGTAGACGCTCTCTATGCCGAGGCTGACTACAACGTTGACCGTCGTGCCCGCCTTGACTTGGCTGCCTGACTGCGGATCCTGCGAGATTATCTGATCCTTTGTATATTTGCTGCTGAAAACGGTATCGACTATCTTTATGTAGAGATCCTGTTCCGAAGCCTCCTTCTGCGCGGCGTTGAAAATCTTGCCGGTAAGGCTCGGGACGGTGACCGTCTTGTTTTGGTCTATTCCCTTTTTGCCCTTGCTGACCGTCAGAACAACCGTTGAGCCCTTTTCGAGCTGAGTTCCGGCGGCGGGATCCTGTCCGATAACGGCGCCGGGGGCGACAAGGTCGTCGTACTTCTCTTTTATCTCGACCTTGAAGCCGAGATTCTCAAGCTCGTTCTTTGCGAGCTCTTGGGAATAGTTGAGAACATCTACCACATATTCCTCGCCGTTGCCCGCGCTGATAACGATTTCGATTATTGTTCCCTTTAAAACCGTGTCAGCCGCTCCGGGGTTCTGCGAAAGAATCGTGTTGTTCTTGAACTTTTCGCTCTCTATCTTTCCGCCGATAACGGTGCGGTTATTCTCGTTGCCGAGATCGGCCTTCTCGAGCTTCTTATCCGCTTTCTCGCGCGTCATGCCGAGAATATTGGGAACTCGCGTCTGACCGTCGGGCAGATTGTAGTTGCCGAGAAGTCCGGACTTGGGGCCTATCACGCCTACCGCAAGCAGCACGCAGAGCGTGACTATCGCCGCAAGCGCCGTCGGCACGCCTATCTTCGCCCATATCGGCCAGGTCAGCATATCTATCTTCTTTATCGTTCCCTTGCGGCGCTTGACCGGCTCCTCCGAGAGCAGCTCGCCCGCGAGAGTGACCATGTTTTCCGTTCTGTCCTCTATGCGGACATTCATGGCGTTGTAGATAGCCGCCTCCTGGTTAGGCGTGATATCCTGCGTGAACTTCGTTATCGGCTGAAGAATGTCCTTGTGCTTCTTCTCGTAGCTCGCCCTGCGCTCAAGCGCATCGGGCGGGGTGACTCCGGTTATCATCTTGTAGAGTACCGCGCCGACGGAATAGACATCCGTGTGCGGTCCCTGGTCGCCGCGGCTGCGGTACTGCTCCTCCGCCGAGTAGCCGGGCTTGATTATGACGGTAAGGCTGCGGCTGTGGGTCGTTGTTGCGAAGCGCGCCGCGCCGAAGTCGATAAGCTTGGTCTTTCCGTCCTTTGTCAGGAATATATTGTCCGGACTGATATCACGGTGAAGTATTCCCGCCTCATGGACATGGTTGAGAGACTCTATGACGGGCATCATTATCTGAATCGCCTCGTCAGCCGGTATGGTCTTTTCTCTCTTGAGTCTGTCGGCAAGCGTTTCGCCGTCGAGATATTCCATGACTATATATGCGGTTCCGTTTGCCTTGAAGCTGTCAAAAATCTTGACTACTCCGCTCTCGTTCTGGAATTTCGCAAGGCGCTTCGCCTCGTCGATAAACTTCGACATTCCGTCGTTGAACTGACGCTCTTTTTCGCCCGTGAAAATCGTTACGCGAGTCTGTCCCTCGGCACGGGTGGAGAATTCACTCGGGAGATACTCCTTTATCGCCACCTTTATGCGCAAAATGGGATCCCACGCAATATATGTAACTCCGAAGCCGCCGTTTCCCAGCACCCTGCCTACCTCGTAACGTCCGTTGAGGATCGAGCCCGGGGACATATGGAGAGGGCTGTCCGCCGTTGCGTTCGCCGGATATCCGCAGTGCGGGCAGAGCTCCCATTTCTTGTCGTAGAGCTCCATGCACCCCATACAGCGGCGCTTGTCAGAATTCTCCGTGCCGCGTCTGTGCCCGTCTTCCCCCGGGAACATCGCAACCGTCTTATCGTTGCTCATAAATAACACCACCTAAAAAACTTTCTTTTATACTACAGCTTTAATCTCGAAAAATCTCATAATCCGACATACGGTCAGAATAATCGGATAAACCGCTTTAGCTGTACAGATAGTACTCGCTCCTGTTTTCATAGATATACGGCATATCGTGCGCATCCTCGCCGGTCAAAGTCTTCAGCGCGTTTTTGTCTATCGGCAGACCGACCTCTTTGCTGTTGTTGAAGAGTATACTCTGTCCCTTGTTTGCAAGCATCAGCTTAAGCAGCATTTTTGCCGCCGCGTTCTCCGCCTCGCTGCCGGAATCCCTTACGCTCCACTCGAGCGCAACAGAGACGGGAATCCTTCCCGGCGCCACAGCGATGCCTGTCACCAAATCGTTGGCAGCGCTTGCGGCCTGTTGAATAGCCGCATACTCCGAGGTGTCGGTCAAATAGTAGCAGCTGCCGCCCGACTTCTCCGGCGAAAGGACGCTGATGAGTCGGTCTTTGTCGGCGAACTCCACGTATTGAAGCCCCTCCTCGCCGAACATTTCTATAAAGCGATCCTTTATGTCGGAGTTGACTACTACTTTTTTCTCTCCGCCTATCGAACGAAGATCTTCTATGCTGTTGACGGACTCGACCTGCGTCTCGTTATCGTTTGTAAGAAGTATGGGAACATTGAAGCTGACAGGCATACGGGTCTTTTGGGGGAAGTAGTCGCTGTAATCCTTCAGGAAAAGGCAGTCGTTTTCAATGCTCTTTACAAAATACTTTGTTACCACCGAGAGCTTGCTGCCCTCTCGGAGAATCGAATCCAATTCGCAGACCCGTCCGTTCAGCAGCCCTTCGTCAATTCCCGAGCTTATGAACAGGTTCGGCGCGGTTCCGTCCTCGAGCGCCTTGGGCAGCTTCGAGCGGTATTCGTTCTCGTCCATTCCGACAAGATTAACCGTTACGCCCTCGTTTTCTTCGCAGAACTGCCTCTTGAGCTCTTCATAGACCTTCGCCTTATCCCCGCCCTTGATATACCACACGGTTATTTCCGCCGGCTCGAGTTGGACGGAGCTTTTTCTGACATGAAGATCGTACGAAAATCCCGCCGTTATCAGCGCAATTATCACCGCCGCCACAGATATACCTATCCGGCGCCTTCTCTTCTTGCGCTTTTTGTAGACTCCGGGGGTCACAACCTTTATTTCGCCGACGAGAGCTTTTTCAAACTCGCTCACATTCGGGAAACGCAGATGCTGATCGACCGCCATGGCTCGCATAACGGCGTTTGAGATGTTTTGCGGGATAGAAGGATCTATCTCTATCGGATCTTTTACAATATCTTTTATCTTTCTGTTTGTGGACTCGTCGGGTTGAGTGCCGGTTATCATATAGTACATGGTCGCGCCGAGCGCATATATATCCGTCCACGGACCCTGCTTGCCGGTCTTATCGTACTGCTCTGCCGGAGAGAAGCCGGGCTTGAGAATGATGGTCAGATTCTCGGTGTTGTCGGCGGTAAATCTCGCCGCGCCGAAGTCGATAAGCTTTATATCTCCGTTGTTGCACAGAAAAATATTATCGGGGCTTATATCGCGGTGGATTATATTGTGCTTATGCGCCTCTTTGAGGGCGTTGATAATGCCGAGAACTATTTTTACGCTTTTGTCAACCGCAAGCTTCTCGCCGTTTTCTCTCATATAATCGCCGAGAGTGCTGCCGTCAAGATATTCCATGACGATATAGGCGGTGTTGTTCTCCTCTATGTACCCGTAGACGTTGACAATATTCGGATGCGAATTAAACTGCGCCATGTTCCGCGCCTCGTCGATAAACCGTTCGAGACCCATTTCAAACTCGCGCCTGCCTCTGTCGGAGAGGAAAATAAGCTTGCTCGAATCGGGGGTTCTGTTGACCGCGCCGACAGGATAGTATTCCTTTATTGCGACTAACGTGTCGAGCTGAGTATCCCACGCCTTATAGGTTATACCGAAGCCGCCGAAGCCGATAACGTTTCCGAGGCGGTATCTGTCGCCTATGACGGTGCCCGGCGCGAGATGGTAGGCCTCCTTCGCCGGCGCGCCCGGATAATAGCCGCAGTAGGGGCAGAGGTCGAACTTATCATCGTACTTTTTAAAACAACCGTTGCAAAGCTTTTCCATAACTGTTCTTCTCCTCGGTTATTTTATGTACTGATCCCAGCTGAAATCCGCACCGCAAAGAGGCTTGAACAGGAACTCGCAGCCGCCGACCGTAAGCTTATCGTCCTGCACAAAGGGCTTAAAGCCCATGAGCAGCTCGTCGTTTAAATAGGTGAGCCCGCTGCTCTCGCCCGACTGGACAAGGAATTCACGCTTGTTGGGCTCGTATACCACCGCCGCGTGGCGGTCGCGCGAAACACGGCCGTCCTTGGCGAGCACAATATCCATGTTTCCGGCGCGGCCGATGTTGTTGCGTCCGGATTTCAGATTGAAGCTCTCGCCGAGATAATCGCCCTTTATGCAGACAAGCCAGCCGACAACCGGCTCGCTGTCGCTCGGCAGATTGTAATACGCAACCGTTTTCGGCATTGAGTCGGCGCTCTGAATAGCGCTTTTAAGCGGGCTCTTTGCCGGGGCGGGGGCTGCGGGCGCCGCCGGAGCCGGAGCCGCGGGGGCCGCGTGCGCTCTTTCCGCCGCACCTGTGTTTGAGAAGATATCGCGCTCCGGGCTCGGTGCCGCCTCGGCACGCGGAGCCTCGGGGGCCGCGTTATTATGGGCGGGCTTCTCCTTTTTTCTGGGCTTAAAGGAAAATCCCGACTTTTCCCTGTGCTCCGCCGGAGCCGGAGCCGCGGGGGCCGCCGGAGCTGCATGCTCCGCCTCCGCGCCGTCCGAACAGTGCGGGCAGGATGAATACTTGTCTTCGTCATAGAAAAACTTACATTTACTGCATCTTACCGGTTTCATTTTTTTCCTCCGTTTTCACTAATATAAAAGAGACATTGTCGCTTCCGCTTATCTCCGCTTTTGTTTCTGCCTGCGCTATCAGCGCATCGGCCGCTTCCTGCACCGTTTCTTCTCTTTCGATTATGCCGTATATTTCGCTGTCGTCGAGCAGTCTGAACAGTCCGTCACTGGTCAGCAAAAGCTTATCGCCCGCGCAAAGAGCAAAGGGATTCCGGTTTAGATCCATCAAATACGCAGATAGGAAGAGCGGTTCAGCAGGAATGCCGAGACCGATCTCGTA